>Ga0210378_10000117_pt1 | contig 35795 bp, 26 predicted proteins | sample PLM1_60_b1redo_FD_155465 | JGI IMG/M metagenome (GOLD analysis project Ga0210378, IMG submission 155465) | Groundwater sediment microbial communities from an aquifer in East River, Colorado, USA - PLM1_60_b1 redo | ecosystem: Environmental > Terrestrial > Soil > Riparian zone | place: USA: East... | reverse complement strand
CGGGCGACGTGCTCGTCGCGGTGCAGGAGGGCCGCGAATTCGGTGTCGTGGTGGCCGTGGGACTCCCGCGCGATGTGCGCGAAGGCTTCCAATACCGCTTCGAGTCGCTGGCCGGCGTCGGAGGTGTGATCGCGGACCTCGGCGAGCTGCCCGAGGTGCGCGGTGATCTGCCGTTCGTGCCAGGCGAACAGGATCGCTTGGACGTCGGGGAAGTACTTGTACAGGGTGGCGCGCCCGATGCCGGTCTTCTCGGCGATCTGCGACATCGTCACCGACAGCAGCCCGTGCTCGGCCACCAGTGCCGCGGCGGTGTCCAGGATCGCCTCGCGCACCGCGTTGCGGTGCGTCTCGATCGTCTCGTTCCACAGCTTCGGCACGACGACATCATACGGTACGACGATGAAGCGACACTCCGAATTGACTATCAACAGACTGTATTGCAAAATGCCAGGAAGCATGGGCGACCACGTGCGATAGAGGAGGACACGCATGGCAGACCGGCCCCCCTCTCCCGAATCCGGTAACGACACGGCACCCCACGCTGGGTGAAAGTGTTCGGGATCGTGGCGATCGCCGCCTTGGTCCTGGCGTTCGTCGTCATGCACACCCTCGGCGGCGGCACGGGCGGCCACTGATCGCGATGACGCTGACGCCCCGCCTTCGCAGGCTCGCGCTCACCGCGCACGTCACGTCCTCGGTGGGCTGGCTCGGCGCTATCGCCGGCTTTCTTGCCCTCGCCATCGCCGGACTGATCAGCACCGATGCCCAGACGGTGCGCGGCGCCTATCTCGCGATGGACGTGATCGGATGGTTCGTCCTCGTCCCGTTGAGCCTCGCGTCGCTGCTCACCGGGCTCGTCCAGTCGCTGGCCAGCACGTGGGGCTTGTTCCGGCACTACTGGATCCTGTTCAAACTCCTGATCAACCTCGTCGCGACCACCCTCTTGCTGGTGCACATGCAGGTGGTCAGCCATGTCGCGGGCGCCGCGGCCGAGACAAGCCTGTCCAGCGCCGACCTCGTCGGGATGAGGATCCAACTCCTGGCCGACGCCACGCTCGCCCTGCTGGTGCTGCTTGTGGCCACGGTGCTGGCGGTGTACAAGCCGCGCGGCATGACCCGCTACGGCCAGCGAAAACAGCGCGAGCAGCACGCCAAGCAGGCTGAGCGGCGTACGGCCTCAGTGCCATAGCTACAGTCGAGGCGGGGCCTGTGGGTGCGCCGATCTTTCGATGTCGTCTTCGCCCGCTCCTGGGTCACTCGCTCATCCGCTTCGCCCTCGGTTTCCGTTGGCTGCGCACCGACGCCACCGTCATGCCTGGCCACGGCGCCGGGGTCTGCCGTATCGGCGGTGCGCTGCTCATCCCTGTCGGCCCCGCCCGCGTTTGCGGCTGCGGGGCCGACTTCATCCAGGTGGCTCCGTGTCACCGACGGCGCCGGCCAGATCGGCAGCTGACCGGTACCGGCGGACGGGTTGGTAACAGAGTCAGTGCCGGGCTGAGCACCCGTCGTGTTGGCGGTGTATCACCGCGGCGGCTCGTGCAGCTCCAGGGCGAAGAGCCGGCGCTCGAACTCCTCGGCGTCGATCTCACCGCGGGCGAGACGTTCCTTGAGCAGCCCGACCGCGGGATGCTCCACGACCTGGACCGCGACCGGACGTGGCCGGCGGGCGAACACGGCCACGACCACACCCAGGACCGCCGCTGCGAAAACCCCGACCACGAAGGCAAACCCGTAGGCGGCCTGGCCACCGAAGCCGGCCATCATCGTGGCGCACATCGCTTCGACGCCCCCTTCACATGCCGGGCAGCGAACACGCCTGCAGATAGGGCAGAAGCAACGCGACCGGCAACGCGACCCCCATCATCGGAGCCCCGGCCACCACCGCGAGCGCCGCGGCCCACCGCAGCCGCTGACCTGCCGTGACTGGCGCGGGCGCGGCCAGTAGCCGTTGCACCCGGGGCAGGACACCGGCCCCGCCGGCGCCCAGCGCTGCGGCCGGCATCCGCCCGCAGGCCAGGCGCAGCAACGCCTCGGCGACCGTGCGCCGCCCGTGCCGCCGCGCCGCGGTGTCATCGGCGAGGATCTCGACCAGACGCGCCGTTTCCCGCGCCGCCAGGTCGAACAACTCGACCGCCGGAAATGCGCGGGCGACGGCCCGCGCGAAGACCAGCAGGAGGTGGTGGTGCCCGGCCAGGTGCGCGTGCTCGTGTGCGAGCGCCGCCCGCAATTGCTCGGCCGGAAGGACGTCTCGTGCGCTACTGGTGACCACGATGGTGTGCGGCCGCCCGGCCAGGCAGTAGATCGCGGGCACGTCGCTGTCGACGACGGTCGCGCTCAACGCCGGGTCACCGCGACCGACGATCCGCACCGCCTCGGCGTGGGTGCGGCGCCGACGCCGTTCATCGCGGGCCACCGCGGCCACGCTGTAGGCCAACCACGCGAGTACCCCGCCGGCGATCGCGAGCCCAAGCACCCGGTTCGGCAGCAGCACCCCGACCAGCACCCAGGACGCCACCACCGACACCGACGCGACCTGCCAGGCGGCCAGCGCGAACAGGGGAGCGCCGCCCATGCTCGGCAGCACCCTCCGTGCCAGCCCGGGCATCGTGAACGCGATCAGCCCGGCCACCACGAGGACGCACAACGTGCTGTTCACGGCTGCGTCTCCCCGTCGATCTGCGCCAGCGCGTCCCGCAGCGCAGCGGATTCGGCCGGGTCCATCCGGGCCAGGAAGTGGACCAGCGTCGAGGTCGTGTCCTCACTCGCCTCCAGCGCTTGGCGCATCAGGCCCGCGCTGTACTCCTCGCGGCTCGCGGTCGCCTCATAGCGGTACGCCCGGCCGTCCCGTTCCCGGCGCAGCCAGCCCTTGCGGTGCAGGTTGTCCATCACGGTCATCACCGTGGTGTAGGCGATCTCCCGGCGCCCGCGGAGATGCTCGACGACGTCGCGGACGGTTGCCGAACGGTCCCACCGCCACACCACGTCCATGATCACCGCCTCTAGCTCACCGAAGCCGCGCATCCCAGCCCTCACCATCCTCAGCTACGAACCTGCCTAGTACATGCACTCTAACCCCGCACCGCGCCACGACCGAACGCGAACCGGGTCCGCCGGCGAACCCGCCGATTGAGCGTCACGACGTGCGCGAGTCCAGATTCTCGATGTCGAACCATGCCAGCGGACCCCAGTCCAGGTTGCGCAGCACGGTGGAGAAAACCACGAAGAACACCGCGTAGCCGATCCACACGGCCTTCGATAGCCGCAGCGCCGGCAGCCGGACGCCGAAGCGGCCGAGGGTCCAGCGCAGCCACACATATGCCAGGACTGGCACGGCCAGCAAGGCCGGCAGATGGTGCCGCGCCGCCTCGACCACGTTGCCGTGCAGGAGGTAGTAGAACAATCCGGGTGCCGCCGCAGCCCGGACCGTTGATGCCGGTGGCCGCGTGCCACACGCACGGGCCGGTCGGGTCTGCCGCGCGGTCGGTGGGGTTGAAGCGCAGCACGAACCACGCGGCCGCGGCGAACGGGCTGAGCGACAGGAGCGGCGCTAGCAGCCGCGGTCGCTGCCACAGACGCGTGAACGGGTTCCGCCTACGCGCCATTGCCGGCCTGGCCGGAGCCATAGCGGGTCCGTTCCCGAACTGCGCCGGATCCGGCTGGATCGCAGGAGCCGGAACCGGACTGCTCAGGGCCGAGCCCTCAGACCTCGACGACATCTACAGCCTCTCTCCACGGCATCCCGGTACTGCCCGTAAGACTAACCTGCTTAGTAGACCAAGAATACGAAACCCGCGGACCGCCAACCACGCAACCGGCCGACCGCTGGACGTGCGAGTCTGCGCGACGGCAGGGGGCACGGCAGGCCATCTGGCGCGCGGCCCAGCGGGCATCCGCCGAGTCGGCGCGCCAGGGGCGAGTCATGGGGTCGCGTCCCGCGCGGACTCCAGGGGCTTGCGCGCGGCGAGTCGTCGAGGTTTGCCCGAGACCACGGTTCGCCGCCGGGTCCACCCTCGACCGCCGTGGCTGCCGACCAGCCGTCGGCGCGTCCCGGCTTCGGCTATTCCATTAATACACCGCTCCGTGTAATAGTGGAGCGATGAAGGCGACGGTGGGGTGTGACACGGCGCGGTCGGTGACCGCGGGTGCGGGTAAGCCGCCGCTGGCGGAGCGTCCGTTGCTGACGCCGGAGCAGGCGACGGACGTGGTCGGGTTGTTCAAGGTGCTCGCGAACGACAGCCGGTTGCGTTTGATCCACGCGTTGGAGCGGGCGGGGGAGCTGTGTGTGGGGGACCTGGCCGAACAGGTCGGGATGCGTCCGCAGGCGGTGTCGAACCAGTTGCAACGGCTGGCGGATCGCCGGATCGTGGCGGCCCGCCGGGACGGCAACAACGTGTACTACCGGATCGCGGATCCGTGCGTGAGAAGCCTGCTCGATCTGGGCCTGTGCCTGATCGAGGAGGCGGCGGGGTGAAGCGTCAGGTCCAGGTGGGTGAGGCGACGGTGGCCTATGTGGACGAGGGGTCCGGGGCGCCGGTGTTGCTGTTGCACGGCTGCCCGTTCTCCTCGTACGTCTGGCGGCTGTTGATCGCCCGGCTCGGCGGCCGGTTCCGGTGTATCGCGCCGGACCTGCTCGGGTTGGGCGACACCGAGACTCGGCCGGCGCCGACTGGTCGTTGCCGGCTCAGGCGGCCACGGTGATCGGGCTGCTGGACGCGCTCGGGATCGAGCAGGTCGACGTCGTGGCCCATGATCACGGCGCCGCCACCGCGCAGCTGATCGCCGCCGGGCACCCAGACCGGATCCGCCGGTTGGTGCTCACGAACGCCGAGGCGTACGACAACTGGCCCTCAGCCGACGAGCTGCCGTTCAGTCACCTGCTCATGGAGGAACGTCCCGACGACCTCGCTCGCCTCGTGTCCGACTTCCTCGCTCCGGCCACCACGGCTGAGGGGCACTAGACAACAGGGAGCACCCTGATGACCGACCAGCTACCCGACATCCAGACCCGCGAGCAGGTCCGCGCGCACTACGCCGCCGCGGCGACCGCCGTCAGCGACGGCACCGGCTGCTGCACCACCGACACCGCGGACGAGGTGCCGTTCGGCGCCGGCCGCTACACCGACGCCGAACGCGACCTGTTGCCCGCTGACGCGGTCGCCGCCAGCCTCGGCTGCGGCAACCCGCTCGCCGTCGCGGACCTGCGCGAGGGCGAGACCGTGCTCGATCTCGGGTCCGGCGGCGGCATCGACGTGCTGCTGTCCGCTCGCCGGGTCGGCCCGACCGGCAAGGCCTACGGCCTGGACATGACCGAGGAGATGCTGGCCCTGGCCCGCCGCAACGCGGACGAGGCCGGTGCGAGCAACGTCGAGTTCCTCAAAGGACACCTGGAGGCGATCCCGCTGCCCGACAGCACGGTCGACGTGGTCATCTCCAACTGCGTCATCAACCTGTCCACCGACAAGAACACGGTGTTCGCCGAGACCCACCGGGTGCTCGCCCCGGGCGGCCGGATCGGGGTGAGCGACGTCGTCACAGAGGACCACCTCACCCGGGCCGAACGCGCTGACCGGGGTAGCCACGTCGGGTGCGTCGCCGGCGCCCTCTCGATCAGCGAATACCGGGACGGCCTGGCCGCTGCCGGCTTCACCGACGTCGACATCACCCTCACCCAGCAGATCGCGGACGGGGTGCACTCCGCGATCATCCGCGCCACCAAACCCGCCCACTGACGGCCAGACTCATGGCCGGATCCATGGCCGCGCCGCTGGCGCTGCCAATCCTCGGCCTCGAGGTACCAGACTCAGGGCCGGTCTTCCTCGCCGTGCTGGCCGTCCACGTGCTCGCCGGTGGCACCGCGGTGATCAGCGGCGCCACCGCCGCCCTCGTGCGCAAACGTTTTGGCCTGCATCCACGCGCCGGCCGGGTCTACCTGTGGGCGCTCGGCGCCGTGTTCGCCACCGCCGCCGCGATGACCGTGCTGCGGTGGCCGCACAACGTGCACCTGTTCGCGATCGGCACGTTCGCGTTCGCCGCTGGGCTGGCCGGTTGGCGCGCCCGCCGGCTCCACCGCCCAGGCTGGCAGCGGCGCCATCTCCTCGGCATGGGCACCTCGTACGTGGCGCTGCTGACCGGCTTCTACGTCGACAACGGCCCTCAACTACCGGTCTGGAACCTGCTACCCGACTGGGCGTTCTGGATCCTGCCCACCGCCGTCGCGGGCCCGATCATCGCCCGCGCCTACGTGCGGCATCGAATACCGCCGGCGCCCAGTCGGACGGGCCGAGCTCACCCGCCGGCCGACGCTGGGCGCGGTCGCGCCTGACCCGGCAGCTCCGCGAGTCGGAGTTGGTGCAGGACGTGTTTGGCGTCGCGGGCGACACCGCGCAGTGTCGCGGAGGCGATGGCGCGTTGGAATTCCAGCCGACGTAACCGAGTCCGGGCACAGTGGTGGATACGCCGGCGCGGTGCAGCGGCCGGCCGTCAATGTCGAGCGCGCCGGTCCCGGCGAGGTAGTCCAGGTGGGGGCGGTACCCGGTGGCGGGAATGAGGCGTCGAGATGTTCGCTGTTGCTGTCGGCCAGGTAACGCTGCAGGCGTCGAGGCGGCTGAGCAGGGCGCGGTGGTCCGTCGTTACTTTGGCTTCATGTTTGGTTCTCGGCAAACCACCGGAATGCGGCCAGCATCGCCGCGTCTTGACGGGCGGCGCAGGTACTGGCCTTCGGCACCATCAATGACAACGAGTTCGATCCTCACGTTTAGCGGGGGCCTGCGGCCGCGGCCTCGCGATCGCTGTGCCGGGTCCTGCGTGCTTTTCCGGTGTGTGGCGTTGTGAGTGTCGTCTGGTACTTGCTCGGCGTTGGCATTCGGCGCTGATTGATACGCGTCCATACGGTCCTCCTCGACGACGGCTGTTCGGACTACCAGCCGGTGCCTGCGCAGGATCGCCGGAGCCGGCCGCGGGTCAGCTGGTCTCGCGAGAGCCCATGTGACAGGTACCGGCCGCCGTGTTCATCAGGGCGGTCACCCGTTACGGTCCCAACTCGTTGTGCAGCGAGCCGGCGGCCTTGTCCCGGCGTTCCTACACAGGTCCAACGAAACGGGCCGCAGCGGGATGCTCAAGATCGCCGCGTCACTGTGGGGGATGTTCTGTGTGCCGTTGGGGGCACCACGTACCCACCCGCGTGCGCTGTCGATGACTATGCACTTGACCTGCGAAAACGCTGCCCAGCGGACGAATCCTCGAACCTGACGGGCGTGCCGTCAGCTGGACAGTAGATCGGCGATCACTGCGCTGACCTGCGTAAACACCGAGCTGGCTGGGTGGGATGTTGTGCCCCCGGCAGGAAACGCAGAACATCCCACCCTCGATCTCACCTGCTGAAACGCTCCTCAGTATGCGTGGAGCAGCACATGGTCCTTTAGTAGGCGTAGGTGCGTCGATGCGAACCTTCGGCAGGTCTCGCCAAGCACCGCAAACAATTGCTGACCTGCGGAAACATGGGCATGCGGAAATGACGACGTGCGGTTCGCGCGTACGAACGCGTCGCAGCAGGCATGTGGCCTGGGCAGTCCCGCAACGGGGATGGGACGGGGAGCGGTGGATCGGGCTGCGCGATCGGGTGTGGCCCAGACCGATCCCGACCGCCAGCGGTCCGCCGTTAGTTCTCGTTATCGCTCTGCATTGACCGCTCGGCGATTCGACTGAGCTGGCCAGCTACCTGGTTCGCGGCCTCCTGGGCGCCTGCCTCGTCATGGAACGCGCTGATCTGCACGTGGTGTTTGTCAAGAAGCCTGAGCATCTCTTGGATCTGTTTCGGTGGATGTCTCTCGGCCATTTGATCGAATAGACGAACAGCCACACTTAGAGCGCTCTGCCAGCGATAGGACGCTAGGACAAGCTCGCCCGCGGAGCGTGCCGTGCGATCCGGTATAACGAGGCAGACGATGTTGAGGCCTGCTGGATCCGACTTCGTAGTAGAGACGCTCACCCCGGACGCACGTCGCAGCAACTCCTGAACGTCCCCGGGCAACTGCATGAACGCCTGCACCCGATCCTCATAGAACCTTACCTGGGCTTCGAGCGAACCTATTTGCTTGCGCGCATTTGCGAGCTCCACATGCAAGGACGCGAGGCGTTCGCGTGCAATCTCCAGCTGAACCCCAACGTCGGCCGGACTACCAGCCACCGTTTCTCTGACGCTTGTGGCGGGGCTAACGGCAGGGCTGCGACCTTGACCGAATGCCGGATATGAAGTGCCCGCCTTCCATTGCTCGGCAAGTGCAAGGATGGGCTGATCGATCACCGACTCAACGTCCAGGTGCGGCCCAAGGAAATCGAGCAATCGTGAGACGGACCGTCGCGCCCAGAGCGAGTCGTCGTCAGTATTTGAGTGAATGCCCGCGACAAATTCAATGAATGCGTCTGCCGCATTCCGTGCCAGCCTGAAGTCCTTGTCGCGTCCGCTCTTCCGTAGGGAAGTAATGATCTGGAGGACGCGGCGAGTCGCTCCCTCGTCTACAGCCTCTCGAACCGACAGATTGCCGGCATCATCTTCTTCGTAGAACATGCCCAGCGCGTTCGCCGCAGACTCGATTGTGCGGTTCTCTGGTTCGCCGTATTGGCGCTCAAGGTTTGAGATTGTCGTGCGGGACACACGAGCGAGCCACGCGACATCTGCTTGGCTGGTCCCGAGGGACTCGCGGCGCCGCCTGAGCGCGTCGATCACCAGGCTTGTCAGTTCGTCGGGCACGTCGACTCTCCTACTTGCGTGGAACCAGCGGCGGCCATGATGTCGGATGGCCGGACCGTCACGCACGTGACCCTACGTGATCAGCCGATGTCTCCATCGATCGAAGTGTCCAGCACTGGTCAATGATTGTCAATGATATCCGCTTGGCTGCCAACGACTGCCGCCTGTATGTCCACAGACTTGTCCACAGGCTCTCCACGACGGCTGGCTGGGCGGCCAGAGGTGATCCAGCTCACAGGAGCTGCGGCAAGACCAGAGGGGCCCGTGACACGCCAATGGCGGTGATTGACAACTCTCGCGGGCCGGCGTACAAGCTGCGCTTGAATTGATCGCTGCTGTTGACCAGCATCGCTCGCTGGGGATGTCTGGTTGACAGCCGGCGGTGCTAGGCTTGCCCTGTTTGGACGAGACGGCCCCGGCAGTAGTCCGTGAGTTGCAGCTCACGGTGCCGGGGCCGAGCACCACCTGCTCCGCTGTCTACGCGATAGGAAGTGCCGTGCCCCAGGCTACCGACCATGCGCCGGGCCCTGCTGCCCGACCCGCTGACGACTGGCTACTCGACCCCGCGGCGACTTCAGATCCCGCCGGTTTGGGTGAGCGACCAGCGGTTGGCTGCGCCATCGTGGCGAGTGACTGCCCAAGTGGCGGAACAGCCGGCGACTCGTCGCATGGCGCTCCGGTGCCACGAGCTGGCCGGGCGAACAGCATGCCTTCGACCGCAGTGCCTCACGAGGGCCCGATCCAGAACAATCTGCCGCTCGCCGGGCATCCGCTGCGTATCCGCCTCGCCCAGACGATCCTTCGCGGTCCCGCGTGTGAGCTGACCTGCGACGCCCGTATTGGCGCTTCGCGGAGCCAGCCTCGAACACATCCTTGCGTACTACGAGGCGGCCCGCCGTGAGTGAAGACGATCTTCTTCCGCCCCGTGAAGACCAATTTCTTGGACGTTGTCTGCGTGGTGGCGCGTTCACTGCGGAGGCGGCTCTACCGCTGCTCGACTGCCCGGACTTGCGCCCGCTGGCTCGGCGGACGTGGACCGCCTTGACCACGCGCAGGTGCGCCTAGCAGCCCGCCTGCGCGGCGGTCCAGTCGAGGAAAACCAGGTCGGGCGGCGCCTGTCAGAAGTGTCGAGAGTTCGCCATAGCGTTTCCGCAGCTCCGAGCCTGTCGACGGTTCCCCAGCATGAGGAACCGGCCGAAGGGCAGCCATGTCAATGTCAACCGGTTCGTTCGATCAAGGAGGGGACGTATGGCGACGCTGCCTACGTGTTTTCGAGAGGCCCTGACTAACATCCAGCCCGCTGCCGACGAGAAGAACGCGGCCGAGGCGCATGCCGAGGTCAGCACGGTGCTGACCGGCGACGACAAGCTCAAGGCCCTCGGCATCAGCCCGGTGCTGATCGGCTCGTACGCCCGCGAAGTCTCCATCCGCCGTGTCAAGGACGTGGACGTGTTCGGCCGGCTCACCGCCGCCGACGACACGCTCGCGCCGGGCAGGGCCATGGATCTGTTCGAGTCTGCGCTCGACGCCGAGTACGGAGATCGGGTGGAGCGTCAGCACCGGTCTTTCAAGGTGGACTTCCCGGACTACGACCTGTCCGTCGACGCGGTCCCGGCCCGGCCGTGCGGGGAGCACTGGGAGATCCCGAACCGGCCGAATGAGCGTGCTCGCTGGGTCGAGACCTACCCCACCAAGCTCAACGAGCTCACCAGCGCGGCGAACAAGACGTTCACGCTAAACAAGTCCGGGATCTACGTGCCTACCGTCAAGCTCGTCCGGCAGGTCCGCCGCACGTGGGTGGCCGACCAGCCCGGCGGGTTCTTCTTCGAGATCATGACCTACTGGGCGTTCCAGAACGAGCAGCCCCACGAGGCCAGCCACGCGGCGTACCTCACGGTGATCCTGGAGACGATCGCGGAGATGCTGCCGGTCGTCGCTGCCGACGGACTGATCGATCCGACACTCACAGGGAAGATGATCAGCACGAAGGCGACGGCCGCCGACTTTACCGTGGCCACCAAGAGGATCGGCGAGGCAGCCACGCTCGCGCGCAAGGCGCTTGACGAGGAGGATGCCTGCCAGGCCGCGGTGCACTGGCGCAAATTGCTCGGCAAGACCAGCGACGGCACGCACGTGTTCCCGCTCCCGGAATACTGCAATGCCGACGGCAGCCAGCGTGCCTCCTCCACCCGGGTCACCGACGGTGTGGTCGCCGGTGCGGCGACGGTGCCGGCCGGAAGCGACCGATTCGCGTGAGCCGCGTCTGGGAGGCCGACCTCGCCACCGAGCGGGACGCCTGGCGCGCCGCGCTCGGCGAGGCCGGCTTCTCCGACGACGGCGACACGCTGCACGGACCGGTGATGTGGCTACGCCCCGACGGCAGCCGGGTCACCGCCACGATCGAGGTGAGTCTCAGCGATTCGTTCCCGTTCGCCCCGCCCCGGGTACGTGTTCTCGACTCGGGAACGGAGCTGGAGCTGACCTTCCACCGCGACCGGGATGGTGCGCTGTGCCTGTGGCCGACCGACAGTGACGTGAGCGACGCGCCGTGGCGGAACGCCCATCGCCTCCTGGACCGGGTGGCGGCCTGGCTGGCCGCCACCGCCCGGGGCTGGCCGGACGACGACGACTGCGACCTCGAACGGTACTTTCCGGCCGACCCCCGCATGGTGCTCTACGACCGTGACCTGCTCGCCGCCGCGCGGGGCTGCGTGCGCACCTCCACTGATCCTGGCGGCCAGCGCGTGACGGTCACCGGCGAACCGCAGCGCCCGCCCAGCCGGTGGCGAACCCAGAAAGATCAGGGCCGCCAGCGGAAACGTCCCCGGCGGCCGAAGGTTGGCCGTCGGCAGCGGCGCCTGGCGTGGGTGGCGGACATCGGCCAGCCGACCCGGCCGATCAGCGACTGGGATTCCCTGCTTGCCGCCTTGGGCCCCGACGCCGGCGAGGTCAGGCGCCTGGTCTCGATCGGCGTGGTCGAGTTCGTGGTGGTGCGTTACCGCCGGGCAGTCAGCGAGGGGGTGCTCGCCCTCGCGGTCCGTGCGGCACTGCGGGAAAAGGCGTTGGAGGTGCGCGCATGCGAAAGCGCAGACACCAGCGTGGCGACGCGGATGCTGCGGGCGGGGGTGTCGGCGCCGGATCTCGCTGATCGGCGAGTCGTGGTGGTCGGCGTTGGCGCGGTCGGGTCGTTCGTAGCAGACCTGCTGTTCCGGCACGGAATACGCCAGCTGACCCTGATCGATCCGAAACTGCTGCGGCCCGGCAATCTGGTACGTCACGTGGCCGGCGAGGCCATGGTCGGGTATCCCAAGGCCTCAGCGGTGAAGGCCCGGCTGGCTGCGCTCGGGTTCGACGTTTCGGGCGTCGGCGACCGCCACGACCTGCTCGCCACGCCCGCGCAGGCCGTGGCGCTGCTGCGGGAGCATCACCTGGTCATCGACGCGACGGCGAACGCCCGCTCTACCAGCCTGCTGGCCTGGGCGACCGGCCACGTGACGCGGACGGTGGTGTCGGTATGCGTGCAGCGACAGGGCGGCGTCGCGCGGGTCGACCGTTTCCCGCTGCGCGGTGCCGAACGGCATCTAGACGCGCTGCCGCCGCTGGCTGGACTCGAGCTTCGTCGAGAGCGCGGCTGCGACGAGCCCGTGTCGCCGACGCCGCCCACAGCCGTTGCCGCAGCAGCTGAGTTGGCCTGCCGAACCGTCCTCGACGATCTGACCAACGACTGCGAGCTGCCAGCAACCCTGATCCACGTGCTCGTCCCCCAGGAGGCACCGTACGACGTGATCGGCGTGCGGGTGGGCGACCACCGGTGAGCCGCAGGTACCGTCGTGTCCGGGTGCGCATCGCCGCCAACGCAGCTGATACGCTCCGCCGCCACGCGCAGCAGGGAAGGCCTCGTGAACGCGGTGGCCTGCTGCTGGGCTGGTGGAGCGACGGCGACATCGTCATCCGGCACGCTGTTGAGGTGCTTGACCCGACCGCGACCTCCACGACCTGGACCCGCCATCAACCCGCCGCCCAGCAGGCGCTGGATGAGACCCGCGCCCAATATGCTGACCCGCGGATCGGCTACGTCGGTGACTGGCACACCCACCCGGCGTCCATCGGGATCAGCTCCACCGACGAGACGGCCGTGCGCCGGGCCTCGCGGCAGTACCCCGAACCGACCGCGCTCCTCGTCGTGTTGCCTGACGGCAGTCTCGACGTCCGCGCATCCCAAGCCGGGCGGCTCCAATCCGCTCACATCGTGATCGACCACAGTGGAGACCAGCCGATGACCTTGCCCGCCCGCGCTGCCGCTCTCCGAGGCGACGACTACCAGCACATCATCGGCTGGTACTGGGCCTGCCAAGCCCTCATCGACGCCGACATCATCTCGGTCAGCGTCGAAGACGCCGCCGGCGGCAGTTTCGACGACCTCGTCGTCCTACGCCGTGCCGGCCGCAGCAGCTACGAGCAGATCAAGAGCTCCAACACCGACGAGACCGTGATCGACAACGCCTGGCTCACCAGCGCCGTCACCGACAACGGCAAGAGCCCGCTGCAACACTTTCACGCCACCTGGGCCACCCACCGCAGCGAGTCACCCAAGCCGGAGTTCCGGTTCGTCACCAACAGGGCCTTCGACCCGGCCGACCCGATCCTCAAGCTGCGCGACAAACTCACCGGCGCTGTCGTCCGCCTCCTCAAGATCAAGGGGCCCCGTACCGGAGCCGGCAAGGCGCGCCGCGAGTGGGCGGACCATCTCGGCATCAGCGAGGACGAGCTCACGGAGTTCCTCGCAGACCTCCAACTCCACCACGAAGGCAGCGAAACCTCCTGGGCCCGACAGGCCCGCGACGCCATGCGCGCCGCCGGCCTGCGCACCGACGACGACGCCATCGTCCGCGGACGGGACATGATCCGCGACTGGGTCAAGACCGGCGCCGGTCCCCAGACGCCCAGCGCCATCCGCCGCCAGGTCGCCGAGGCCAAACTCTTGGCTCGCGACGGCACGCTCATCCTCGCCGTACACGCCATCGATCGCCCCGCCCACAACCTGCAACCATCGGTCACCGTCGACCTCGTCGACCTCTACGCCGGCAACACCGACCGCGAACGACGTCAACTCCGGAACCCCGACGACTGGCAGGGCGCGGTCGCCCCACACCTAACCAACGCCGTCCGCACCTTGGAAGCCTTCGGCGTCCGACGGGTGCACGTCATCGGCGCGATGCGGCTCCCCCTATGGTTTGCCACCGGCGTACGCCTGCCCGATACCCGAGGCTGGGTGGTCTCCATCGACCAGCGCAACGTCGAGTGGCGCAGCGACACCCCACCCGCGAACGTCGAGGCGCCCGTGTTCGACAGGGTCGTCCTCGGTCAAGGCCCTGACCTCGCCATTGCGGTGGGCCTCACCCACGACCCCACTACCGAGATCGCCACGTACCTCCTCGACACCGCCGCACCGATCAGTGAATTGATCGTGCTCGGCACCCCTGGCGGCCCCGGGCAGCACGCGGTCTCCGATGCCGCGTTCGCCATCGGCTGGGCGCAGGCCGCACGTGCCACGATTCGTGCCGCAGTGGGTCAGGGCACAGTCCCACGGCTTCACTTGTTCTTCGCCGCACCGGCCGGCGCGGCCCTCATGCTTGGCCACCACTGGAACCTCATGCCGCCCACCACCGTGTACGAGCACCTCAGCCCCGGCTATGCCGCCACCATGACGATCACCTGACGAGGCAATCAGAGCACCCGACTGGCCGCCAGCAGGGCCTTGACCGACTTACACCGCCCAGCGGCGGCACGGGAGCGGTCGCTGGTGCATTCTCCGGCACGCGGGAGGACATCGCGGCGCCAGCCCGGAGCCGAGGGGCTACCCCGACGGCTCGAGGCCACTTAGCCGGGGTCTCGGTGACGGGCCAGACAGGCCAGCGGCGCTGGTCGCCTGCGGCGGCGGGCCGGCAGGTCCGGCCACCCGCGAGCGGTTCGTGGGCCGGCACCAGGGTCGACCTGGACTTCACCGTCGTCGCCGTCGTCGGTAGCGAGTTCGAGGGGAGAGCGTGGTCGGCGTGCCCGGATGGACGAGCCCGTGGCGATGCGCGAGTTCGTCGTGCAGACCAACGCCACCGGGTTCGTCCACCTCGCCGACACTGCCGGTGTGGTGTGGCGGCGGTTCGGGTGACCGCGCAAAGCACCTACTTGCTGCAGGACGCCTCCGGCGCGGTGGCGTTCCGTGGATACCTGGGCAATGCCGAGCTGGCCGGCCGGCTCGGCCAGATCGCGGGCCGACTCACGGCTGACGGGACGACACCGGCTCGCGTGTTGGCAGCTGGACAATGGCGGGCCCGGCGCGGCCGGCGGCAGGTCCGCACGTCCACGTTCGCCTCACGAAGGGAGGCTTCCACGAGCTTCCTCACGCGGGATCCTTGCGGGACAGCAGCCGGTCACCGCGTTGGACGAGGGTGATGGGAACACCAAACCGGGCCAGGAACAGGGCGGTCTCGACCGCGACAGCGCTGTCACCCACGATCACCGCTCGAGCCGGCAGTTCGGCGGCGGTGTAGGTCTCACGGTTGGTCCACACCGTGACCTCGTCGAGGCCCTCGTTCGGCGGGATCAACGCCTGCGATCCGGTGGCGACGACCAGATGGTCGGCGGTCAGCTCCCCGTCGTCGACCTGCAACTGGCCGGATCCCGGTGATCCGCGCCTCGCCCCTTGAGCACGGAGCGGTGGCCCGCTATTTCATCGCATCAGGGCCTTTCGTTGCTGCTCAGAAAGGGTGCCCCGGCTGGGAAAGCAAGACATCCCACCCAAGAAAACGACGTGCGCAAACTCTCTCGCCTCACGATGGAGCACGACGTCGTGCTGCCCTTTAGAGCCTAATGAGTGACGAATGCGATCCGTTCGCTGAGCACGGTCGAGGCGCCTGCAACGTCAGCGAGTCTGGTGGCGAGCGTTGCCATGGCGAGGCGCGGCGGTAGTGCCGCGCTGAATTTCAGGCCGGCCAGTGCTTTCTCGTTAACGTGGGGCAGGCAGATCCGCTCGATCGCATCAGCGATGCCCGCCTTCCACTCCGCCGCCGTGAGGTCTTTCCGGAGGCGCAAGTAGCTGTCGTCGTAACTCTGGAACGGATCGGTGAGACCGTCGAGGGTGCTGGCGAGGGTTGCGTTGGCGCGGTATCCGGCCCAGGTCCACCACCTCACGTCGCCGGAGGCGGCCCGGAGAATGACCGTGCCGTCCGGACGGGCCAGACCTGCGTCCTGGTCCCGAATCTCGGCCAGTTGCCCGGTGGCCCGCCGGGTGAGCTTCACCGGTGGATCGACGCCGAGCAGGACGTTCCGGATCGCCCGGCTCATCTCGAAGGACAGCCCTGCGAGACCCATGCCGGTCCATCGGGCTCTGCCGCCGCCGTCGGCGGGTTCTACAAAGCAGCGGCGCCGGCCCCAGTCGATGTACGTGACCTGCCAGCTCCGGCCGCCTAGCAGCAGCCGCCGTGGCCCAGGCACCTCGTCGACCAGCACCGCTGGGTCGACCCGACCCAGTTCGGTCCGTCCGGCCAGGACCGTGAACTCCGGTGCGGCGGTGAACACCGCGGTCATGGCCATGAAGTGCCTGCGACCGAACCGCAGTTCGGCCTCTGGCCCGATGAACAGTGTTTCGCCGTCCCGTTCGAGGTACCCCTGCTCGACGAGGTATCTCGCAATGACGTTGGAGCTGTCGGTGAAGGGCTCCAGGCCGTTCCACCACTGCGGCCACAATCGTTCGCCGATGCGGTGCTGTTGGAGGCAGAGCGCGAGAATCTGCTGGGCCACGATGTGGCGCGGCTCGGGGGGTGGCGTGACCGGCTCGACCCAGCCGTGTCCCCACAGTACGAGCAGGCCACCGGCTTGCATGAGGGACAGTCGGTCAGTGGCCAGGAGGAGGCAGTTGCGGTCGGTCCCGGCTCGACGTCCGGTGCGGCCGAGACGTTGCAGGAAGGCCGCTACCGTGCGTGGTGCGTCGATCTGGATTACCCGGTCCAGGTCGCCGACGTCGATGCCAAGCTCCAGGGTGCTTGTGGAGACGATGACGCAGTCCCTGGCCTCGGTGAACGCCGCTTCGGCACGTCGGCGCTCCTCGGTGGACAGCGATGCGTGGGACAGAAACGTCGTGACGCCCTTCGATCGCAGAAGCTGGCCGAGTTCTTCGACCCGCTTGCGCGACTCGCAGAACACGAGCCGTTTCTCGCCGCGGTGCAGGGACGCAATAACTGTGGCCGCGTTGTCCAGCGAGCCGACATAGTCCAACTCGATGTCACCGGCCGGCGGTGCGACAGGGCATGTCGTCGAAGGGCTTACCGAGGACGGAGCCACGACCCGCGCGGCCCGCCGTCCGCGCTCCGAGCCCTGTAGCCAGGTCAGTAGGGCGTCAGGATTGCCGACGGTCGCCGAGAGCCCCACGCGTTGGACGGGTCGTCCGATCAGGTGGACCAGCCGTTCCAGGACAGCGAGCAGGTGCCAGCCGCGGTCGTCGTCCGCGAAGGCGTGTACCTCATCCACGACGACCGCGCGCAGGTTGCCGAAGAACGCGGCGTGGTCGACGTTGACGCTGACGAGCATCGCTTCCAGCGATTCGGGAGTGGTCAGCAGGATGTCGGGTCGCTCGCGCAGCGCCTGCCGGCGGCGTCCGGCGGTGACGTCGCCGTGCCAGATCGCCGCGTGCCGGCCCAGCCATCCTGCGTAGCCTTCCAGCCGGGGCAGGAGGTTGTTGAGCAACGCCTTGAGCGGGCACAGGTACAACACCGAGGTGCCGGTCCATTGCTGCTCGGCCATCCGGGAGAGCAGCGGCAGCATGGCGGCTTCGGTCTTGCCGCCGGCGGTCGGTGCGACCAGCAGCACATCGTCGCCGGCCAGCAGCGGCTCGACGGCGGCCTGCTGTGCCGGGCGCAGGCCCGACCAGCCGAGCGTGTTCACCACGTGGTGCAGCACCGTCGGGTGCAGGCGTGCTGCGGCACTGGCGCCGGATTCGCTCACGACAGGTCCAGGCTTACCTCGTCCGCGGAGGCGGCGTTGTGCTCGTCCTCGGTCAGCTCGCCGCTGTCCAGCGTGAGCGCGTAGTGCTGGCGCGGGTCGAAGTCAGCGAACTCCTCGACCCGGTCGAGCACGTCGGCGACCAGCTTGCGCAGGAAGATTCTGGGCGCCACGCCGACCTTCCCGCCGAGGTGGCCGGTGACCGCTCGGGCGAGCGTGTCGATGTACTCGTCGTCGACGCGGGCGTTGATCCGATCGGGCACGGTGGAGCCGTCGCGGTACAGGTCGCGGACCACCCGGCCGAGTGCGCCGAGTTTCGGCAGGTCGAAGCCGGCCAGCCGGAGCTGCACCGCTCGGGGCGAATCGAACCGCGGATCGGTGCCGAAGTCGGTGGCCAACCGTTGCGCCAACGGTGGCAGCCGGGGCACGCCCTGCGGCCCGTCGAAGAACGCGGGGGTACCGGTGATGACGAGGAACAACCCGGGGAAGCGGCCGGAGTCCACCTCGTCGATCAACTGCCGCAGCGCGTTGAGACCCTTTTCACGGACGTCGCCGCGGACCCGTTGCAGGGTCTCTATCTCGTCCAGCACGACGAGCAGACCGGAGTGTCCGCAGTCGCGCAGAATCATCAACACTCCCTGTAGGCAGCCGAGGGCGGCGAAGTGGTCGAGGTCGCCGCGTACCCCGGCTGCCCGCCGTGCTGCCGCCGCGACGTGTGGCTGTCCGCCGAGCCAGGCCAGCAGGGCCTCGGCGGTGGCGATGTCGCCGCCGATCCGCGCACCGCGATAGCCGCGCAGCGCGGCGGCGAACGCCGGGGTGGTGCGGGCTACGTCGGCTAGTCGCCGCTCCATCAGGTTGTCCACCGCCGCGGCGAGCGCGTCAGCGTTGCCCCCTGCCGGCGAGGGCTCGGCGAGGATCTCCTCTTCCAGCGTGAAGAACCATCCGTCGATCACGTCGCGCAGTGCGCTCGGCGGGTGGGCGGCGGTCGACAGTCGCTCCACCAACCGCCGGTACACGGTCTCCAAGCGGTGAAGGGGCGTCTCGGTCTCGGAGATCTGAACTTCGCTGGTGGCCAGGCCGGCCCGTTTGGCCCGTTCAGCAAGCCACCGGGCGAAGAAAGTCTTGCCGGAGCCGTACTCGCCCCGCACGGCCTTGAACACCGCGCCCCGGCCAGCCACGGTGCGCAGCTCGTCGTCCAGGGCGGCCTCGAAGCGCTCCATGCCGACAGCGAACAGGTCCAAGCCGGCGTGCGGCACGGTACCCCGGCGCAGCGCGTCGATCACCTCGCGGCGCCGAACCGGACTCACCGCACGGGTCAAGGTTTCACCGGGCCCAGCTCGAACTGGCTGTGCAACATGGCGCGGTCCAACTCCAGGGTCTGACCACCGTCGATCAGCGTGAGCACCGGGTAGCCCTCGACGTTGAGCAGGCTGCGCAGCATGGCGACGAGACCGGGCACCCGGATGGTCGGGGTCGCGGCCAGTTCCGCGAGGGCCGTGGTGGACAGCCGATCGCCGGACCGGGCCAGCGTGTCGATGATCGACGCCACCACGTTCTCGGCCGGTGGTCTCCGCACGTAGCGCCGCTGCGCCTCGTACACCGCAGAGGTGACCACCCGCCGTCCGAGCGTGTCCGGGATGGTCTCCGCCGGCAGTGGCGGCGCCGCGGACACGTCGAAGAGCGCATCCGGCTGTGGCGTTACCCGGCGCGGGCGCGGTGCGGCAGTGGACGGCGGTACGACGCGTGCCAAGTCCTCAACCGTCGTCTGGCCGGGGGACCACCACGGCGGGGTTGCCCGCTCGGGTGACAGCAGGTGCCAGCCATGCGGGAGCGCAGCGTCCGCGGCCGGGACGAAAACCAGCACGGGAACCGTCATCTCGGCCAGCGACGCACCGCCGTGGTAGCCGGCCTTGCGCGCCGTGTACCGGATCGTCTCCCGCCACGGCGCGACAATCCGCCCATCCCCGAGCAGCACCCGTTCACCGGCCAACTCGACCTCACCCTCGCCGGCCGGCTCTGTGGCAGGCCGCCAGCGGGCCGACGTGGCGTCCTCACTCGATAGCACGCCCCGTTCACGTTCGAGCACGTGCCCGTGGTCGGCAACGAGCAGGACCGGTCGGCCGTAGCTCTTTGCCGCGGCGAGCAGTTCGGGTAGGAAGGCGACATCGCCGAGGTTCCAGTCGACCCGACCCCCTTCCCGGCCGTGGTCGAGGGCATCGTCGACGGTGTTGAGCACCACGCCGACCACCTTCCGGTCCCGGCCGTCGACGAGGCTCATCGCGTCGAGCACTGCTGGGGCCAGGCGATGCCCGGCGCCACCGGGCAGGTCTGCCTGGTGGAACAGAACGGCGGCGAGCCGGCGCTGTTTCCAGAACGCGGTAAACCCGGCGCGTTCGGTGTCCGCGGTGCCCTGGGCAAGCCGACCGCACAGCAGGCTGGTCCGGCTGACGGTGGTGACCGACGGGATCACCGCGACCGCCCCCTCGCGGCCCTCGCCGGTGCGCGCGACCTCGGTCAACCCGTACGAGCGGACCTGCTCGGCCAGTTGCGTCGCCACGGCGGCGCTCATGCTGTCCACAACGAGCACGAGCGGCGGGGTAGATCCATGCTCGGCCAGCGGTGCCGCCACCCGGTCGAGCACGTGTTCCACCAGCAGCAGCTCGGTTGGTGTGGCCGAGCCCGTCGCCCAGGCCGCGAGCCGGGCGGCGAACGCGGCGTCGAGCCGATCGCGCACGGCGCGCGCCGCGTCATGCACCCGGGCGTACACTGCGGCCGTCGCGGGATCGGCCATGGGCTCGCCGAACCAGAGGGCGGCCAGCGCCCGGTCGACCCAACCCCAGCCACGCACCTGGCCGGTGACGCCGTCGGCGACGGTCCGCGGCTCCGCAGCCGGATCGGCCAGCCAGCGGACCAGCCGGGCGGCCATCACCGCCGGGATGACCTGCTCCGCCCGCAGCGGCAGCAGTTCGTGGCTGACCACTCGGTCGAGAGCCGACTCCATCGCCGCGCGCGCGTCCGCTGTCCCGTCCAGCACAGTGTCTACTGTGGATGCGAGGATCCGCAGCCGGTACCGCAACCCGGCATCCAACAACGCGCCACGGTCCGCGAGATCGTCGGCGCCGAACTCGGTCAGCAGTTGGTCGGCCCGGTGCAGGATCGTCTCAATGCGGTGCCGGTGCTGGGCGTCGGCCGGCGTAGGCCCACCGGTGCGGGTGAGCCACCGGGTTACCACCCCACGCGTCGCCTCGGCGAAGGCCAACGCCTGCGGCGCCTCCACGGCCCCGCCGAGGAACGCCTCGGCGCGACCCTGGGCGCGGCCTTGCGTACGGGCCAGGGCAGCGTCGGTCGGCTCCGCGTCCCACAACGCTCCGGCCACCAGGCCGAACGCCAACGCGTCCGCCGCGTGTCCGGCATGGGCCAGCCGCAGCAGCACCCGGGCGGCCGGACCGACGCTGTGGGTCACCCACGCCTCCAGACCATCACGCTCGTCCAGGCGCAGCCGGTCCAGGCCGGCGAACTCGGCCGGATCGAGGGTCAGCAGTTCCGTGGCGTCCAGGGAGTCCCCGGTGATGTTGAGCCGGCGGCGGATGAGCTGACCCAGTGCGGTGTCGTAGTCGAGCACCGATCCAGGCAGCTTCGGCCAACCCTGCGCCGGCTCCGTCTCCAGCAGCCCGTCTGCGACCCACCGCTGCCGGCGCAGGCGCGGATCCAGCTCCCGGGCACCGAAGCGGCGCAGCACGATCTCCCACCGGTGGACCGGGAGCCGGCGGTGTTTGATGGCCCGGCTGCACAGGTCCACGCCGAGTTCGCGTTCGTGCCGGGTGGTGAACAGCACGAGGAGCCCGTCGGCGAGGCGGTGGTTGAGGCACGCTTGCATCGCCCCGAGCACCGACGGGCAGTCTGCGACGTACACCGGCATGCCGTCGACGACCATGCTCGTCGGTGCGGCGGGATCGTATCGGCCGTCGAGGAGCACGACCTTCTGCGCGTACGACTCGGACCGCTGCAACAGGCCGCGCACGAACTCACGGACGACCACGTCGTTGACGATCACGGGCTCGTCGGTCTGTGGGGCTGCGGACGTGCTGGTCACGGCTCGCCCACCACCGTCCAGGTCAACTCGATCTCGGCGTCAGGCCGCTGCGCAGCGAGTTTCCGGACCTCGGCGAGCGCCGTCTCCAGGCCGCGCCCGGACACCCGGACCGTGCCCGTCGCGGGAACGCCGCTGTCCCCGGCGGGCCCGGCGAAGGTCGGGGACGCCGTGGACCCAGTGGAGGTGGACACTGTGGAACCCGCGGACACCGTTGGCCCGCCGGGACCGGTCGGCGCGCCGTCGGACCCGGTCGGGTTCTTCTCCGGCGGAGTGACCCGGCTCGCCTCGGTCAGCAGGCGGACCGTCTCGGCGCGGGCACGTTCGAGCGCCGGCGGCAAACGGCGGGTCGGCTCATTACTGGCCGCATCGTCGGCGAGTTGGGCACACACCTCGATGGCCCGCGTCCCGATGCCATCGCCGCGGCGGGCCAGCTCGCGCAGGCTGTCGATGAGCGTCCAGTCGGCGTGCTCCAACCCGGCCACGGTGGCCTTCGCCTGGGCGACGCTCGAACCGAGCGTGTGCCCGCCGTCCGGCCCGACGTCGGCCGTGACGAGCAACAGGACCAGCGGCGTCGCCTCGGCGACCCGGGCGAGGCGGGACAGTAGATCGGCGGCCTCGCGGGCGGTCACCAGCCGGGCCGCGTCGGGTTTGAGGTCGAGCGCCGCAGCGTGCGCGCCCAGCAGCCGTACTTGCGCGGCGGTGTCGCTCTCCGATCCGATCGCCCAGGCACGGACCTCGTCTGCGAGCCGCTTGACATTGCGGGCGGAGTAGACCTTCGCGGTCTTCGCGCCGAACAGGTGCTGGGCGCGCACCAGCGCCCGCTCGAACTCCTCCGGGCTCGGCAGCTCCCGGGCAAGCAGCAGGTCAGACGCCTCGATCTGCTCCAGCCCGGGTGGGTCGATCTCGGTGCCGCGGCGCACCCAGGCCCGCTCGTCACGTAGCGCGTACACCGCGATCACCAGGTTGTGCACCGCCCGGTCCGCGCCGCGCAGCTCGCTCTCGTCGAGCCAGCGCCACAGGTCGCGCACAACCAGGTCACCGCCGGCACCCTCCTGCGCGGCGCGCTGGTTGATCCGCTGCCGCCACTCATCGCCGAGTGTGAAGTGGGCTTCGCTGGTCATCTCGCCCAGCCGCAGCGGGTGGGCGATCCGACGCAACAGCGCCCGCCGCGGGCCACGCTCTACCTCGGTCCGACCGCCGGGGCCGCTCTCCGCCGCCCTGGTCGCCTCGTCCAACACGATCCGCAGGTCGCCGGGGCGTACCGCGATCCGGGTCCGGTCGGGGTCGAAGTCGGGGTGCTTCGGGTACAGGTGGGTGAACAGCCCGTCGGTGAGCTGCAGGAGCGCGTCGCGGAACCGCACCCCGGCGTACAGCTTCGGCCGGTGTTCCCCGTCGAGGCACACCACGTGCTCCTCGGCCGGCACACCGATGTTGTCCGGATTCGCGCGGGCGATCCCGTACACCTGTTTGAGCACCTCGCGAAGCTGCGAGGTGAGGTTGTCGCGCTGGGCGGTGAGCTGGTTGCGTGCCTTGGCCAGATCGTCGGTGGGCAGGTTCGACGCGTGCTCCTCCAACCGGCCGGGCACCGCGAGCAGGAACCGCATCCGCAGCAGCCGGCCGATCTCGGCGCGGCGCTGCTCCGACAGGAACGAGGGCAGCCAGCACAGCACCGGGCCCTCCCGGTGGCGGCGTTGCAGCTCCGAGACCCGCTGGAGATCCTCATGGGGGCTGTGCGTGCCGCTGTCGAACGGATAGTCGACCACGATGCGCGCCTGCTCCGGCGCCGCGGCGTCGAACTGGTCGTCGGCGAGCGAGGCGGGATCACGGACGTTGCCATACACAAGCCCCACCGTGCGTTTCGTGCCCCGCCACACCAGGTCGACCCGTGGAGTGAACGAGTCCCGGTCGACCACGTCCAGCTCGTCCCACAACAGGTCACGCACCAGCACCCGGCGGGCGCCGACGGTGTCCGCGCCGTGCGCGGCGTCGAGGATCGCCTCCACATCGATCCCGGTCAGATGCAGGCTGAACACCGGATCCTCGGCATCGGTGTAACGGATCTCGCCGTACCGCCCGGCCAGATCCTTCAGCCGGGCGGCAACCTGAGACCGTTCTTGCCCCTGGATCCGGGTCCGGATGGAGCCGTGATTCAACGCGGCCAGCCGGCCGGCCGTCAGCTGCCGCAGCGCCGTCACGTTCGGCGCGAGCGCGGCCAGCAACAGCGTCTTGATCAGCCGGTCGTCCACCCGGAACTGGTGCTGCTGCGCCAACGTGTCCGCCTCGGCCTCACCGACCCCGTGCCGTTGCAGCAGATCGCCGCGCACCCGGGTGTAGAACTGTTTCGCCGCCTCAAACTCGTGCTTGAGCCGGTTGGAGAACGGCTGGATGGCCCCGGCCGACAGCACATCCCACAGGTCGCCCAACGGCACCAGTTGCCCGACGCTGAGGTCGTCACGGCGGACGATGAGCATCTCCTGAAGCACCTTCAGGCCGGTGCGTTCCCGTTGCAGGGCACCCGAGATCGCGATCAGGGTGTTCATGAGGGCCGGGCTGAACGGGTACAGCTTGCGGAAATCCTCGGCGCTGGCGTGGGTGACGCCTTGAGCGTCCAGCAGCGTGTCCCACACCTCCCGCCGGTCCCGCGGCACCTGCGCGAACGCCTCGTCCAGCAGCCTTACCCCCTCGTCGTCGCGGGGCTTGAGGACCCGCTCGCGGGCGATCTCCGGCAGGTTGTTATCTGCGAGTGCGATCGTGTCGAAGCTGCGTTCGAGGTACTTGATGGTGTCTTCGAGGCTGGTCACCTCGCTGCCGACCACGTCACGCCCGACCAGCTCACCGATGTCGCGCTGACGGGCGATGAACGACACGATCGGGACCGGCCGGTGCGTCTCCGCGCTCTCGATCAGCTTGACCAACTTGTTTGCCTCGGTATTGACGAACGCCAGATCGGCCAGGTGGCTGGAGAGCCACAGGATCAGCTCGTCCAGGAACAGCACCACCGCGTCGTAGCCGAGATCGCGGGCATGCTCGCTTATCACCGACAGGCCGGTCTCCAACGGCAGGAACGCCTCCCGGTCTCCATGCACCGAGGTGCGGTACGACGACAACAGGGTGTCGAGCAGGTCGCTGATCAGCCGGCGCCGCCGCTTGTCTCCCGGCGGCGCGGCGAACGCGGCGTCCAGCTCGACCGGGCTCCACGCGCTGCCGTCCCAGTCGTCGGGGTCGCCGGGCTTCTCGCCCAGCGCCGCGATGAACGCGTCGTCACCCATCCGGGCCCGCCAGGCCCGCGCGTCCACCAGCATCGCGTCATCGCGGTACACCGCCGGAGTTGATGCATCGGGGCGCACCTCCCGGACCCGCTTGACGTAGCCGCCGAGCACGGCAGCGTCCAGCGACTCCGCACCAATCAGGTGGTACGGCACGAGAAGGAACCGCCGGCCGGTCAGCCAACTCGCATGCTCACCGAGCAGCGGCTGCAGCTCCGCCTTCTCCCGCGCCGCCGGATCCCCGTTCAGCATCGCGTGCAGCACCGTCATGAAGTGGCTCTTGCCGGAACCGAACGAGCCGTGCAGATAGGCCGAGTGCGACTTGTTCGACCGCACCGCCGCACCGACCAGCGCGAGCGCATCGTTGAGCCGCGCCTTCAACTGATCGGTGACCACGTACTGGCTGATCGCCATGGCCGAGGTATCGAAGCCCTCCGCCAGACTCACCACCAGATCGCCCGGGCGCACCCGATCAGGAATCTCGATGATGTCGCGTAGCAGCGTTCGGGTCTGGTTCGGCGCCGTGCCCATTCCACGCAGGGTAGTCGCTTGCCCGCAGGAGGTAGACCTTACCTTCTCACATGGCACTGCCTCACCTGGCGCGGCGCCGCCCACCGGCCCGCGCCGGTACCGGCCGCCATCGACGCAGGTCCTCCTCGGTGACGCCGTGGCGCTGCCGCTGGTCGTCCAGGAACGCCTGGAAATCCTGAGCCGGCGAACTGCCCCAGCCCTGGTCGTCCTCGCTGTGCCACTGCCACACCCACGGCATCACCTCGGCCAGACCAGCCAGCAACGGCACGATCCGCTCCGTCGGCCAGTCGTCGGTATCCGACCGCTCGGTGACCAGGCCAGCCAGGGCATCGGCCTGCTCGGCATGATCCCAACCGGCCCAGCCCAGCAGAAGCGACCCGTCACCGTCCGGGTTGGCCGCCGGATAGGAGATGAACCGCTCCTTCGGTACATCGAGCTTGCCGCGGTTACGCCAATACGACGGTCTCGCGAAATCGGCCTTCGTGTACTTCTGCGGCACCTTGATGTCCAGCCGCTGGCCGGCGCGGTCCTCCTCGCGCTGCCACGCCCACACTGCTTCCCACTCGGCCCGCTTGCGCAACCCCGAGTCCTTGTAGCGCAGGGCTGCGAGGTAAGGCACATGCTCGTCGGCGGTGACCTCCGTCAGGATTGCCGCCAGATCAGCGTCACGCATATCGAGGTGTACGGCCAGGAGCTGCGCGACGGCGACGAAATCCGCGTCCCCGCGCAGCCCGTCGACGAGCTGGTTGACGGTCAGCAGCCGGGGAACGGTCTCCCCGTCGCGGGTGCGGAACCACAACTCGCGCGCCTCGCACCGGTCGAGCAGCCAGCCACGCAGCGCCTCCTTCTCCTTGGCCTGCCACGGCTCGGACAGCCAGCGGCGCTTGCACTCCGGCCGCTCGATCAGCGCCAGGTCACGCCGCCGCCCGATCGTCTCGATCCGGCGACGCACGACCTCCCGATACGCTGGCGGCCAGCCCTCGGGGATCTCCCTGATCGGCTTGGCGCCGTGCCGGCTGAACCATTGCGTCTCGACCTCGTCGGCGTCCATCGCCTTAGCGAGCACCATCTCGAAGGCGCGCTCGCCGAGCGTCAGCTCGGGCAGATCGGCCGGATCGGCGAGCAGGTCAGCAGCTTCGGCTTCGGTGAGCAGCCCGTAGCGCCGGTAGCAGTCCCAGTCCAGCTCCTCCTGCAACGCGATCATCCGAGCCCGCAGGCGGCCATGCGTCTCACAGGCCGCGTCCAGCCGCTCCCGGGTCGGCACCCCGTCGGCGCAGGTCGCAGCAGGCTCGACCCGAGCCAGCTCCCGCGCCAGCGAGTCCAACGCTCGCCCAAACTCCAACGGCAACGCCCCCGGCAGCGGAAACTGCTCCAACTTCTTGCCAGTGAACTCGTAGAACCGCTCCCAGTCCGAGCTGGTAATCCCGCCACCCTCGCCGCGAATACCTTTGTCGTGACTTACCTGCTTGAGCCAGAAGCAGGCAGTCGAACTGTTCAGCACCCCCAGCAGCGCCAAATGGCCGTTTTCGCCCGTACCATCCGGCAGCTTGATTATGGGGCCAGTTCGATTGAAAACGCGAGACTTTCGGTCAAGAACAAAATGGTTGTGCGTGGCAACGAAAGCAAATGCGATTGTCAGTCCGCCGAATCTCTTGCGGAAGAACATCGAGTAAGCGGTCCATGGCAACCCCCGCTCAAGTTGCGTCTTACCGAAAGCGATTCGTTCTCGGAGTTGGCTCCGCCACGGCCAGAGGAACTGGCTCACCTGCTGGTTGTCAACGGGAAGGTGTGAAGAGATATCATATGGCCAAATTGCCATTGGTTCGGCGGAGATTGACCAGTCTCGCAAGCAGTCGCCGTCAAGAAGCAATGCCGTTCAGATAAGGCTTTTGTCGAGGTCAGCGTGGCTGCGTGATGGGTTGCTGTGCGGCCAGTATGGTTCCGGGCCGTGGCGGTGGCGACAGGGTCCGATGTGGAGAGTGGTTCGTGGGGTCGGTTGATCGACCACGTCGGGTTGGGGGTGCTGTCTGCCCGGTTTCACCGGGACCTGCTGGAGGAGGTCATCAACGACACCGGGTGTCGGGAGAAGCGCAGCCGTCGGCTGCCCGCACACGTGATGATCCGGTACGTGATCGCGATGGGGCTGTTCTTCGATGAGTCTTACGAGGAGGTGATGCGCCGCCTGGTCGGGAGTCTGAAGAAGATGGGTTCCTGGTCGGATGACTGGCAGGTACCGACCGCGTCGGCGATCGCGCAGGCCCGCAAGCGGCTGGGGCCGGCCCCGTTGCGGGAGTTGTTCAACCGGGCGGCGGTGCCGGTGGCTGGACCTGGGACGAAGGGCGCGTGGCTTGCCCGGCGGCGGCTGATGGCGATCGATGGATCCAGTTTCGACGTGGCTGACACGCCCGGCAACGAGGAGTACTTCGGGCGGGTGGGCTCTGGGCCGAAGGCGTCGGCGTTTCCGAAACTGCAGATCACCGCGTTGGTGGAGTGTGGCAGCCATGCCTGTGTGGGGGCGGTGCTGGGGTCGTGCCGCACCGGGGAACGGACGTTAGCCGCTGACCTGGTCGCGGCTGTCGAGCCCGACATGCTGGTGCTGGCCGATAGTGGTTTCTACTCCTGGGACCTGTTCAACCTGTTCGCCGGCACCGGCGCGGATCTGGCCTGGCGCGTCGGCGCGTCGGTCTCGCTGGGGTCGGTGCGGTGGCTGGCCGACGGTTCCTACCTTGCGTTGATCTACCGGCCCGGCCTGAGCGCAGACCGGCGCCGGCGGCTGGCCCAGGCGGCGAAGACCGGCGGTGAGGTGCCCGCGGATGTGGCTCGGCTGGTGCGGGTGGTGGAGTACACCGTGCCCGACCGCAACCCCGGCGGGGACCTGATCACGGTGATCACCACGATCGGCGACCCCGCCGACGTGCCGGCCCTGGACCTGGCCGCCGCCTACCACGACCGCTGGGAGGAAGAGTCCGTCCTCGATGAGATCAAAACCGACCTGCGCGGACGGGGTGAGGTCTTGCGGTCGAAGACCCCGGAACTGACCGAGCAGCAGGTGTGGGGCCTGCTGCTGGCCCACTACGCGATCCGGGCGCTGATCTGCGACGCCGCCGACGAGGCCGGATACGACCCCGACCGGCTCTCGTTCATACGCGGCCTACGTGTAGTCCGCCGTCAGGTCACCGACCAGGCGGCCATTTCCCCCTGAGCACCTGGCCGAGGCGATACCCGAGGCCAAAGCCGAGATCCTGCGCCACCGGCTGCCCGAACGACGGCACCGCACCTGTCAACGCGTCGTCAAACGCGCCCGCCACAACTCCTACCGCGTGAAACGCCACACCGACAAGATCATCCGGCACGCCGGGCCGCCTACACCCGTTCTGGCCTGCCCAAATGGCTTACCTTAATGGCATTGGATCAAGAAGCTGCCCTGGGTGAGGGTTCGGCAGCGAGAAGGCATGTATCGCCGGGTTCCCATTGTCGACGGTTGGAACGGATAGGGTGAAGTCGCGGCCGACGATGTTTCCACCCGCGGTGGGTCGCGACGGCGATGTGCCTGGAAACTGCACAATCATGGGGTCTGCACGCCGAGGCGCCTGACGGTTAGCCGCAGACCACTTTAGTGACAGCTGATCTTCAGGCGCGAGTCGCTCGTACGCCTCAGAGACCAAGTCTCCAGGCGAAATATCTTCATCTGTCACGCCGAGCGGGCCACGCCCATAGGTGGCGGCGAGAATCAGGAGACTAGAAAACGGGGGAGGTGAGCCAGCGCCCCTGCCTCGAGCCCATGTTTCCCACGCATTGATCGTAGTTCCGCCTAGGCTTGTCTGATGTTCGGCGACCTCGTTATAGCGCGCTGCTGCCTGATCCTGCGAAAGGCCGGCCGCGTACCGATACGCCTGGATGCTCGGGAGGTCCCGGTGTTGGTTCATCAGCTCAGTCGCTGCGAGCTTCACTGAGCCCAGATCCTTCCAGAGCTGCTTGCCTTGGCGTGCGAGTTCTCGCCCGCGTGCTTGGGGGCTCATGCCCCGCCGGGCTGGGAGGTTCATTGCGCCCTCTTCGCTCGATGCCGTCTTGGTAGCCGAGTCCGCTGGTGGGGTGCTGCCCCTACCCAGATTACCCATCCTGTTGGGCAAACACCGCAGACCATCGCGAACCCGCAGGTCAAAGCCACACAGAGATCCGGCCATACATGCACCGGGCTATAGGTGTGAGCCGTGCTCTCCGACTGCGAGGGTCACTTCCGGCAACGAGGTTCGGTTCAGTACGCCGCGCTGACGGCCCGCAAGAGGTTGAAGCAGTGGGTCTCCCCGTTACGAGCTGCCAGGGAGCGTTTGTGACGGGTGAACGGGAAGTTGCGACACGAGGTCGCACGTAGTGAGTGAGCTAGTCGAGGAGGTTCGACGCATGTCGAGGACTTAGCTACGGGTTTGTGTTCGACCTGTCCCCACCGTGACGTGCGTGGCCGGTTCCTGATCGGTCGGGTGCGGAGCTCGCGGGAAAGCCCAAGGGCCGCTGCCCCAACCATGGCGGTTACAGGTGAGGGGAAGGACCGGAGGGGCGACTAACTGGAAACTCTTGCTGATGCCTCGTCATTCACACATCCCGGGTTGGGTGGCCTTTCCGGGGTGACAGGGACCGGCCGTTGAGAGGCGGCATGCGGCGGCCACGGACTTCCCGATGGCCGATGAACACCGCAGTCCTCGGGGTACAGAGAGCGCCCGGCCCGGTCCGGGTCTCACGCGTGTGGAACGTGGAAACCCTGTCAGGGTCCGGAGTACGTGCGCGGGTATGCGCGTGTGCTGCGGTAGGCCGACCGTGAGGGGGGCGGAATTCCTTGGTGGGACAGGGTGCCCAAGAAGCGAATGCCGGCAGCTGAAAGGCAGCAGGAAACCGGTGACCGCAAGACCGGATCTCCTCCCGGAGAGGTCATCGGATAACTGGCCGGATACCGAACGTGGAGTTCGGGCCCGAAAGGGCGCTGACGTGGGCAGGTGAGCCTTTGAAACGAAGCAGGTGCATATGCCAGAACCAAGGGACAAGTTGGACACTTCGGTGAACGGACCTGCGGGCCTGCGTCCGGTATTCGACGGTGACGCCTGGGAACGGGTGGACTGGCGGGGCCATGAGGAGCAGGTACGGCGGCTGCGTTGCAGGATATTCAAGGCGGTGCGGGAAGGGGACCTGGCCACGGCCAGGGACCTCCAGAAGTTGATGCTGCGGTCCTGGTCGAACACGCTGGTCAGCGTTCGCCAGGTCACGCAACGCAACACGGGCCGCAGGACCGCGGGAATCGACGGGCAGGTCGCGTTGACCAGCCAGGCCCGGGCCGAAGTGGCGGTGCAGGTGCACGCCAGCATCGGCTTGTGGAAGCCTTCCCCGGTCCGGCGGGTGCACATACCGAAAGCCGGTGACAAGACCAAAATGCGGCCGCTCGGGATTCCGGTGATCATGGACCGGTGCCATCAGGCGCGGGTCCGTAACGCATTGGAACCCGAGTGGGAGGCCCGGATGGAACCCCGATCGTATGGGTTCCGGCCGGGTCGCGGCTGCCACGACGCGATAGAATCACTTTTCGGCACCCTGCGCGGGGGAACCAAGCGGGTGTGGATTCTGGACGCGGACCTGGCCGGCGCGTTCGACAACATCGACCACGAACATCTACTGAAGACGATCGGTGACTTCCCCGCGAGACGGATAGTCGCTGGTTGGCTGAAAGCAGGGATATTCGAGGCCGGAAAGGGGCACTCGCCCACCGAGGCGGGTACTCCCCAGGGCGGCTTATGTTCAGCTGAACATAACCCGCCCTATGAGCAGTGCTGGGTTATGCGCAGCGTCGGCCTGTTGAGGCTGGTCAGGGTGGTGCCGGGGGTCGAGCGCTGCGCATAACGCAGCCATGTGGACCCGTCCCCTCTCGGTCGTGGCTCATAGGTTGGCGAGCCAGGTGAGCAGTCCGGGGTCTTGGTTCCAGTCGGGTAGGTCGTCGGTGACGATGTCGGTGTAGGCGGCTTCGAGGGCTCTGCGTTTGGCTTCGATCGAGGCGCGTGCGTAGATTTCGGTGGTGGACAGGTCGACGTGCCCGAGGATGTCGCGGATGTAGGGCAGTGGGATGCCCGCTTCGTAGAGGTGCATCGCCTTGCTGTGGCGCAGGGTGTGCGGCGTGATGTCGGCGTTGGCGAGTGTCGGGTCGGCTGTCATGGTCTGGTATTTGCGAGTGATCCAGGCGATCCCGCCGCGGCTGAGTTTGCTGCCGTGCTGGTTGAAGAACAACGGGTCGTCGTCGTGGCCGGGCCTGTTGAGGCGGTGTTCGGCGAGGTAGGCGTCCAGGAGCGCCGTCGTGTTGTCGGTGAGGGGGACGTGGCGGGTCTTGCGGCCCTTGCCGGTCACGGCGATCAGGGCGGGGGGTTCGAGGCGGATGTCGCGGACGGTGAGCTCGGCGAGTTCTTGGACTCTTGCTGCGGTGTCGTAGAGGGTGGCGAGCAGGGTCGCGTCGCGGCGGCCGTGCCGGGTGGACCGGTCGGGCTGAGCGAGCAGGCGGCGGGTCTGCTCGACGGTGAGGTGGTTGACGGCCGGTTGGGTCTGTTTCTTGGCGGGGATGGCGAGGATGTCCTGGCAGCGGGCCAGCTGGGTGGGGTCCTGCGCTTGCATCCACCGGGAGAACGAGCTGATCGCCGCGAGGCGCTGGTTGCGGGTCGCCACGCTGTTGTGCCGGTTGGCCTCGAGCCAGTTCAGGAATCCGGTGATGGCGGCGGCGTCGATGCAGTCCAGGGTGAGTCTTTCGGGCGGGATGGCTCTGTCGTCGCGGAAGAAGACGATCAGGAGCTTGAACGTGTCGCGGTAGGACGCGACCGTGTTGGGTGAGCAGCCGCGCAGCCCGGCAAGGTGCGCGGTGAGGAAGCGGCGCAGGAAGACCGCGAAGTCAGTCGCCATGGCGCGGCCCCACGGCGCTGGACGGGACGACGTCGCCGACGACGCGTTGAACCTGGGCGGTGATGTGGGGGTAGGACTCGGCCGTCAGCCGCAGGTAGTAGGCGGTGTCGGCGATCGAAGAGTGGCCTAGGTAGGTTTGCAGGACCGGCAGCAACGCGCCGACGTCCTCGCCGCGGGCGAACCAGTCACGCAGATTGTTGACAGCAAAGGTATGGCGCAGGTCGTGGACGCGGGGACCGTGGCCTCGACCACCGTGGGAGATACGGGCCTGCCACAGAAAACGGCGGAAGTTCTTGTCGATGTTCCCGAGCGTCAGCGGCTGCCCGGCGCTGCCGGGGAAGAACCAGTCCCCGCCCGAGCGCCCGACGACCTGCGCGTGGTAGCCGACGAGCCTGGTGTGCAGCGGCGCGCTGACGGGCGTCTGCCGGTCTTTGCCGCCCTTCGCGTCGCGGATCTGCAGGACGCCGGCGTCGAGGTCGACGTCGTCGAGGCGCAGCAGGCGGGCTTCGGAGGCGCGCAGCCCGCAGGCGTAGATCGTGCGGAACAGCACCGGCATGACCAGGTGCCGCAACGGGACCTGCGCGCAGTAGCGGCAGCGGTCCGTCTGGGCGAACAGAGCCGCCAGTTCCTGGTCGGTGTAGATGCGCGGCACGTAACGGGCGGGCCTGGGCAGCGCACCGTTGGGCAGGACGTAGGCCGGCACGCCCCGGCGGCCCAGCCAACGGGCCAACTCCCGGACCGGCGCGGCCAAGCCCTGCAGGGTCGCCGGGGTGACTGCGCGCCGCCGCGCGGCCGAAAGCCACGCCTCGACCGAGGCCCGACTGGGCGCGTCCAGCCCGGGGAACTCGCCGTGGCAGAACGCGGCGAACCGGGCCAGCACCCGCGCTTCGGCGGCGTACTTGTAGCCGACGGCGCGTTTCTCCGCCACCAGCGCCGTGATCGCGTCGGTCATGGTGATTTCGGTGCTCATCGTGCCGCCTGGCGCGCTGGCGCGTCCGGGTCCAACGCGCACTTGGCCAACAGACCCAGCGACGACTTCAAATACACGCCAGCCGATTGGACCGACTGGTGGCCGAGGATGTCGGCGATCTGCTCGACCGGTGTGCCATCCTCCATCAACCGGGTCGCCAGGGTGTGTCGCAACGAGTGCATGCCGTGGCGGCGTTGCTCGCTCACCCGCACGTGAGCCACCCGGGCGTGCTTGACCAAGATCTGATGCAGATGGTCCTGGTCGGAAAACGGGCCGATCGGCGCGAGGTGCCGCAGGAACACCTGCGGGCAGTCGCAGACCGGCCGACCATGGCGAATGTAGTCGATCACCGCCCAGCCGACCTCTTTCAACAACGGCAACTGCACCCGGTGCCCGGTCTTGGCCTGCACCACGCTCAACCGGTTGCCCGGCCAGTCGAAGTCGGCGAACTCCAGCCGTTTGACGTCGACGCCGCGCAGCCCGAGCCGGGTGACCAGCAAAATGATCGCGTAGTCCCGCTTCCCGCACGGGTTGCCCCGGTCGACCGCGTCCAGGATCCGGGCCACGTCGCCGGGATCCCACACCGACGGGACCCTGACCTGCTTGCTGGAGCGCACCGCCGGGACCGCATCCAGCATGGCGGCGTCGACCAGGCCGTCGGCGGAGGCGAACCGGAGGAAGGACCGCACCGCGCACAGCTTCTGCTCAACAGTCTTGACCTGGTATCCGGCCAGGGTGGCGACGAACGCCTCGACCACCCCGGCGTCGCACCCAGCCAGCCCGCCATGGCTGCCCACAAACGCGACGAACTCTGCGGCCAACGTCCCATACGCCCGCACGGTCGACGCCGCACGGTCAGCGGCCCGCAGCCCCGCCTGGAACCGCACGACCGCATCGGCGCCCTCCCCGTCCAGCTTGTCCACCGACCGGGAGTAGCGGCGCAGCACCGCCCCGTGCACCGCGTAATCGCCCAGCATCTGGGCAACCCTGAACAGATAGATATCATTCGGTTTGAGCGTGCCCGCCCGCTCCTTGTCGAAGAAGCCGCACGCCGCATCCACCCACGCCATCGCCACGTCCAGGGAGAACTCCTCGACGCCACGGGCAGCGAAGAACCTCTCCAAGCGGCGCCAGCAGCCCCGATACCAGACCAACGTCGAGTCCTTGTAACCCAGACGCCGCAACTCCACGTCCAAACCCGACACCAGCGCAGACACCGTCGCCATCACAGCCGACCTCCGATCACGCAAGCCCGGCACCATGCCGAACCCCTGACCGGAATCCTCAGCGCGTTATGCGCAGCGCTCGACCCCCGGCACCACCCTGACCAGCCTCAACAGGCCGACGCTGCGCATAACCCAGCACTGCTCATAGGGTGGTGTGATTTCACCTTTGTTGTTGAATATCGCATTGCACGGGCTGGAGGAGGCCGCTGGCGTCCGCTACCGAACCGGCAGTCATGCCGGGGACGTGGTAGGCGGCAGTCCGGCGCTCACGAGATACGCTGACGACCTGGTTGTGTGCTGCCATTCCAGGCAGCAGGCCGAACAGGTTCAGGCGCGGCTGGCCGAATGGTTGCAGCCCAGAGGGCTGGTCTTCAACGAGGCCAAGACCCGTATCGTTCGCCTCGATGAGGAGGGGTTCGAGTTTCTCGGGTTTCATCTGCGCCGCTACCCCAACGGCAAGCTACTGATCAAACCGAGCGTCAAGGCCATCAAGAGGTTCCGAGAACGGCTGGCGAAGGAGTTCCGGGCACTACGCGGGACCAACGTCAAAGTGGTGCTGGCGAAGATACCCCGATCGTGCGGGGCTGGGTCGCCTACTACCGGACGGTGGTGTCGTCCAAAGTGTTCGCCGCACTGTCCCGCTACCTGTGGAAACTCGCCTACAAGTGGGCGTGCTGGAGACACCGGAACAAGCCGAAACGCTGGGTCGTCGACCAGTACTTCGGGAAGTTCAACAAGTTCAGGAACGACCGGTGGGTGTTCGGCGACCGGGACACCGGCGCCTACCTGCCGAATCCGTCCTGGACCGACATCGTGCGGCACACGCCGGTCAAAGGCCGGGCGTCTCCCGACGACCCCGACCTGGCCGAGTACTGGGCGCGGCGTCGCCGCAAGGTTAAACCCCCGCTGGACTCCTACACCGTGCGTCTGCTCACCAGGCAGAATGGGCGGTGCAGCCTGTGCGGGGAAAACCTGCTGGTACCCGACCAGCCACCCCAGTCTCCCCAGGGCTGGGAATGGTGGTTCCTGTGGGTAGCGAAGA
>Ga0210378_10000116_pt1 | contig 35837 bp, 30 predicted proteins | sample PLM1_60_b1redo_FD_155465 | JGI IMG/M metagenome (GOLD analysis project Ga0210378, IMG submission 155465) | Groundwater sediment microbial communities from an aquifer in East River, Colorado, USA - PLM1_60_b1 redo | ecosystem: Environmental > Terrestrial > Soil > Riparian zone | place: USA: East... | reverse complement strand
CTCGACCTCCTGGCCGACCTGGACGACCTCGCTCGGGTGGTCGACGTGCTTCCACGAGAGCTCGGACACGTGCACGAGCCCGTCGACGCCGCCGAGATCCACGAACGCGCCGAAGTTCACGATCGAAGAGACGGTCCCCTTGCGGCGTTCGCCCTTCTGGAGCGACTCGAGGAACTTCTTGCGGCCCTCGCTCTGCGACTCCTCAAGGAAGGCGCGGCGCGAGAGCACCACGTTGTTGCGGTTGCGGTCGAGCTCGATGATCTTGGCCTCGAGCTCGGTCCCCACGAACGGATGCAGGTCTCGGACCCGCCGGAGGTCGACGAGCGAGGCGGGCAGGAACCCGCGGAGCCCGATGTCCAGGATGAGACCGCCCTTGACGACCTCGATCACCGGGCCCTTGATCGTGCCGCCCGACTGCATGACCTCCTCGATCCGGCCCCAGGCGCGCTCGTACTGCGCGCGCTTCTTCGAAAGGATCAGGCGGCCCTCTTTGTCCTCCTTCTGGAGCACGAGGGCCTCGACCTCGTCGCCGACCTTCACGACCTGGCCGGGGTCGACGTCGTGGCGGATCGACAGTTCCTTGGTGGGGATGACGCCTTCGGACTTGTAGCCGATGTCCAGTAGGACCTCGTCGCGGTCGATCTTCACGACCGTCCCCTCGAGGATGTCGCCCTCCTTGAAGTCCCGCAGCGAGGCCTCGATGGCCTCTCGGAGCTCGTCGGGGGTGTAGTCCCGCATCTCGCTCGCCGTCTCGATCTGAACCAACTCCTCCCGCGCACGAAGCGCGCACCGACCGACCCTTGGGATTCGCCGTGGTGCTGGTGCGCCTCGCGGCTCAGGGATGGTAGTTGACCTGCGGAAACAGCGTCAACGCCGCCCCACGTTCAGTGCCCTGCGGGAACGGCCTCGGCCCAGTTCGCGCCCCAGCCGATGTCGGCCCGCAGCGGCACGTCGAGCTCGTACGCGGCCTCCATCTCGCGCTTGACGAGGTCGGCCGCATCCTCCACGCGCTGCTTCGAGACCTCGAACACCAGCTCGTCGTGCACCGTGAGGAGCATCCGGCACTCTAGATCGGAGCCCCGGAGCGCGGCGTCCACCCTGATCATGCCGAGCTTGAACACGTCGGCGGCGCTCCCCTGGATCGGCGCGTTCAGCGCCATCCGGCGGCCCATGTCACGGACCCGGGGGTTGGCCGCCTGCAGCTCGGGGATGTACCGGCGGCGGCCGAGCAGCGTCTCGGTGAATCCCTCGGCGGCCGCGCGCGCGACCTGTCGGTCGAGGAAGTCGCGGATCTGCGGGAAGCTGGCGAAGTACGCGTCGATGAACTCCTGGGCCTCGTCCGGAGTGATCTCGAGGCGCGACGCCAAGCCGAACGCGTTCATCCCATAGGCGAGCCCGTAGTTGATCATCTTGGCGCGGCTGCGGGTGGCGGGATCCACCTGGTCCTCCGGGAGCCCGAACACCCGAGCCGAGGTTGCGGTGTGGATGTCCGCCCCCGATTCGAACGCGGCCTTCAGACCTTCGTCGTCGGCGAGATGTGCCAGGACGCGAAGCTCGATCTGCGAGTAGTCGGCGACGAGCAACACCTCACCGTTCGAACCCGGGACGAACGCCCGACGGATCTGGCGACCGAGCTCACCGCGGACCGGGATGTTCTGCAGGTTCGGGTTGGTCGAGGACAGCCGCCCGGTCGCCGCTCCCGTCTGGTTGAAGGTCGTGTGGACGCGCCCGTCCCGCGGATCGACCTGCTTGGGCAGGGCGTCGAGGTACGTCGAGTTCAGCTTGTCGAGCTCGCGCCAGGACAGGATCGCGTCGACGATCGGATGCACGTCGCGGAGCTTCTCGAGGACGCTCGCGTCGGTGGAGAGCTGCCCCTTGGGCGTCTTCTTGCCCGGTGAGAGCTGGAGCTTGTCGTACAGGATCGCCCGGAGCTGGGGTGGCGAGTTCAGGTTGAACTCTTCCCCGGCGAGCTCGTAGATCCGAACCTGCAGCGTCGCCATCGTATCCCGCACGCCCTCGGCCATCTCCTCGAGGTAGGCGACGTCCAGGGCGACGCCGTTCGCCTGCATCCGCGCCAGGACCGAGGACAGCGGGAGCTCGACCTCGTCGAGCAGGCGGCGGAGCCCGGCCTTGTCGATGCGTTCGTCGAGCACGGGTGCGAGCAGCGCCACCGCCGCGGCTTCGGCTGCGGTCCGTCGCCACGCGTCGCCGAACAGCTGGCCCTCCGCCTCCTCGGCGACCGAGCCGAGCATGTCGGTCCCAAGGTATTGCTCGCTCAAGGGTTGGAGCTCGAAGCTCGGGGCGGCCGGGTCGAGCAGGTACGCCGCCAGCATCGTGTCGGTCCGGACGCCCTCCAGCGACCGGCCCTCGGCGACGACCGCCGTCTCGAGGTCCTTGGCGTCGTGGATCCACTTCGGCACCGTGTCCTCGCCGAGGACCGCCGCGAACGCCTCGAGGTCCTGCACGTCCGCGAAGGCGGCCTGCCCCCCGCCCATCGAGACGGCAACGCCTCGCACCTCGCGGTCCTCCAGATCGAGCCGAATCGCCTTCGGCCCGTCCGCCGCGACGAGGGCGACCGCCTCGGCCACGTCGACCTTGCGAAGGTCGAGCTCGGCCACCTCGACGGCGGGCTTCGCGCTTCGGCCCACCTCCTCGAGCCGCTCGAACAGCGTTCGGAACTCCAGCGAGGTGAACAGCCGTCGCACGGCCTCCAGGTCCCACTCCCCCATCACGGCGTCCTCGGGCTCCAGGTCCACGTCGACGTCGGTGTTGAGCTCGGCCAGCTCCTTGTTGAGCGCGAGCTGGTCGCCGGCAGCCGAGATCGACTCCCTCAGCTTCCCCTTGAGCTCGTCGGTCCGGGTCAGCAGCTCCTCGACCGAGCCGAAGTCCTGCACGAGCTTGGACGCCGTCTTCTCGCCGACGCCGGGGACCCCCGGGATGTTGTCCGAGGCGTCCCCCTTGAGAGCGACGTAGTCGAGGTACTTCTCCGGCGGGAGCCCGAACCGCTCGGTAACCGCCCCGACGTCGTACCTGCGAATATCGGAGATGCCCTTGACGTTGAACATCACGGTCAGCCCGGGCCGTACGAGCTGGAAGAAGTCCCGGTCCGCCGTCACGATGACCACCTCGATGCCCTGGTCGACCGCGCGCAGGGCCAGCGTCGCGATCGCGTCATCCGCCTCGTGGCCCGCGATGCCGATCACCGGGATCCGCAGGGTCTCCAGCACCTCGACGATCAGCCCGAGCTGCTGGCGGAACTCGTCGGGCGTCTCGGGCCGGCCCGCCTTGTACTCCGCGTACTTGTCCAGCCGCACCGTGGGCTTGCCGACGTCGAACGCCACCGCGATCAGGTCCGGGCGCTCCTCCGCGAGGAGCTTGATCAGCATCGACGTGAAGCCGTAGACCGCGTTCGTCACCTGGCCGGACGTCGTCGCCAGCGAGGGTGGGAGCGCGAAGAACGCGCGGTACGAAAGGCTGTGGCCGTCGAGGAGGAACAGCCGCCTCGGCGGATCGGCGGCGCGAGGGGTCACGCGCGGAATCCTAGCGCGGCTCGACGACAGGCATCGCGCGTACGGATCTCGTTCGGCGACGTCGCGCTCGGAACGGATATCCGCAGGTCGTGGCGCGACGGCGAAGGTTCCACGACATCTCCGAGACGTACATCGCAAACGCGCCGTCGTTTGTCACTCTTTCTTCGTCGTGAACGCGCGCGCCGCTACCAGCAACGTCGCTCGGATCGCCTTGCACCCCAACCGTTCTCATCGCGTTGACAGGCCCAAGGCACGTCGCTACATTTCGCACCGGTCCCGAGCGGCCGCTGGGACCGGGAGGCGGCAAGCGCCTCTGCGGAGGTGGATCGGAGGAGGGGGCGCGAGTCCTCGAACCTGTTCCACCGAGACGGAGGAGGCGCCGGTTCCCGGGAAGTCCGGGTCGCTTGGGGCCACCTTTTGACGGGTCGGGGAACCGAGTAGACAACGCTCGCGTATGGGGAAGGCGTGAGCGGGTCCAAAGGTTCCTCGGCCCGTCGATCCGTGTTCGAGCGCATGCGGGCGACACGGATCGGCGATCGAACCTCCTCCGACTCACTCCGACGCGATGATGATTACGCCCTTCATGCCGAATGCCGCAAGGTGGATCTGGCAGAAGAGCTCGTAGCGACCGGGGGCGAGCCGGTCCGCGATCGCGCCGATCACCACCTGCTCACCGGGACGCACGTCCCGCGAGATCCCGAGCGCCGGGATCGTCACGTTGTGGACGTTCCTGCCCTGGTTCCGGACGATCAGGTCGCGTCCCGGACCGATCGGCAGCGTGGGATGGGCGTCGTGGAAGTGGTAGTCGATCGCCGTCACGACGTAGGGACGGTCCTCCTCGACCAGGAACGCCGACGCGAGGACCAGCGATGCGACGGCGGCCGCGAACACCAGCCAGCGAGCTCGGGACGATCGCATCCCGACCGGTCTACAACACCTTGGCCAGGAACTGGCGAAGGCGATCGCTCTGGGGTTGGTAGAACATCTCCTTCGGCTCTCCCTCCTCGGCGATCCGGCCTTCGTCCAGGAAGAGCATCCTCGTCCCCACCTCGCGTGCGAAACCCATCTCGTGGGTGACCACCATCATCGTCATGCCCTCGCCCGCCAAGCGGATCATGACCTCGAGGACCTCTCCCACCAGCTCGGGATCGAGCGCCGAGGTGACCTCGTCGAACAGCATCACCTTCGGCTCCATCGCCAGCGCCCGCGCGATCGCAACCCGCTGCTGTTGCCCACCCGAGAGCTGCCCGGGGTAGGCGCTGGCCTTGTGCCCCATCCCCACGCGCGCAAGCTGGTCCATGGCCCGGTCGTGGGCCTCGTCGTCCGACAGGCCCAAGACCTTCTCGAGGGCCAAGGTCACGTTGTGGAGCGTGGTCATGTGCGGGAACAGGTTGTAGGCCTGGAACACGATGCCGATGTGCGTCCGGACCTCGTTGAGGTTCGCCCGGATGTCGGTGATGTCCCGATCCTCGAAGAAGACGCTGCCCATCGTGGGAACCTCGAGCATGCTGACGCATCGCAGGAGGGTGGACTTGCCTCCGCCGGAGGGGCCGACGACGACGACGACGTCACGCTGGTACATCTCCAGGTCCACGCCCTTGAGGACGTGCAGGTTCCCGAACCACTTGTGGACGTCCTCCATCCGGACCAGCGGCTCCCTGGCGCCCCGGGCGTGAGCCGAACCGGCCGGTTCGGTCACCCGCCGGCCCCGGCGATCCCGACCAGACCGCTCCGCAGACGCTTCTCGGCGGCGTTGACCAGGCGGATGAGCGGGAGCGTCACGATCAGGTACGCGATCGCGGCCACCGTGAAGAAGGTGGCGTTGAACGTAGCCGATGCACCCTCCCTGGCCGTCGTGAAGATGTCGTACTCGCTCTCGACCAGCCCGAGGACCACCACGAGCGCCGTGTCCTTGATCAGGATGACGAACTCGTTCATCAGCGGGGGGATCACGCGACGGACTGCCTGGGGCACGATCGCGTAGCGCATCGCCTGGACGTAACTCATCCCCAACGAACGCGCGGCCTCCATCTGTCCGCGTTCGATCGACTGGATCCCGGCCCGGAACACCTCTGCGGCGTAGGCGCCCGTGTTCAGCGCGAACACGATGATCGCCACCACGAGACCCGAGATCCGGATGCCGAACCCGAAGAGCAACAGGAAGTAGCCGGTCGCCAGCTGCCAGATCAGCGGCGTCCCGCGGAAGAAGTTGACGTAGATCCGCGCCGGGGCCCTCACGGCCCGCCGCTGCGAAAGCGCGAGGATCCCGAGGACGAGCCCGATCATGATGCCGCCGAGCTCGCCGGTGAACGCCATGATCAACGTGTTGCGGGCCCCCCGCACGAACGCGCCCCCGTACCCCTGGAGATCCGCGAAGTTGAGGAAGTGCTTCGCGAACAGCCCCGGGCTGGCCGAGCGGAACCACAGGATCGCTACGGCCAGGAGCACCGCCTGTGAGCCGAGCACGGCGCCGGTGATGGCCTGATCGCGCCGTCGCTTGCTGTCCATGCGGCGGTACGCGGAGGCTCCGAGCACCAGCGCGAAGCCACCGAGGCCGATCCCCAGGTAGAGGGCTCCCGTGGTGAGGGGGTCCTCGAGCGCCTCGACGATGCTGCAGACGCCGATCGCGCCGTTGTCGGTGGGCGAGATCTCCTCGTCGATACAGTTCTGCGTCAGGACGCGATCGGAGAGCGCGTAGTTCACCTGTGAGACGACCACGCCCAGGGCAATGACCACCAATGAGGCGATGCCCAGCGCGAAGATCGTGGCCGGCAACGGGGCCGTCGGACCTCGGACGTCCGGGGCGACCTCCGGCTCGATCGACGTGGCTTCCCGTACGGCCATGCGTCACCTCCGTGGATGCAAGGGCCCGCGCGAGGTCGCGCGGGCCCTTGCGATCGAACCGTTCGTCAGGAACTCGGTGCGAACTCCGGCGGCAGGGAGTCGGGCGGGAAGTACTTCTCGTAGATGGTTGCGTACGTCCCGTCCGCGACCATCTGGGCGAATACCGCGTTCACGGCCTCCCGCAAGTCGGGGTTCGAAGGCGAGAAGGCGAGGCCGTAGTGCTCGTTCGTATCGATCTGCTGAACGACCTCGAGCGCCGGCAGGTCCTTGACGATCTCGACCGATGCTGTTGCGTCGTTGATGACACCCACCACGTTCCCGGCCTCGAGATCGCGGAAGGAGTCCGGCGAGGTCGTGAACGTCTTGAGGTCGACGCCCTGCGGTTCGAGGTTCTCCTCCGCCCAGATCTTGCCCGTCGTGCCCTTCTGGACGCCGACGACGTCGCCCTGGCTCAGCTGGTCGGTGGAGGTGATGTCCGGGGTCTCCTGCGTGTTCACCGTGAGGGACTGCAGCGCGTTGTAGTACGGGACGGAGAAGTCCACGACCTGCTCGCGCTCGTCCGTGATCGTGGACGCGGCGGCCACCATGTCGAACTGGTCGCCGGCCAGTGCCGTGAAGATCGTGTCGAAGTCGGCCTTGACCCACACGACCTCGAGGCCGAGCCGGCTGGCGATCTCGTTGGTGATGTCCACGTCGAAGCCGGTCTCGACACCGTGGTCCACCGATTCGAACGGCGGGTAGTCCAGGCACGAGCCGACGGTGAGCTTGCCCTCCTCGATCGTCGTGAACGTGGGGATCCCCGTCTCACCCGTCGCGCCGGTCGCTCCCGTCTCCGCCGTCGTGCCCGTCCCGCCGGTCGGGCCCTCGTCGTCGTTGCTCGCGCACGCAGCCACGATCAGCGCGAACACCGCGATCAGCGCTGCCAGCCAGACCCTGGTTCGCTTCACCGCGTCCCCCTCCTCATGCTCAATCCGTGCGTGAAGGTGCGAAGCAGCTATCCTCCCCCGAATCGGGTCGCTCGCTCAACTCGCCACCCACCGGTTCATCAGATCTCGTCCCATCCGGCCCGGACCCACCGGCCGCCCTCGACCCGGTACAACCTGAGCAGGGCCCGTGGTTCGAGCGGCTCGCCGTCGGCTCGGAACCGGCGGGTGCCCTCCAGGCCGTCGAGTGTCGCGAGCCCGCCAAGCGAGCGAGCCACCAGGGCGCGCGTGATCCCCCGATCGCCCGCAGCCCGGAGGATCAGGTGGGCGGCGTCCCAACCCTCGACGGCGAACGCCCCGGGCGCGACGCCGTGCTCGGACTGGTAGTCCTGGATGAATCTCCGTGCGGCGAGCTCGGTTGACGTCGAAACGTTCGCACAGGCGCAGAGCGCGACGGCTCCCTCGGCGGCGGATCCGGCGGTCGACAGGAAGTCGGGATCGAGGAGCCGGTCACCGCCGATGAACGCCACGTCGAGCCGCTGGAGGGAGCGAACGGCCTCCGCCCCCGCGTTCGGCCCCCCGGCCCAGATCACGACGTCGCATCCCGCCTCGCCCGCCACGGCCGCCGCGGCGGATGGATCGACGGTCCGTGCCGTCGCGCCGGGCAAGGCCTGGGACAGCAGCCCGTACAGCGGATCGGGCGGGGGGTCCTCGGCGAGGACGCAGGCGCTCGACCGACGGAGCCTTCCGGCCAAGGTGTCGGCGGTCGTGGCGAGCGGCGCCACCATCCGCACCCACGCCCGGCGCCCGTCGCCGGCCCCCAGACCCGAGAGGCTGAGGACCGGCAGGTCGGTGTCCAGCTCGGCGTCGTCGGCGTTCACACCCGGGGCCACGATCACGCTCACGTAGCTCGGATCGGCGTCGATCGACTCGAGGTCGGCCGCGTCCTGCGCGAGGTCGAACTCCTCGAGCTCGACCGGCACGGAGCTCGGGTCCCGCAGCGTCGCGGTCTCGAACGCCAGGCGGATGGCCTGCGAGGCAGGGAGCGCGTGCTCGTCCGCATCGGGCATCGACAGGTCGCGGACGAAGGCGACCTTGACGACGGGCATCGGCGACCCCGATCCGGCAGGGGAAGCCGGTGCCGCGGTCTCGCAGGCAGCGAGCAGCGTCGCCACCACGATGGCGATCGACCAGCGAGCGAGTCTCAGTGTGGCTCCTCTTCCTCCATCTGACCGTCCGTACCTCGGTATACGGTCGCTCACACCCGCTGGGAGGGACATGTGCATCCACGATACGAGGTCGATCGGGCGCTCCTGCTGGTCGGCGACGGGCTGAATGACTCGCAGGTCTCAAGAGCCACCGGGATCAACCGCACGGCCATCGCCGAGTGGCGTCGAGACGGACCGCCGGGGCGGCGAGATGCAGCAGCACGATCGTCGTGCCCCCGATGCGAGGGACGCCGATTGGATGCAGTCGCGTACGCGTTCCTCCTCGGCATGTATCTCGGTGACGGGTCGATCGCTCACCATCCTCGTGCCTACAAGCTTCGCGTGGTGCAGGACGCCCGCTATCCGAACTCGATCGAAGAGATCCGGCGTGCGATGGCAACCGTTCGCCACTGCGAACTCGATCGCATTCGAACCGTGCAACATGTCGGGTGTGTCGAGGTGTACACCTACTGGAGGCACTGGCCGTGCGTGTTCCCCCAACACGGTCCGGGGATGAAGCATCTGCGCCGGATCGAGCTGACAGCCTGGCAAGCGTCGATCGTCGCCGAGCAGCCGACGAGCCTTCTCCGAGGGTTGATCCACTCGGACGGATGCCGCGTCATCAACCGAGTTGGGAAGGGGAAGTACGCCTATCCGAGGTATCTCTTCTCGAACCAGTCGGAGGACATCCGGCGGATCTTCCGGGAGGCATGCGATTCGGTCGGCGTTCGTCCCACGGATCCCAAACCTGACGAGATCTCGATCGCTCGACGGGCGGACGTCGTCGCGCTCGATTCCTTTGTTGGCCCGAAGACCTGAGCGCCTAGACTTGGGGGCCGCCGGGATGGCGAAATCTGGCAACCGCGCGAGTCTCAAACACTCGTGGGCTCCGGCCCTTGAGGGTTCGAATCCCTCTCCCGGCACTCAGACGACGTGACCCTCGCGGACGAGGTGGCCGCGTTCGAACCGGTCGAGGCCCAAGCTCGAGATGTCCACGGTGGTGGCCGCTCCCCCGACGATCAGCTCCGCGAGCAGCTTGCCGACCACCGGGGCGTGCTGGAAACCATGACCGCTGAAGCCGTTGGCGAGGTAGAACCCCGCGACCCCCGGTGCCTCGCCGATGATCGGGTGGCGGTCGGGGGTCATCTCGTACAGCCCGACCCACGAGTGCTCCACCGACGCCGCTTCGAGCGGTGGGAAGACCCTGACCGCCGTCGGCAGGAGCTCCTCGGCGATGAAGGAGTCGTCCGTCGCGGTCTCGAACGACGCACGCTCCGACGCGCCGCCCATCCCCATCAGCACCCCGGCGCCCTCGCGATGGAAGTAGAAGCTGGTCATGGCCTCGATCACCAGCGTCCGCCGCTCGGGTGCCCCGTCGAACGGCCCCGTGACCAGGACGTGGCGCGGGATCGGCTCGAGCGGCAGGTCGACGCCCGCCGTCGCGGCCAGGACCCCCGCCCACGGACCCGCGGCGTTGACGACGACACCTGCATCGATCGGGCCGTCGCTCGTGTCGACCCCCAGCACCCGGTCCCCGCCGATCCGAACGACCTCGACCTCGACGCCGAACTCGATCTCGGCGCCCGAGCCCCGGGCGAGCGTCGCGTACCCCTGCGTGAGCCCGGACGGGTCGGCGATCCCGTCCCTCGGTCCGAACGTCGCCCCGACCAGGTCCTCGGTCGCGATCCCCGGTGCGAGCGAGGCCGCCTCCTCCGGCGTCAGAACCTCGGCCTCGACGCCCAGCGACGCGTGCAGCTCGTTCGCCGCCAGGAAGCGGCGCCACAGCTCCTCGCCGCGGACCAGGAACAGGTAGCCGTCCTGCACGACGTCGAGCGGGAGCCCGTGCTCCTGCGTGAACCCGGTGATCATCGGCACGCTCGCCTGGGACAGGCGAACGTTGATCGCGCTCGAGAACTGGAAGCGGAACCCCCCGGCGCAGGCCCCCGTCGACCCCGCCGCGAGGTGATCGGCGCGCTCGAGCACGAGGACCCGCCCGGCGCCCGCCGCGGCCAGGTGGTACGCGGCGCTCGCGCCGACGACCCCTCCCCCCACCACGACGACGTCGGCGGTCCGGTTCACACCGAGCCCCCCTTCGGGCGCGAGGACCCGGTCGCGTCCGAGGGAGCGATCACCTCAGAGCTCCCCGAGGTACGCCTCTCGCATCAGTGGGTTGTCGAGCAGGTTCTTCGCCGTGTCCGCGAGCACAACCTGGCCCGTCTGGATCACGTAACCGCGGTCGGCGATCGAGAGCGCCATGTTCGCGTTCTGCTCGACGACGAAGACCGTTCGGCCGAGCGCGCGGATCTGCTTGATGATCTCGAAGACCTGCTCGACCAGGATCGGCGCGAGACCCATCGAGGGCTCGTCCATCAGCAGGACCTTCGGATCGGCCATGAGCGCTCGTCCCATGGCGACCATCTGCTGCTCGCCGCCGGACAACGTCCCCGCCTTCTGCTTGAGGCGCTCGCGGATCCGCGGGAACGTCTCGAGGACCTTCTCCCGATCCTGCCCGATCTTCGCCTTGTCCTTGCGCTGGTACGCGCCCAGATCCAGGTTCTCCGAGACCGTCATGTTCGCGAAGAGCCGGCGGTTCTCCGGGACCATCGAGATCCCCTTGGAGACGACCTCGGAAGTCGGCAGCCCCGTCACCACCTCGCCGTCGAGCACCACGTCGCCCTCGGTCGGCTTGACGTACCCGAGGATCGTCTTGAGGGTCGTGGTCTTCCCGCTGGCGTTCCCGCCCAGCAGGCACACCATCTCGCCGGGGAAGATCTCGACGTTGACGTTGCGGAGCACCGCGACCAGCCCGTAGTGGGTGCTCACGTCGCGGAGCTCCAGGACCGGACGCCGCTCGCCGTCCCGTGCCGGAGTGGATCCGGCGTGGGTCGGGAGCGCGGCGGTATCGACCGGCTGGACGTCGACGCCGGTCTCGGCCGGATCGACGGTCGGCGTCTCGGTGGTCGGCGGCTCGTCGCTCATCCGACGGCCTTGGTCCCGAGGTACGCCTCGATCACCTGGGGATCGTTCGCCACCTCGTCGTAGGTCCCCTCCGCGATCTTGCGTCCGTAGTCCAAGGCCACGACCCGGTCGGAGACGCCCTTGACCACCCGCATGTCGTGCTCGATCACCAGGACCGTGAGGCCGAGCTCGTCGCGCATCCGAACGATGTGGTCGCGGAGCTCGAGCGTCTCGCGCGGGTTCATGCCCGCCGTGGGCTCATCCAACATCACGAGCGCCGGGTCCGTGGCCAGCGCCCTCGCCATCTCGAGTCGCCGCCGGTTCGCGTACGAGAGCGCGGAGGCGGGCTGCTCCTCCCGGTAGCCGGCCAGACGCGTGCCGAAGAACCCCAGGCTCTCGCGCGCCCGCGCGCGGATCCGCTTCTCCTCGCGCCGGGTGCCGGGCAGGCGAAGCACGGAGCCGACGACGCCGGACCTGGTCCGGCAGTGCTGGCCGACCATCGCGTTCTCCAGGATCGTCATGTTGGGGAACAGATGCACCGTCTGGAACGTGCGGGCGATGCCGAGCTTGGTGATCTGGTTCGGGGCCAGCCCGACGACGTTCGCGCCCCGGAACCGGATGCCGCCGTCGTCGGGTGCGTACAGGCCGGTGACGACGTTGAACATCGTGCTCTTGCCAGCCCCGTTGGGGCCGATGACCGAGACGATCTCGCCCGGGTCCACGTGGAAGGTGAGCCCCGACAGCGCGTACAGGCCGCCGAAATGCTTCGCGACGTCCGTGAGCTCGAGCAGGTGCTCTGGGTCGCTCACTCGAGATCCTCCCGCTCCACGCCGAGGCCTCCGCCCGGCAGCACCGCGGCCACGGCCTCGGACTCCGCGCCCGCCTTCGTCGCCCAGGCGTCCTGGGTGACCTCCTCGTCCGCCAGCTCCCGGCTGCGCCGGACGTTCGGGATCAGGCCCTGCGGCCGCAAGATCATGATCGCGACCAGGGCGCCCCCGTAGATCAGAGCCCGATACTCCTCGAACTCACGCAGGAGCCCCGGCAGCCCGAGGAGCACCAGGGCTCCAACCAGCACGCCGGGGATGCTCCCGAGCCCACCGATGATCACGACGGCGAGGGCCGTGATCGACACGGTGATCTCGAAGCTCGCCGGCGTGAGCGACCCGATGCTGACCGCGAACAGCGCGCCGCCCAGCGATCCGATCGCGCCGCCGAGCGCGAACGCGAGCAGCTTGAACTTCGTCGTACTGATCCCCATCGCGTCGGCGACCTGTTCATCCTCCCGCATCGCGTTCCAGGCCCGTCCGATCCGTGACGTCGACAATCGCCACGAGACGAACGCGGCGAGTAAGACGAAGGCGAGCGCGAGGTAGTAGAAGTGCTGCGGGTTGTCCTGGAAGTTCAGGCCGAAGACCTCGGCTTTGGTGACGCCCCGCATCCCCTGCGGCCCACCGATCAGCGGCTGGGCCCACTTCGACGCCGTGATCACGCTCACGATCTCGCCGAGCCCGAGCGTCACGATCGCGAGGTAGTCCCCGCGCAGGCGGAGCACTGGGGCACCGATCAGCAGACCGACGCCCGCGGCCAGCAGCGCGACGATCCACACCGCCACGAAGAAATTCAGGTCGGCGGACAGCGCCGGCGTCGCGGCGCCAGTCGTCGTGTTGAGGAAGGCGCCGGTGAGCACGCCGGTCGTGTAGGCGCCGAACGCGAAGAAGGCCACGTAGCCGAGGTCGAGCAGGCCGGCGTACCCGACCACGATGTTTAGACCGAGACCGAGCAGCACGTAGATCATCACCTGACCGAGCACCTCGGAGATCACGGTGCCCAGCAGGAGCGGCAGGATCGCCAGGATCGCCAGGATTGCCACCAGCAGCCCGAGCCTGGCGGCCGGCGCCTGCTGCATGCTCTTGCGGATCCGTTCGCGCGAGTGGCCCTCGTCGCGGTTCCAGGCCGCGTTCGCCCCGGCCGCGATCACGAACACGACTATGCCGCCGAGGAACGTCAGCCCGCTCCCGCGCCGGTACAGCCAGTCGGCCTCGAACCCGAGCTCGACGAACACGATCGGGACGATCCGCTGGAGGAGACCGAACAGGATCACGGCCAGGACGCCCGCCGTCACAGGCCGGCGGATCGCCACGGGTGCGGTGCGGGCGAAGCCGCCCACCACGCCGCCCACGACACACAGGCCGATCAGGATGGGCAGGCCGGCCGGCACGCCCTTGTCGAACGTCAGGAACTCGATCAGCGGCTCGGTCACGGCGACGAAGACCTCGCGGATCCGGTCGACGCCGAACCAATCGGCGAACCAGATCGCCACGGAGAAGACCGCCCCGCCCACGAGCGCGGACACCGCCCCCACGGCGAGCCCGCCCCGCAGCTCGACCGACCGGCGCTCCCCGGCGACGACCCTCGGGCGCGTCACGGCGAACGCGGCGACGAACGCCGGGGCGACGATCAGCACCCGGCCGAGCGTGATCTGCTCCCCCACCAGCTCGAGGTCGGCGAACTTCGTGTACAGGCCGACGAGCGCGACGTAGATCGCACCGGCGCCGCCGAGCAGACCGGCTCGGACGATCGAGCGCATCGGGACCTCGCCCATCACACCTTCTCCGCCTCGCTCGATCCGAGCAGACCGCCCGGCCGGAAGATCAGGACGAGGACAAGGACGAGGAACGTGAACGCGTCCTTCAGCTGGAACGAGGAGGGGATCCCGTAGCCGGTGAGGATCAGCGCCGGACCGACCGACTGCAGGAGCCCGAGCATGACGCCGCCGAGCGCCGCGCCCGAGATGCTGCCGATCCCACCGAGCACGGCCGCGGTGAACGCCGCGATCCCAACCCGGAACCCCATCGTGAAGCTCACCGACTCGAACGTGATCGAGAACAGCACCGCGGCGACCCCCGCCAGGAGGCCGCCGATCGCGAACGTCGTCACGATCACGCGGTCGACGCGGATCCCCATCAGGCTCGCGATCTCGCTGTCGGCCGCGACCGCTCGCATCGACTTCCCGGTCTTGGTCTTGGCGACGAACAGCGACAGCACCGTGACCGCCACGATCACGGTGACGAGGACGACGACCTGGATCCGGTCGACCTCGACGCCGAAGATCGTCCAGGTGCCATCCAGCGCCTCCGGCACGCCGAACCCACGGCTCTGCGCCCCGAAGAAGCCTCGAGCGGTGTTCGACAGGAACAGCGACGCGCCGATCGCGGTAATGAGTGGGACGAGCCTCGGCGCGTTGCGGAGCGGGCGGTACGCGACCCGTTCGAGCAGGACGGCAACGCCCATCGATGTCAGCATCGCGATCACCAGCAGGAGCGCCATCGACAGCACCGGGTTGCTGTTGAGGAACCCGCTCTGCTCCCACGCGTCGGAGAAGAAGAAGGCGCCGAAGGCGCCGAACATGAACACCTCGCCGTGCGCGAAGTTGATCATCCGCAGGATGCCGTACACGAGCGTGTACCCGAGCGCGATCAGCCCGATGATCGCTCCCTGGGCCAGGCCCAGGACGATGAAGTTCTTCCAGGTGGTCGTGGAGTACCGCTGGTCCGCCGGTAGGGTGAGCGTCTTGTACGCGCCGATCGCGACGACGGCCAGAATCACTATCGAGAGCAGGATCAGGATGATCCTGCGCCAAGGCAGGCGTTCGAGCCACCCGAGCTGCGCGCCGCGGACCTGGTCATCGGTGGCGGTGGCCATCCGCGGGAGCCTAGTCCATCCCTCGAGGGACCGCTGCGGGCGGGCCCGAAGGCCCACCCGCAGCGTGCGGTGCCGGTCGAACTAGATGACGTCGGCCAGCGTCTTGGTCTCCGAGAAGACCGGGTCGGTCGGGTCCACGCCACCCTCGACCGGCCAGTGGTCGTACTCGAACACGCCGATCGTCACGTCGGTCGCGCAGTCCCCGAGCGGGGTGCACGTGATCGTGCCCGTGACGCCCTCGTAGCCGCTCGTCGCGAACAGCGCGTCCTTCAGAGCGGTCCGGGAGATCGTCAGGTTCCCGCTGCCGTCGTCGACGGCCGTTGCCTCGATCGCGTCGAACAGGATGTTCGTGGCGTCGAAGGCGTGGGCGTTGAAGACCGACGTCGGCTCGCCGAACTGGTCCGTGTAGGCGGGCAGGTACTGGTCCTTGTAGAACGCGCCACCCTGGAACGCCGTCACGTCCGGCGAGGACGCGTAGTACGCGAAGTCCTTCACCGGAGGGCCGACCGTGTCCAGGAACGAGCTCTCCAGGCAACCGTCCGAGCCGATCTGGACCGTCCCCTTCGCCAGGATGTCCGAGCCCTGGGTGTAGCTCAGGGCGCAGACGGGGTTGAAGTTCGGTCCGTAGACGACGCCGGGGTCGGTCGAGGCGAGCTTCGTGAACACGGGACCGAGGTCCGTGTCGCTGCTGCTGACCTGCTCGGTGTCGGTGATCGTGCCGCCGAGCGCCTCGAAGTTGTCGCGGAAGGCCGCAGCCAGTCCGTCGGCGTAGGGGCTCTCGTCGTTGATCGTGGCGGCCGAATCGATGCCGAGCTTCGTGAAGACGAAGTCCGCCACGATCGCGCCCTGGATCTTGTCGTTGTGCGCCGTGCGCAGGTAGAAGGGCTGGTGCGCCTCCTCCGACGTCAGGCCCGGGTTCGTGTTCGAGGGCGAGATCAGGATGATGCCCTTGTCACCCAGGATCGTGTCGGCGACGCCGAGCGCCGCGCTCGAGCACGAGGTCCCGATCACGGCAACGACGTCCGGATTGGCCGCCAGCGCCGTGGCGCCGGCCTGCCCGCCCTCGGCGGAACAGCCGTCGTCCTCCTGCTGGAGCGTCACGTCGTGCCCGAGGAGCTGACCCGGCGTCGCGTCGAACGCGTCGTCCAGGAAGTCGATCGCGAGCTCGACGCCGTGGTTGCTGTCCGTGCCCAGGTACGCGGTGTCTCCCGTGATCGACAGCAACGACGCGAGCTGGATCGGATCGCCGGAGGCGATCTCCACGCAGCCGAACTCGTCGGATGCGCAGTCGACGGCTCCGCCCGTTGCGGACGTGCCCCCGCCACCACCCGTCTCTCCACCGTCGTCGTCGCCGCAGGCGGCGGCGACGAGCATGAGCGCTCCGAGGAGCGCCACCATCGCGAGGTACTTGCGGTTCTTCATCCAACCCCCTTCCGAAGGTGTCCTACGATCGTGGTCGTACGCGAACACGTATGAGGAACGGCCGGTTCGCCCCCTTTCTCCCCTTCCGTCGGGTGCTACCTATCACATTCCGCAGGTCGCGGGCCACCCCGCGCCGTGCCGAGGTCCGTGCCAAGGTCCGTGCCGAGGTCCGTCAAGGTGTACGGAACCCGGACGGTTCGCGGATGCCAGCGGGGCCGACGGGCCGTGCCTACGAACGCGCGGCCGATCGGAAAGCACGGGCGAGCGCGAGGGCGGCCGTAGGGTCCTCCTCCAGCAGCGGGCGGACCAACGCGCTCCCCACCACGACGCCGTCGGCGAACGCGCACGCCTCGGCGGCCTGGGCCGGCTCGGCGATCCCCACCCCCACCAGGAGCGGGCGGCCCGTGAGCGGTCGCAGGCGTCCCACGAGCTCGGCGGCCGTCTCGGCCAGCCGGTCCCGCGCGCCCGTGACCCCGTACGTCGCGACGCAGTAGACGAACCCCCGCGAGGTCTCGCCGATCGCGCGCAGCCGGTCGTCCGAGGTCCCCGGCGCCGCGAGGAACACCGGGGCGACCGAGGCACGCTGGCAGGCGTTCGTCCAGTCCACGGCCTCGTCCACGGGGAGGTCGGGCACGATCACGCCGGACACGCCGGCATCGACGCATGCGTCCAGGAACGCCTCGTGACCCGCGTGCCAGACGGGGTTCGCGTAGGTCATGACCGCGACGGGGACCTCGAGCCCGGCCTCCTTGATCGTGCCGAGCACGCTCGACGGCGTCGCGCCGTCCTCGAGCGCGCGACGCGAGGCCTCCTGGATCACCGGCCCGTCCATCACCGGATCCGAGAACGGGATCCCGACTTCGATCGCGTCGGCGCCGGCCACCTCCAGCTCCCGCAGCAGCTCCGCGTCCACGCCGGCGAGCCCGCCGGTCACGTACGGCACGAAGACGCGACCCCCCGCGTCCAGCCGCGAACGCAGGGAGGGCTCGAGATCAGGCACGCGACGTCCCCACGTCTCCCGGCACCGACCCGAGCGCACGTCGCACCGTCTCGAGGTCCTTGTCGCCCCGGCCGGACAGGTTGACGAGCACGAGCGAATCCTCCGCGAGAGGGCGCCGGAGCAGCCAGCCGATCGCGTGGGCGGGTTCGAGGGCGGGCAGGATGCCTTCGAGCGTCGCGAGCGCACGGAACCCCTCGAGCGCCTCGTCGTCGGTGACCGAGACGTAGGTGGCGCGGCCCACGTCCTTCAGGAACGCGTGCTCGGGGCCCACGCCCGGGTAGTCCAGCCCCGCCGAGATCGAATGCGTCGGCACCACCTGCCCCTGCTCGTCCTGCAGGAGGTAGGAGTACGACCCGTGCAGCACGCCCGGCTCGCCGAGCGTGAGCGACCGGCAGTGCTCCCCGAGCCCATCACCCCGGCCTCCGGCCTCCACGCCGACGAGCCCGACGCTCGCTTCGGGGAGGAACGCCTCGAAGATCCCGATCGCGTTGCTCCCGCCGCCGACGCACGCGACCACCACGTCCGGGTCACGACCCTCGCGCTCGCGCAGCTGCACCCGGGCCTCGTCGCCGATCACGCGCTGGAGATCGCGGACGAGCGCGGGGAACGGATGGGGTCCGGCGACCGAGCCGAGGACGTAGTGCGTGTCGACCACGCTCGCCGCCCAATCCCGCAGCGCCTCGTTGAGCGCGTCCTTCAGCGTTCGGCTGCCGGAGGTGACCGTGACGACCTCGGCGCCGAGGAGCTGCATCCGGGCGACGTTCGGCGCCTGCCGGATCGTGTCCTCCTCGCCCATGTAGACCACGCACGGAAGCCCGAAGAGGGCGCACGCCGTGGCCGTCGCCACCCCGTGCATCCCCGCGCCCGTCTCGGCGATGATCCGCCCCTTGCCGAGACGACGAGCGAGCAACACCTGCCCAAGGGTGTTGTTGATCTTGTGGGCCCCGGTGTGGTTCAGGTCCTCGCGCTTGAGGTAGACGCGGTAGCCGGTCGACTCCGACAGCCGCGGCGCGAAGGTCATCGCCGAGGGCCGGCCCACGAAGTCCCGGAGCAGCGCGTCGAGCTCGCCACGGAAGGCCGGATCGCCCCGGAGGCTCGACCAGGCCGCCGCGAGCTCGTCGAGCGCGGGGATCAGCACCTCCGGCACGTACCGGCCGCCGTAGGCGCCGAACCGCCCCCGGTCGTCGGGGAACGTCTCCAGCGCGTTCACGCCGCACCCCGCAGCGATCGGATCGTGGCCCCGGGGTCGGGGGACCGCATCAGCGCCTCGCCGACCAGCACGCCCCGAGCGCCGGCGTCGATCGCGCGCTCGACCTCCTCACGGGTCGAGACCCCGCTCTCGAGCACCGCGACGCGGTCCGGCGGCACGTCCGGCAGCATCGCGAGGGCCCGCTCGACGTCGACCTCGAGCGTCTCCAGGTCCCGCGCGTTCACGCCCACGACCGGCGCGTCGGTCGCGAGCGCCTTGGCGAGGTCGCCCGCCGAGTGGGTCTCGACGAGCGCGTCGAGCCCGAGGTCGTTCGCGACCGCCAGCATGGCCTTCAGCTCGAGCTCGGACAGGGCCGCCGCGATCAGCAGGACGGCGTCGGCACCCGCGGCTCGGGACTCGATCACCTGTGCGGGGTGGACCAGGAAGTCCTTCCGCAGCACGGGGAGGTCCACCGCGAGCCGCACCGCGCGGAGGTCCGCCAGCGCGCCGTCGAACCGCGTCGGTTCGGTCAGCACCGAGATCGCGGCCGCTCCCCCCTCCTCGTACGCGCGCGCCTGCCCGGCGACGTCCGGTTCGGCGATGGCCCCGGCCGACGGGGACGAGCGCTTGTACTCGGCGATCACCGCCGGCCGCGTCCGCCGCAGCGACCCTTCGAACGGCCGTGGCGGCGGAAGGTGCATCGCGATCGCCAGCAACCCCGACTCGTCGAGCGGGTCGAGTTCGAGGCGACGCCGCAGGTCGCCGACGAGGTCGGTGAGGAAGCCCATAGGGCCCGCAAGTCTACGCAGGCCAGGGGCTCCGCCCGCGACGTCAGGCGACCGCGACGATCGCGGCGCGGAGGTCGAGCCCCTCGTACAGCGCCCGACCGATCACCGCACCCTCGATCCGGCCGTCGAGCGCGGCGACGGCTCGCAGATCGTCGACCCCTCGGATCCCGCCCGCCACCACGACCGGTGCGGGCGATACCTCCGCGAACGCCCGGATCCCGTCGAGATCCGGACCCTCGAGCGCACCGACCCGTCCCACCTCGGTGAACAGATATCGGCGGACCTCGAGGCCGGCCAGCCAGACGAGGAGATCCCGAAGGGGCAGCTCGAGGTCGGTGCCGCGCGGCCTCACGGTGTGGCCGTCCGCCTCGACCCCCACCACGAGCCGGTCGTCGAACCGTCGGACGAGCTCCTCGGCCCGTTCCCGGTCGCGCAACGCGGCCGAGCCGAGCACGACCCGCTCGGCGCCCCGCGCGAGCAGTGCGTCGACCTGCTCATCGGTGCGGACGCCGCCGCTCGCCTGCACGGGTACCCCCAAGCCGCTCACGGCGCCGACGACGTCGGCGTTCGCGATCGCGCCCGTTCGCGCGAGGTCCACATCGACGACGTGGAGGCGCGTGGCCCCCGCGTCGACGAAGGCGTGTGCGGCCGCCAACGGATCCGCGCCGAACGTCGAAGCCGCAACCTGACCGGAACCCGTGACGTGGACGAGTCGTCCGCCGGCGACGTCGAGCGCCGGGATCACCTCGAAGGGCATGGGTCCGGAGGCTACCCGGTCGGCATGGGCACGCCGGAGCTCTTCGCGATCACGAGGACGTCGTCGGGTTCGAGCGGCGCCAGACGCACGGACTCGGTGCCGAGCAGGACCCGCAGCTCGGACAGCAGGCCGGCGCCGGGTTCGACGCGGAAGGTGCCGACGTCGAACGGCCGCACGCCCTGGGATGAATGGAACCGGACCTGGACCGGCGACGAGCCCTTGTGCGCGGCGAGCAGCTCCTTGAGGGTCGCGATCACCGTGCCGGTGCAGCTCTGTGCGGTCAGGTCGATCACGAGCCGGCCGGCCGGGGGGCTCGGCCGCCCGCCGTCGCCCAGATCGGGTTCGGAGATCTCGACCGCGCGCAGCTGCAGCTCCTCGCCGCGACCCCGTCGGTCGGCGCGACCCTTCACGAGCAGGATCGAGTCGTGCTCGAGCAGGTGCTGCAGGCTCTCGTACTGGCCCGGGAACACGACCACCGTAACGCCGCCGGCCAGGTCCTCGAGGCGGAACTGCGCGTACGGCTCGCCCTTCTTCGTGTAGCGACGCGAGACCGAGGCGACGATCCCCGCGACCGTGACCAGATCGCCATCGCCGAGGCCCTCGGTTTCGGCGATCTCCATGTCGGCGAGCGCGGCGAGCCGGTCCCTCACGCCGAGGAGCGGGTGGTCCGTCACGAACTGGCCGAGCACTTCCTTCTCCAGCCGCAGGAGCGTCCGCCGGTCGAACTCGTCGGACGTGATCACGCCCTCGTCGATCTCGTTCGCCGCCTGCTCGCCACCCCCGAACAGCGAGAACTGTCCCGCGGCCTCGGCCTTGCGCTCGGCCGAGATCGGGACCGAGATCTTGTCCTGGTTCTCGACGAGCCCGCGTCGCCGGTACCCGAACGAGTCGAACGCGCCCGCGTAGATCAGGCTCTCGAGCACCTTCTTGGTGAGGACCGACGGATCCACCTTTCGGCAGTAGTCCGCGTACCCGGTGAACGAACCCTTCGTTCGCCGAGCCTCGATGATCTGCTGCACCGCACCCGAACCCACGTTGCGGACGGCAGACAGGCCGTACCGGATCTTCTGCTCGCCGCTCTTGACCGGCGCGAAGTCCAGCTCGGATTCGTTCACGTCGGGCGGCAGCACCTCGAGCCCCATCAGACGGCACGCGTTCAGGTAGAAGGGCTTGCGGTCCTTGTCGTCGCGGACACTCGTCAGGATCGCCGACATGTATTCGACGGGGTGGTGCGCCTTCAGGTACGCCGTCTGGTAGGCGATGTACCCGTACGCGCACGCGTGCGAGGCGTTGAACCCGTAGTCGGCGAACGGTTCCATCAGGTCGAACAGGTCCGTGCCGAGCCGGTCCGGGTACCCGTTGTCGACGCAGCCCTGGATGAACTTCTCGCGGTGCACCATCAGCTTGGCGCGGATCTTCTTCCCCATCGCCTGACGGAGCATGTCGGCCTCGGCCATCGAGTACCCGGCCATCCGCACCGCGATCTGCATCACCTGCTCCTGGTACACCATGATCCCGTACGTGGGAGCGAGGATCTCCTCGAGAACCGCGTGCGGGTACGACACCGGCCGGCGCCCGTGCTTGCGTTCGGCGTACTCGACGTGCATCCCGGCGCTGAGCGGCCCCGGCCGATAGAGCGCCACCAGGGCCATCAGATCCTCGAACCCGTCGGGCGCGAGCTGCTTGATCAGCGAGCGCATCCCACCGCCCTCGAGCTGGAAGACCCCGGTGGTGTCGGCGCGGCACAGCATCTCGTACACCGCCGAGTCGTCGAGCGGCACGTGGTCGATATCGAGCTCGACGTCCCTGCGCCGCAGGTGCGAGAGCGTGTCCTCGATCACCGAGAGCGTCCGCAGACCGAGGAAGTCCATCTTTAGCAGGCCGAGGTCCTCGACGCCGTGCATGTCGAACTGCGTGACGATCCGGCGGGAGTCGTCGCGGGAATCCTTGGAGAGCTTGAGCGGCAGGTAGGTCACGAGCGGTGCGTCGCCGATCACCACCCCGGCCGCGTGCACCGAGTCCTCGCGCCGGAGGCCCTCGAGCGCCCGGGCCGTGTCCACGATCTCGCGGGCCTCGGGCTCCCGCTCGTAGGCGTCACGAAGCTCGTGCGAGAGCTGGAGGGCCCTCTCGATCGGCTCGTCGCGCCCCATGATCGCCGCCGGGTACATCTTGCAGAGGCGATCGCCGACGCTCGCGGGGAACCCGAGGACGCGTGCGGCGTCGCGGATCCCCTGCTTCCCCTTGATCGTCTGGAACGTGATGATCTGCGCAACGCGGTCCGATCCGTACGTCGAGGCCACGTACCGGATCACCTCGTCCCGCCGGCGCTCGTCGAAGTCCATGTCGATGTCGGGCATCTGGATCCGTCCCGGGTTCAGGAAGCGCTCGAAGATCAGGTCGTACCGGAGCGGATCGAGGTCGGTGATCCGCAGCGAGTACGAGACCACCGAACCCGCGGCCGAGCCACGTCCGGGTCCGACGCGGATACCGTTCTCGCGCGCGAACCGGATCAGGTCCCACACGATCAGGAAGTAGCCGGAGAAGCCCATCGACGTGATCACGCCGAGCTCCTGTTCGATGCGTTCGAGGATCGGCGGCGTCAGCGTCCCGTACCGCTCCTGCGCGCCCTGCATCACCAGCTCGTGCAGGTAGGCGTCGCGATCCTTGCCCTCCGGCGGCTCGAACCTCGGGACGTGGAAACGCTCCTCCGGCGGCGCCGAGCTCCCGTAGACGAGCTCCAGCTCGCACATCTCGGCGATCCGCAGCGTCGCGTCGCAGGCCTCGGGCAGCTCGCGGAAGACGTCGCGCATCTCTTCGGCGGTCTTCAGGTAGAACTCGTCCGAGTCGAACCGCAGCCGGTTCGTGTCCGACTGCAGCTTCTGCTGCTGGATACAGAGCAGGACGTCGTGGGGCTTCGCGTCCTCGCGCTGTGTGTAGTGCAGGTCGTTCGTGGCCACCAGCGGCAGGCCGGTGCGACCCGCCAGCTCGACCAGTTTCGGCAGGATTTCCCGCTGTTCGGACAGCCCGTGATCCTGGAGCTCGATGAAGAAGTTTCCGGCCCCGAAGATGTCCGCGTACGTCGCCGCCACCTCGTCCGCCTTGGCGGACTGACCCCCCAGCAGGAGCTGCGAGACCTCGGACGCGAGGCATCCCGAGAGCCCGATCAGCCCCTCGCCGTGCTCGGCCAGGAGCTCCTTGTCGACCCGGGGCCGGTGGTAGAAGCCCTCGAGGTGCGCGTCCGTGACCAGCTTGAGGAGGTTGCGGTACCCGGTCTCGTTCCGGGCCAGGATCGTGAGGTGGCGGTACTTCTCCTCGCTCTCGCCCGGCGCCCGCTCGAAGCGGGAGCTGGGCGCGACGTAGGTCTCGACGCCGACGATCGGCTTGACCCCGGCGGCGACCCCGGCCTCGTAGAACTGGAGCGCGCCGAACATCGCCCCGTGATCGGTGAGCGCGAGCGCCGGCATCTGGAACTCGGCGGCCCGCTCGAAGAGCGACTTGATCCTCGCGGCTCCGTCCAGCAGGGAGAACTCAGAGTGCACGTGGAGGTGAACGAAGTTGTCCCGACCGGCCAAAGCCCGCCGAGTATAGAACGGATCGGGCAGCGGCTTACAACCATGTAACTTATCCCACGGCCGTGCACATCGTTTCCCCAGGCCGCGTGCCGATGAAATCCCGTGTGGAGAACTACACGCTTGTAATTGCGGTTACCGGAGCCGTACACTCGGTCGCCGACCTAGTGACCGAGGGGGCTGGATGCGGCTCTCGTACTCGAGCATCAACACCTACGAAACCTGTCCGGCCAAGTTCAAGTTCCAGTACGAGGATCGGGTGCCGCAGGCGCGCTCGGCGGCGCTCTCGTTCGGCGACTCGCTGCATCGGGCGCTCCACCTGTTCCACAACCGCCCGGTCCCGGTCCCGCCCTCGATCGGCGAGCTGCACGACATGCTCGAGGCGTCGTGGGTCTCCGAGGGCTTCGGCGACGCGTCGGAGGAGCAGACCTACCGCGACCACGGTCGGCAGGTCCTGTCGCAGTACCACCGCGAGAACGCCGAGAACTACCGGATCCCGGCCGCGCTCGAGTTCCGGTTCACGATCGAGGTGGAGGGCGTCGCGTTGTCGGGCGTGATCGACCGGATGGACCGCATCCCCGGTGGGGGCTACGAGATCGTCGACTACAAGACCAACCGGCGGCTGCCGCCCCAGTCGCGGATCGACCAGGATCTCCAGCTCTCGATCTACCACATGGCCGCGAAGGAGATCTGGGGGATCGAGCCCGAGCGACTCACGCTGTACTACCTCCTCCCCGGCCAAAGGATGACGACGGTCCGAACGCCGTCCGACATCGACGACCTCCGCCGCAGGATCGCGGTCGTCGCCGAGCGCATCGAGGCCGGGAAGTTCGAGGCACGTCAGAACCCCCTGTGCGACTGGTGCGAGTACCAGGCCCTCTGCCCGTTGTTCCGGCATCAGTACGAGAAGGCACAGGGTGACCCCACACCGCGCGTCACCGAGATGGTGGACGAGTGGATCGGCCTGAAACGGGAGACGCGCGCCGCGTATCGGCGGTTCGACGAGCTCGTGCCGCTGATCAACGCATTCGCCGACGAGCACGGGTACCGGCGGCTCTTCGGCTCCGACGGCGCGGCGATCGACCGCCGGGCGCAGCACGTGACCGCACCGATCGAGGCGAAGGTCCGCGAGATCCTCGAGCCGCTCGGCCTGTGGGAGCAGGTGCTCTCGGTCGACCCGACGAAGCTGAACGCGCTGATCGAATCGCGCTCGCTGTCCCCCGACGTCGAGGACGCCCTGCTCGCCTCGCGCGAGGAGGTCCGGACGCAGCATGCGCTGTACCTCCGCGAGGCCGACGCCGCCCGTCGCTGATCAGACCGAGCCGCTCCTCGCCCGCTCGAGCGCGCGCTCCAGGTCCGGCGGCAGCGGGTCCTCCAGGTCGATCCGCTCGCCCGTGATCGGGTGGTCGAACGCGATCCGCCACGCGTGCAGGAACGGGCGCTCGAGCCCGAGCTCGTGCGCGTCGTCCCCTCCCCCGCCGTAGCGGCGGTCCCCGAGGATGGGGTGCCCGATCGAGGACAGGTGGACGCGGATCTGGTGCGTCCGCCCGGTGCGCGGTTCGGCCTCGAGCAGCGTCGCCCGGTCGAACCGCTCCCGCACCTCGAACGCCGTCGTCGCCTCGCGCCCACCGGTCGCGTCCACGCGGATCCTCGCGCCCGCCCGGCCGAGGGGCGCGTCCACCTCGAAGCGGTCGTGGGCGACCGAACCGCGCACGAGCGCGAGGTAGGCGCGGCCGGCCTCGTGACGCGTGAACGTCGCGGCCAGACCCTCGAACGACTCGTCGTCGCTCGCCACGACCAGTAGGCCGCTCGTCCCCGCATCGAGCCGATGCACGATCCCCGGACGCAGCGGGCCTCCGCGCGGCGCGAGCGGGATCCCCATGCCCAGCAGGCGGTTGACGACGGTCCCGCCGCGCCGGTTCTCGGTCGGGTGGGTCGGCAGGCCGGCGGGCTTGCGCACGACGAGCAGGTGCTCGTCCTGCCAGGCGACATCGAGCGGCGGCCCCTCGGCCGGGAGCTCGGCCGACGGCGCGAGATCCACCTCGATCCTCTCGCCGCCCGAGAGCCGGTGCGACTTCTCCCGCGGGGACCCGTCGACGAGCACGGAACCGGCGGCGATCGCGCGCTGCACCTCCGCCCGGGGAACCCCGAGGTGGACCGACACCACCGCGTCCAGGCGGCCGGGTTCGGCCTGGAACGCCTCGGTCACGACTCGGCGCCGCCGGATCCGGCGGCCGCCGGCCCGGGGGCCTCCGGCCCGGGGGCCTCCGACGGTTCGGCGTGGTCGTCGGCGCCGTCGAAGCTCGCCACGGCCAGGATCGCCGCTCCAATCACGATGGCGGTGTCGGCTAGGTTGAAGATCGGCCAGACCTGCAGGTCGATGAAGTCGGTCACCCGGCCGCTGAACCCGGGACCGTTCGCGACCCGGTCCCAGAGGTTCCCCAGGGCGCCGCCGAGGATGAGGCCGAGCGACACGGCGATCCAGGGGCGCATCGGGCGCGTCGAGACCACCACGATCACCGCCGAGACGACGATCGTCGCGCCGGCGAACAACCACGGCGCGCTCTCGCCAACCCCGAACGCACCCCCCGAGTTCGTGGTGTATGTGAGCGAGAGGAGGCCGGGGATCACCCGGACCGGGGGCCTGCCGGAGAGCGCGCGCTCGACCCAGGCCTTGCTCAGCTGGTCGAGGAGCAGCGCCCCCGCCGCGACCGCGTACAGCAGGATCGCCGAACGCCGCGCGGCGCTCACCCGCCTACCGCCGGGATTGGGCTTGCGCGTCCTTGATGCAGAGATCGGCGTACGGCAGGGCCTTCAGGCGGGCCTTCTCGATGGGCTTGCCGCAGCGCGAACAGATCCCGTAGGTGCCGTCTTCCATCCGGGCGAGCGCTCGGTCGATCTTGCCCATGAGGTCCCGGACGTTGTTCTCGATGGAAAGATCCCGCTCCCGCTCGAACGTGAAGGAGCCGGCGTCGGCGTTCTCCTCGTCGAACGACACCTCGCCCGAGATGTCGGACTGCGACGTGGCGAACGAGGTCTCCTCGATGGTCGTCAGTTGCACCTGCAGCTCCGCCCGTTCGGCCTCGAGGCGCTGGCGCAACTCGTCCAGTTCCTTCTTACTGTGGGTGATCTTCCCGGCCATGGTCGGAGGAACCTAGCATCGGCGGCTCAGGGCGGCAATGAGTCGCCCTCGGTTGCCCGAAGGCGCATCTCCGCCTCGGGTTGCCTGAGGCCGGCGACCTCGAAGACCCTGGCTCGGGAGCGATTCCCGCGATGCAGGGCGACCGCGGACCCGGGCACGCCCAGGGCCTCCGCGAGCGCCCGCCGGGCCTGCTCCGTGGCCCTGCCGCTCTCGGGCGCGGCGCGAACGCGCACCACGATCCCCCGATCGTCGAGCCCGACCGAGACCCGGCCGGCCCTCGGAACCACGCGCACGGTGACCAGGCCCATCCCGCGGTGTAGCATCGCCATCGAAGGCGATGACGGGAACGAGTACGAGGGATCCCGAGCCCGAGCGAGCCGGGGACGGTGTGAGCCCGGCGGCGAGGCCCCTCCGAACATCCTCCCCGAGCCGCCGCCCGAACCGGCGCGCGCCACGCGCCCGCAGTAGACGCGGCCGGGTCCGCCCGTGACAGCGGTGGGCTGTGGATGCAGCCGATGAGCGGCCGGGCCGGCGCGCCCGGCAACGCGGGGTGGTACCGCGGGGCTCACGCCTCGTCCCTGCAACCGGGGACGGGGCGTTCGGCGTTTCGGAGGTGGCGATGTTCGAGCCGGTCGATCAGAAGGCGAACTTCCCCGAGCTCGAGCGCGCGGTGCTCGGGTTCTGGCGCGAGGCCGACGTGTTCCACCGCCAGCTCGAGCAGCGCCGTGGGGGGCCGCTGTGGATCTTCTACGAGGGGCCGCCGACCGCGAACGGGCAACCCGCGATCCACCACACGGAGTCGCGCACCTTCAAGGACGTGTACCCGCGTTTCCGGGCGATGACGGGCCACTACGTCCCGCGCAAGGCGGGGTGGGACTGCCACGGGCTGCCGGTCGAGCTCGAGGTCGAGAAGGAGATCGGCACCAAGAGCAAGCGGGACATCGAGGCGTTCGGGGTCGCGGAGTTCAACCGGCTCTGTCGCGAGTCCGTCCAGCGCTACGTGGGCGAGTTCGAACACCAGACCGAGCGACTCGGCTTCTGGATCGACACCGACGACGCCTACTGGACGATGGACCCGGACTACATCGAGAGCGTGTGGTGGTCGCTCAAGCAGCTGCACGCGAGGGGTCTGCTGTTCCAGGACGATCGGATCACGACCTACTGCCCACGATGCGGCACGCCGCTGTCCGACGCGGAGGTGGCGATGGGCTACGCCGACGTCGAGGACCCGAGCGTCTACATCCTGTTCCGCATCGTCGAGGCGACCGACCCCTCGCTCGTCGGAGCCTCGATGCTCGGGTGGACGACCACGCCGTGGACGCTCATCTCCAACACCGGGCTCGCGCTGTCGCCCGACGCCGCCTACGTGGTGGTCGAGCGGGAGGGGGAGCGGCTGATCCTGGCCGAGGCGTTGCGCGACGCGGTCCTGCCGGATGCGCCGGTCGTGGCCGGCCCGTTGCCGGGGAGCGCGTTCGTCGGGATCCGGTACGAGCCGCTGTACCCGAATGTCGAGGGCGCCCATCGCGTCGTATCGGCCGACTTCGTCTCCCTCGAGGATGGCACCGGCGTCGTCCACCTGGCGCCCGCGTTCGGCTCCGAGGACCTCGAGATCGGCAGACGTGAGGGGTGGACGACCTTCAAGCCGCTCGACGGCGAGGGCCGGTTCACCGACGAGGCACCGGCGCTCGTTCGCGGCGCGTTCTTCAAGGACGCGGATGGGGCCATCATCGCCGACCTGCGGTCGCGCGGGCTGCTGCTGCGGGCCGGGACGCTCGTCCACGCCTATCCCCTCTGCTGGCGGTGCGACACGCCGCTGATCTACATCGCGAGGAGCTCGTGGTACGTGCGGACGACCGCGGTCAAGGAACGGCTGCTCGCGGTGAACGAGGAGGTCGACTGGTACCCGAAGCACATCCAGCACGGGCGCTACGGCGACTGGCTCGAGAACAACGTGGACTGGGCGCTCTCGCGCGAGCGGTATTGGGGCACCCCGTTGCCGATCTGGCGATGCGTCCAGGGACACGACACCGCGATCGGGTCGCTCACGGAACTCTCCGACCTCGCACGCCGCGACGTGACCGGGCTCGATCCTCACCGTCCCGCGATCGACGAGGTGACCCTCTCGTGTCCCACCTGCGGTGGCGTCTCGACCAGGGTCCCCGAGGTGATCGACACCTGGTACGACTCCGGCGCGATGCCCTATGCCCAGTGGGGCTACCACCCCGAGCTGGGGCGTGGGCTCGAACGTTTCCGGGAGCGCTTCCCCGCCGACTTCATCGCCGAAGCGATCGATCAGACGCGCGGCTGGTTCTACACGCTGATGGCCGAGGGCGTGCTCCTCTTCGATGCCACGACGTATCGCACCGTCGTGTGCCTCGGGCACCTCGTCGACCGGGACGGGCGCAAGATGTCGAAGTCGCTCGGCAACACCGTGGACGCGTTCGAGGTGATGGACCGGCAGGGTGCGGACGCGCTCCGCTGGTTCCTGCTCACGGGCGGCTCGCCGTGGTCGCCTCGCCGGGTCAGCGTGGAGGTGTTCGACGACGTCGTCCGGCAGTTCCTGCTCCCGCTGTGGAACGTGTACGCGTTCTTCGTCACGTACGCGAACGCGAGCGGGTTCGAACCGTCCGAGGGAGATGACGTCCCGGTTGCGCAGCGGCCGCTCCTGGACCGATGGGTGCTCTCGCAGCTCTCGCGGACCGAGGCCGCCGCCCGCGACGGCCTCGAGGCGTACGACGCGACCGGCGCCGGCCGGCGGATCGCCGCCTTCGTGGACGACCTGTCGAACTGGTACGTGCGGCGCGCCCGCCGGCGGTTCTGGGACCCCACCGGCGAAGGAGGGGACGACGTCCGAGCGGCCTTCCTCACGCTGCACGCGTGCCTCGTCAGCCTCTCGCAGCTGCTCGCGCCCTTCACACCGTTCGTCGCGGAGACCCTGTGGCGCAACCTGGCCGCCGGGCGTGACGGCGCGCCGGACTCCGTGCATCTGTCGGACTACCCGACGCCGAACGAGCACCGGGTCGAATCCACGCTGGACGAGGCCATGGCCGCGGTCCGCCAGATCGTCGAGCTCGGCCGCCGCGTCCGGACCGAGACCAAGGTGCGCGTGCGGCAGCCGTTGCTCGAGGCCGTCGTGCACTACGCGGGGGATCACGCGGCCCTCGAGCCGTTGCTCGATCTGGTCGCCGAGGAGCTGAACGTGAAGCAGGTGCTGTTCGCGGAGTCCGCCGAGCAGCTCGGCCGGTGGCGCGCCAAGCCGAACTTCAAGGTCCTCGGGCCCCGGCTGGGACCCCGGGTCAAGGAGGTGGCGACGGCGCTCGAGCGCGATGACGGGTCGCTCGCCGCGGTGCTCGCCCACGGCGATCCCGTGCGGGTGGACCTGGGGACCGAACAGGTCGAGCTGGCGCCTTCGGACGTCGACCTCGTCCAGGAGACCGTCGAGGGTTGGGGGGTCGCGAGCGACGGCGGCATCACCGTCGCGCTCGAGCTCGAGCTCACGCCCGAGCTCCAAGCCGAGGGCCTCGCCCGGGAGCTGGTGCGTGCGGTGCAAGACGCGCGCAAGGCCGCCGGCCTGGACGTCGGAGATCGGATCGTGCTCGGCCTCCGGGTCGAGGGTCCGGCCGCCGAAGCGCTCGACGCGCATCGCGCGTGGATCGCCGCCGAGACCCTGGCCGTGGAGGTCGTCGACGGGGCGGCCCCCGACGCGACGTTCGAGCAGACCTTCGAGATCGAGGGCGCTCCGGTGGAGGTCAGCCTCCGGCGGCCGTGAGGAGCCGAGAGGCTCGGCTCACACCTCGAGCCGGACCCGGAGCGTTGGGCTCAGTCCTCGCCCCAGAAGAGCTCGCGCAGCGAGCGTTCGCGTCGCTCGGTCGCGGGCGCCCCCTCCGTCGAGAAGACCGGCTCGGTCCCGGAGTCCACGACGATCGGCGCCGCCGCCTTCGGCGGGAGGTCGTCCTCGTCCGCCGGCCCGATCTCGACCGGCGGCTCGCTCGCCTGGAGCCGCTCGCGGATCTCGGCGGCCGAGGCAGGCTCGAGGTCCGCCGGGGGCGCCGCCGCGGGCACCTGGGAAGCGCTCGAGGCGGTGGCTCGTTCCCCCGTGGCGTCCGTCTCGACCGAAGGAGGAACTTCCGCCACCGACGAAGGCGTGGCCGCGGACCGTGGGGCGTCGGGCACCGAGGACGCCTCGGCGCGCTCGCGGATCGTGAGGACCATCTGCTTGATCTCTTCCGCGTGCGCCTGCACCAGACCGCCGAGGCCCTGGAGGAACTCCCGTTCCCGGTTCAGGAACGGGGCCACGACGCCCCGGGCGTCGCCCGAGCCGGCGCCGGCGGCGGCCCGGATCCCCGCGGCCTGCTCGTGGGCGCGCCGGACGATCTCGTCGGCCTCGGCGCGCGCCCGGGCCACCACGGCGGCGGCGTCGCCGGTCGAGCCCGCGACGGCCTGGAGAGGCTGTCCCCCGACCAGCCGCAAGCGCTCGAGCTCCTCGAGGTAGGAGGACAGGCCCTCGGTGATCCGGTCCAGGAACGCGTCGACGTCACGCTCCTTGTACCCCCGGAAGGCGAGGCGGAACTCCACCTGCTGCACCTCTTCCGGCGTGATCCGGGCGCCGGTCGCCGGGGCGTCGTCCGTTCCCTTCTTCCTCCGCATGCTGTCTTCCCCCTCCGTCAGCAGTTCAGCGCGGTCCGCAGGACCGCAAGGATAACGAACGCGATGAGGATGGAGATGTCGAGCCCGACGCCACCCGCCCGGATCGGCGGGATCAGCGCCCGGAGGGGGCGCAGGACCGGTTCGGTGACGTCGTCGATCAGATCGAGGATCGTCCGAAGCGGCCCGGAGTACGGCGGGCGGAACCCGAACATGTACGCCCACGAGATGATCACGCGGACGAACAACAGGATCGTGTAGACCGTCAGGACGATGCACAGGAGGTTGAGCAGCGCGTTCTCGGCGGCGGTCATAGCAGACGGGTCGAACGATCGAGCGGCGTCAGAACTGGTTGTAGAGGTCGCCGCCGGCGATGCGCTCGCGGTCTTCGGCGGAGACGTCCACGTTCGCGGGCGTCAACAGGTAGACCCGGTTGGCGACCATCTCGATCTTGCCGTCGAGCCCGTACACCAGCCCGGACGCGAAGTCGACGAGCCTCCGGGCGATCGTGTCGTCGGTGCTCTGCAGGTTCATGATGACCGGGATCCCATCCTTGAACCGATCGGCGATGTCCCGCGCCTCGTTGAAGCGGCGCGGCTCGGACTTGTGGATCGAACCCGCGGTCGCGGGGCGACTCGACGGGATGGTGCGCACGATCCCTTCGTGCTCGGACTGGAGCTCCACCTCGCGGACGGCCTGCGGTCGCTGGAAGCGACGGACCTCGGCGGTCTCGGGGGCGGCGCCGACCTCGTCGAGCTCCTCGAACTCGTCGTCCTCGACGAGGCCGAGATAGGTGAGCGTCTTCTTCCACACGCCTGGCATCACGTCCTCCCTGTATGTTCCGGGCGCCGTGGCCCGAACAAGGCCGTGCCGATCCTGACCATCGTAGCGCCTTCCTCCACCGCAACCGGGTAATCGAGCGACATTCCCATGGAGAGCTCCGCCGCCTCGGGATGCTGCGCCGCCACACCGTCCCGAAGCTCCCGCAGGCGGCGGAAGAACGGACGGGAGTCCTCGGCGACGGACGGCATCGGCGGCAGGGTCATCAGGCCGACGAGATCCACGCCCTCGGTCCCGGCGACCTCGTCGGCCGCGACCTCCACCCCGTCGGGCTCGACGCCCGTCCGCTCCCCCGTGAAGTCCACCTCGATCAGCACGGGGATCGACCGGCCGATGCCGAGGGCGCGCCGCGCGAGACGTTGCATCGCGCGTCCGGGTGTAACGGTCTCGACGACGTCGGCGAGCTCGGCCACGTGGTGCGCCGAGTGGCTCTGCAGGGTCCCGATGAAATGCCAGACGATCCCGTTGACCCGATCCCGTTTGGTACGGAGCTCCTTGACGTAGTTCTCCCCCACCTCGCGGACCCCCGCGTCGCGGACCCGTTCGATCGCCTCGGGCTCGATGGTCTTTGCCGCGGCCACGATGCGGACGTCGCCGGGGTCTCGCCCGGCCCGTTCGCATGCGCCCGCGATCTGTTCGCGGATCGTCGTCAGGTTCGCGACGAGGGCGTCGGGCGTGGGGTCGTCCGGCACGTCACGCAAGCTAACAGAAACCGACAGACAGGAACAGGAGGCACAGGAGGAACATCAGCACCGATCGAAAGGCGGTCGCAGCAGAAGTGATCCGGGCATGGAAGGGGGGCGGGACCCCGGGCCCAGAGGCGGGGGAAGGGCGCCTCTGACCGCTCGAACACGATCCCGCCCCCACGGTGCGGGGCGACGTTCCGCCCTCTAACTCTTCAAGAAGTCCGGGATGTCGAGATCCTCCTCGGCGTCGAACGCGACCCCCTCCTGCGCGGGCTTGAAGATCTCGTCCTCCTCCTCGACCAGGATCGACGGCATCGGCATGACGTCGTCCTCGTCCTCGATCCGCGTGGATGCCGCCGGGACCGGCTCGAGCACCACCAGAGGCTCGGGCTCCTCGAGCAGGCGCGACAGTCGGCTCTCGGCGAACCTGGACGTCGTCGGCGCGGTCAGCGTCTTGTCGAACCCGGCGGCGATCACCGTCACGCGGATCTCCTCGCCGAGGACGTCGTCGATCACGGCGCCGAAGATGATGTTCGCGTCGGGATGCGCGACCCGGGTGATCGCGTCCGCGGCCTTGTTCACCTCGTGCAGGGTGAGACCCGTGGGCCCGGCGACCGACAGCAACAGCCCGCGCGCCCCCTCGATCGAGGATTCCAGCAGTGGCGACGAGATCGCCGACCGAGCGGCCTCCTCGGCGCGGTCCTCGCCCGAGCCGTGACCGATCCCCATCAACGCGGACCCCGCGCCCGTCATGACCGACCTGACGTCGGCGAAGTCGAGGTTGATCAGGCCCGGCGTCGTGATGAGCGACGTGATGCCGTCAACACCCTGGAACAGGACCTGGTCCGCCGTACGGAACGCGTCGATCATCGGGGTACTGGGGTCGGAGACCTGGAGCAGGCGATCGTTCGGCACGACGATCAACGTGTCCACGGCCTTCTTCAGCTCGGTGATCCCGAGGTCCGCCTGCGTCGCGCGCAGACGACCCTCGAACCCGAACGGCCGCGTCACGACGCCGATGGTGAGCGCGTCGAGCCCGCGGGCGATCTCGGCGACGATGGGCGCGCCGCCGGTCCCCGTGCCCCCGCCCTCGCCCGCCGTGACGAACACCATGTCGGCGCCCTTGAGGATCTCCTCGATCTCGTCTCGGTGCTCCTCGGCGGCCTGGCGACCGACCTCGGGGTCCGAACCCGCACCGAGGCCGCGCGTCGTCTCGCGGCCGATGTCGAGTTTGACCTCCGCGTCCGACATCAGCAGCGTCTGCGCGTCCGTGTTCACCGCGATGAACTCGACACCTCGCAGACCGCCTTCGATCATGCGGTTGACCGCGTTCACACCACCCCCGCCGATCCCGATCACTTTGATGACGGCGAGGTAGTTCTGAGGAGAATCCATCACTGAGATCTCCGCTCCCCGGGTCAAGCCCCCGGTCTACCTGGGGAAACGCCGTTGTGTCTCCCGTAAGGACTGAACCTCAACTGAACCTTGATTGTTATATCTACTTGACGTTGACTAGGGCACGCTACTATCAAAGCCCAGGTCCGTCAATATCCCAACTGGTCGCGTTAGTCGTGCGTGTAACAACCGCTCGATCAGGCAGGATCGGCCAACGTCGCGGCCGGTGCGAGCGCGGAGACGACCGACAGGGTCCGCAGGGGCGTCCCCTCGCTCCCTGCCCACGCGAGCATCCGCTGGATCGTCACGGCCTTGCGCTCGGCGTCTTCCGGCGTGCCGAATCGAACGGTCGGGCCGCCCCGCAGACGGAGCTCGAGCGACCCGTCCAGCAGGACGCGGACCCGGGCGACCTGCGCCCGCAGGGCAGGCGCCATCGCGCCGAGCGCCCTGGCGGCGCCGACCGGACTCGGTCGGATGCCCTCGACGGGCCCCGCTCGGCCGAGCTCGATCACCGGGAGGCCCCGGGGGACCCTCCCCGATCCGAGGGCGGTCCCGTCGGCGGCCATCAACGAGGTCACCGCTCCCTGCGCGACGGCGACCGGCGAGCGTTCGTGGACGGCGATCTCCACCGTCAACGGCAGGGTCACTCGGACGTCCGCGTCCGCGATCCACGGCTCGGCCTCGAGACGGCCCTCGGCCACGCCCTCGTCGAGCCAGAGCGCGTTGGTCGCGTTCGAGACGCCGGCGATCCGGACGATCTCGGGCCGATGCAGGTGATCGGCACCCGACACCTCGATCCGGCGAACGTCGAAGACGGACGACCGCGACGCGGCCACCCCCCCGATCAGGAGCACGACCGATCCAACGGCGATCAACGCACGTCGGCGACGGCCGCGGAGCGACCGGAACCACTCAGCGGGACGCGAGGTCGAGATCCCCAAGCAGATGCACCTCCGGTTCGAGACGGATGCCCGATCGCTGCTCGACGAGGTCCTGAACCTCGCGGATCAGGGACAGGACGTCGGCGGCGGTCGCGCCGTCGGACGCGATGACGAAGTTCGCGTGCTTCGCCGAGATCGAGGCGAGGCCGAGACGACGGCCCTTGGCTCCCGCCTCCTCGATCAGACGGGCGGCGTGGTCACCGGGCGGATTCTTGAAGACGCTCCCGCAGTTGGGTTCGGCGAGCGGTTGCGTCCGACGGCGCCAATCTCGAGCCTCGTCCATCCGAGCCCGGATCTCG
>Ga0210378_10000115_pt1 | contig 35890 bp, 29 predicted proteins | sample PLM1_60_b1redo_FD_155465 | JGI IMG/M metagenome (GOLD analysis project Ga0210378, IMG submission 155465) | Groundwater sediment microbial communities from an aquifer in East River, Colorado, USA - PLM1_60_b1 redo | ecosystem: Environmental > Terrestrial > Soil > Riparian zone | place: USA: East... | reverse complement strand
ATGATGATGACCTCGTCGCTGACCTGCTCGTCGCTCAGCCCCTCGCCGGTCTGCTCGTCGCGGGCCAGCAGCAGCATCGAGACCATGTCGCCGTGGTCGACACCGCGCCGCCGGTACTCGGCGATGATCTTGTCGACGACAGCGCGCAGCCGGTGGCTGGCCTGGTCGAACCGGCGGTTCCCGGGCGTGGGCACCTTGTGCAGAAGGGTGGTCGGCACCAGCGACCGCGCGGTCAGCCCGTCCAGGACGACCGGCATGGACCGGATCACCTCGTCGACCACGACCGCGCCGAGGTCGGTGCTGAACAGCGTCTTCGCCGCGATCGTCAGCGCCAGCTCGCCCAACTCCTGGTCGACGGCGATCTGCTCGCCGTCCCGCCAGCCGGCGGTCTTCGCCACGGCCAGCTCGCGCATCGTAGCGGCGTACCCGGCGATCCGCGACTGGTGAAACGCCGGCTGGACCAGCCGGCGGTGCTTCAGGTGCTCCTCGCCGGTAGCGGTGAGCAGCCCGTTGCCGACGATCGCACGCAGCCGGTCGAACTGGATGCCCTTGACGTACTTCTTGCCGTCCGTGACGAGCAACCGCCGCACCAGGTCCGGATCGTTGACCAGGTAGGCCCGGCGCGGGCCGATGCGGATCTCGACGACCGGACCCTGGGGTCGAGCCGCTGCGAAGAAGTCCCACGGCCTGCGCATCAGCGCCAGCGCATGACCAAGCAACGGCAGAGACCTCGGAAGCCGGACCCCCGTCCCAGGTGCCAATGACATGAACGCCTCCTGTTGAGCAGTGTGACCCGGGCCGTTTGGCGCCGGGCATCCCCTATCGTGACCATCGACCAATTCGACGTGATCGGCAGGTTTCACGCGTACCCCCATCGTCAGCCAGCGGCGCCCATTCATGTCCTGCTTTCGCGAGCAGGGCGAGCTGCGAGACACCGAGGCAGCCGGCGCGGAAGCCGGCCGCGCTGGTCCGGCGAGGCCTGGCCGGGAACGGGAAGCGCCAGACGCATGGGCGCACGACTCCTTTCAGGCAGCGCCCTGACAGGTCACGGGCAGCGCCGCGAAGCCGCGGAACGTCACGCCATGGTGCCGCACCACGGTGTCGACGAAGTCGGCGACGCCGTCACGGCGGAGGCGGCTCTCGAGGTGGTCCAGCACGCCGGCGACCGCCTGATCGATCCGGCCGGTCAGTGCCGCCAGGCGGGTCCGACTGAAGCCAGCTTGCATGATCCGGCGCAGTCGCCCATGCTCCGGCGGATCGCGCAGCAGCAGGAACCGGCATGCCTCCTCCACCGCCGGGTGCGTCCGCCAACCCGGCTGGGTCGCATCCCGCCATGCGCCGCCGGTGGCGCTGAACCGCTGATCCTGTAGGACGAGCCGGCACAGGTCGTAGCTGAGCACCAGGACCCGCCGACGACCGGCGCGCACCACCGGCCCGCCGGCGCGCAGCTCGCGGTAGGCCGGGTACGGATCCTCCTGGCCGGCGGCTGTTTCGAGTACGCACACCGCCGCTGCGTCCCGCGTGCTGAGGTCGGCCATCGTGCTCACCTCACCTCGCTCCCGCCGGCGCGACCAACCGACGGGAGCGTTCTCGCGGCTGATGTTGCCCGGTCACCGCGGTGGACGCGCTACGGAAGTCCGAAGTAATCCACTACGCAGGTGTTGAGCGGGCTGTGCATTAGCCGGGGTGCAGAGCCGGTGCTTGTACCGTGCCAGAACTCCATACAGGCCTGTGACCTGGGAGCTCGCTCGGCACGGTGGCACGGCATGGTCGCGGACCATGGCTGTGCGGATGCTGTACCTGGGCTTGGTCAGGGTGCTGGGCTGGCTGGTGTTACTGGCCCAGACTGATGCCCCCGGCGCTGGCTGCGGTGGCCACATCCCTGTGCACGTCGACGCGGAAGAACCCCCCGGGCAACCGCACCGGTGTCCCCGGGTCGACGAACCTCGGGACCCGGTCCGCGGCCACCACCGGGGGCAGGCCCAGCGCCTCATTCAGCCCCTGCGCCAGCCTCGGCGCAAGCGGCGCCACCGCCAGCGCGACCGCGCGCACCGCCATCAGCTCAAGCGCCACGCACGTACGGGCCACCGGGTCCAGTTCGGGTCCGGCCAGGCTGTCCACGCAGGACTCAGCGAATCGGCGGGCCCGGTCGACGAACACGGTCACCGCCTCGGCCGCCGTGCGCAGGCAGAACCGGTCCGGCTGGTAAGCCGGCAGGGCGGTGCTGAGCAGCTCCCGGATATGGCCATAGAACCGCTCCGGCTCGACGGTCCAGCTGCCCGCCTCCGGCGCAACGCCGCCGGCCCGCTCACGCACGTGCGCCCCGACCGTGTCGAGCCACGGCTGCCACCGGCCGGCCAGCTCGTCCCGAACGAACGCGGTGAGATCGGCAGGGGAGAAGCTGCGCCGGCGGACGTCCGGGCGGGTCCGGGCGAGGAACAGCCGGACCGCGTCGGAGGTCCGCGCCGTGCAGGCCTCCCGGACCCAGACCGCGTGTCCCCGCCCGGTGGAGAACTTCTCCCCGTCCAGCAGGTAGAACTCATTGCAGACCAGCGCCTCGGGCAGTGGCACCGCGTCGGTGAACGCGGCTAGGACGGCGGGAAACAGGAACGCACGCAGGTAGGCGTTGTCGAACCCGAAGAACAGCACGGTCCTAGGCTGTTCGGCGGCCACCTGCTGCCAGCCGGTCCGGCCTTTGCCGGCGGCCAGCCCGTCCAGCGCTGTGAGGTAGCGGGCCGGCAGTTCGAACGCCGAGTACAGCCGCTGGGTGCCGGAGCCGGTGGGGGCAGGAACCTCGATGCCCTCGTCGGTCGGCACGGTGACCGGCAGGTCGGGCAGCGGCCGGGCCAGCACGCGGTGCAGGTAGCCGCGCAGCCGGACGTCCGCGGCCACGGCCTGCAGGTAGCCGACGAGGCGGTCCCGGTGCGGCTCGAGCGGGAAGAACCAGCGGGTCAGCTCCCGGTGCCGGGCCGGGGCGCCGCACTGCCGGCAGGCCGGGTCGACCAGGTCGGAGTCGGCGAACGGCAGCGCGCACGCCTCGCACTCGATGCCGGCGGTGTCGGCGGAGCCGCAATGCGGACACCGCCCAGCGACGAACGCCTCGAACAGGTAGCGCTGGCAACTGTCGCAGTAGTTCGCCGGCGCGGCCTTCACCACGACCTGACCGGTCTCCCGCAGCCGGTCGAAGACCTGCCGGGCGAGCGCAGGGTAGGCAGCCGAGCTGGGCCGGACGAAGACGTCCCAGCCGACCTCGGCGGCGGCAAGCGACCGCAGGATCGCATCGGTGTTCTCCTCGGCCACCCGGTAGAACGACACGTCGCGGGCCCGGGCGGCGGCGTCGACCTGGCTCTGGTGCCCGACCGTGCCGAGCAGGAGGTAGGCCGGCACGCCGTGGGCTCCAAGCGCCCGCCGGCAGGCGTCGGCGGCCAGGTACGGTCCGGCGAGGTGGCCCAGGTGCAGGTCGCCGTTGGGAGTTGGGAACGACGGCACCAGCAGCACCGGCCGGTGATCGTGGCCAGGCCTGTCCACGGTGGACCGCTGTCCGTGTGCCGCAGCCAGTCGGGCCAGATCCGTCCACCACAGGGTGAGGAAGGTCAGCGGGCCGTCGGTGGCGGTGTTACGGAGGGCGTGGACGCCCAGCGGTTCCAGCCCCACCGCGTCGCCCGGGCCGACCGCGTGTACCGTGCCGTCCTCGGAAACCTCGCCGCTGCCGTCGAGGATGACCCACACTTCGCAGTCGTGGTGGTTGTGCGGCGTGGTCGCCTCCCCCGGTCGCAGCGTGACGGCCCTGCTCTGGAACGGCGCCGGCACGGTGTCCACCCAGGACGGTCTACGGCTGCGGACAAAGGCGGGCGCCTCCAGCTCCGCCAGGGAGCGGGCCAACCGGTCGATGATCATCTGGCCTCCAGCCGTTGGGACGGCAGCCCGGCCGGGCTGACCGGCCCGCCGTTCTCGGCTTTCCGGTCCTCGTCGACGCCCCACTCCAGCGCGGCACTCACCGGGCCGGTGTCGTACATCTCGTAGCCGACCAGGTTGTTGACGATCACCGCGCTCCGCCAGGCGACCAGACTGAGGTTCGGGTCGGCGACGCCGAAGTGCCGGCGGGCCGCGTTCTGCACGAAGATCCGGTTCTCCAGTGGGCCGTCGAAGGCGAGGCTGAAGTTGGACCGGACCACCGGAACGCCGTCGGCGAGGGTCAGCCGGTCGGTGAGGCCGGCTAGGGGCTCGGGCAGTCCGTGCTCGTAGCCGGTGGCGCAGACCACGATGTCTGCGGCGTCCTGCCAGGTGGCTCCAGTCCTAGTCGCCCGCCAGGTGAGCAGCAGCTCGCCGGACACGTCGTCGATGCCGACGAGCTGCTGGTCGGCGAGCACGCGGCACCGGCAGCCGGCGTCTTCGAGGAACTCCAGGTCGTAGAGCCGGCGGTAGAGCGCCTCCAGCAGTTCGATCGAGACACCGTCGCTGGCCATCCGTTGCTCGTCGAGCAGGGTGTCCCGCTCCTCGTTGGACAGACTCTGGAAGTAGCGGCTGTAGTTGGGCAGGAACAGCTCGTTGACGAACGGGCTCTCGTCCAGCGGAAGCAGGTTGCTCCGCCGAGTGCCCCACACGATCCGGTCCGGGCGGTCGGTCGGGCTGGACAGCATATGGTGCACCACTTCGGCGCCGCTCTGGCCGCCGCCCACGACCGCCACCCGCCGGTGCAGGAAGTCGCGCGGCCGGTTCCGCAGCGTGCTGGCGTGGAAGACCCGGTCCGGGTCGGCCCCCGCGGCGCAGGAGGGCAGGTGCGGTCGCCGGCCGACCCCGCTGACGACGTTGCGCGTGCGCAGCGGGCCGCGGGTGGTGTGCACGACGAACGCCTCTCCGTCCCAGGTCACCTCCCGGGCGGCCACGCCGAAGCGTAGGTTCGCCAGTCGGTCCGCCGCCCATCGGTAGTACTCCTCGAACTCCTTTCGCGGGACCCGGGACCGGCCGGTGATGAGGAGCCGGTACAGCCGCCTGGTGTCGACGAGGAAGGCGGGGAACGAGAACGGGTTCGTCGGGTCGACCGGGGTCACCAAATCCTTGAGGTAGTGCACCTGCAGTTGCGTGCCGGGCAGCATCAACCCGGCATGCCAGCTGAAGGTCGGGTTCTGCTCGACGAACACCGTCGACAGCCCGCGGTGGCCGTGCAGGAGCGCGGCGAGACTGAGGTTGGCCGGGCCGATCCCGATGCCGACGAGATCGAAGGTGTGCGCTGCGATGCTCATCACTCCTCCCGTCCAGCGGCGGACCGCCGGGCCGGGTCCGAACCCGCGGGCACCAGCTCGGTCGCCGGCCGCCACGCGACACCGCGTCGCGTCAACTCGCCCATCAACCGGGTGAACGCGAGCCCCGTCACCGCCAGGTGCGGCTTCAGCCAGCCGCTGCCGGTCAGCGTGCCGTCGGCGAGCAGCACGGTGCCGGCAGCGAGGGCAAAGCCGGTGGTCCGGGCCATCGCCGACAGCGGGGCGTCCGGGTCGGACGAGTCGATCAGCGTCGTGCGCACGGTGGCCGGCCGCCCGTCGACCACCCCGCGCGCCGCGAGATCCAGCACGACCAGGTCATCCCCGTCATCCCCGTCGGACCGCGGCGCGACCGTCGAGGCGAGCACCCGCTCCACCACGCGGCGCGGGGCCACCCGGACACCGTCGACGTCCACCGGCCGGTCATCGAGGAGTCCCAGCCTGGCCAGCCCGGTGATAGCGGGCGCGAAGCCGGGCCAGCGCAGCGTCTTCTGGGTGGCGTCGATCCCGCGCAGCGCCGGATGGTCAGCCAGCCACGGGACCATCCCGTCGTGGTAGGCCTCGAACTGCCCGAGGTCGTCCACCCAGGTCGTCTCGACACCGGAGAAGCGCGGAACGGCGACCGGCCGCCCGGCTCGCAGGGTCAGCGCCTCGCGTTGCCCAATGGGGAGCAGCCCGCCGCCGAAGTGCGCGGTGTAGCCGAGAGGGCCGCGCGGAACGCGGGGAACGCCGCCACACCGGATGTCCACCGCGTCGACCCGGTCGAGTCGGGCCGCCGCATGCACCGCCAGCACCTCGGTGAGACCCGGTTCCAGGCCGAGCGGCAACAACAGCCGCCCGCGCCAGCGGACCGCCTCAGCGTGCAGGCCGGCAAGCTCGGTGTACCGCGGCCTCGTGATGCTCGCCACCGGGACTCCGGCGGACAACGCGACGGGGATGGCCGTCCGGGTGGCATCCCAGGGCATTGCCATCGCGACCGCGTCGCTGCCGTCCACGGCCGACACCGGATCGGTGTCGACCGTCACCTCAGTCGGGAAGCACGTGGCGATCCACCGCGCCAGCCGGTCCGCGCGGAACCGGTCGCGGTCCAGCAGGACCAGCTGCCGCACCGCCGGGTTGCCGGCCAGCCCGTAGGCCGCCCCCCGGCCCATCATGCCGCAGCCGAGCAACGCGATCCTCATGCCGGATCCCGAGTCGGCCGACCATGCCGCCGTCCGTCCACAGGCTACTCGACCGGACCCGGTCGGCTGGCACGCTGCAGCAGCTCCCATACCCGGTCCGGGCGCAGCGGCAGCGCGCCGACGCCGTCGGCGAGCTGGAGCGCGTCCCGGACAGCGTTCGCAATCGCGCCGCCACAGCCGGTGGTGCCGCCCTCACCGGCACCGCGGGCGCCGAGCGGGTTGTCGGGAGCCGGCGCGTCCTCGAAGACCGCGACCTGGATCTCGGGCAGGTCGGCGGCCCGTGGCCAGGTGTAGTCGGCGAAGGTGGTGCACAGCGGCTGGCCGCGCTTGTCGTAGCGGAACTCTTCCAGCAGCGCACCGCCGATTCCCTGCGCCGCACCGCCGACCAGCTGACCGCGCACCAGCATGGGGTTGATCGCCCGGCCGATCTCGTACGCGATGCAGTAGCGCAGCACTCGCACGTGCGCGGTCGCCGCGTCGACCTCCACCTGGGCGAAGTGCACCCCGTACGGGTAGGTCATCACGTCCACGACGAACGTGCCACGGCCGACCAGGCCCGGCTCCAGCCCGCGCCGGACGTTGCTGACCGCGTCGCAGGCCCGGGCCACCTCGGCCAGCGAAAAGCCCTCGTCCGGGCTGCCGGCTACCACGAACCTTCCCTGCTCGACCACCAGGTCGTCGGGCGAGACCTCGATCAGCTCCCCGGTGACGAGCTTGGCCTTGCGCACCACCTCATCGACCGCCAGCTTCACCGCCGAGCCGCCGACCACAGTGGACCGGCTCGCCCACGTGCCGGTGCCGTCGGCGAGCAGGTCGGTGTCAGACAGGACCACCGTCACTGCCGCCGGCTCGATGTCCAGCGCCTCGGCGACGATCTGAGCCATCACGGTCTCGATGCCCTGTCCCACGTTGGTACCGCCCATCGCGACCCGGACCGCACCGGTCGAGTCGACGTCGACAACTGCGTTGTCGTACGGCCCGAGTCCCGCCTTCTCCACGAAGAACGCGCAGCCGGCGCCGACCAGGCGCCCAGCCGCCCGCGCGGCTCGCGCCTCGTCCCGCCAGGCCTGGTAGCCGGCTGCGGCGAGCGCCTTGTCGAAGTGCGCCACGTAGTCCTTCCCGTCGAGGACCAGCGGCGTCTCGTAGATGACGACCGGCCGCCGGTGTGGCAGCTCGGCGTCGTCGAGCAGGTTGCGCCGGCGCAGCTCGACCGGGTCGATGCCGAGTCGGGTGGCCGAGACGTCCAGCGCATGCTCGCGGACGAAGGTGCCCTCGTACCGCCCCGGTGCGCGGTAGGTGCCGCACGGCGTCTTGTTCGTGGTGACCACGTGGACGCTGGTCCGGTAGGCGGGCAGCCGGTACGGCCCGGGCAGCATGGTCGCCGTGAGCATGCCCACCGCCGCGCCGTGCGTGCGGATGTAGCCGCCGTTGTCCTGCCAGACCTCGTCCCGCAGGCCGACCAGCCGGCAGTCCCGGTCGAACGCCAGCTCGATCCGGTGGGTCTGCTGGCGTGAGTGGTTCGCGGCGACGAGGTGCTCCGCCCGGTCCTCGATCCACTTCACCGGACGCCCGGTGAGCAACGCCAGGTAGGGCACCAGGACGTCTTCCGGGTAGATCTCGCCCCGGACCCCGAAGCCGCCGCCAGCGTCGGTCTCTCGCATGTGGATCCGATGCTCGGCGACTCCGAGCATCCCGGCCAGCACCCGCCGGTTCCAGTGCGGGACCTTCGTCGCGCCCCAGATGGTGAGCCGCTTGGACACCGGATCATGCTCGGCGACGAGCCCGCGTGGCTCCAGCGGCGTACCGCCGTGCCGGCCCACCGCGACGTCCACGGCGACGACGTGGGCGGCCGCGGCGAACGCGCGGTCGACGTCGCCGTAGCCGATCTCGACGGTCGTGGCATGGCAGCGGGAGCCGCGCCAGCTCTCCGGCCGCTGCTCGGCCGCCGACTGCGCGTCCAGCGCGACGGGCAGCTCGGCCAGGTCGAGGTCCACCAGCTCGGCGGCGTCCTCGGCGACGTAAGGGTCCTCCGCCAGGACCGCCGCCACCGGCTCACCGACGTACCGGACGAACCCGCAGGCCAGCGCCGGCTGCAGATACGGGCTAAGGTCGTGCCCGGGAACGACCTGACGGACCGGGATCCGCGGCACGGTCTCGAAGTCGTCCGCGGTGACCACCCGCGCCACGCCCGGCTGGGCGACGGCGGCCACCGTCCCGACGCGACGGATCCGGGCATGTGCCACCGGTGAGCGCACCACTCGCATCCACAGCTGGCCCGGCAGGTCGACGTTGTCGCAGAACCGGCCGCGGCCGAGCAGCAGCCGCTCGTCCTCCAGGCGCCGCACCGAGCGGCCGATCACACCCACGGCAGGACTCCCGTCATGACCGGGTCAGCGACTCGACGGCATCGACGATGCCGGCGTACCCCGTGCAGCGGCACAGGTTCGCGGACAGTTCCGCCCGGATGCGCTGCCGGTCGGCCCTGGGCTCGTTCCGCAGCAGGGCGGTCGCCAGCACCAGGAAGCCGGGGGTGCAGAAGCCACACTGCACGGCGTGCAACTCGGAGAAGACCCGCTGCAGCGCGCTCAGCTCGCCACCGGCGGCCAGCGACTCCACCGTCTCCACCCGCTCGCCGTCCACCTGGACCGCGAAGATCAGGCAGCTGCGCGCCGGCTCGCCGTCGACCAGCACCGTGCACGTGCCGCACGTGCCCTGCTCGCATCCTACCTGGGTGCCGACGAGGCCTAGGTCGTGGCGGAGCAGGTCGGCCAGGGTCCGTCTCGGGTGGACGGTCAGTTGGTGCCGCTCGCCGTTCACCTCCAGCACGACGGAAACGGCGGTCTCGGCCAAGTCGGAGCTCGTCGTCATGCTTCCTCCCGGTGACCGTTGCCGAGCGCGCTGGCCGCGGCCTGGGCGACCGCCCTGGCGGTCAGTGACCGCGCCAGCTCGCGCCGGTACCCGTCGCCGTCCCCCGCCACCGCATGCAGGGCGCCCACGGCCGTCGCGACCCTGGCGCCGGCAGCCGCGCAGGCGGCACCGGTCGGCACCGCACCGAGCAGGATGTCCTCGGCTTCCGGCACCCGGACCGGAGGGCTGGCACCGCCGCCGACCGCGACCCGGGCCGAGCTGACCCGGCCGTCGGTCAGCTCCACCGCGGCCGCCGCGGTGACGACGGCCGGGTCGCCGGGGCGGGCCGCGAACTCCTGCAGCGCCGCATGCAGCGCCGGGCTCGGGAACCGCACTTCGACCAGCAGCTCGTCCCAGCTCATAGCCGTCCGGTGTGGACCGAGGAAGAAGTCGGCAGCGGCGATCACTCTGGTCCGGTCCGGTCCGGTCACGACGATCTCCGCATCGAGCAGCACCGCGAGCAGGCACCACTCCGAGCCGGGATCGGCGTGCACGAGGCTGCCGCCGAACGTCCCTCTGGTCCGGATCGGATGGCTTCCGATCCAGGTTGCGGCGGCCGGCAGAATCCCGAACGAGCCAGTGACCCACGGGTCGGAGCTGACTTCCACGTCCCGGTGCCGGGTGAGCGCGCCCACCCGCAGCCCGTCGCCGTCCTTGGTCAGGTGGCGCAGGTCCGGCAGCCGGATCACGTCGATGAGCGCGCGCGGGCGCACTAACCGTCGGTGCATCAGCGGGACCAAGCTCTGCCCGCCGGCGAGGATCTTGGCCGTGCCGGCGTTCGCGACGAGCAGGGTGACCGCCTCGCCCACCGTGCGCGGCCGGAGGTACGCGAACGGTGGAGACTTCACCGGCTCCCTCCCTCCGCCGTCCCGGCCGTGCCCGCCGAGCTGCGTGCGGGTGCGATAGTTCACCCGACTCCCCTAGGACGAGCCGGTGAGTCGGGACGTGACACGGGAGAGGTGAGCGCAGTGCCGGACATCCGCAGGCTGGTGGTCACCGGTGCGGGCACCGTCCTGTCCGGCGACCTCGCCGAGCCGGTCCTGCCGGGCGTCGACACTGTGGTCTGCCGGGACGGCACGATCGCGGCCGTCGGCACCGCGACCGGGCTCGCCGCGCAGATCGCGGCGGCCGACCAGGTGCTCGACGCGCACGGCAGCACGGTGGCGCCGGGATTAGTCGACTCGCACTGCCACGTCGCCTTCGGCGACTACACCCCGCGACAGCAGGCGGTCGGGTTCCTCGGCAGCTACCTGCACGGCGGGGTCACCACCGCGATTTCGGCCGGCGAGGTGCACGTGCCCGGTCGGCCCCGGGATCGGGAGGGAGTCAAGGCGATGGCGGTGGCCGCGCAGCGCTGCTTCCGCGACTTCCGGCCCAGCGGGATGCGGGTGTACGCCGGCTGCGTGCTGCTCGAACCGGAGCTCACCGAGTCGGACTTCGCCGACCTGGCCGAGCGCGGCGTGCGGCTGGCGAAGTTCGGCTTCGGCCGCTACGCCGACCCGATGGACGGCGTCCCGCAGCTGCGCTGGGCCCGGCGGCATGGCTTGGTCGTCACCTGCCATGCCGGTGGCGCGAGCGTGCCCGGCTCGGCCTCGGTCACTGCCGAGCACGTGCTCGCGCTCGATCCGGACGTGTGCGGCCACGCGAACGGCGGACCCACCGCGCTGCCCGACGCCGACGTCGACCGGCTGGTCCTGGACAGCGGCGTGGTGCTGCAGATCGTGCAGGCCGGGAACCTGCGGGCGGCGGTCCGGCTGGCCCGGTTGGCCTCGGACACCGGCAACCTGCATCGGCTGGTGCTCGGCTCGGACACTCCGTCCGGGGTGGGCGTGATCCCGCTGGCGCTGCTGAAGACAGTCGCTGAGCTGTCCTCGCTCGCCGGCCTGGACCCGGCCGTGACCTGGGCGCTGGCGACCGGGAACTGCGCCACCGTCTGGGGACTGCCCGCCGGGCGGCTCCGGGTCGGCGCGGTCGCCGACCTGCTCGTGCTCGACGCTCCGGTCGGGTCGGCCGCCCGCGACGCGCTCGGTGCGTTGGCGGCCGGCGACCTCCCCGGTGTCAGCGCGGTGGTGACGGCCGGTGCGCTCAGGGTTCTCGGCAGTCGCAACACTCCCCGGGCCACCCGCGCAGCGACCGCGTCGCCGCCGACGATCGCGACCGCCGACCGATGACCGGCCACATCGGACGGATGGCGGCGGTGTGCTGCCGCATCCGGTGCGGTCGCCTAGACTGCGCGATGTCCGAACCCCGACTCCCGCCGGAGGTCTCGTGGGAAGATGCAGCGTGCTCTTCGTCAACCTGCGGCGGATCCCGCGGGAGGGGCTCGAGTCGCTGCTGGCGGCCCGTCGGCTCGGCTACCGGGTGGTCCTGGTCGGCCGTGCCTTGCCCGAGTTCGCCCGGCCCCTGGTGGACGAGTTCGCCGAGGTCGACACCCACGACACGCCGGCGGCCGTCGCCGCGGCGGTCGAGGTTGGCCGCCGGCACGACCTGGCCGGCGTCGCCAACTTCACCGAGATCGACCTGCACTTGGTCGCGCTGATCGCCGAACGGCTCGGCCTGCCCGGCGTTTCGCCGCAGGCAGCCCTGCGGGCGCGCAACAAGTACCTGATGAAGCGCGCACTGGCCGGTGTGGACGGAGTGCTCCCCCGGTTCGCGCGAGTCCGGACCCTGGCCGAACTCCGCGAGGCGGTCGCGGAGATCGGCTTTCCAGCCGTGGTCAAGCCGGTCGGAGCCTCCGGATCCAAGGGCATCTTCGAGCTGCCGGACCTGCAGGCCCTCGAGCCGGCGATGGCACGGCTCAGCCAGATCACCCGGCCCGAGTTCGACCCGGTGTTCCGCCAGTTCGGGGGGGAGTTGATCGTCGAGGAGTTCGTCGACGGCCACGAGGTGAGTGTCGAGGGCTTCGTGGCCGGCGGCACTGTCTCGGTCGCCGCAGTGACCGACAAGACGACCACCCGGCCGTTCCACCTGGAGGTCCAGCACGTCCTGCCCAGCGGGCTCCCGCCGAGCGTGCTGGCCGCGATGACCGCACACAGCGCCGAGGTGGTCCGCACGCTCGGCTTCGACCACTGCGCGTTCCACCTGGAGGCCAAGTGGGGGTCGCGGGGGTTCCGGTTCATCGAGGCCACCTGCCGCCCCGCCGGTGGCTACATCGCCTCCCACCTGGTGCCGCTGGCCACCGGCATCCCCTACCTGGAGAACACGATCAGGGTCGCGGTCGGTGAGTCACCGTCCCTGGCAGCCGACCGGGAGCTGCACGCCGGAGTCCGCTTCGTGCTGGCCGACCGGGCTGGTCGCCTGGACGGCGTGGACGGGCTGGACCGCCTCCTCGCCACTCCCGGCTACGATCACGTCTTCCTCGAGGTCCCGGTCGGCACGATGATCGCATTGCCGCCCGACCACTTCGGACTGCAGCGGGTCGCCGCCGTCTGTGCTCGCCATCCGGAGCGGGCGGGTCTCGAAGCGCTGCTGGCCGCGGTCGCCCGCACCGTGACCGCCCGGGTGCGGGTCGCCGCCGCGACGGCCTGACGCGGCCCGGGCCGGCGGTTAGGGAGCCAACGGTCAGGGAGCCAACCGGTGCACCGTCCATCCGGAGCCGTCGCGCCCGTAGCGCAGCCGGTCGTGCAGCCGGTCCTGCCGGCCCTGCCAGAACTCTATGACATCGGGGACGACGCGGAACCCGCCCCAGTGCGGCGGCAGCGGCACCTCGCGGCCGTGCAGGCGAGCGGTGACCTCAGCGACCTGTTCGTCGAGGTGCCGCCGGGACGGGATGACCCTGGACTGCGGGCTGGCCCAGGCGCCGAGCTGCGCGCCTCGCGGGCGGCCGGCGAAGTACTGGGCGGACGCCTCCTCGGTGGCCCGCTCGACCCGGCCCTCGACCCGTACCTGCCGCTCCAGCGCATGCCAGGGGAACAGCAGGGCCGCCCGCGGGTTCGCGGTCAGCTCCGCGGCCTTTCGCGAGTCGTAGTTGGTGTAGAAGACGAAGCCCTGCTCGTCGCAGCCGCGCAGCAGCACCAGCCGGCTGCTCGGCGCTCCGCCGGCGTCGGCGGTCGCGACCACCACGGCGTCCGGCGCCCAGAGGCCGGCCGCCACCGCGTCGGACAGCCAGGCCTCGAACTGCGCCAGCGGGTCGGCGGCGATATCGGACTCGTCCAGGCCCGCTGCCAGGTAGCGCTCCCGCGCGGCCGCCACCTCGTCCATGCACATATGGTCGGTCAGGTCAGCAGGTTCGTCGCGATGAGGCCGGCGGCACCGACGCGCAGGGCGAGGAAGCCCAGCCGCCGGGCGGCCAGCCAGTCGCCGCCGACCGGGCCCAGGCGCAGCTGCCGCACCTGCAGCGTGTAGCACGGAGCGAGCAGCGCGATCGTCAGCCAGGGCAGCCAGCCGAGCACCAGGAACGCCGCCGTCCCGGCCCACTCGACCAGGAACAGCGACGCGACGTACCGCCGGTTCGCCGCCGCGGACAGCGTCACCGCCGTCGTGTGCCGCCGGGCCACCGCGTCACCGGCGACGTCGTGCGAGTTGGAGCAGACGGCGATCTTGACCATCCACAGCCCGGCGACGACCGACTCGGCTACGTCTAAAGTGGACGCTCCGCCGTGCAGGGACACCGCCGGGATCAGCACGCTGACCGCCATGCTGACGAACAGCAGGCATTCGCTCAGGCCCGGGCCGCGGTAGCTGACCTTCAGCCCAGCGGAGTACTGGGCGCTGAGCGCGACCGTGGCCAGCGCCACGGCGAACAGCCACCACGGAGAATACGGGGCGAGCGCGATGCCGGCGAGCGCAGCCAGCACGGAGACCGCCAGCGTCCCCACCGCGAACCGGCGGGCCAGCCGCACGTCGAGCTCGCCGGTCACCACCGGCTTGCGGTGCCGGGGCCGGTCGGTCGACTCAGCGTAGTTCGTGGCGTCGCTGCCGTCCCGCGAGCCCTGCACGTCGTCCAGCGCGACGGTGGCCCAGTAGCCGCTGGCGATCGCCAGCGTTTGCACCGTTGCCGCCGGCACGGTGCTCAGCAGGCGCGCGGGCGCTGTCGCCGACCACGCGATGGGTACGGCGAGCCAGTAGTCCGGCACATCGATCTTCGCCAGCATGAGGTAGGCCCGCAACCGGCTCCGTGCCCCACGCTGTGCCGGGCCAGCGGGCCGCGGGCCGCCGGCCGGCTGCTCGGCGCGGGTCACCGCCGGACCCGGCCGCCGGCGAGCCGCTGCAGCGAAGCGGGCGCCGGTCGCCCCAGGGCGGCTAGCGCTTCGGCGGCCGCCCGCAGCCCGCTGGTCAGCGAGAACTCGGTGGACGGCCCGGCCCAGTAGTCGCCGCACAGGAAGACGCCGCGGCCGGGCTGCCCGGCGGCCAGGGCGCCGGCGAGCTGCCGGTAGCGCCCGGGCGTCATCCGCGGGCTGGCGTGCTCCCACCGGTGCACCCGGCCGAACGCGAGCTGACCGGCACTGCCCGGGTAGGCCCGCTCGACCTCGTCCCGGGCGGCCGCGACCAGGTCCTCGTCAGGGCTGTCCCAGTGCGACTCGACCAGCGTCGACGCCGGCATCACGGTCGCGACGCCGGTGCCGTCCGGGTTGCGGCCAGGCAGCTTCAGGTGCTCCCAGCCGATCGCCAGGATCGGCCGGCGCAGCGCGACCGGGATGGCGATGCCGTAGGCACTGCGTTCTGGGGAACGGCGGTAGGCCAGCGTGATCGGCGCGCTGCGGTGGTACGTGGCTGTGGACAGGTAGTCCGCCCGGGCCGCGCCCAGCACGCCACCCGGGTCCGTCAGCAGCCGGGCCGCCACCGGTCCCGGCACCGCGACGATGACGGCGTCGGACCCGGCCTCGGTCCGCCGGCCGGTGCTGTCCACACTGGTCACCACCGCACCGCCGGCGCCGAGGTCCCGCACCGAGCACACCTCCACCCCGGAACGTACGGTCAGCGCCCGGGCGAGCCGGGCGGGCACCTCGCCCATCCCGCCGCCGGGCACGAACCAGCCTTGCCGGGTCAGTGCCAGCACGCCCAACGCGAACCACCAGGGCGTCTCCTCCGGCGGCCAGAACGCCAGCGAGCTGACCGCCGGGGTCAGCACCGCGTCGGTCGCCCGCGATCCCACCGCTCGCCGGCCCCACTCGAGAACGCTGCGCCCGTCGTCCAGTCGGGACAGTTGCTCCGGGCGGTGCGGATCCACCGACCGTGCCCGGGCCGCGAACCGGCCGAGCGCCAGGCCCAGCCGGCCGGCATCGCCGAGCGTCAGCCCGGGGTGGCGGAGCAGCGCGAGGGGCGAGTCGGTGCGGAAGTAGTGGATCGACCCGTCCGGCAGGAGCACGCCGGCCCGCGCGGTGACCGGGTGCAGCGTGGGTGGCGGGGACAGCTGCGCGCAGAGCCGGATCATCTCCCGGTAGTGCCGCCACATGAAGTGCGCGCCGGGCTCCCAGCTGAACCCCTCTGCGCTGACGGTCGCCATCCGCCCGCCGACCGACCGGGACCGCTCCAGCACGGTGGTCCGGCACCCGGCCTGCTGGAGGGCGTGCGCCGCACCGAGCCCGGCGATGCCGGCTCCCACCACCGTCACGGTCGGCGTCACCGGTCCTCCTTCGCCTCCAGGTAGCGGGCCAGCGCCCAGGTCGGGCAGACCAGCCGCATCAGGGTGTCGATCCAGTACAGGTAGTGCGGTACGACGACCCAGGTGTGCTGCGGCTCGGCCCACGGCTCGTCCTGGTCCCGGTAGCCGCTGACCAGGAAGCGCATTCCGCGGTGCACCGCCTCGTGCTCGGGGCCGCAGGCCGCGATCAGCGCGAGCAGCACCCAGCTGGTCTGCGACACCGTGCTCTCGCCGCGGCCGGCCAACTCCGGTTCGACCAGCGCCCTGATCGACTCGCCCCAGCCACCGTCCGGGTTCTGCCGATTCACCAGCCAGCGCACGCCCTGGCGAACCGCCGGATGGCTCGGCGGCGTGCCACAGTCCAGCAGGCCCTCCACTGCCGCCGCGGTCCCGAAGAGGTGGTAGCAGCCCCACTTCGCCGCCCACGAGCCGTCCGCCTGCTGGGCCCGCAGCAACCACCGCGTCCCGCGCCGGAGCTGCTCGGTGGCCCGGCCGCGCTCGGGTGCGAGCGCCTGCAGGGCATGCGCGGTCATGTCCGGCGAGGACGACTCCATCAGGCCGACCCGGGCCAGCAGACCTCGGCCGGGGAACCACGACGAGTGGGTCTTGTAGAGGCTCCAACCGCCGTCGGGCAGCTGCTTGCCCTGCAGCCAGCCCACCGCCCGCTGTGCGGCGGCGGGCGACCGCGGGTCGCCGGGCCGGCTGGCGGACCGCAGCGCGCGGAGCACCATCGACGTGTCGTCGACATCGGGGAAGAACCGGTTGGGCGCGCCGTATGGCCAGCCGCCGGCCGGCCGGCCGGCACCCTCGTCGGCTTCGTTGCGCAGCAGCCACTCGACCGCGGCGTGCAGCCGAGGATCGTCCGGCGGCAGCCCCCCAGCGCGCAGCGCGAGGACGGCGAGCGCGGTGTCCCAGACGTTGGCCGGGAACATGTCGATCCGCCGGAAGTCGCCGTCGTCGACGACGAAGCGGCGTAGCCCCTCGACACACCGGCGCACCGGTGCGCTGGCCGGTGGGTGGCCGAGCGCGAGCAGAGCCACCAGGCAGTCCATCGTGGACGCCCAGTTGGCGGCGAAGGTGCCGTCCCGATCTTGGTGGTCCAGGATCCACTGCTCGGCCCGGTGCAGGGCGCGGCGCCGGCCGGCAAGGCGGGCCAGCCGGTCCACCACCGCGGTGCCGGTCGCCGCCGACCGCCGGGCGAGACCGGGCGACGGGTGGTCGTCCGCGATCAGCTCGGTGAGCGCGAAGCCGACCGGGCGGGTGGGCCGGAAGTGGCTGTACGTCGCCGTGCCGATCAGCGACGCGTTCACGCCGATGAGCTTGTCCGGGTGTACCGGGAACCAGGTCGGGAGCAGGATCGCCTCGACCGGCAGCGTCGGCACCAGGTTCCACGGCCACAGCCCGAGCAGCGCCAGCGGTGGCACCGTCGGCACGGTCGGCACCGCGAGCAGCCCGCCGTGCGCGCGGACCCAGCCTGCCGCCCGGCGCAGGTGCGGGGTGTCGGCCGGGTCGCCGGCCAACCGCAGCGCCGCGTACGACAGGACGCTCGCCGCAAGGTGACCCGGCCCGCCGTGGAAGGTCGGCCACCAGCCCTCGGGCTGCTGCCGGCTGCGTATCCAGTTGGCGGCGCGAGCGGTGTCGGTGCCGCGGTGCAGCCCGGCCCAGTGCGCCAGAAGCAGTTCGGACGCCTCGACGACCACGTTGGTCCGAGTCTCACCCTGCCACGAGCCGTCCGCTGCCTGCAGGCCCAGCAGCTCCTCCCGTGCGGCGGCGTGCACCTCCCCGACATCGGCCGCCAGCCGGGGCGAGACCGCGCCGGTCATGAGCGGGTCGGCGCGGGGCGGGCGGCATCGGTCCCGCCGGCCGACCCGGTGCCGCCGGTCGCGGCGGCGGCGAGGTGGACCGGCGGGCAGTGCAGCGCCTTGGCCACCCGGGCCCGGAAGTTCTCCCAGCCGACCACCGCGGCCAGCGCCAGGATCTCGGTGTCGGTGAGGTGCTTACGCAGAATCCGGAACGTCTCGTCGTCGACGTCGGCCGGGGTCGCCGTCATCTGCTCGGCCAGCGCCAGACCGGCCGACTCCAGCTCGCCGAACGAGCCCCGCTGCCGCCACTGGCTGACCGCGCCGATCTCCTCGGCGGACAGCGTGGTGAACCGGCTCTCCCAGATCTGCAGGTCGATGCAGAACGGGCAGTCCACGAGCATCGCCGCGCGCAGGCCGACCAGCGCATGCAGCCGGCGCCGGTCGCGCCGAAGCCCGGCCAGCACCGTGTCCATCACGCCGAACGCGGTCAGCAGCGAAGGCAGCCGGGCGTAGAGCCGCAGCGACGGCAGCACCGTCCCCGTCCTGCGCCGGCTCTCCCGGTAGCTGAGCCGGACGACCGGGTTCCACGGGCGGTGCGGCGCCGGGCCGATCCTCACCGGACTCCCTCCGTCGGCAGTGGACCGTTCGCACGAAGCGAGCCGGCCAGCGCGGCCCGCTTCACCTTGTAGGTGGCGGTACGCGGGAACGAGTCCCACGGGATCGTCAGCGGCGGCAGCATCACCGGAAGGTCGCGCACCGCCCGCCGCCAGGCCGCGGCGTCCGGCGGCCGGCCGGAGGCGGTGCTCACCACCGGCAGCGCGCCTCCGTCGGCCGCCAGCACGATCACCTCGGTGAGGTCCGGCACCTGGCCGAGCAGGACGTCCTCGGCCGCCAGCGTGCTCGGTACGCCGGCGACCGCGTCCACCCCGCGCTCCAGCAGGTGCAGGCACCCCCACGGGTTCCGCCGGCCCACGTCGCCGGGTCCGAACCACTCGCCGAGTTCGCACTGGTCGAACAGGTCGCCGCCGTCCAGGTAGCCGGCCGCGATAGCCCGGGTGCGCACCTGCACGTCTCCGGTCCGCCGGGGATCGAGCTGGCGCCGCCCGTTCGCGGCGGTCACCCGGTGGCCGGTGAAGCCCGGCACCGGCCACCCGACGCACCGCCCGTCCCGGTGCGCGCCCCGACGGGCCGACCACCGGGTGTAGACGCGGGCCGAGATCGGTCCCACTTCGCTCTGCCCGTACCCCTGCAGGTACAGCGGCAGGCGCCGCCGGGAGGCCTGCAGCAGCCGGGCCACCGTCCGCGGATGTACAGCGTCATACGTGCTGAAGAAGACCCTGGTACGGGCCAGGTACCGGGACAGGTCCTCGGTGCCGGTCTCCCAGAGCAGCAGCACGTTCGGGTAGGACTCCAGCAGATCCGGTCCCTGAATGCCGATCGTGTGCAGCGCGTGCTCCGGCCGGACGTCGTTGACGAGGGAGACGTCCCAGCCCAGTGTCATCGACGAGAGCAGTCCGGTGATCGACCGGGAGTGCGACGCGGACGTCGCGACCGCGTAGCTGCGCACGTCCGGAAGCAGCAGCCCGGCTCCGCCGACCTGCAGCTGCGTCTGCAGCCGGACACTGCGCTCCCGGTGCACGACAAGCCTCGGCTCAGTCCGGGTCGTCCCGGAGGTGTGGGTGACCAGCGCCGGCCGTTCCTGGTCCCACTGCGGCGGGCTGACCGGCAGGTCGGCGGCGGTGTCGGCACGCCACTGGGACCTGGCCGGCGTCTGCCGCCACTGCGTTCCCTCGATGACCAGGACCGGGCGAGACAGCTCGCTCTCGATGCTGGCGACCACATCATCGTAGCGAGTCAGCGTCGCGCCGTCGGTCACCATCCCGTGTGGACGGAGCCGGTGCAGCAGCGTCAACGCGCCCGCGGGCTCCAGCCTGGGCGAGATGAGCGCTGGCACCGCTCCACGACCCCAGAGCCCGTGCACCAGCGCGTGCACGCCCAGACCGTCCTGCACAGACACCGCGACGACGTCACCCGGACCGATGCCGGCCGCACCGAGGACGGCGGCGGTCCGGCGCACCGCGGCGGCGTAGTCCGGGTAGCCGACGCTCCGCCGGCCGCCCAGCACCGGTTCCGGCCGGTCGCTGCGCAGCGTCGCCCGCGGGTGGCGGGCGGCGAGCAGGTCCGGCACGCAGCCCAGCGGAGCGGTGCTCAGCGCCCGCAGACCCGTCAGCATCCGGCGACCCCCTCGGTCTGGCCGGTCCGGCCGGTCTGGCCGCCGCCGTTGGTCGCCGTGGGATCGTCCGGCTGTGACCCGGACGGTGGCGGGCTCCACGGGTCCTGCCAGTGCCGCATGATGTCCCGCACGGGTGCGGGCGCGGTCGACGGTGTCGGCGACCGCTCCCCGCCGCGGGCGATGAGCGACTCGGCGAGACCGACCAGGGCCTGCACATACCGGATGTCGACGTCCGGCGAGGCGGTCAGCTTGCGCTGCGCTTCGGTAATGTAGCTGCCCGCGGTCCGCAGGCAGCTCTCCGTCGCTCCGCTACCGAGGACAGCTGATCTCGCCCGCTCCAGCTCGTGCATTGTGCAGGGCTTGGCCAGCAGTCGGCGCAGCGCCGGCTCCCGCTCCAGGGCAATGATCACCGGGAGCGTGTAGACACCCTCCCGCAGGTCGGTCCCGGGCGGCTTGCCGAGCAGGTCACCGGTGACGATGAGGTCGAGCACGTCATCCACTATCTGGAACGCCACCCCGATCTGACGGCCGAACGAGCCGAACGCGGCCGCGTCCGTCCGGGACCAGCCGACCGCTATCGCGCCGAGCTGGCAGCTGGCCCCGAACAGCGCCGCGGTCTTCCGCTCGACCGCGGCGAAGTACGCCTCGCGGGTCCGCGAGATGTCGAACAGCCACCTGGTCTCCATTGCCTGCCCGCCGCAGAGATCCTCGAGCGTGCTGGCGAGCACGGCGGTCTCATCCGCGCCGAGGGAGGCGACGACGCCCATCGCCCGGGCGATGAGCACATCGCCGCCGAGAATCGCGGCCGAGTTCCCCCACTTCGCGTTCACGCTCGGGGCGCCTCGCCGGGTCTGTGCCTCGTCCATGACGTCGTCGTGGTAGAGCGTGCCGACATGCAGCAGCTCGACCGCCGCCGCTGCCCGGACCGCCCGCTCCAGCAGGTCAGGCGAAGCGGGTCTGGCGGCATGCGCGCTGGCCAGCGCGAGTAACGGGCGCAGCCGCTTGCCGCCGGCCTGGGCCAGGTGCGCGAGCGCCTCGCCGACCGCGTTCGTGCCGGGCTGTACCAGCGCGAGGATGACGTCCTCCACCTGGTCGAGCTCGCCGGCGAGCGACGCCAGCGGGTCCTCGGCCGCCGAACCGGCCGCCGAACCGGCCGCCGGGTCGGCCGGTGGGAGCGGCCGGCTCCCCTCGGCCGTCACGACGCACCCGCCGCGATGATTGCTGGGACGGTCGGACCGGCTCGCCGCCGGCTGCCGGCCAGCAACTCGCCGGCGGCGCGAACGCCGCTGATCATCGACATCTCCACCGAAGGCCCCTCCCAGTAGTCTCCGCAGGCGAAAACGGCTGCCCCCGCCTCCGGCTGCTCGCGCAGCGCGCGCACCAGCAGGCCGATCCGGCCGGGCGGCACGGTCGGCATCGCGTGCCTCCACCTGGTGAGCTCGCGGAGCACCACGTGGCCGGCCGCCCGGGGATACAGGTCCTCGACCGACGCGGCCAGGTCCGCGAGCAGCTCCTGGTCGTCCGCGTGCTGGCTGGCCGCGGCGTACCGAGGCGCCGGGTACACCGAGGCCAGCGCGCATCCGGCCGGCGCAGCGGGCGGCGTCGCCAACTGCTCCCAGACGACGCTCGACGCGGCCCGCTGGAACGGCTCCGGCACCGCGACCGCCATCGCCCGGCGCTCCGGCACCAGGTCGTAGCCGAGCACGGCCTGTGCGCCGGGAACGTACTCGGCCGACTCGACGTACCGACCCCGCTCGACACCGAAAACGCGCACCGGATCGCCGACGATCTCCCGGGTGACCGGTGCCGGCGTGGCCAGCACCACCCGATCCACAACGTGGCTGTCCCGCCGGGGTGCGGGGCCGTCGAGCCGCAGCCGGACCCGGCCGCGGACGGCCGGTGACACGCCGACGACCGAAGCCTGGGTGACGACCGTGGCGCGCCGGGAGAGCGGCCCGAGGAATGCGCCGAGCCCGTCCCTTGGCAGCAGCACGTCGCCCATCTGCAACAGCATCCGCAGCGCCGCCCACCACGGCGTCTGCTCGGGCGACCAGAGCATCGGCGCGGAGGTGAGCGGCGCCAGCAGATGGTCGACCGCGTCGGCGCCGAGCGTGGCGTCTCCCCACGACCGCAGCGACGCACCGTCGTCCAGCGCAGCGGCGCGCTGCGGGTGGTGCAGGTCGAACATCCGCCGCCGCGGAAGCTGGCCCGCCACGGTCTTCGCCAGCCGGAGCTTCGTCCGGGCGCTGAGCGCGGGGTTGGTCAGCAGGCCGACCGGCGAGCGGCCGGACATGTGGTGCAGCACGTAGCCGGGGGTCACCGTCGCCACGCTCGGCCGGATCCGGCGCAACGCGACCCCGACCTCCGGCGAGCGAGCCAGCGACACCGCGGTCGTGTACGACGTCCACAGCGCGTGGCCGCCGACGTCCCAGCGGAAGCCGGATCTGGACACCGTCCGCATCCGACCGCCGAGTTGGTGGGCGGCCTCGAAGACGACCACCCGCAGACCGGCCCGGGCCAGCAGGAACGCCGCGGTCAGCCCGGACACGCCGGCGCCGACCACGGCGACCTCCCCGGACTGGGTCATCCTGCGCTCCTGTCGGTCGTACGCGGTCTGTGCCGGCGCGGGTGTGCTGCGCTCGCCGGCGCGGTCAGGCCGGCGGCGCGCTGCGCCACATGCACCAGATGGGCGGGCCGTTGGGGAGGGTGAGCTGCTCGGTGACCGAGAAGCCGAGCCGCTCGTAGTACGGCACGTTGCGGTCGTGGGAGGACTCCAGGTACGCCGGTGTCCGGTCCTGGTCGCAGCGGGCCAGCATCGGCTCCAGCACGGCGGTGGCCCGCCCGGCGCCCTGGGCCGCCGGCAGCGTGCCGACCAGCACCAGGTACCAGTGCGGTGCCTTGGGCTTGCGCTGCTCGATCTCTCGCAGACCGCGCACAACCTCGCCGACCCGCCGGCCGGTCGCGCGGGCCAGGTAGGTCAGCGACGGCAGGTGGCTCAGCACCGCGCGGCCGCCGATCGGCGACTGACCGGGCGGCACCCAGACCGCCACGCTCTGTTGGTCTTGGGTGGTCCATACCGTTCGCCGGCCGAGGTTGCTGGCCAGCACGATGCGGAACGACCGCGCGATGCAGCCCGGCCGCCGGGCCTGGTCCGGGTAAAGCCACTGCTGGAACGGGTCGTCGGCAAAGGCCTGCACCAACGTGTGCAGGATCGCTTCGGCCTGGTTGTTGGCGACGACGCTGACGCGGTGCGCGGCGACGCTCATCGGCCCGGGTCCGAGCCGGTCGGACCGGGACCACCCGGACCGGCCTCGACCGGGTCGAGGTCGATCCGGATCGTCAACAGTTCTGTCGAGAGTAGACGGTTGAGTTTGGCGTCCCGCCGGTGCGGCATCGCCGCCGAGCGGGCAAGCGCGTCGTCGTCCGGCATGAGCACGGCCGTGCCGGATCGCCACTGCTTGCCGACCTTGACCCGGACCCGCGGGTGCACGGCGATATTGCGCACGTAGTCCGCCTGCATCCCGTGCGCCGAGACCAGCCAGAACGTGTCGCCGGACAGGCCGTTGCCCACCGGCGTCTGCCGCGGCAGCCCGGACCGCCGCCCGGTCGTCTCCAGCAGGGCGTACGCCTTGGGCGCGAGTCCGCGCCGCAACCCGAACAGCATCCCGCGGTTGGTCAGGTTCTTCTCGATGGTCGTGATCATGCGGTACTTCCGCGAGCGGCTCGCCACCTCGGTCATGACTCCCTCCGGCCCGGCCGGCGCGCGCCCGCCAGGGCGCCCGCGGCCGATAGGGACAGGTCCTGCTGTGAGGACGAGTTAGCCAATCACGGCGTGACATCGGCGGCGAGCAGCTGTTCCAGTCCGGGCAGGTCGCCGCCGCGGCTGGCGGCCAGCAGCCGGTCGGTGAGCTCGGCGTGCTTGGCGGGCTGGGAAGCGAACCGCGGCTCGCCGCCGTCCATCCGGGCTCGGGCGCGGCGGTGCAGTTGCCGGCAGTATGCCTCGCCGAGGCCCAGCACATCGGCGATCTCCCGGTAGGCGTAGTCGAATCCCTGCCGCAGCACGAGCACTCCGCGCTCGGCCGGGCTCAGCCGCTCCAGCAGCAGCAACGCGCCCAGTTCCAGGGCTTCCCGGCGCTCCACCACCTCCAGCGGCTCGAGCGAGGTAGCGCTGCCCGGCGCCGGCTCGGGCAACGGCCGCCCGACTGGCCACTCTCGCCGGACCCGGGCGGACTTCAGGTGGTCGACGCACAGCCGGGTCACCACGGCGCACAGGTAGGCGCGTACCTCCCGCACATCCTTGGCCCGCCGCCAACGCAACCAGGCCTCGGAGACCACGTCCTCGGCGTCCTGCGCCGACCCCAGCATCCGGTAGGCCAACGCGAGCAGCCGCGGGCGCTGGCTCTCGAACTCCGCTTGGCACGCCTCGAGCACGGGCTCACCTCCGCCGCGGGCCGCAACCCACCGGTCGGCGGTGTGTCACATCCGCGCCGCGCGGGTCGTCCTGCACTTGGACAGAGGAATCGAGCGCCGCTGTCCTATCCCGACCGACCACACCGACCACACCACCACCGACCACCGACCGCGCGAGCGGGCGGCTGCCCGGCAGCCGTCGGCCCGGAGCGCTGGGATTGGGGACGAGATGACCAGCACCCGCCCGCCGTACCCGTTGCCGCGCCGGCTACCGGACGAGCCACCGCCGGAGCTGGCGGAGCTGCGCGCCGACACGCCGGTCGTCCAGGTCGACGTGCCCGCGCTCGGTCCGGCGTGGCTGGTGACCCGGTACGAGGAGGTCCGGCAGGTCATCTCCGACCCGCGGTTCGGTCCGCTGTTCCCCGGCGTGCGGCGGGAGTCCGACCCGGACGGTCCGGACGGGGACACCTCCGACCCGTCGGACTTCCTGTTCGTCAAGGACGGCGCCGAGCATGCCCGGCTGCGCCGGCTGGTCAGCGGAGTGTTCACCGCCCGGCAGGTGGCCGGACTGCGGGACCGGGTGGTGCAGTTGGCCGTCGAACTGGTCGACCGGATGGCCGCCGGGCAGCGACCGGCGGACTTCGTCGAGGCGGTGGCCGCGCCGCTGCCGATGGCGGTGATCAGCGACCTGCTCGGCGTGCCCGCCGCCGACCGGACAAGCTTCCGGGCCTGGTCGGACGCCGTCCTGTCGGTCAGCGCGCACACCCCCGAGGAGGTCGGGCAGGCCGCGGCCGAGCTGGCCCGCTACGTCGCCGAGCTGGTGCGGGCCAAGCGCGAGCACCCCGGCTCGGACCTGCTGAGCGCGCTCATCGCGGCCCGGGACGAGGACCAGGACCGGCTGACCGACCGCGAGCTGCACGCGATGGCCAACACGCTACTCATCGCCGGCTACGACCCGACCGTCGTCGCGCTCAGCCGCGGCCTGTGGGTGCTGCTCGGCGACCGGGACCGGTACGCGATGCTGGCCGGCGACCCGGCGCGGGTGCCGGCCGCGGTGGAGGAGATCCTGCGCCACCAGGCGGGCGACGGCGACCTGATGCGGGTGGCGAAGGAGGACATCCAGATCGACGGCACGACGATCCATTGCGGCCAGCCGGTCATCGCCTCGCTGCCCGGGGCGAACCGGGACCCCGGCCACTTCCCAGACCCGGACCGGTTCGACATGTCCCGAGTGGACAACCCGCATCTGGCGTTCGGGCACGGTCCGCACTACTGCCTGGGTGCCGCACTGAGCCGGCTGGAGCTGCAGGTGGTCTTCGACCTGCTGGTCCGCCGGCTGCCCGGACTCCGGCTGGCGGTCGAGCCGGCCCAGGTCAGGTGGAGCTCCGGCCTGCTCACCCGGGGCCCGACGGCGCTGCCGGTCACCTGGTGACCGGCAGCGGCCGAAGCCGGCGACCGGGATCAGCCCCGGGAGGCGGCCGCCTTGTCCATGGTGTCCCGGAGGCTGTGCTCGAACGCGATCCCGAGCCGCTCGACGTCCTCGCCGGACATCACGGTGGAGATGCAGCCCAGGCCGTTGCTGCCGAGCAGGATGCCGTTGCGCAGCAACGCCTGGTACAGCAGCTGCATCAGATCTTCCGGCGACACCGAGCCGGGCGCCAGCCGGTCCCCCGCGGCCGCGGTCCCGGGACGCACCCGGAACAGCGAGGCCATGCCAGTGATCTGGCAGTCCAGGCCCGCCGCCGTGACCGCGTCCCGCAGCAGCGTCCGGGCCAGCTCACCCAGGTCGTTGATGCGGTCGTACTCCGGCCGCGGCAGCAGCCGCAGTGACGCCAGCCCCGCGGCCATGCTGATCGGGTTGGCGTTGAACGCGCCGGCGTGCGGCACGGCGGGCTTGCCGTCGCTGGGGTCGAAGACGGTCATCACCTCCCGCCGGCCGGCGACCGCACCGATCGGCATTCCCCCGCCGATGATCTTGCCGAGCACGGTGAGGTCGGCCTGGAACCCGACCCGGGCCATCGCACCGTGGTAGCCGACCCGGAACGAGCTGACCTCGTCCGCGACCAGCAACGCTCCACTTCGGACGCAGAAGTCGCGCAATGCCTGCAGGAACTCGGTCGTGGCCGGCACCAGCCCGGCTCGGTACGGCAGCGGGTCGACCAGCACGCAGGCGAGGTTGGCGGCATGCTGCTGCAGGATCCGGACCGCGCCGGTCGGGTCGTTGAACGGGATCACCACGGTGTTGGCCCGGACGGACTCAGGCGTGCCGGCGAAGTCCGGGCGATCATCGGCGGTGCCGTCGGCGCCGACCACGTGGTAACCGGTCTGGCCGACGGTTACCGCATCGTAGTTGCCGTGGTAGGCGCCGCGGCAGGTGGCGATCTTCGGCCGGCCAGTGTGCGCGCGGGCGGCCTGGACCGCCATCATCACCGCTTCGGTGCCCGAGTTCATGAACCGGATGTGTTCGAAGGTAACGTTCCGCGCGCACACCGCTTCGGCGAGCTCGACCTCCAGCTCAGTCGGCATGCCGCCGTAGCAGGTGCCCCGCGCGGCGGCCGCGGTGATCGCGGCCAGGATCTCCGGATGGGCATGACCGTGGATGAGCGTGGTGTTGTTGTTGAGGAAGTCGATCCGCTCGACGCCCTCGACGTCGGTGATCCGTGCGCCTCGACCGGTCAGCGCGTACAGCGGCCATGGTCGGCTGAACACGGTGATCCGGCTGTTGCCGCCGGGCATCACCGCCCGGGCCCGCTGGTACAGGGTGTGCGACCGGTCCGCCGCCGGCCTGGAGTCGACGGGGAGATCGGAGTCGACGGTGGCCACGGGAACTCCTCGTCTTGGCAGGATGGATGCGTGCGGTCAGCGTCTACAGCGGTGCGCTGCGCCAGTCCTCGCCGGGCGCCACCACGACCGATCCGGACCGGACCGTCCCGTAGTTCACGCCGTCGGCCAGGCCGGGCGGTGCCGTGTCGGGCCGGTGGCCGCGCACGGCGTCGAGCAGGAACCGGCGGGTGTGCACGATCCCGTGGTCGCTGGACCCCGGGTGCTCTCGGGTCCGGTCGACGATCGGGCCCATGCTCTCCTGCACCGCGATGTCCTGCATGGCGATCCCCCGGATCCCGGAGAAGCTGTTTCCAGCCCGCATCCCGGCGCGGTCCTGACCCCAACCGTTCGCCCGGGACCGCCCCTCCCGGAAGTTGTCCGGGTTCAGCTGCGCGAGGTCGAGTCCGAACTGGTCGGCGAACCGGGCCGGATCGACCGGCTGGTCCTCGTTGAACCACAGGTACCACATGATCGTCCGGGTGTCGTCGATCGGGACCCAGGCGTGCCAGAGCCGGTCGCCGGCCGGCGACTCCGGCACGATCGTGTACCACGGCATCGCGTACGGCTTGACCCGGACGTAGGTCTCTCCGGTGCGGAGCGTCCGCACCGCGCCGACCCGGAACCCGTACGGCTGCGGGTCGAATTCGTCCCGCGGCGCGGTGTCGTCGAGCACGCTGGCGAGGTGCCCCTGGCCGGCCTCCGTCCCGTGCAGCAGGGAGACGTGCGCGGAGTCGAGGTCGGCCTCCAGCCCCTGCAGCCAGTTGCACTCGACGACCGCGACGATCGCGAACACGTGCTCGGGCGGCAGCGTCGTGAACGAGAAGCGCGGGAACGGACTTGGCGGCTGGCCCGGCTCGCCGAGCCAGACCCAGACGATCCCGCCCGCCTCCACCGCCGGATGGTGCCGGACCCGCACCTTCTCCCGGAACGCGGTGCGCTCCGCCGGCTCGGACGGGGTCTCCAGCACCGCGCCGGACACGTCCATCTTCCAGCCGTGGTAGATGCAGCGCAGTGCGCAGTCCTCGTTGCGGGCCAGGGTCAGCGACGCGCCCCGGTGCGGGCAGGCCTCGGCGAAGAACCCGATCCGCCCGTCGGTCGCTCGGAACGCCACGAACCGCTCGCCGAGCAACTGCACGCCGACCGGGTCGCCGTCCGGCTCGGCGAGCCGCTGCGCGCGCAGCGCCGGAATCCAGTACTGCCGGAGCAGCGCGCCCATGGCCGTGTCCGGACTCACCCGGGTGAGAGTGTCGTTGACTGCCCTCGTCGTCACGCCAGCCTCCGTCGTCCGCTGCCGGACAGTTAGACGAGGCGCGCGACCCTCGACGTGACACCGGCCGGCGCCAGCTGCCGCCCACCGGCAGCTCACGTCGCCGAAGCCGCCGGCAGGAAGCGGTCCGGCCGGAACGCGAGCGGAACGTCCTGCGGCACGCCCGTCACCTCCCGGCTGGCCACCTCGGCGAGGACCGGCGCCAGCGTCATCCCGCTGTGCGTCACGACCACATACAGTGACTCGACTCCCGGCACCCACCCGACCACGCTGAGCCCGTCGGCCGGCATCGGGCGAACGCCGACGTACGCCTGCTCCACCCGCGCCCCGGCCGCGCCTCGGACGACCGGACCCAGCCTGTCCAGCACGAACTCGGCCGCAGCCGCAGCCGCAGCCGGGGCCACCGGCCCGGTGCCGCCGGCGCGCACCAGCCGGTCGACGTCGTGACAGTGCAGCAGCAGCCGGCCGGCCTCGTCCGGGCGGACGCTCAGGCCGGGGGCGTGCAGCACCCGGCGCAGCCGGACCGGCACCGGCGTGGTCCGCACCAGCAGGCCGACCGTGGCCGAGCCCGGATCCGCCGGGTCGAGCAACGGCACCCGGGCGCCGACCCGGCCGACCAGGTCGGCTGTCCCCCGGCCGGCGCAGCAGACCACCACGTCGGCCGCCAGCCGCTCGCCGGCACCGGACACGACACCGTCCACTCGGGAGCCGCAGACCAGGATGTCGGCCACCGTCGTGCCGAAGCGGGCAACCAGCCCGAGCGACCCGGCGCGCGCCAGCAGGCCGACGATCAGCGGGGTCGGGCGGAGGTAGGCGTCGGCCGAGTAGTACAGCACCGGCCCGCAGGCCCGTTCCAGCCGGACGTCCGGTTCGAGCTCCGCGCAGGCGCGCTCCGGGACGTACTCCCGCACCGGGTACCCGCTTTGCCGCAGCAGGTCCGCCCGGTCCAGCATGGCGTCCCGATCGGAAGGTGCGCTGGCCCACTGCAGGTTCCCGGTCGGCACCAGCCAGCCCGGCTCGCCCAGGTCCGCGGCCAGTCGCCGGTGCGCGGCCAGTCCCTCCAGGGTCAGCGCGAAGTACTGCGGGCCGGCCGAGGCGACCGCGTTCAGCCAGGCGAAGGAGTGCGCGGACAGCCCGCCGGCCGGATGCCCGGCGTCGACCAGGACGACCTCGGCGCCGCGCTCGGCGAGGCGGTAGGCCAGGCAGCTGCCGACGATGCCGGCTCCGATGACGACGACCCTCACCCCGCACCTCCGGCCGCCGTCACCGCCTGGCCGCAGCCGAACCCGCCCACCAGCGCCGGGCCGAGGGTGCCGCCCGAGCCGGGGTAGCCGGCACCGGTCACCCCGGCGGCCACGTTGCCGCAGGCGTACAGGCCCGCGATCGGCTTGCCGTTGTCGCGCAGCACCCTTCCACCGTCGTCGGTCACCAGGCCGCCCTTGGTGCCCAGCATGCCCGGCTCCACCCGGACCGCGTAGAACGGCGGCCGCTCGAGCGGGGCCAGGCACGGACAGCCGGGGCGGCGCTGGTCGCCGTAGTAGCGGTCGTGCACGGTGCGGCCGCGACCGAAGTCCTGGTCGTCGCCCCGCTCGGCGTGCCGGTTGAAGGCTCGCACCGTGCCGGTCAGGCCGCCGGCGTCCACTCCGACCAGTGCGGCCAGGTCGGCCAGCGTGTCGGCGCGGTGGAACCAGGGCGGGTCCGGATCTGCCGGCGACACCGTGACCAGTGCGTACGAACGACGGGCGGTGGCGTCGAAGACCAGCCACGCCGGGACGTTCGGCCGCTCGTACCGTCCCGGGTCGAAGACGTGGAACGCCTTGGACAGGTCGTGGTAGTTGGTGGACTCGTTGACGAACCGCCGGCCGGAGCGGTTGACCAGGATCGTGCCGGGCAGGCTGCGCTCGTCGACGACGTGCCGGGCCAGCGGGCGGCCGTCGTAGCGCTGTCCCGGCACCCGCACCACCGGCGCCCACCAGGCCTCCGTCATCGCCGCCAGCGCGGCGCCGGCGCGCAGGCCCATGGCCAGCCCGTCGCCGGTGTTCCCGGGCGGGCTTACCGGATGCGCCCCGGGGTCGCGCAGGAACGCCTGCCGCATCGCGGCGTTCCACTCGAACCCGCCGCAGGCCAGGACCACTCCCCGGTCCGCGCGGTAGGTCACCGGCCCGGCCTCGGTGGTCGCCCGCACCCCGCGCACCCGGCCGCCCTCGACTAGCACGTCGCGGACGCGGCTGCCGGGGACCAGCCGGACCCCGCGCTCGCGGCAGCCGGCGACCAGCCCGGCGACCAGCGCGCCACCCAAGGTCAGCACCCCGTCCGCTGCCCGCCGGGCGACCAGCCCGCGGTCGTGCCGCTCCGGCCAGCGCATGGCCCGGCGTTCCGGGTAGGTCAGCGGCGGGAAGTGCGGTCCGGGCCGCACCTGCCCGGCCAGGCCGGGCCAGCCGGCGGTCTCGAACGGCAGGTTGTCCAGGCACCGGCCGGCGTCCCGGGCGCCCGGCCAATCGCTGTGGTAGTCCGGCCGGTCGATCGGCACCAGCCGGACCGGCGTGCACTCGACCAGGTAACGCACCATCGCCGGCGCCGCGTTGACGAACTGCTCCAGCCGCCGCCGCTCGACCCGGCCCTCGGCGACCCGGTCGAGGTACCGCACCGCGTCGGCGGGCACGTCGGCGCAGCCGGCGGCGGCCATCAGGTGGCTGCCAGGCGCCCAGATCATCCCGCCCGACACGGCGGTCGTCCCGCCCAACACCGGAGCCCGCTCGAGCACCACGACCCGCGCGCCGGCGTCCGCGGCGACCGCCGCCGCCAGCAGGCCCGCGCCGCCGGAACCGACGACGACCACGTCGGCCTCGGCCGGATCGACCAGGTGGCCGCCGGACATGATCAGGTCACCGGGCCGGTCCAGCACCAGACGTAACCGTCCAGGCCGACGCAGGCGAGGTCGCGGGTGTCCAGCCAGCCGTCGTGCAGCACTTCGGCCGTCGCCTCCGGGTTCTTCCAGTAGCCGCGCATCAGCCCGTCGCCGGACAGGTGTAGCCGGCCCACCTCGCCGGCACCGAGCGGGGTCCCGTCCGGGCCGACCACCCGCAGGTCCACGCCGAGCATCGGCCGGCCGACGCAGACGCCACCGCGCACCGGCGCGGCCAGCGGGCGGTCGCGGGGCCCGAGCGAGACGACCGGTCCGCCGGCCTCGGTGACGCCGAAGATCGTCTGGAGGTCGGCTCCGAGCGCCTCGGTCGCCGCGCCGGCCAGCGCCGGAGGCATCGGCGGTGCGCCGTGCAGGACCAGCCGGAGCGCGTCCAGGTCGGCCGACCGGAGCTCCGCGGAGGCGAGCAGCGTAGCCACCATGGCGGGCACCAGGAACGTGTGCTCGACCTTCCAGCGCTGCAGCGCGGCGAGGCAGCCGGCGGCGCTGAACGCGTCCAGCACGCACACCGTCGCGCCGGCCGCGAGGTAGCTCAGCGCGATCAGGACGCTGCCGTGGAGGAGCGGGCAGGCGTTGAGGAACGCCGTGCCGGGCGCCGGGCCGACGTCGGCCAGCCAGGCCACCGCGCCCTGCTTGACCGACCGCTGGTCGACGACCACCCCGTTGGGCCGGCCGGCCGTCCGGGAGGTGAACAGGATCGCGAACGGCGCTTCGAGTGGGCCGCCCACCGGCAGCGGCCGGCCGGCCAGCGGCAGCTCGGACAGGAACTCGATCGGCGCCACCTCGAGGTCCGGCTGGGAGCGCCGCAGCCGGTCCCGGGCCGCCGCGTCGGCCAGGGTGAGGGTGGGCTCGACCGACTCGACGACATAACCGATCTCGTGGTCGGTGAACGACGGGTCGATCGGGACGACCACGACGCCGGCCGCCGCACAGGCGAGGTATGTCTCGAGCACCTCGACCCGGCTCCCGCTCAGCACTGCTACCCGGCCGCCGGTGCAGACCCGGCCGGCCAGGAACGCGGCGATGTCCGCGACCTCCCGCTCCAGCTCCCACCAGGTGAGGTCGCGGCGAGCGTCGCGCAGTGCCAGCTCCTCCGGCCGGCGGACGCCGTGCCGGCGGCAGACGTGCGACAACCACATCTCAGCCTCCCGCCCATCGCACCAGGCAGGCGTCGGGCGGATCGGGCACGGCGGCGTCCTCCCTGCTGCTGCGGGCGTATCGGAGGAGGCGGGGAAGGCCGGATCCGTTCCCCTGGGGTTGCCGGAAAGTCGGTGACCGCGCCGGTCAGCGGGCCGAGCGGTGCGCTGACCGGCGCCTCACCGCCACGCCTCGCGGAAGCTGCGCCGGGCCCGGAACAACCGGGACCGGACCGTGCCGACCGGCAGCGACAGCACCGCAGCGACCGACTGCTCGTCCAGCCCTTCTAGGTCCCGCAGCACCAGCACCGCCCGGTGCTCCGGCGACAGACGCTGCAGCACGTCCCGAACGTCGGCGGACAGTTCCGCATCCCCCGGCGCCGGCGCCTCGGCCAGCTCGGCGGCGACCACCCGGCCGCTGCGGGCCACCACCCGCAGCGCCTCCCGCACCGCGATCGCCCGCACCCAGCCGAACAGCGCCGCGGGCTCCTTGAGCTGGCGGATGCCCCGGAAGACGGCGATCAGCGCCTCCTGAGCCGCGTCGGCACCGTTCTGCAGCGCGATCGGTCCACAGAGCCGGCCGACATAGGGACCCAGCAGCACCAGTAGGTCGTGCATCGCCAAGGCGTCGCCGTGCTGGGCCTGCCGGACCAGCACGGCGACGTCGGGGGAACCTGCGTCGTCGGAGGGCGCGGGTTGAATGCCCATCTCGTCCTGTCCTGATGTGTCGGTTCTCGGCGGGAGGGGTGGTCCGCCCATCAATGGCTGCCGCGCAAGCCCGTTGGCTCAATAGCGTCGTGCGTAACTCTAGCCACAGCTTCCGTCTCGTTGCGGACGTAACGTCCGAAATCAGCGCCGGAACCGACCGCCAGGGTCCGGTTCCGCTGGTCAGCCGCGACCAGCCGAGCAGAACTTTTTCGTCGGCGGGATCGGAACCGCCGTTGGCCGCCTCTGTCTGAACGGCCCGGCCGCATCCCGCCCGCTCCCCTCGGGGCCGCCATGTCGTCGCCGCGCCGGCTCGAACCCGCCGACTCCGCCCTCGCCGACTCCGGGAGCAGCCGATGGCAGGCCTGATGGCCACGGAACACCGCGGGTACGGATCGCGGTGGACGCGCTGACCTCGTCGGGCCGGTCGCCACCCGAGGCTGGCCACGCCTGCAGGGAGCCCGCCGGGGACTGGACGGCCGCGTCGGTTGCGGAGGTCGTCCCGCCGGATCCGGTGCTCCTCGACGAGGCGCTGGCGTTCTACGAGATATACCGGGAGGAGTGCCGGCTGCCGGAGCGGGTCTGGCGGCGCCGCGTCGAGCAGGTAATAGGCGAGATCGCCGAGACCGGCACCTACACGCACGCGGCAGACGAGCTCGCGTTCGGGGCCAAGCTCGCCTGGCGCAACCACACCCGGTGCATCGGCAAGCTGTACTGGCGGACCTTGCTCGTGCGCGACTGCCGCCAGCAGTGGTCGCCGGCCGAGATCCGCGAGTCACTGGTCGAGCAGCTTCGGCTGGCCGCCAACGGCGGCCGGATCCGCCCGGTCGTCTCGGTGTTCCCGCCCAGCCGGCCAGGGCGGCCCGGGCCGCGGATCCTCAGCACCCAACTGGTCCGGTACGCCGGCTACCGGCAGCCGGACGGCTCGGTGGTGGGTGACCCGGCCAACGTCTGGCTGACCGAACGGGCCATCTCGCTCGGCTGGCGTGGCGAGGGCGGGCGGTTCGACCGGCTGCCGATCCTGCTCAACCTGCCCGGCACGGGCCCGCAGCTGGTCGAGCTGCCGGCCGACCTGGTGCCCGACGTCGTCATCCGGCACCCGCGGCTGCCCCGGTTCGAGGCGCTCGGCCTGCGCTGGTACAGCTTCCCTACGGTCTCGGACATGCGCCTAGAGGTCGGCGGGATCTGCTACCCGGCAGCGCCGTTCAGCGGCTGGTACGTGAGCACCGAGATCGGCGCCCGCAACTTCGGCGACACCGGCCGGTATGACACCCTGCGGGCGGTGGCTGAGTCGATGGGGCTGGACACCAGCTCCGACCGGACACTGTGGAAGGACCGCGCGCTGGTGGAGCTGAACGTCGCGATCATCACGTCGTTCGAGCAGGCCGGCGTCAAGCTGGCGGACCACCACACGATGGCCCAACAGTTCCACCGCTACACGCAGGCGGAGCGGCGGGCCGGCCGGACCGTGCACGCCGACTGGGCGTGGATCATCCCGCCGATGTCTGCCTCGGCCACGCCGGTGTACCACCAGCAGTACGATTCGACGGTGCTGCGGCCGAACTTCTTCCGCGACCCGCGGCCGGTCTGAGGCACGCGTGTTGCGGGTGACGGTGTGCGAGCTGCCGGATGGGGCGGCCGAGCTGGAGCCGGCCTGGGCCGGGCTGGTCCAGCACGTCCGCGCCGAAGCGGCCGACCTGGTCGTCCTGCCCGAGGCGCCGTTCGATCCATGGCTGGCCGAAGTGCCGGCGTTCGACCCGGACCGGTGGCGGCAGGCGGTGGTCGCACACCAGCGGTGGCTGCCGCGGCTGGCCGACCTGGCGCCGTCCGTGGTGCTTGCGACCCGGCCGGTCGAGCGCGGCGGCCGGCGGGTCAACGAGGGCTTCTGCTGGTCGGCCGAGGCCGGTTACCGGGCGGTGCACGAGAAGGCGGTGCTCCCGGCCGAACCGGGCTGCTGGGAGACGGTCTGGTTCGACCGGGGCGACGGCGAGTTCCGGCCCGCGGACGCCGGACCGGCCACGGTCGGCCTGCTGGTCTGCTCCGAGTTGTGGTTCTTCGAGCGGGCCAGGGCCTACGGCCGGGCGGGCGCGGCGCTGCTGGTCACGCCGCGGGCCACCAGCGGGGAGTGGCCGGACCGGTGGCTGCTCGCCGGTCAGATGGCTGCCGTGGTCGGCGGGGCGTTCTCCGTGTCATCCAACCGGGTGGATCCGGCCGACCCGGCCCGCTTCGCCGGGCGCGGCTGGGTGGTCGACCCCGAAGGGAGGGTCCTTGGGGAGACCTGCGCCGCCACGCCGTACCGCACGTTCGGTCTCGACATGGACCAGGTAACGCGGGCGCGGGCTAGCTACCCCCGCACGCTCGTCGGCTGACCGGCACGGGAGCCACCCCGTGGGCACGCCGCACCCGGGCACGCCCGCGATCACGCGGCGTGATCGCCGCGGGCGACGCCGTCCACCCGATCCGGGCATTCCCGTATTCCTCGTCACAGTGGGAATGAGCCGGCGACTATCGCCCTCCGTAACGGTGACGGTCGATAGTAGCGGACTGGGGACTCGACGGCTGCCGGCGGCACCTTCGGGAAGCCTTTGCGCGTTGATTCCCGGGCCTTCTGGTAGTTCTGCTGCACTCTTTCCGGAGAGGCGTGTAACGATGCCAGCCATGG
>Ga0210378_10000114_pt1 | contig 36080 bp, 32 predicted proteins | sample PLM1_60_b1redo_FD_155465 | JGI IMG/M metagenome (GOLD analysis project Ga0210378, IMG submission 155465) | Groundwater sediment microbial communities from an aquifer in East River, Colorado, USA - PLM1_60_b1 redo | ecosystem: Environmental > Terrestrial > Soil > Riparian zone | place: USA: East... | reverse complement strand
CCCTGGGGTCGGCGTCGTGCAGCACCTTGGTGATCGCCGCCGTCAGCGTCGTCTTCCCATGATCGATATGCCCCATCGTCCCAATATTCAAATGCGGCTTCGTCCGCTCAAACCTCTTCTTCGCCATCTGGCTGCTCCTTGTCCTTACTCGCCGCGGATCTTGGCGACGATGTCGTTCGCGATGGTCTCCGGCACCTCGGCGTAGTGGCCGAAGTGCATCGTCGAGGTCGCCCGGCCCTGGGTCATCGAGCGCAGGTCGGTGGTGTAGCCGAACATCTCGGCGAGCGGGACGTTGGCCCGGATCACCTGGGCGTTGCCGCGCGGCTCCATCTTCTCGATGCGCCCGCGCCGGCCCGAGAGGTTGCCCATGACGTCGCCGGCGAACTCCTCCGGGGTCACCACCTCGACGCTCATGACCGGCTCGAGCAGGGCGGGGCTGCCCTTGCGGCTGGCCTCCTTGAAGGCCATCGAGCCGGCGATCTTGAACGCCATCTCCGAGGAGTCGACCTCGTGGTAGGACCCGTCCTTCAGGGTGATCCGCACGTCCACCACCGGGTAGCCGGCCAGCACGCCGGAGTTCATGGCGTCCTGGATGCCGGCGTCGACCGCGGGGATGAACTCGCGGGGGATCTTGCCGCCGGTGATCTTGTTGACGAACTCGTAGCCGCCGCCGTCGCCCGAGGTCGGCTCGACGTCGAGCACCACGTGGGCGAACTGGCCCCTGCCGCCGGTCTGCTTGACGTAGCGGAGCACCTGGTCGAGGACCGGCCTGCGGATGGTCTCGCGGTAGGCGACCTGGGGCCTGCCGACGTTGGCGTCGACCCGGAACTCGCGCATCATCCGGTCGACCAGCACCTCGAGGTGGAGCTCGCCCATGCCGGCCATGATCGTCTGGCCGGTGTCCTCGTCGGTGTGGACCCGGAAGGTCGGGTCCTCCTCGCCCAGGCGGTTCAGGGCATTGGCCAGCTTGTCCTGGTCCGACTTGGTCTTGGGCTCGATCGCGACCTCGATGACCGGGTCGGGGAAGCTCATCGACTCGAGCACGATCGGGTGGTCGGGGTCGCAGAGGGTGTCGCCGGTGGCGGTGAACTTGAGCCCCACCGCGGCGACGATGTCGCCGGCGAAGATGGCGTCCTTGTCCTCGCGGTGGTTGGCGTGCATCTGGAGCAGCCGCCCGATCCGCTCCTTGCGGTCCCTGGTGGCGTTCAGCACGCGGCTGCCCGCCTTCATGGTCCCGGAGTAGACGCGGAAGTAGGTGAGCTTGCCGACGTAGGGGTCGGACATGATCTTGAACGCCAGCGCCGAGAAGGGCTCGCCGTCATCGGGCCTGCGGTCGATGACCGCTCCCTCGTCGTTCGGCTTGGTGCCCTTGATGGCGGGCACGTCCAGCGGCGAGGGCAGGTACCAGACCACCGCGTCCAGGAGCTGCTGCACGCCCTTGTTCTTGAAGGCCGAGCCGCACAGCACCGGGGTGATCCTGCCCGCGATGGTGGCCTTGCGGAGCGCCTTGCGGAGCTCCTCGACGCTCGGCTCCTCCTCGAGGACGTACTTCTCCATGAGGGCCTCGTCGTGGTCGGCCAGCACCTCGAACAGGCGGTGGCGCCACTCGGCGGCGAGCTCCTCGTACTCGTCCGGGATCGGCCGGTCCTCCCAGGCCTCGCCCATGCCGTCGCTCGGCCAGTAGTGGCCGCGCATCTCGACGAGGTCGATGACGCCGTGGAAGTTGCTCTCGACGCCCCAGGGGAGCTGGACCACGGCCGGGGTGGCGCCGAGCCGGTCGACCATCATGTCCACGGTGCGGTGGAACTCGGCCCCGACGCGGTCCATCTTGTTGACGAAGCAGATGCGGGGGACGTTGTACTTGTCGGCCTGGCGCCACACCGTCTCGGACTGGGGCTCGACCCCGGAGACGGCGTCGAACACGGCCACGGCGCCGTCCAGCACGCGCAGGGAGCGCTCCACCTCGACCGTGAAGTCGACGTGGCCGGGCGTGTCGATCAGGTTGATCCAGTGGTCCCGCCACTTGCAGGTGGTCGCGGCCGAGGTGATCGTGATGCCGCGCTCCTGCTCCTGCTGCATCCAGTCCATCACGGCGGCGCCCTCGTGGACCTCGCCGATCTTGTAGGTGCGGCCGGTGTAGTACAGGATCCGCTCGGTGGTGGTCGTCTTCCCGGCGTCGATGTGGGCCATGATCCCGATGTTCCGGGTACGCGAGAGCGGGAACTCGCGGATCGCGAGTCCCTTGGCCCCTCCGGCCTTCCGATCGACTGCTGTGTTGGTCATTGGTCTCTCTGTTTCAGCTTCCCTGGTGCAGCTTCTCTTGGCGCGGCTGGTGCCCGCGGACAGCGCCGACAAGCTCGTCGGCGCTACCAGCGGTAGTGGGCGAAGGCCTTGTTGGCCTCGGCCATCTTGTGGGTGTCTTCCTTCCGCTTCACGGCCGCGCCGGCGCCGTTGGAGGCGTCGAGCAGCTCGCCCGCGAGGCGGTCGGCCATGGTCTTCTCGCGGCGGTTGCGCGCGAAGTTGACCAGCCAGCGCAGGGCCAGCGTGGTCGAGCGGCCCTGGCGGACCTCGATCGGCACCTGGTAGGTCGCGCCGCCCACGCGGCGGCTGCGGGTCTCGAGCACCGGCCGGACGTTCTCGACCGCCCGCTTGAGGGTGGTCACCGGGTCGTTGCCGGTCTTGCGGCGTGCCTGCTCCAGCGCGGAGTACACGATCCGCTCGGCGGTCGAGCGCTTCCCCCCCAGAAGGATCTTGTTGATCATCTGGGTGACGAGCTGCGACTGGTAGATCGGGTCCGGCGGCAGGGGCCGACGGATGGCGGGACCTTTACGCGGCATCGGTGCTCCTCGTCATACCTGCTTGGCCTTGGCGCCGTAGCGTGAGCGGGCCTTCTTGCGGTCGCGCACGCCCTGGGTGTCGAGCGTGCCCCGGATGACCTTGTAGCGGACGCCCGGCAGGTCCTTCACACGGCCCCCGCGCACCAGCACGATCGAGTGCTCCTGCAGGTTGTGGCCGACGCCGGGGATGTACGCGGTGACCTCGATGCCGCTGGACAGGCGGACCCGGCACACCTTGCGCAGCGCCGAGTTCGGCTTCTTGGGGGTGGTCGTGTACACGCGGGTGCAGACCCCGCGCCGCTGGGGCGAGCCCTTCAGCGCCGGCGTCTTCGTCTTCTCGACCTTGCTCTCCCGGCCCTTGCGGACCAGCTGGGCGATCGTCGGCATCCAGTCTCCTTGCTTCCGCCGTGAGCAGCCAGCACCACGCGGCTGACGGCTGTCCTTCCTGCTCACTTCAACTCCACGGCCCCGGGCGTTTGTTCCGCTCGGAGGCCGTCTGGCAACCTGATCCTTGTTCCTGCTTGGTGCTCCGCGACCCACAGGCACCGACCCGGGGGCGTCGGTCCCGGCCCGCCCGGGTCAGCCAGCGATGGGTCTGAGCCTTGCGCGCACGTCAACGGACGCCGGCGCGCGCAGTGGCGCATGGTAGCGAGGCGGACGCACCGCCGTCAAACAGCCGCGCCCGCGCCGCGGTGGTGCGGGGCGGCGCCGGGATGGCCGCCGCACCGTTGAAGAAGGTTGACCGGAGTGTCCTCTCCCCAGCTCAGCGACAATTCGCGCAGCTCAGCGGGTGGATTCCTGGTTGGTCAGCACCATTGACCTTTGCTGCCGGAACAGCCAAGAATGGCGGGGGGCCTTGCGTCGCTGTTACCGGCTTCTCCGGCAACCGGCGTGGTACCCAGCAGGGCTGTCTGCCGGTGGGCGCCGGCGCGTGCGGTGGCCCGGTGGCCGCCGAGCTACGGACGGGAGGAGGGATAACCCGGACCTCTTCGGACTTGGTTGACGCAGTTCGCGTTGGCCGGGGGGGACGGCGGCCTGGGCGTCGAGGCTCACGGCCGCGGCCTGCGCTCCGCACCGAGCAAAGGAGGATCGCTGTTGAGACGGAACACGCTGCTGGGGGAGCTGTCGGCTGAGCTTCTGGGCACGTTCACGCTGATCGTCTTCGGGTGCGGGGTGGTCGCCCAGACCGTGCTGACCCCGTTCACCGCCGGCGCCCAGTCCATCCACTGGGCGTGGGGCATCGGCGTCGTCATGGGCATCTACGTCGCCGGCGGGATCAGCGGCGCCCACATCAATCCGGCGGTCACCGTCGCACTGGCGCTGCGGCGCGGCTTCCCCTGGGCGAAGGTCGGCCCGTACGCGCTGGCCCAGCTTGTCGGGGCGTTCCTGGCCGCGCTGGTGATCCGCTGGAACTACTGGGAGGCCTTCGACAAGTTCGACCCGGCCAAGACCAACAAGAGCCAGGTCGTGTTCAACACCTACCCGGGCAACAACAGCCCCGACATGCCGAACATCTCGCAGCTCGGGGCGCTGCGCGACCAGGTCATCGGCACGGCCGTGCTGGTGCTGCTGGTGCTTGCCATCACCGATGCCCGCAACATGGCGCCGGGGGCGAACCTGGCCCCGTTCATCATCGGGCTGGTCGTGGTCGGCATCGGGATGACGCTGGGCGCCAACGCGGGGTATGCGATCAACCCGGCGCGTGACCTCGGGCCGCGGCTGGCGGCCTGGATCACCGGGTGGGCCAACGCGTTCGCCGACCAGCGGGGCGACTTCTACGCCTGGGTGCCGATCGTGGGGCCGCTGATCGGCGGGCCGCTCGGCGGCTACGTCTACGACTGGTTCATCGGCGGCTACCTGCCCGCCGAACCCGAGGTCGGCCGCGTCGTCGAAGACCCCGAGACCGGCAGACCCGTCGACACCACAAGGCCGCGTCCCGAAGCGACCTGACCAACCCTTCCCGGCTCCGCGGTGCGGGGGCGGCACCAGCCCGTGCCCCCCCGCGCTCGAGCTCGCCGCCCCAGCCCGCCCAGCAGCCTGACAAGGAGGCCAGGATGGCGAAGGACTTCGTCCTCGCAATCGACCAGGGCACCACGAGCACCCGGACGATGCTGTTCAAGCACGACGGCACCTCCGCCGGCGCCGCCCAGGAGGAGCACGAGCAGATCTACCCCCAGGCCGGCTGGGTCGAGCACGACCCCAAGGAGATCTGGGAGAAGACCCAGAAGGTCACCGCGCAGGTGCTGCGGGACAAGAACCTGACCTTCGAGAACCTCGCGGCGGTGGGCATCACCAACCAGCGCGAGACCACGGTCGTCTGGGACAAGAACACCGGCGAGCCGGTCTACAACGCGATCGTCTGGCAGGACACCCGGACCCAGCCGATCGTCTCCAGGTGGAAGGAGGAGGGCTACGAGGAGGAGATCAAGCCCAAGACCGGCCTGGTCATCGCCACCTACTTCTCGGGCACCAAGATCGCCTGGATCCTCGAGAACGTCGAGGGCACCCGCGAGCGGGCCGAAGCCGGCGAGCTGCTGTTCGGCAACACCGACACCTGGCTGATCTGGAACCTGACGGGCGGGGTGAACGGCGGCAAGCACATCACCGACTACACCAACGCCTCCCGCACGATGCTGTTCAACCTGGCCAACACCGACTGGGACGACGCCATCCTCGAGAAGCTGAACATCCCCAAGTCGATGCTGCCAGAGCTGCGGCCGTCCTCCGACGCCGCCTTCTACGGGCAGACGACCAGGGATGGCGTGTTCGGCGGCGAGGTGCCGGTGTGCGGCGACGCCGGCGACCAGCAGGCCGCCCTGTTCGGCCAGGCCTGCTTCGACGTCGGCCAGGCCAAGAACACCTACGGCACCGGCAACTTCCTGCTCCAGAACACCGGGCCGAACGTGGTCCCGTCCAAGAGCGGCCTGCTCACCACCGGCTTCTACGCGCTCGAGAAGGGCAAGAGCTACTACGCGCTCGAGGGCTCGATCGCGATCACCGGCGCGGCCATCCAGTGGCTGCGCGACAACCTGAAGATGATCGCCAACGCCGACGAGACCGAGGCGATCGCCCAGTCGGTCGAGGACTCCGGCGGCGCCTACTTCGTGCCCGCGTTCTCGGGGCTGTTCGCGCCCTACTGGGACGAGAAGGCGCGCGGGGCGATCGTCGGCCTGACCCGCTACGTCAACCGGGCCCACCTGGTCCGGGCGACCCTGGAGTCGATCTGCTACCAGAGCCGGGACGTGGCCGAGGCGGTCGAGCAGGACTCCGGCAAGCCACTGCCCGACCTGCGGGTGGACGGCGGCGCGGTCAAGAACAACTTCCTCATGCAGCTCCAGGCCGACGTCCTCGGCATCCCGGTGATCCGGCCCCAGGTGCAGGAGACGACCGCGCTGGGCGCGGCCTACCTGGCCGGGCTCGCCGTCGGCTACTGGTCGAGCCTGGACGAGATGCGCGAGAACTGGCAGGTGGACCGCACCTTCGAGCCGCAGTGGTCGGAGGACCAAAGGGAGACGGGGTACGCCTGGTGGAAGAAGGCCGTCGAGCGGACCAGAGGGTGGCTGGACTAGGCCCTGTGGGTGGTTAGTCGGGGTGGTCAGCCCGTGAGGTCCCGTTCTTCGCTCCGAGGAGAGCAGTCGCTGCGAACGGGGGACCTCACGGGCTGTTTCCGGTCGGCGCATCCCGACCTCGGGGGTGGGAAGATCGGGGACGGAACCGGAGGAGGTCGTTGTGAAGAAGTTGATCAACTCGGTGGACGAGTTCGTCCGCGAGTCGCTGGAAGGGTTCGAGCGCGCCCACGGTGACCTGGTCAAGGTCAACTACGACCCGGTCGTGGTCTACCGCGCCGACGCGCCCCGGCAGGGCAAGGTCGCCCTGGTGTCGGGCGGCGGGTCCGGGCACGAGCCCATGCACGGCGGGTTCGTGGGCCGCGGCATGCTCGACGCCGCCTGCCCCGGCGAGGTGTTCACCTCCCCCACCCCCGACCAGATGGAGTGGGCCACCCGCACCGTCGACGGCGGTGCCGGGGTGCTGCACATCGTCAAGAACTACTCCGGCGACGTCATGAACTTCGACATGGCCGCCGACCTCGCCAAGGAAGCCGGCATCCAGGTCACCGCGGTGGTGGTCGACGACGACGTCGCGGTCAAGGACTCCCTGTACACCCAGGGCCGCCGTGGCGTGGGCGGCACCGTGCTCCTGGAGAAGCTGGCCGGCGCCAAGGCCGAGGAGGGAGCCGACCTGGCCGCGGTCACCGACCTGGCCCGGGGCGTGGTCGCCAACGTGCGCTCCATGGGCGTGGCGCTGACCTCCTGCACCGTGCCAGCGGCCGGCCAGCCCACCTTCGAGCTGGGCGAGGACGAGGTCGAGATCGGCATCGGCATCCACGGCGAACCCGGCCGGGAGCGCATCCCGATGGAGGCCGCCGATCAGCTCACCGACCGGCTCACCCGCCCGGTCATCGACGATCTCGGGCTGACCCAGGGGGAGCGGGTGCTGGTGTTCGTCAACTCCATGGGCGGCACCCCCCTGGCCGAGCTGTATGTGGTCTACCGGCGCGTCACCCAGCTGCTGGACCAGGCCGGCGTGCAGGTCACCCGGTCGCTGGTCGGGCCCTACATCACCAGCCTGGAGATGCAGGGCGCCTCGGTCACCATCCTGCGGCTGGACGAGGAGACCACCCGGCTGTGGGACGCCCCCGTCCACACCCCAGCGCTCCGCTGGGGCACCTGACCCGAGAGATCGAGAGAAGGAGCGGCAGCGCCATGTTCACCTCGGAGCAGGCCATCGCCTGGGTCAAGGAGACCGCGGGCGTCGTCGACGAGCACGCGCAGGAGCTGACCCGGCTCGACGCGGCCATCGGGGACGGCGACCACGGCACGAACATGGCGCGCGGCTTCCGCAACGTCCTCCAGCGCCTCGAAGACCTGTCCGAGCCGGACATGGGCTCGCTGTTCAAGGCGGTCGGCATGGCGCTGATCGGCAAGGTGGGCGGCGCCTCCGGGCCCTTGTACGGGTCGTTCTACCTGGCCATGGGCAGGGAGCTGGGCGAAGCCACCGAGGTGGAGGACGACCGCCTGGCCGCCGGCCTGCGGGCCGGCTACGACGGCGTCGTCGCCCGGGGCAAGGCCCAGCTCGAGGACAAGACCATGCTGGACGCCTGGCACCCGGCCCTGGAGGCGCTCGACGCCGCGCTGGCCGGCGGCAAGGAGCTCGGCGGGGCGCTCGACGCCGCCGAGGTGGCCGCCAGGGACGGCGTGGCGGCCACCATCCCCCTGATCGCCCGCAAGGGCCGGGCCAGCTACCTGGGCGAGCGGTCCCGGGGCCACCAGGACCCGGGCGCCACCTCGAGCCACCTCATCGTCAAGGCCCTGGCCGACGTGGTGAACGGCAGGTGAGCGTGGGCCTGGTGGTCGTCTCGCACTCGGCCAAGGTCGCCGAGGGCGTGGTCGAGCTGGCCGCCGAGATGGCGGGCGAGGTCAGGGTGCGGGCCGCCGGGGGGACCGACGACGGCGAGATCGGCACCTCGGCCACCCTGATCGCGGCGGCGATCGAGGCGGCCGACCAGGGCGACGGCGTGCTCGTGCTCGTCGACCTCGGCTCGGCCGTGCTCTCGGCCCAGATGGCCATCGACGAGCTGGTCGGCGAGGAGCTGCGCGGCCAGGTGCGCATCTCCGAGGGGCCGGTGGTCGAGGGCACGGTGATCGCCGCCATCCAGGCCGGCACCGGCTCCGACCTCGACGCGGTGGACCAGGCCGCGGTCGCCGCGGCCACCATGCCCAAGGTGAAGGGCTGACCCGCTTCCACAGGTCGAGCGCGAAGGGCAGGTCCTCACTGAGTCTGGCGTACCGCTCGGCCGCGAGAAGCTGTAACTTTCGGACCAACACGACGGCCTCGACCGAGGGGGACGGCCGGTGAGGGAGTTCGTGTCCGAGCTGCTGATCGACCGGCTCGTCGACTGGGGCGTGGACACCGTGTTCGGCCTGCCTGGGGACGGCGCCGACGGGGTCCTCGGCGTCTTCCGCCGCCGCGCCGACCGGATCCGCCTCGTCCTCGTCCACCACGAGGAGGCGGCCGCGTTCATGGCGACCGGCTACGCCAAGACGACCGGGAAGCTCGGCGTCTGCCTGGCCACCACCGGGCCGGGCGCCATCCACCTGCTGAACGGCCTGTACGACGCCAAGCTCGACCACCAGCCGGTGCTCGCGATCACCGAGCTGCCGGACTCGCAGCTCCTCGGCACCAGCTTCCGGCAGGAGCTCCGGCTGGAGCAGGTGTTCGAGGACGTCGCCGGCTACAACGTCCGGGTCGACGTGCCGGTCCAGATCCCGGCCGTGGTCGACATCGCCGTCGGCCACGCCATGGCCAGGGGCACCGTCTCCCACATCACCTTCTCGCACGACCTGGACACCGGCGTCGACACCAGCTACTGGGCGGCGATGACCCCGTCGGGCACGCCGGCCACCGCCCCGGTGTTCATGCCCGCTCCCGGCGTGCCCCCGGCCGCCGAGCTGGAGCAGGCCGCCGCCGTCCTCAACCAGGGCAGCAGACGGGCCGTCCTGGTCGGCGTGGGCGGCCTGGACGCCCGGGCCGAGCTGCTGGCGGTCGCCGGCAGGCTGGCCAGCCCGATCGTGAAGTCGCTGCCGGGCAAGGCGGCCGTGCCCGACGACCACCCGCTGACCACCGGCTGCATCGGCGCCCTGGGCACCGGGCCCTCGGAGGAGGCCCTGGCCGGGGCGGACACACTGCTCGTGGTGGGCACCAACTTCCCCTACGCCCGGCACCTCCCCGACCCGGGCAAGGTGCGCACGGTCCAGATCGAGACCGACCTGGCCCGTCTCACCGCCGGGTCGGACAGCGAGGTGCCCCTGATCGGCGACGCCGCCGAGACCCTCCAGGCGCTGCTGCCGATGCTGCGCCAGGCCGACGACCGGAGCTTCCTGGAGCAGGCCCAGGCGGGCATGGCGCGCTGGCGCGAGCAGCTCGCCGCGGCCGAGGACGGCGGCGAGGCCTCGCACGCTGCAGGCAAGCCGGCCTCGCACGCTGCAGGCGGCGGGGCCTCGCGCGCTGCAGGCAAGGTGGCCTCGCACGCTTCAGGCGAGTTGGCCCCGGGCGCTTCAGGTGGTGGGGCCGGACCGGTCCGACCCCAGTACCTGGCCCGGGTCGTCGACCGGCTCGCCGCAGGCGACGCGGTCCTCTGCTCGGACTCGGGCACCGTGGCCACCTGGTCGGCCCGGCACTTCGACGTCCGCGGGGACCGCCACTACCTGCTCTCGGCCAACCTGGCCACCATGGCCGCCGGCCTGCCGTACGCGGTCGCGGCGCAGTGGGCCCGCCCGGGCCGGCAGTGCATCGCCTACGTCGGGTCGGAGGGGTTCGCCAAGCTCATGGCCGAGTTCCTCACTGCCGTCCAGCACCGGCTCCCGGTCAAGGTGGTCGTCAGCAACGCCTCCCGGCTCGGCCAGCTTCTCGAGCCGCTCCGCTCCCCACCCGCCGCCGACTTCGCCGCCTGGGCCCAGGCCTGCGGTGGGCTCGGCATCCGGGTCGAGCAGGCCGAGGCGGTCGAGCCGGCGGTCCGAGCCATCCTGGACCACCCGGGGCCGGCGCTCGTGGACGTGCTGGTCGACCCGGACGAGCTGCCTGAGCCGGTCGGCGCCCGGACCGGTCCCAGCTGACGGGCCGGGCGGCGTCCGGTCCCGCACAAGGAGAGCGCACATGGGACGTCCCAGGGTGGTGGTTGTCACCGGTGCCACGTCGGGCGTGGGCCGGGCGACGGCGCGTGCATTCGCGAGCGACGGCGCGAGCCTGGGCCTGGTCTCCCGGGGCGAGGACGCCCTGCAGGCGACGGCCAAGGAGGTCGAGGCGGCTGGCGGGCGCGCGGTCGCCCTCCCGGCCGACCTGGCCGACGCGGACCAGGTGGAGGCGGCCGCCGCCCGCGCCGAGGCCGAGCTGGGACCCATCGACGTGTGGGTCAACGCCGCCATGACCTCGGTGTTCGCCCCCTTCACGGAGATCGGGCCTGACGAGTTCCGGCGGGTGACCGAGGTCACCTACCTCGGCGTCGTCCACGGCACCAGGTCCGCCCTGCGGCGCATGCTCCCCCGCGACCGGGGCGCGGTGGTGCAGGTCGGCTCCGCCCTTGCCTACCGCGGCATGCCGCTGCAGAGCGCCTACTGCGGGGCGAAGCACGCCGTGCAGGGGTTCAGCGAGTCGGTCCGCTGCGAGCTGCTCCACCAGCGGTCCCACGTCCGCATCACGATGGTGCAGCTCCCCGCGCTGAACACGCCCCAGTTCGAGACCGTGCTCTCCCGGCTGCCCCAGAAGGTCCGGCCGGTGCCTCCCGTCTACCAGCCCGAGGTGGCCGCCAGGGCCATCGTCTGGGCGGCCAGGCACCACCGGCGCGAGATCTGGGTGGGCGCCAGCACGACCGCGACCATCGCGGCCAACAGCCTCGCGCCCGGGCTGCTCGACCGCTACCTGGGCCGGACCGGCGTCCAGGCCCAGCAGACCGGCGAGCCGGCCGACCCGGGTCGGCCGGCCAACCTCTGGGAGCCGGTGCCGGGTGACCGGGGCGCCCACGGCGCCTTCGATCCCCGCTCCCACGGGCAGAGCGCCCAGCTGTGGGCCACCACGCACCGAAGCCTGCTGGTCGCGGCCGGGCTGGCCGGGGCGGCGGCGGGGGCGGCCGCCGTCCGGCTGGCCCGCCGGTGACCAGGGGTGGCGGCGACGGCCGCCTCGCCGCCCGGGCCCAGGCGGGTCACCGGCGGGACACCCAGGCGGGTCACCGGCGGGACACCCAGGCGGGTCACCGGCGGGACACCCAGGCGGGTCACCGGCCGGCCAGCTCGTAGGCGTGGTCGAGGACCTGCACCGGGTGGTAGACGGGCAGGCCGGTGGACTTGGCGATGTGCCAGCGGCAGGTCTCGGAGTCGCAGACGACGAACTCCGGCCGGACCTCGGCGACCTGCTCGAACAGGGTGCGGCCGACGTCCATGGCGATCTGGTACTTCTCGACCTTGGTGCCGTAGGTGCCGGCGGTGCCGCAGCAGCCTGCCCGCGACCGCTCCACCTCGAGCCCGGGCACCAGGGCGAGCAGGTCCAGGGCTGGGGTGCCGATCCCGTGGGCCATGAGCTGGCAGGGCGGGTGGTACACGGCCCGTGCCCTGATCTCGCCGAGCCGGGTGTCCAGCTCGCCCTCGTCGTGGAGCTCCACGAGGTACTCGCAGACGTCGTACACGGCCCGGGAGACCTCGGTGGTGCGCTCGTCGTCCATGCCGAGCAGCTCGCGGTACTTGGCCTTGAGGGTCATGCCGCACGAGGTCGAGTTGGCCACGATCACGCCGGGGTCGCGGGCGGACCGGGCCAGCCGCCGGGCCAGCCTGGCGGCGTACCCGCGGGCCGAGTCGAAGTCGCCGTTGGAGATCAGCGGCAGGCCGCAGCAGTTCTGGGGCGGGAAGGTGACCGCGGCGCCGTTGCGCTCGAGCACCCGGACGACCGCCGCGCCCACCTCGGGCTCGAACTCCTCGACGGCGCAGCCGTGGAAGTAGGCGACGGTCCGCCGGGCGTCCGACGGGCGCCGGTGGGCCCGCGCCCAGGAGCGGAAGCTGATCCCCGAGAACGGTGGCATGGCCGCGTCCCGGTGCACGCCGACCGCCTTCTCGATCACGGTGCGGGCGAGCCGGTTGCTCATCACCGCGTTGGCCAGGGGGGCGACCGGCCTGGTCAGCACGCCCATCAGGCTGGGCCGGCTGACCAGCTTGTCGCGCAGGGACAGGCCGCCCCGCTCCTCCACGAGCTTGGTGCGCGCGATCGTGTTGATCTCGGCGATCATCACGCCTTCCGGGCAGGCCTGGGTGCACAGCCCGCAGGCGGAGCAGTAGTCGAGCGAGGCGTCGGGCGAGTCGCCGGTGTCGATGCCGGCCCGGAAGCGCTGCCCTTGCGGCCCCTCGTACTTGGGGCCGGGGAACAGGTCGGTCACGGCCGAGACCGGGCAGACGGTGTTGCAGACGTTGCACTTGATGCAGTTGTCGGCGGTGTGCTGGACGTGGAGCACGGCGTCCTCCGGTCGGTCGGCCGGGTCCGGGCTTGGGCGGGTCAGCGGTCCCTGGCGCCCTCCAGGGCCGGGGCGAGCAGCGCGGCGGCCCGGGCCGCGGTGGCCAGGGCGACGCCCTCCCGGGAGCCTTCGACGGTGGGGTCGTGGCCGGCGAGCAGGCTCCCGACGCAGCGGACGTTGGCGTAGACGGGCGATCCGGACCGGTGCACGGGTCGTAGCTCGGCGTCCACGCGGACGCCGGACGTGCCCATCGGGTGGTCGTCGAGGAACCGGGGCGACACGAACGCGGTGCGGTCGGGGAACCCCTCGACCGGCAGGCCGGCGACGACCTCGGCCAGGGTGCCGTCCCGGTGGGCCTCGATGCCGTGCCCGGCGATGCCCCCAGTGGCAAGGACGACCTCGTCACAGCGGGTCACGATGGTCCGGGAGGCGCCCTCGCTCCGCACCGCGGTGACCCGGTCCCCGTCCCGCTCCACCCCGATCGCCGGGAACCCGAACTGCCAGCGGACGCCGAGCGCCTCCAGCCTGGCCCGCAAGGCCGCGAACAGCCGCAGCCCCGGGATCGACGGCGGCGCGATGGCCGCCTCGACCACCGGCAGCCCGGCCCGGCGCTCCAGGTCGGCCCAGGGCTCGTGGCCACGGGCGAGGCCCAGCACGGCCGGCACCACCACCACGTCCGCGCCCGCCGCCACCCTGGCCAGCCCGGTCGCGACCTGGGCCCGGAAGCCGTCGTCGTCGATCGCGCGGGCCAGCTCGACCGCGGTGAAGTAGCGCTCGTGGTTCCAGGCCGGCAGGTCGACCGTGCCGACCCTGGTCGACAGGCCGGCCCGCTCGAGGCCGCGGGCGCACAGGGCGGTGGAGAAGTCTCGGAAGCCGGCGAAGTTGCACACGGCCACCTTCCCCGCCAGCTCGCGGGCGGCGGGCGCCGGCAGCAGGCAGGTCGGCCGCAGGGTGCCGAGGGCGGTCACCTGGCGCCGGTTCCGCTCAGGGTCGCCTTCGTGGTCCAGTCCCGAGCTGGCGGCGACGCGCCGGAACCAGTCGAGCCCGTCGCGCAGGGCCTCGACCCCCGAGAGCCGGTAGGGGTGGTCGGCGGCCAGGTCCTCGATCGCGTCCAGCGGCCGGTCGACCACCTGGCCGCCGACCCGGCCGAGCACGTCGACCGCGCCCGGCCCCCAGTGGGTGAAGCCGTTCCCGCGGGCGATGACCCGGACGCCCCGGCCGGCCTCGGCCAGCCGGGCGGCGGCGGCCAGCCCGGCCGGCCCCGCCCCGACAACCACGACGTCGCTGCGCATCAGGAGGTCCCGCCCGCCGGCCCCGAGGCGTGCCGGCCCTCCGCCGGCCCCGAGGCGGTCCGGCCCTCCGCCGGCCCCGAGGCGTGCCGGCCCTCCGCCGGCCCCGAGGCGGTCCGGCCCTCGCTGTCCCCGACCAGCTCGGCACCGACCCGCCGGGACGGGTCGACACCCTCGGCAGGGACGGCCCGGTCGGGTACGCCTGGCGGCGCGATGCCCTCGTCGGCGGCCATGCCGGCGAACAGGCCCGCCTCGTCGTACTCGCCGGTCGCCTCGAGGTCGAAGATGCCCCGGTAGATCGCCTGGTTGAGCAGGGTCTGGCGGGCCTGGTCGCCCCAGATGGCGCTGACCTGGCCGCGCCAGCGCTCCTGCAGGAAGCGCTCGAGCGCGCCCCGTGGGTCGGGGAGCCTGGCCTCGGCGTCGGCGTCGGCGGCGGCGTGCTCGCAGAGCGCGCCGGCCGCGCGCCAGGCGCAGAACGCCGCCTGGCAGGGCCCGTAGCCGAGGCGGAGGGCGCGCCTGAGGTCCTCGAGCTCGGTCACGCCGCCGGCGATCGCCTCCCGTACCTGGTCCCTGGTGACCAGCTCGCACTCGCAGACCAGCTCGCCGTAGGCGCCCTCCGCCTCGATCCTGGCCAGCGGGCCGGCCAGCTGGTGGTACCCGTGGTCGGCTCCGGGGAGCATCTCGGTGGCGGTCGTGCACGGGGTGGTCACCCCCATGCGCGGGGCGAGCTGGTCGACGAGGTGCTCGGCCATCTGGCGGCAGGTGGTCAGCTTCCCGCCGACGATGCTGAACATGTTGGCGAGCCCGTCCCGGCTCGCGTGGTCCAGCACGGTGAAGGTCCGGCTCACCTCCCGGGTGTCGCCGCCGGAGCCCGCGCCGTCGCCGTCCCGCACCTGTTCCGTCGGCGGATTGTAGAGCGGGCGGGAGCCGGCGAAGGCGCGCAGGACCCGGCCGTGGCCGATCGAGGGGACCATCTGGGCGCACATGTCGACCATGCGGTCCACGTCGGCCGGGGGCACCGAGATGTCGTCGGGGTCGGGCACCTGGACCGAGGTCGTGCCGAGGATGGCGACCTCGTGCTGGGGCACGATGATGTCCCCGTCGGCCGGCTTGCGGCAGGCGTTGACCACCCCGCGCACGTAGCGGCTGGCCATGACGACCATGACGCCCTTGCCGGCGATCATGTGGATGGGCACCCCGGCCAGCTCACCGACGCGCCCGGCCCACGCGCCGGCCGCGTTCACCACCCACTGGCAGCCGATGAGGCGGTCCTCGCCCGCGACCTTGTCGTGCACCCGGACGGCGGTCAGGCGGTCGCCGTCGCGCTCGAAGCCGACCACCGGATGGCGCTGCAGGGCAAGGCAGCCCCGGGCCTCGGCGTCGGCGACCATCGACCGGATGAGCCCCCAGGAGTCGATGCCGCCGTCGGGCACGGCGAAGGCGGCCTCGATCCGGTCGGCCAGGAGCGGCTCCCGCCGGCGCGCCTCGGCCGCGGTCAGCTCCTCGACCGGGATGCCGGACTGCTCGCACCCGGCCGTGAACTGCTCGGCGTAGGCCGGGTCGTCGGACGGGAGCAGCACGAACATCCCGCCGACGTCCTCGACCGTGTGCGCGGCGACCCGGCGCAGCACGGTGTTCTCCTGGATGCACTCGCGGGCCGACTCCTGGTCGCGGACGGCGTAGCGGGCGCCCGAGTGGAGCAGGCCGTGCCAGCGCCCGGAGGTGCCCGTGCCGAAGTCGGAGCGGTCGACAAGGATCGCGGGCACGCCCCGCAGGGCGAGGTCGCGCAGCACCGCCACCCCGGTCACGCCGCCGCCGACCACCACGACCTGGGTCTCGAGGCTGGTCACCTGTCCCTCCTTTCCTCGCCGCCCTCGGGGTCGGCTCCGCCGGCCCCGCGCTCCCCGTCGCGCTCTGGCGCGCCGGCCTCCGCCTGCCCCTCGTTCTCGGCACCGGGCGAGCCGACCCGCACCGCCCCCATCCCGGACGGCTGCCGGACCGAGGGGCTGCCCCTGACCCCGCGGGACCCGTCGTCGCCGTCGGAGCGCCGGGTCGCGACCCCCCCGGGCGTCGCGGCGATCCCGGGCAGCTCCCGGTTGACCAGGCCCTGCTCGAGGTACCAGCGCACCGTCGCCTCCATTGCCGCACGGATCGGGGTGTAGCGCACGCCGAGCTCCCGCTCGGCCCGCGAGCCGTCGTAGAGGTGGGGGTGGCCGAGGGTGCGCACGCTCTCCCGGCAGAGGCTCGGCTCGTGGCTCCGCCATCTCGAGACCAGCTCGACGCCGGTGGCCATGGCCATGGCCACGCCGAGGGGCAGGGTGCGGGGGCGCTTGCGCAGCCCGGCGATCTCACCGATCAGGTCGATCGCCTCGACGTTGGACAAGGTGGCGGTGTTCAGCACGTAGCGCTGGCCGGGCATGCCCCGGGTCTCGGCCAGCAGATGGCCGGACACGCAGTCCTCGGTGTAGCAGAGGCCGAACCGGGCCGGCAGGTCGAACGGGAGCCTGCCGTTGAGGTAGTCGATGAACACCTTGGCCGTGCCCGTGGTGCGGCCCGGGCCCTGGACCGAGCTGGGGTTGACGGCCACCACGTCAAGCCCGTGGAAGCTGAGGGCAACCTGCTCGGCCTCGAACTTCGAGCGCGCGTAGTGGGAGGTGAACTCGCCCGGCTGGGCGGTCTTCTCGTCCACCACGCGGGTCCCGTCCCCGCCCAGGGTCGCCGCCGAGCTGGTGTAGACGACCCGGCGGACGCCGGCCTTGCGGGCCGCCTGGAGCACCCGCCGGGTGCCCTCGACGTTGACGCGGTAGAGCGGGGCCGGGTCGGCCAGGCAGAGCCGGTTCATGCCCGCCACGTGGTAGACGACGCCGCAGCCGTCGGCCGCCCGCACCAGCGCCTCGTCGTCACCGAGGGCGCCCAGGGCCAGCTCGACGCCGCTGGTGACGGCCAGCCGCTCGCGGTCGGCGGGCTTGCGGACGAGCACCCGCACCGCCCGGCCCTCGCGCACCAGCCGCGTCAGCAGCAGGCCGCCGACGAAGCCGGTCGCCCCCGTGATCAGGACACGGTCACTCACCGGGATGCGCCCGCCCTCGTCACCGGTTCTCCCTCACCAGGTCGCCGAAGCGGGCGAAGTAGTCCAGGGCCGAGGCGGCGCTCACGACCGCCACGGCCAGCATGGCCCACTCGTCGAGCCAGAGCGCGCCCAGACGCACGGGCGGCCGCAGGATGGCCAGGGTGATGCCGACCACCTGCACGTTGAACTTGAGCTTGCCCCAGATGGAGGCGGAGATCACCACCGACGCGGACGCCGCGACCGCCCGCAGGCCGAGCACGGCGACCTCCCGGGCGATCACCACGAAGGCCACCCAGACGTCGACCCGGTCGACGGCGAGCAGGCCGAGCAAGGCGCCCATCACGAGCAGCTTGTCGGCCGTGGTGTCGAGGAAGTTGCCCAGGGTCGTGACCTGCTGCCAGCGCCGGGCAAGGTAGCCGTCCACGAAGTCGGTGAAGGAGGCGACCAGGAAGACCAGGGCGGCGAGCACCTTGGCGTCGTCGGGGCCGCCCCCGGCGACGAGCAGGGCGAGCAGCACGGGCACGAGCACGATCCGGACCAGGGTGATCCGCGTGGACAGGGTCAGCGTCCCCATCGAACCTCCCTTGCTCGCTCGGACCGGCTGTAGTCCGAATCCTACGACTGGAAGGGGCATTTCCCCCAGGGGCAGCTTGCAAGCAACCTGGAGCCCGAGCTCCCCGACGCCCAGGAGGCGGATCTGCTCGACCTGCTCATGATGCCATCGAGAGCGCCGGGACTCCTAGATCTCCACGTCGATCTCCACGTCGTCGTAGATGCGCGCGGCGGCGAGGCGGCCGTTCGGGGTGCGCTCGTAGCAGGCCACCCCGGCCTGGGGCTCGAGCACCCGGTCGCCCCAGGAGACCACGTTGTACTCGAGCACGGTGCAGGTGCCGTCGTCGGTCGCGGTGCAGTGCTCGAGCGGGAGGCCGCCCACCGCGAACAGCGTGCTGTAGAAGCGTGCGAGCCCCTCGGGTCCCTGGTGCAGGTGGCGGCCGCCGCTGGGCTCACGGGCGTAGCCGTCGGGCTCGAACAGCTCGAGGACGGCGTCGAGCTGGCCGGCGCCCAGCGCCGCCTGGTAGCGCTGGACGACGGGGGGCAGGACCAGGTCGGCCCGCTCGGGCAGCAGCGGCGGTCGCACCCGGTGGGCACCCTCGAGCGGCCACAGGCTGTGGTAGGCGCGGACGGTGGCCAGGCGGTCGCCGTCGCGCTCGCCGACCAGCGCGACCGGCAGGTCCATCTGTCCGTTCCCGTCGTCCAGGAGCAACACCGACTCGACCACGGTGCGCGGGCCGCCCCGGGTCGTGCGCCCGGGCACCAGGCGGGCGTCCCGCTCGTCGAGCCAGTCGGCGGTGGCGGCGGCGAACGCCTCCACCGCCTCGACGCCGGCCACCCGCCCGGCCCGCGGGTCCTCGATCACCGGGTTCCGCCCGAACAGGCCCACGAACGCCTGGGGCCGGCCCTCGACCAGCAACGGCAGGTAGGCCGTGAGCGGCTCGCTGGCAAAGTCGGTCATTGCTGCGAGACGCCGCTGAACGCCTTGACCAGCGTCTGGCTCGACTCGGCCAGGTGGGCCCGCATGTGCGCCGCCGCCGCCTCAGGGTCGCGGGCGCCGATGGCGGCGACGATGCGCTGGTGCGCCGAGGTCTCGGCGATCGAGGTCAGGTGGCCCCCGAGCTCGGGCATCAGGTGCAGCAGGCGCTCCACCTCGTCGAGCAGCCCCTCCAGGACCTTGATGAGGCGCCCGTTGCCGGCCGTCTCGGCCAGCGTCAGGTGGAAGGCGCGGGCCGAGCGCATCGCGGCCTCGTAGGACGCCTCCTCGTCGGCCTGGACCCTGGCCGCGCCCCGCAGGCGCTGCAGCAGGGCCTGGGAGCCGCTGGCGGCCGCGTCGGCCGTCACCTGGGGCTCGAGGAGCTGGCGGAGCGCGAACACCTCCCGCACGTCCTCGAGCGACAGCGGCCGTACCAGGTAGCCCTTGCGGGGCAGGACCACGATCCACCCGTCCTGGACGAGCAGGCGGAGCGCCTCCCGGATCGGGGTCTTGCTGACGCCGAAGCGGGTGGCCAGGTCGTTCTCGATCAGGGGTGCGCCGGGCCGGATGCCAGCGGTCAGGATCTCCCGCTTGAGCGCCTCGTAGGCCAGCTCGGTGAGGGAGGCTCGCCGGCCGGGTCCGGCCTCACCGCCCTGCTGCGGCGGTGGGATGCCGCCGCTGGGGACCGCCAGCCTGTCGACCATCGTCACCCATCCTGAGCGATGAGAGAATCGAGAGAACCGAGAACCGCAGGAGACGAGGATCGCACGCTCGTCCCTCTCCGGCAGGTATGTCGCAAGTATACGAGCGGTGACGGCGACGGCCCGGGCCGCAAGGCCCGGGCCGTCGCCGGTCCCGTTGGGGTCTACGACTCCTCGAAGGCGTCGAACTCCTCGGGGACGTAGCCGGTGCCGGCGTCGACCTCGACCAGCTCGCCCTCGGCACCTTCGACGGTGCCGATCGGGTTGCCATCCTCGCCGTAGTACACGCCGTCGTAGCTCTCGTAGGTGTTGCCGAACGCGTCCATCGCGTAGGCCGTGGTCGGCATCTCGGCCAGGATCGGGGCGACGCTGCGGTAGCGCACCATGCCGGTCCCGGCCGGGATCAGCTTGCCGATGATCACGTTCTCCTTGAGGCCGAGCAGCGAGTCGCTCTTGCCCTCGATGGCCGCCTCGGTGAGCACGCGGGTGGTCTCCTGGAAGGAGGCCGCCGACAGCCACGACTCGGTCGCGAGCGACGCCTTGGTGATGCCGAGCAGCTCGGGACGGCCGTTGGCCGGGGTCCTGCCGGCTTCCAGCGCCTCCCGGTTGGCCCGCTCGAACGTGGCCCGCTCGACCAGCTCGCCGGGCAGCAGCTCGGTGTCGCCGCCCTCGAGCACGGTGACCCGCTTGAGCATCTGGCGCACGATCAGCTCGATGTGCTTGTCGTGGATGGTCACGCCCTGGGAGGTGTAGACCTTCTGGACCTCGTCCACCAGGTGCACCTGGGTCGCCCGGATCCCGAGCACCCGCAGCATCTCCTTGGGGTTCGGGGTGCCGTCGATGAGCGGCTGGCCGACCTCGATCTCCTGGCCGTCCTCGACCCGGAGCCGGGCCCGGCGCGGCACGATCACGGTCCACTCCTCGCCCTCGTCGGAGGTCACGGTGACCTGGACGCCCTTCTCGACGTGCTCGACGGTCACCCGGCCGGAGAACTCGGCGATCGGGGTCATGCCCTTCGGGGTGCGGGCCTCGAACAGCTCGACCACGCGGGGCAGGCCGTGGGTGATGTCCTCGCCGGCGATGCCGCCGGTGTGGAAGGTCCGCATCGTGAGCTGGGTGCCCGGCTCGCCGATCGACTGGGCGGCGATGATGCCGACCGCCTCGCCGATGTCGACCAGCCGGTTGGTGGCCAGGCTGCGCCCGTAGCAGAGCTGGCAGACGCCGACCTTGGACTCGCAGGTGAGCACCGAGCGGCACAGGACCTCGCCCACACCGTGCTCGACGAGCGCGTCGATCACCAGGTCGTCGACCTCGGTGCCCGCCTCCAACAGCACCTTCTGCGCCTTGGAGTCGGGCACGACGACGTCCTCGGCCAGGATGCGCGAGAGCGCCTGGCTCTCGACCGGCCGGGACCGGACCCAGTCGTACTCGCCCTTCGCGCCGGGCCTGGGCCGGCGCACCGCGGTCGTGACCGGGATGCCGCGCTCGGTGCCGCAGTCGTGCTCGCGCACGATCACGTCCTGGGTCACGTCGACCAGGCGCCGGGTCAGGTACCCGGAGTCGGCCGTGCGCAGGGCGGTGTCGGCCAGCCCCTTGCGGGCGCCGTGGGTCGAGATGAAGTACTCGAGCACGGTCAGGCCCTCGCGGAAGTTGGCCTTGATCGGCCGGGGGATGATGTCGCCCCGCGGGTTGGCGACCAGCCCGCGCATACCGGCGATCTGGCGGACCTGGGTCATGTTCCCGCGCGCGCCCGACGTGGCCATCATGTAGATGGGGTTGAAGGGCTCCTGCCGGAAGCGCTCCTCCATGTCCTCACGGACCCGCTCGGTGGCCTCGGTCCAGATCTCGATGAGCTCCTGCCGGCGCTCGTCGTCGGTGATGATGCCCTTGCGGAACTGCGACTCGACCTTCTCGGCGCGCTTCTCGAACTCGTCGAGGATCTGCTGCTTGCGCGGCGGCTTGAGCACGTCCTGGATGGACACGGTCACGCCGGCCCGCGACGCCCAGTGGAAGCCGAGGGTCTTCATGTTGTTCAGGACCTCGGCGGTCATGGTCTGGTCGTAGCGGTCGGCGATGCGGCCGACCAGGGTCGACAGCTCGCGGTTCTGCAGCGTCTCGTTGACGAACGGGAGGTCGTCGGGCAGCGCCTCGTTGAACAGCAGGCGCCCCACGGTGGTCTCGACCTTGCCGTCGTCCTCCACGTCGGCCCGCTTGCCCGCGGGCAGCCGGACCACGATCGGGTCCTGGAGCTGGATCGACTTGAAGTCGTAGGCCATGACCGCCTCGGCCACCGAACCGAACGCCCGCAGTCTGACGCTTGGTTCGGTGGCATCGGTGCTCTTCTTGGAGCCCTTCGTCGCCGAAGGCGTCGACCCGTTGGCGGCGTCAGCCGCGGGTGTCTTGTAGGTGAGGAAGTAGATGCCGAGGACCATCTCGTGGGTCGGGACCGCGATCGGCCGGCCGTTGGCGGGCGACAGGATGTTGTTGGTCGACAGCATCAGGATGCGCGCCTCTGCCTGCGCCTCGGCGGACAGGGGCACGTGCACGGCCATCTGGTCGCCGTCGAAGTCGGCGTTGAACGCCTTGCAGACCAGCGGGTGGATCTGGATGGCCTTGCCCTCGACGAGCACCGGCTCGAACGCCTGGATGCCCAGGCGGTGCAGGGTCGGCGCCCGGTTGAGCAGCACCGGGTGCTCGCGGATGACCTCCTCGAGCACGTCCCAGACCTGCGGCCGGGAGCGCTCGACCATGCGCTTGGCCGACTTGATGTTCTGGGCGTAGGAGAGGTCCACCAGCCGCTTCATCACGAACGGCTTGAACAGCTCGAGGGCCATCTGCTTGGGCAGCCCGCACTGGTGGAGCTTCAGCTCCGGTCCGACCACGATGACCGAGCGGCCCGAGTAGTCGACGCGCTTGCCGAGCAGGTTCTGGCGGAAGCGGCCCTGCTTGCCCTTGAGCATGTCGGACAGGCTCTTGAGTGGCCGGTTGCCCGGCCCGGTGACCGGCCGGCCACGGCGGCCGTTGTCGAACAGCGCGTCGACGGCCTCCTGGAGCATGCGCTTCTCGTTGTTGACGATGATCTCGGGCGCGCCCAGGTCGAGCAGCCGCTTGAGCCGGTTGTTGCGGTTGATGACCCGCCGGTACAGGTCGTTCAGGTCGCTGGTGGCGAAGCGGCCGCCGTCCAGCTGCACCATCGGGCGCAGGTCGGGCGGGATGACCGGGATGCAGTCGAGCACCATGCCGAGCGGCGAGTTGCGCCGGCCGACGAAGGCGCTGACCACGCGCAGGCGCTTGATCGCGCGCTGCTGCTTCTGGCCCTTGGAGGTCGCGATGACCTCGCGCAGGCGGGCCTGCTCCTCCTCGATGCCCTCGCGCAGCAGCAGGTCCTTCATGGCGTCGGCGCCCATGCCGGCCGAGAAGTACTCGCCGAAGCGCTCGCGCAGCTCGCGGTAGTACTGGTCGTCGGCCAGGAGCTGCTTCGGGGTCAGGTTCTTGAACATGTCGAGGACCCGTTCCAGCAGCTCGACCTGGGCGGCCGCCTTCTGGGCGATGTCCTTGAACGCGCGCTCGGCCTCGTTACGGGCCTTGCGGCGCTGGTCGGACTTGGCCCCCTGGGCCTCCAGCTCGGCCAGGTTGGCCTCGAGCTGCGCCTTGACCTCTTCCTCGCGCTTCTGCTTCTCGACCTCGACCTGCTCGCGCTCGTGGGCGATCTCGGTCTCGATCCGGGGCAGGTCGTCGTGCCTGCGGTCCTCGTCGACCCAGGTCACCACGTTGGCCGCGAAGTAGATGATCTTCTCGAGGTCCTTCGGCGCCATGTCGAGCAGGTAGCCGAGGCGGCTGGGCACGCCCTTGACGTACCAGATGTGGGTGACCGGTGCGGCCAGCTCGATGTGGCCGATCCGCTCACGGCGCACCTTGGCCCTGGTCACCTCGACGCCGCAGCGCTCGCAGATGATGCCCTTGAAGCGGACGCGCTTGTACTTGCCGCAGTAGCACTCCCAGTCCCTGGTCGGGCCGAAGATCTTCTCGCAGAACAGGCCGTCCTTCTCGGGCTTGAGGGTGCGGTAGTTGATGGTCTCGGGCTTGCGCACCTCACCGTTGGACCACATGCGGATCTGCTCGGCCGTTGCCAGGCCGATCCGCAGCTCGTCGAAGTAGTTGACGTCGAGCAACTTAGACCTCCTCGACCGACGAGGGCTCCCGCCGGCTCAGGTCGATGCCAAGCTCCTCCGCGGCCCGGAAGACGTCCTCGTCCGTCTCCCGCATCTCGATCTCCTGGCCCTCGGCCGAGAGCACCTCGACGTTCAGGCAGAGGGACTGCATCTCCTTGATGAGCACCTTGAAGGACTCCGGGATGCCGGGCTCGGGGATGTTCTCGCCCTTGACGATCGCCTCGTACACCTTCACGCGACCGAGGACGTCGTCGGACTTGATGGTGAGCAGTTCCTGCAGGGCGTAGGCGGCGCCGTAGGCCTCGAGGGCCCAGACCTCCATCTCGCCGAAGCGCTGGCCGCCGAACTGCGCCTTCCCGCCCAGCGGCTGCTGGGTGATCATCGAGTACGGGCCGGTCGAGCGGGCGTGGATCTTGTCGTCGACCAGGTGGAGCAGTTTCAGGATGTAGATGTAGCCGACCGTGACCGGCGACGGGTAGGGCTCGCCGGTACGGCCGTCGTAGAGGATGGCCTTGCCCTCGGAGTCCACCAGCTTGCGCTGGTCACCGGTGATCGGGTCCTGGTAGGTGCCCAGGGTCGCGGTGAGCAGGTCCTCGATGGCGGCCTCGTTGGCGCCGTCGAACACGGGCGTGCCGAGGTTGACCCGCCGCTTGCCCTGGTGGGCGTCCTCGGGGCTCCAGCCGGCCACCCTGGCCCAGTCGGGCACCCCGTCGAACGACCAGCCGTGCGCGGCCACCCAGCCGAGGTGGGTCTCGAGGATCTGGCCGATGTTCATCCGGCTCGGCACGCCGAGCGGGTTGAGGATCACGTCGACCGGGGTCCCGTCGGACAGGAACGGCATGTCCTCCTCGGGGAGGATCTTGGAGATGACGCCCTTGTTGCCGTGGCGCCCGGCCAGCTTGTCGCCGTCGGAGATCTTGCGCTTCTGGGCCACGTAGACCCGCACGAGCTGGTTGACGCCCGGGTTCAGGTCGTCGCCGGCGTCGCGCGAGAACACCCGCACGCCGATCACCTTGCCGGTCTCGCCGTGGGGCACCTTGAGGCTGGTGTCGCGCACCTCGCGCGCCTTCTCGCCGAAGATCGCACGGAGCAGGCGCTCCTCGGGGGTCAGCTCGGTCTCGCCCTTCGGGGTCACCTTGCCGACCAGCACGTCGCCCGGGGCGACCTCGGCGCCGATGCGGATGATGCCCCGCTCGTCGAGGTCCTTCAGCACGTCCTCGCTGACGTTGGGGATGTCCCGGGTGATCTCCTCGGCCCCGAGCTTGGTGTCGCGCGCGTCGACCTCGTGCTCCTCGATGTGGATCGAGGTGAGCACGTCGTCCTTGACCAGGCGCTCGGACAGGATGATGGCGTCCTCGTAGTTGTGGCCCTCCCAGGGCATGAACGCGACCAGGAGGTTCTTGCCCAGCGCGAGCTCGCCCGCGTCGGTGCAGGGCCCGTCGGCCAGCACGTCGCCGGCGGCCACGCGGGTGCCCTCGGTGACGATCGGCTTCTGGTTGATGCAGGTGCCCTGGTTGGAGCGCTCGAACTTGCGCATGCGGTAGGTCTTGGCCGACCCGTCGGCGTGCCGCACGGTGACCGTCTCGGCCGAGACGTCCTCGACCGTGCCGGGCTGCTCGGCCACGACCACGCCGCCGGCGTCGACCGCCACGCGGCCCTCGATACCGGTGCCGACCAGCGGCGCCTCGGACCGGAGCAGGGGCACCGACTGGCGCTGCATGTTGGCGCCCATCAGGGCCCGGTTGGCGTCGTCGTGCTCGAGGAACGGGATCAGGGCGGTGGCCACCGACACCATCTGGCGGGGGCTGACGTCCATGTAGTCGACCTCGGCGGGCAGCACGTTGGCGACCTCGCCGGTGACGCCGACGCCCTGGCCCGTGCCGTACTCGGCCCGGGCGGCGCTGCGCTGGCCGGACACGCCGGCCGAGCGGCTGCCCTGGCGGACCAGCACGCGGTCCTCGACGAAGTGGCCCTTGGCGTCGACCTGCGCGTTGGCCTGCGCGATCACGTGCAGGTCCTCGTCGTCGGCGGTCAGGTAGTCCACCTTGGCGGTGACCCGGCCGTTCTCGACCTTACGGTACGGCGTCTCCACGAAGCCGTACTCGTTGATGCGGGCGTAGGTGGAGAGGTTGCCGATGAGGCCGATGTTCGGACCCTCGGGGGTCTCGATCGGGCACATGCGGCCGTAGTGGGAGGGGTGGACGTCGCGCACCTCGAACCCGGCCCGCTCGCGCGAAAGCCCGCCCGGGCCGAGCGCCGACAGGCGGCGCCGGTGGGTCAGGGCGGCCAGCGGGTTGGTCTGGTCCATGAACTGCGACAGCTGCGAGGTCCCGAAGAACTCCTTGATGGCCGCGACCACCGGGCGGATGTTGATCAGGGTCTGGGGCGTGATCGCCTCGGCGTCCTGGGTGGTCATGCGCTCGCGGACGACCCGCTCCATGCGGGAGAGGCCGATGCGGACCTGGTTCTGGATCAGCTCGCCGACCGAGCGCAGGCGCCGGTTGCCGAAGTGGTCCTGGTCGTCGGTGATCGTGGTCGGGTCGCCCTCGTGGAGCCGGACCAGGTAGTCGACGGTGGCGATGATGTCGTCGCGGGTCAGGGTCAGCTCGCGGTGGGTGTCGTCCAGGCCGAGCTTCTTGTTCAGCTTGTAGCGGCCGACCTTGGCCAGGTCGTAGCGCTTGGGCTGGAAGAACAGCCCGTTGAGGAGCTGGCGGCCGGACTCGGCGCTGGGCGGCTCGCCCGGGCGCAGGCGGCGGTAGATCTCGACGAGGGCGTCCTCCTCGGTCCGGGTGTGGTCCTTCTCGAGGGTGAGCATCATCGTCTCGGACTCGCCGAAGCGCTCGCGGATCTCGGCGTCGGTCATGCCGAGGCCGCGCAGCAGTACGGTCACGGGCAGGCGGCGCTTGCGGTCCAGGCGGACGCCGACGGTGTCCTTCTTGTCGACGTCGAACTCCAGCCAGGCACCCCGGGCGGGGATGACCCGGCAGGAGGTCAGCATCTTGTCGAGGGTCTTGTCGGGCTCCTGCTCGAAGATGACCCCGGGCGAGCGGACGAGCTGGGAGGTGACCACCCGCTCGGTGCCGTTGATGATGAAGGTGCCCTGGTCGGTCATGACCGGGAAGTCACCCATGAACACCGACTGGGACTTGATCTCGCCGGTGGTGCGGTTCTGGAACTCGGCCTGCACGTGGAGCTTGCGCGAGTAGGTGTTGTCCTTCTCGCGGCACTCCTCGACCGAGTGCTCGGGCTCTTCGAAGCGGTGCTCACCGAAGGTGAGCGCCATCTGGCCGGTGAAGTCCTCGATGGGGCTGATCTCTTCGAAGGTTTCCCGCAGCCCGTCGGTGATCAACCACTCAAAGGACTGTCGCTGGATGGCGATAAGGTCAGGGATGGGAAGGATCTCGGGGATCTTGCCGAAGGAGAGTCGGGGCGAGACCGAGGTACGCGGGTCGCTCAAGTGGCGTCCCTCCCCTTTCGCGGGAAGTGGTGAACGGGTGCGCGGGCACGCCAAAGCCGGCACGGGCAGTGGGGTCAAGGGCGCGCGAAGACATGCGAAGGAGCAGTGTAGCGCTCCCCTACACTGCTGTCAACAGCGACTTGAGGGTCTGCGTGTGCACCTCTCAAACGTCGGGCTCGACGGGAGTGTGGCGCCCCCACCGGAGCGTGTCAAGAGAGTCAGTAGAGTCAGGCGAACGGCCATGCCTGGCCAAATAGGGTGTAACCCGTCATGGGCCTGGGTGGTGCCGGCCCGTGGGCCGGGTGGTGCCGGCCCGTGGGCCGGGTGGTGCCGGCCCGGGGCTCCGTTCTCCGCTCCGACAAGAGCAGTCGCTAGGAACGGGTCCCGGGCGGGCTTCCTTGTCGATCCGTCCTCCCACCTGATGCCAGGCTGGCCGTCCCCCCATCTGGTGCCAGGCCGGCCGTCCCCTACCTGGTGCCAGGCCGGCCGTCGGTGTGGGGTGGACTCGGGAGGGTGGTCGGGTGGTCGGGTTGGTCAGGGTGGTCGGGTTACTTGAGCTCGACGGAGGCGCCGGCGCCCTCGAGCTGGGCCTTGGCCTTTTCGGCCTGGTCGCGGGGGACGCGCTCGAGCACGGGCTTGGGGGCGCTGTCGACCAGGTCCTTGGCCTCCTTGAGGCCGAGGCTGGTGAGGGTGCGCACCTCCTTGATGACCTGGATCTTCTTCTCGCCGGGTGCGGTGAGGACGACGTCGAACTCGGTCTGCTCCTCCTCGAGCGGCGCGGCCTCGGCCGCGGCGCCGCCGCCGGCCGGGCCGGCGGCGATGGCGACCGGGGCGGCCGCCGAGACCCCGAAGGTCTCCTCGAACTGCTTCACGAACTCCGACAGCTCGAGGAGGGTCATCTCCTTGAAGGCGTCCAGGAGGTCGTCGGTGGACAGCTTGGGCATGATCTGCTTGCTCCTTACTCGGTCGTGCCGGAGTCGGCGGTGGCGGTGGCGGTGTCGGCCGGGGCGGCGGCCTCGGAGGCGGCGACCTCGGCTGGGGCGGGGGCCTCGGGGGCGGGGGCCTCGGCGGCGGGGGCCTGGTCGCCCGGGGTGGCGCCGGCCTCCTCCTCGAGCTTGTCCCGCAGAGCGGCGGTCATGGTGGCCACCTGGCGCAGCGGGGCGGCCAGCAGGCTGGCGGTCTGCTGGAGCGACGCCTGCAGCAGCCCGGCCATGCGGGCCAGCAGGACCTCGCGGGACTCGAGGGTGGCGAGCCGGCGCACGGCGTCGGCGTCCAGCACCTTCCCCTCGAGCACGCCGCCCTTGACCACCAGGGCCGGGTGCGTGCGGGAGAACTCGGCCAGGTCCTTTGCGGCCTGGACCACGTCGCCGTGCACGAAGGCCACCGCGGTCGGGCCCTGCAGCAGGGGAACGAGGTCCCCGTACCCCACCTCGCGCACGGCGATGCTGGTCAGCGTGTTCTTGACGACCTTGTACTCGGTCTGGGACCCGCGCAGCGACGCTCGCAGCTGGCCGAGCTCTCCGACCTTGAGGCCGCGGTACTCGGTCAGCAGCGCGGCCGCCGACCCTTCCAGACGTCCCTTGATGGCCTCGACCTCAGCGACGTTGCTCGCACTCGGCACGGCCTCACCTCCCTGGCTCACCGGGAGCCGTCGTCCAAGGCCCCCGTCCCCACGCACGAAAAAACGGACGGTCCCGAGGACCGCCCGTCGCGTGCGCGCACGGCTCCGCCCGGAGGTGCTCGCCGGAGGTGCTCGCCTGCGCCGGCGCCCGTCGAGACGGGCCTTCGTGTCGCATCGCGACAACCGAGCGGTCTTCGGCTCGGGCGAGGGTACATGCCCCACGAGCCGCCCGACAAGCTGGACGGGTCACATGCCGGCCAGGGCGGGGTCGGACACCCGGACCGCCACGGCGCCGTCGATCGGTGGGGAGAGCAGGCCCCGGGCGGCCAGGCCGTCCAGGGCGGCGTCCACGGCCAGGGTGTAGGTCCAGGCCAGGAAGGCGCCCTCGTCGCGGCCCGGGATGCGGCGGCGGACCGGGTCGAAGGCGGGCAGGGAGGCCTCGACCAGCCGGACCACCGACCACCCGAGCGCCTCGGACAGCTCCCGGAGGGCGGGCTCCCGGCCCGCGGGCAGCGCGGGCGCTGCCTCCGGGTCGACCGCCAGCTGGTCCCAGCGGGGGGCGAGGGGGCGGCCGAAGCGGACCAGGGCGCCCCGGCCCGGGAGCACGGTGGCCCGGGCGAACCAGGTGCCGGCGCCCTCGCGGTCGCCCTCGGCCAGCCAGACGAAGGCGCTGCCGAACGGCGGGGCGGCCAGGCCCTGGCGGCGGAGCAGGCGGCGCACGCCGAGGTCGAGGACGAGCCCGCCGACGACGAGGAACGCGGCCGGGGGCCCACCGGGACCGGCCACGGTAGCGTGCACCGGCTCGTACTCGACCTCGAGCCGGCTCCACTCGCCTGCCACCAGGCGGGCGATGCTGGCGCCGAGGTCGCCGGCTGCCGAGCGGAGCGACTTGACCTGGTCCGCCCGGCCCACCGGGAAGCGGGGCCGGCCGTCGGCACCGGCCAGGCCGGCCGCCTTCAAGGTGGCGAGCCGGTTCTGGCCGAGGCGGTCGAGCGGCGAGCCGCCGGCCACGGCGGCCAGCAACGGGCCGTGCACGGCCGGGTCGATCAGCTCGTCGGGCTCGACCGCCGGCGGCAGCGGCGCCCACCAGCCGAGGTGCCAGGCTTCCCGCATGGCGCCCCGGACCGCTATGCGGTCCGAGCCTCCCGGTCGGCGGTCAGGTTGCGGGTCTGGGCCGGGTCGAGCTTGATCCCGGGGCCCATCGAGGTGGACACGGTGATGCCCTTGATGTAACGGCCCTTGGCCGCCGCCGGCTTGGCCCGCACGATCTCGTCCAGCACGACCTGGTAGTTCTCGGTCAGCGCGCTGGTCGGGAACGAGGTCTTGCCGAGGACCAGGTGCACGTTGCCCTTGGTGTCGACCCGGTACTCGACCTTGCCGCCCTTGATGTCGGTGACCGCCTTGGCGACCTCGGGGGTGACCGTGCCCGAGCGCGGGTTGGGCATCAGGCCGCGTGGGCCGAGGATGCGCCCGAGGCGGCCGACCTGGCCCATCATGTCGGGGCTGGCCACTGCGGCGTCGAAGTCGAGGAACCCGCCCTGGATGCGCTCGACGAGGTCCCGGCCGCCGACGACGTCGGCGCCGGCCGCCTCGGCGTCCCGGGCCGCGTCGCCCTCGGCGAACACGGCCACGCGGATCGTCTTGCCGGTGCCGTGGGGGAGCGAGACGGTGCCCCGGACGATCTGGTCGGCCCGCCGGGGGTCGACCCCGAGCCGGAAGGCGACCTCGACAGTGGCGTCGAAGCGGGTCGGGTTGGTGGACCTGGCCAGCTCGAGCGCGTCCCAGGGATGGTAGAGGGTGGTGCGGTCGACCTTCTTGGCGGCCTCCGCGAACTTCTTTCCTGCCATCTGGTGGCGTCCTCCTGTGGTCTGCGGGGCGCGCACACGCCCCTCCCACCCGGCCGGCGAACTTGCCGGCCGGTCGCCGGCCCGAATCTGGCCGGCGTCGCCGGTCGAAACTTGGCCGGCGTCGCCAGTCGAATCTGGCCGGCGTCGCCAGTCGAATCTGGCCGGCGAAATCAATCAATCGCCGCGAAGCGGCTCCAAGCCTTCCAGTGGCGGGCGTCAGCCCGCCACGGAGATGCCCATGGAGCGGGCGGTGCCCTCGACGATCTTCATGGCGCCCTCGATGTCGATGGCGTTCAGGTCGGGCATCTTGGTCTCGGCGATCTCCCGGACCTGGTCGCGGGTGACCGTGCCGACCTTGGTCTTGTGCGGCTCGGCCGAGCCCTTCTCGACCCCGGCCGCCTTGCGCAGCAGCACGGCCGCGGGCGGGGTCTTGAGCACGAAGCTGAAGGTCCGGTCCTCGTAGATGGTGATCTCGACCGGGATGACGTTGCCGGACTGCGCCGCGGTGGCCGCGTTGTACTGCTTGACGAAGTCCATGATGTTCACGGCGTGGGGGCCGAGGGCGGTGCCCACGGGGGGCGCCGGGGTGGCCGCGCCGGCCGGAAGCTCGATCTTGATGACGGCCGTCACCCTGCGGCGGCGGGTTGGCTGCGGTGGCATGGCTGGCAGTTGCTCCTTGACGGTTGCGTTGGTTGTGAGGGCTAGAGCTTCTGGACCTGGTCGAAGGCGAGCTCGACCGGGGTCTCGCGCCCGAAGATGGAGACCAGCACCTTGAGCTTCTGCTGGTCGACGTTGATCTCCGCGATCGAGCCGGGGAGCTGGGCGAACGGGCCCGAGGTGACCGTCACCGACTCGCCCACCTGCCACTCGACCCGCGGCTTGATCTTCTCGATCGGCTTGGTCTCCAGGATCTTGGCGACTTCCTTCTCCGACAGCGGGGTGGGCTTGGCGCCCGAGCCCACGAAGCCGGTGACCCCGGGGGTGTTCCGCACGACGTACCAGGAGTCGTCGTCGAGGTACATGCGGACGAGCAGGTAGCCGGGAAAGACCTTGCGGGAGACGACCTGCTTCTTGCCCCCCTTGATCTCCATGACGTCTTCCATGGGGATCACGACCTCGAAGATCTTCTCCTCCATGTTCATGGAGGAGATCCGGCTCTCGAGGTTGGCCTTCACCTTGTTCTCGTAGCCCGCGTAGGTGTGGACGACGTACCAGTCCCCGAAGCTGTAGCCGGGGCCGGTCTCGCCGGTCGCGATGTCGGTGCTCATGACACTCCTGGTGAATCGGATCGATCGTTCCGGCGGCTAGCTGAAGATGGCGATGACGGCCTTCCCGAACAGGGTGTCCATCCCGAAGATGACCGCCGTGATGGCGGTCACGGCTACCAGGACGACCACCGTGTAGGACACCACCGTACGCCGGTCGGGCCAGTTGACCTTACGCAGCTCCGCAATGACCTCGCTGCCGAAGCTGGTCATCCCGCTCAACCTCGATCGCCGCCTGCCGGCCTGCCCGACCGCAGCCTGCCTGGCCGCCTGCTGGCGGCTGACCTGCTGCTTGCGTAGCTGCTGCATGCGCTCGGCCTGGTCGGTCGTGCGCTGCTGGCGAGCCATGGCTCGCTTGGTTTCCCTGTTCATCGCAAGGCCTGCTCCTCAGAGCGCCAAGTGGCGCAGCCGGTCGACGTGCACCCATGCCCGCTCCGAGGGGACATGGGGTTGGCAGGCCAGGAGGGACTCGAACCCCCAACCACCGGTTTTGGAGACCGGGACTCTTCCAATTGAGCTACTGGCCTGGGTAGGCGGAACGCCCCGGGCCTGGGCCCAAAGCCCACCAAGTATAGGGGCCAGGGTCCGACCCGCTCAAGGTGCCCCTCCCCGAGAGGCGTGGCACGGGCCGGGCGAGCTGCTCGGGTGGGATGCGGGCGTCCGGTCCAGGGTGCCGTCGGGCGGGTCGGCCTCGGGCCCGGCCGGCGGGCTCGGCGCCTACTCGGCCCGGGCCAGGGCGGGAGGGCGGAACGTGACCCGTGGGATGCCCCGGGGGCGTGGCCGTGGCGGTAGGGGGACCCCGCGGCGCCGCTGGCGCAGGGCGTGGGCCACGACGATGGTGGCGACCAGGGCGCCGGCCGAGCCGGCGGCGACGACCGCCACCCTCGGGTCGGCCACGCGGCGCCGGCCGATCGCCACCAGCAGCCGCTCCAGGGTGCCGTCGGGCGGGTCGGCCTCGAGCCCGCCCAGCACGGCCAGGGCGTGCCCGAGGCGGCTGTAGGCGGCGGCCTCGGCCGCGCAGCGGGTGCAGGCCATCACGTGGTCGGCCCGGACCTGGGCCTGCAGCGGGGTCAGCTCCTCGGCCCGGGCCGGGAGCAGCGGGCGGGTCTCGTGGCAGCCGGTCATGACCGCCGTCCCGATGTCCGGCGGCGGCCGTTGAGGACGACCACCTGGCCGCCCTCGGCCGACTCGAGCTCCGCCTTGAGCCGCTCGCGGGCCCGGAACAGGCGCACCTTCACCGCCCCCGGGGTCAGTCCCATCGCATCCGCCACCTCGTCGGTCGACTGCCCGTACAAGTCGCGCAGCACGAGCACCTGCCGCTGCCCCTCGGGCAGCTCGGTGACCAGGCGCTCGAGCCGCCGGGCGAGGGCCACCGTCTCGGCCCGCTCGGCCGGGTCCGGCGCCGGGTCCCGCGTGTCGGGTGGCACGACCGCCCCCTCGACGGCGATCCGCCGCGTCCGGCGCTTCAGCGCGCTCATGGCCACGTTCGTCGTCACCCGGTTCAGCCACGTCGTGAAGGACGCCTCATGGCGAAAGCTGCTCAGCTTGCGCACCACCCGGAGGTAGACGTCCTGGGTGACGTCGGCGGCGTCGTCCGGGTTGCCGACGAGCCGGAGCGCGCAGGTGTAGACGCTCCGATGCGTGCGGCGCACGAGCTCTTCGAGTGCCCAGCGGTCGCCGGCCTGAGCGGCCTCGACGAGCTCCCGGTCGACCTCCACCGCAGTCCCCTTCTACTGTCGAAGGCTTAGACCTTACCCGCGGGCTTGGGTTACAGACGTCAGTTGTGACGGTGGTAGCCGGTGAAGCCCCGCGTGAGCAGGTCGGTGCGGGACCTCCAGCGGCGCAGGAACCGATCGTAGTTCTTGCGGGAGGCACGGTCCCGGGTGGCAGGGTCGGTGTCGTAGAAGCCGCGGTGGCGGTGCCTGACGGCCGGGACCGCCACCCGGACCGCCCGGTAGCCCAGGGCGCGGACCGCGAACGAGTAGTCGAGGTCGGCGTTGCGGTAGTAGCGGTCCCTGGGGTCGACCTCGACCCGGGCCGCGAGCGCCCTGGGCACGGCCAGCAGGTAGCCCTCGATCGCGTCGACCTCCGGCCCGTCGTCGGCCTCGAACTCGAGCAGCGAGCGGGTGGTCACCCCCCAGCCGCCGGCCAGGCCCGTGCCCGGCTCGCCGAGCGCGTCGAGCAGCGGGGTGAGCAGGTCACCGGTGGCCTGGACGTGGGGGTCGAGCCAGACCAGGACCCGGCCGAGGGCCTGGCCCATGCCGAGGTTCATGGCCGCCCCGAAGCCGGCCGCCGGGTCGAGATGGAGCACGCCCACGCGGCTGTCGGCGGCGGCCAGCTCCTCGAGCGCCCGGCCGGTCCCCTCCTCCTCCGCGTCGTCGACCAGCACCACCTCGTAGTCGAGCCGGCCGCAGTGCCTGGCCAGGGCGGCGGTCGCCCTGGCGACGTCGGAGGGCCAGCCGGTCACGTGGACGACGACCGAGGCGTCGTGCCGGTCCGGGGTGTCCCAGCGTGGGGCGAGGGCGGCCGGGTCGACCGTGTCGAAGGGGGGCGCCTCGGACAGCTCGGGGCCCGCGGGCGTGTCGCGCACGAGCCAGCCGGCCGTCCGGAGCCGGTCCCGGAGGGCGTCGGCGCGAGCCCAGTCACGGGCCTCGCGGGCCCGTTGCCGCTCGGCGACGAGGGCGCGCACCTCCGGCTCAGGCTCGGGCATGGTCAGCTCAGCTCCAGGTCGGCCTCACCCTTGGACAGCACCCTGTTCCCCTCGTCGTCCTCGGCCCAGAACCTGAGCGTCACCCGGCTCCCGTCCACCTCGGCGACCTCGCCGCCCGCGGTGAGGGTCTGGCCGGGCTGGATCATGGCCGAGAACCGGACCTTGATCCGCTTGACCGCACCCGGGTCGCCGGCGTAGGCGGCGACCATGCGGGCGGCGACCCCCATGGAGTACATCCCGTGGGCGATCACCCCGGGCAGGCCGACCGACCGGGCCGCCTCGTCGCTCCAGTGGATGACGTTGAAGTCGCCCGAGGCACCCGCGTACTTGACGAGGTCGAGACGCTCGATCGGCTCGGAGACCTGGTCGAGCTTGTCGCCCGCGGCGACCTGGGCGGGGTCGCGGCGGGGGCTCACCGGCCCTCCCCGTCGGCGGCCCTGGAGGCGGTCCCGCGGGCGATCAGCAGGGACGTGGCCTGGCACACCGGCTCGCCGGCCTCGGTCGTGATCCTCGTCGTGATCGTGAGCAGCTCGTGGCGGCCCTTGGTCTGGGCGGCGGCCACCCGGCCGACGGCCACCAGGCGGTCGCCGGCCCGGATGGGCCGCTCGTAGACGAACTCCTGCTCGCCGTGGACGACCCGGGAGTAGTCGAGTCCCAGCTCCGGGTCGGCGTAGACGAGCGCGCCAGCCCGGAAGGACAGGACGACCGGGAAGGTGGGCACGGCGGGGATGTCGGGGTGGCCGGCAGCCCTGGCGGCCTCCTCGTCGTGGTAGACCGGGTCGTGCTCACCCACGGCGAGGGCGAACTCGCGGAGCTTCTCTCGCCCGACCTCGTAGCGGATGGGTGGGTACTCCTTGCCCACCAGGGCCTGGTTCAAGGGCATGCGCTGCACTCCTCGGGGCTGACGTTCCTCGGCCTGGTCACCGACGCTAGCCCGCCGCCGGGCCCGGGGCAACCAGCAGGGCCCGGGTCCCCGCACGGGCCCGGGAGCCCGAGAGCCCGGCGCGGTCGGGGGACGCGCGGGCCGGCACCCTCGCGCGAGCCGACACCCTCGCGCTCACCCCCCAGGGGCCCGGGAAACCCGAGAGCCCGGCGCGGGGGCCGGGCTCTCTCGCGGGGTGTGGACGGTCAGCGGGTCTCGCGGTGGGCGGTGTGCCGGCCGCACCAGCGGCAGTACTTCTTGATCTCGATGCGGTCGGGATCGTTCCGCTTGTTCTTGGTCGTCGTGTAGTTGCGGTGCTTGCACACCGTGCACGCCAGCGTGATCTTCGGCCTGATGTCGGTGGTCGCCACGTTGAGTTCCTTCCTTCGGCCCCCGAAGCGCATGCCTCCATGCGGTTCGAGCAAGCCTACGCGAGATGAGGGGGGTCATGCGAAGGCCCCGGCCGCTCGAGGGCGGCCGGGGCCTCGGGAGCTCGAGGCTACTTGAGGATTTTGATGACGCGGCCGGCGCCGACGGTGCGGCCACCCTCGCGGATGGCAAACCGCAGCCCCTCCGCCATCGCGATCGGCTGGATCAGCCGCACCGTCAT
>Ga0210378_10000113_pt1 | contig 36086 bp, 29 predicted proteins | sample PLM1_60_b1redo_FD_155465 | JGI IMG/M metagenome (GOLD analysis project Ga0210378, IMG submission 155465) | Groundwater sediment microbial communities from an aquifer in East River, Colorado, USA - PLM1_60_b1 redo | ecosystem: Environmental > Terrestrial > Soil > Riparian zone | place: USA: East... | reverse complement strand
AGCACGGTGGCGGTCGGCAGGAACGCCTCCCCCGAGCCGGCGAACGGCACGCGCAGCCGCAGCTCCACCAGCGGCACGGTGGCCCGCTGGACGGCGAGCACCCGCAGCCCGGTGGCGAGCGTGCGCTCAGCCAGCAGCGGCCGGGGCGCGACTCGCGGTTCGGTCAGGTCGGGGACGGCGATTCCCGCGCTGGGAACGTCGACGGCGGTCACTTGGCCCCTCCCGGGACGACCTCGAGCATGGCGCGGCGCTGCGGGCGCAGCGTCGCGGCGGCGGCGATCACCTGTTCGACGGTGACCGCGGCGAGCAGTGCCGGCAGTTCGTTGATCAGCTCGGCGCGGCCACGTTGCTGCTCCAGCACGGCCATGCTCAGCGTGCGGCTCAGCACCGCGTCGGACTCACGCAGCAGGTGCGCGGCGAGCCGGGCCTGGACGCGTGCCAGTTCGCCGGGCTTGAGCCCGTCGGTGGCGACGCGGTTCAGCTCCTCGTCGACCGCGGTGACGACGGCATCGGTCGTGACGTGCGGCGGGAAGTGGACCTGGAGCAGGAACGCGGTGGGGTCCCGGACGTCGAACGGGTCGCCCATGAAACCCAGGTACCCGGAGACGGAGGTGGCGATCGCGTCGTCCAGCATCAGGCGCTCGACCAGTCGCGACGCCTCGCCGTCGGTGAGTACCTCGGCCAGGACGACGAACGGCAGGTACGCCTCGAACTCCTTGACCGGATCAGGCACCCGCCACGCCATCGCCAGCGCCGGCATGGGCGCGAGCGGATCGGTGTAGCTGGCGCACCGCTCCTCGGTGAGGTCGGGCTCGATGAAGTCCGGGCGGACCGGCACCGGGCGGCCAGGGATCTCGCCGAAGTGCTTCTCGATCAGCGCGATGGTCTCGGGGACATCGATGTCGCCACCGACGGCGAGGACCGCGTTCCCGGGCGCGTAGTAGGAGTCGAAGAACGACGTCGCGTCCTCGACCGTGGCGGCTTCGAGGTCGACGAACGAGCCGTAACCGTCGTGGGAGTTGGCGAACGTGTCGAACATGACCGGCGGCAGCTTGAGCCACGGGAATCCGCCGTACGGCCGGTTCATCACGTTGACCCGGATCTCCTCCTTGACCACCGCGATCTGGTTCGCGAGGTTCTCCTCGGTGATCCGCGGCGACCGCATCCGGTCGGCTTCGAGGAAGAGTGCGCGTTCCAGGGCGTTGCTGGGCAGCGTTTCGAAGTAGTCGGTGTAGTCCAGGTGGGTGCTGCCGTTGAACACCCCACCCGAGGCCTGCACGTACCGGAAGTGGGCCAGCTTCTCCAGGTTTTCCGAGCCCTGGAACATCAGATGCTCGAAGAGGTGGGCGAAGCCGGTGCGCCCTTCCGGTTCGGAACGGATGCCCACGTCGTAGACGACGGCCACTCCGATCACCGGCGCGGAGCGATCCGGCGCGAGCACGACCCGGAGGCCGTTCGGGAGGGTGAGGCGCTCGACCTCGTAGGCAGTGGCGGGAATCTTCACGGTGGCTGACGACACGACAACGACACTAGCCGGCCGCGCTCGTACTTGCGGCGCCGATCCCGGCACCTGTGGACAGCCTGGGCGGCTCGCTCAGATGCGGCGGATCGAGGCGATGATCTTGTCGATCTCCGGCTTGAGTTGCTGGTGCGTGTCCGGGATCGAGATGTAGAGCACGCCAGCGTCCGGCCGGCCGACGTCGACCAGCACCACCGCTACCGTCTCGCCGCGCGCCTGGAGGCCCGTGGCCTGGAACGTCAGGTGGAATGTGGAGACCCAGGCTGGGCGGCCACCGACGGTGATGCGCTCGTTGCGGGTCTGCTCCTTCTCGTTCGGGCGCGGGTAGTAGGAGTTCCGGACGTCCTCGGCAACCTGCCGGCCGGCGCACTCCAGGTCGAGGCTGAGGCTGTCGCCGACGGTCGCCGGGACCTTGCCGGAGATGACCGAGGCGAGGTACTGACCCTCGGAGTACGTCTCGGTGACGATGTAGTAGCCCTGCTTGAACTCGACGCCGAGCGTGCCGTCCTTCCAGGTGCCGCGATCCCACGGCTTCCACGGGGCGCCGAGCTGGGTGTAGGAGATGCCAGCGTCGACGTCGGTGACCCGCGGACCCTCGGGAACGGGCACGGACTCACCGGCCGGCGCGGTGTCACTCGGCGGTGGGCAGAGCCGGGCGAGCGGCGGCCTGGACGGCTCGGCCGGAAGCGCACCGAACGGCCCGACGCCGGAGCGGGTCGACCCGCCGAAGAATCCGGTGGTGACCAGCACGAGGATCACGACGACACCGGCCACCAGCGCGCCGCCAGCCGCGACGCCGAACCACAGCAAGGTCCGGCTGCTGCTCGGCGTCGTTGGCGGCGGAACGCCTTCGTCAGGGTCGTCGTTGTCGACGCCCGCACCAGCCAGCGGCTGCCCCGTGGTCGCGTCACCAGCCGACGCGCGCGCCCACGGCGAACCCCGCCCGTCCCCGGCGGGGACCGACGGGCCACCGGAGGTGCTGATGCTCATGCCCCCAGTGTGCCCGTACGGCCGCCGAGTGCGCGCTCCTCCACGGAGAACCGAAGAGGAGCGGCGAAGATCACCTGCGCGCGACCGCCAACTGGCCGGCCTCGTCCGACACCGTCTGCGGCGGCGTCGACATGCTGTTGCGGGCGCCCGGCAGCTCGCCGATGCGCCACGGTGTCAACACGACCAGCGCGGCGAGCGCGAGCCCCAGCACAGCAACCGCGACCACGGTGCCCCAGCCAGTGCTCTGCCGCTCCACGCGCCGCCCGTTCATCCCGACCGTCCTGCCTGGTCCATAGCGGACCGCCTTTCCCCCGTGTGAATGTCGCGTCTTCCCTTTCAGACGCCTTCAAAGCCGGAAAGGTTGCGCGACTACTAGAGAATCACCGAGAAGGATCGTGTCCGGCTATCGAATTCCGGACACACTTCGCACCCGCCGCTGCCGGTTGCGCAATTCAGCAACAGTGAAGCCACTCAGCGCGACAGGTCAGTCACGGCAAGTTCCCGCCAGAGGTGCGCGGCAGCCTCGGCGCCCTTGTGCAGCATCGGCAGCACGACCCGCTCGTTCGGCGCGTGGAAGCGATCGTCGGGCAGCCCGACGCCGAGGAAGACCACCGGCGCCTCCAGCACCTCGGCCAGGTCGGCCTCCGGTCCGGACCCGCCCTCGCGCGTGAACAGCACCTCGGACTCGAACGCCTGCTCCATCGCGCGCACTACAGCGGCGTTCGCCGGGTGGTCGATCGGGGTGAGGCACGGCCGTACGCCGTCGCCGTAGAAGTGGACGCCGACGGTGATGCCCGGAGGCGTCCGCTCGGCGAAGTACTGCTTCACCGCCGCCTGGACCTCCAGCGGCTTCTGGTCGGCGACGAGCCGGAAGGACAGCTTGGCGTGTGCGTCCGTCGGGACGATCGTCTTGTGGCCGGGGCCGGTGTACCCGCCCCAGACCCCGTTCACCTCGGCCGTCGGGCGGGCCCAGATCCGCTCCAGGGTGGTGAAGCCGGCCTCGCCGTACGGGGCCCGCGACTTCGCGGTCTCGGTGATCCACTGCTGCTCGTCGAAGGGCAGCTTGGCGAACTTGGCCCGCTCCTCGTCGGTCAGCGCTACGACCCGGTCGTAGAAGCCGGGCAGCGTGACCTTGCCGTCGGCGTCGTGGAGTCCGGCGATCAGCTCGCAGAGCACGGTGAGCGGGTTCGGGACCGCGCCGCCGAACGATCCGGAGTGCAGGTCGATGTCGGGCCCATGCACGTCGACCTGGCAGTCGGTGAGGCCGCGCATGGCGGTGCAGACGCTCGGGGTCTCCCGGTTGAACATCGTCGTGTCACTCACCACGACGGCGTCGCAGTCGAGCCGGTCGCGACGCTCGCGGAGCAGCGCGGCGAAGTGCGGGGACCCGGACTCCTCCTCGCCCTCCACGACGAACTTGAGGTTGACTGCCGGCGCGGTCCGGCCAGTGGCGGCGAGGTGCGCGCGCAGGCCGAGGAGGTGGAACGCGACTTGGCCCTTGTCGTCCAGGGCGCCGCGGGCGAACAGCTCCTCCCCACGGATCGTCGGCTCGAACGGCGGCGTCTCCCACAGCTCCAGCGGGTCGACCGGCTGAACGTCGTGGTGGCCGTAGACGACGATCGTCGGCGCGTCCGCCTCGCCGGACGGCCACTCCGCGAAGACCGCGGGAGCCCCGGGCGTCTCCCAGATTTCCACCGTCGGGAAGCCGGTACGCCGGAACGCCTCCGCCAGCCACTCCGCCGAGCGCCGCACCTCACCGGCCAGCTCGGGATCAGCGCTGATGGACGGGATCCGCAGCCAGGCGTCGAGATCGGCGTGGAGGTCGGCGATGTGGTCCAGCACGTACGCGCGCTCGTCGGTCATGACAGCAATTTACCGCCGGGGCACCGCGCCGTTTCATCGCCAGCGCGCCCCGCCCCGAATGTTCCGCTTCGTGGTGGGCCGCGCCAGCGGTGAGGGAAACAGCACGCGGCGATCTGGTGTGGACTGCTTCCAGGCCGACCAACTGGGTCGTAGGGTGCCGAAGTTGGCCGTATCCGGGACCGACCGCCCTGGACCGCCAGCCGGAGCCGACGCGGGCCCACCCGCCCGCGCCCACCGCGCCCACCGCTACGAGGAGAACACCCGTGAGAGAGACACCGTCCCGACGCTGGGCACGCCATCTGGCGCTCCCGGTCTTTGCCGCAGCGCTGGTGGCGGCGCTGCCGATAGCCACCACCGGTTCCGGCTCGACCTCCGCCGCGCCCGAGCGGTGGACCCCGCTCACGCCGGTCAACGTCGCGTTCGGCAAGTCCATGCCGAAGCACGAGACCAAGGCGCAGCTCCTCTCCTTCAACGACTTCCACGGCAACATCGACCCGCCGAGCGGCAGCGGCGGCCTGGTCAACGGCACCCCCGCTGGTGGCGTCGAGTACCTCGCCACCGCGGTGAAGAAGCTCCGCGAGACCGCCACCAAGGAGCGCCGCCCCAGCCTCACCGTGGGCGCCGGCGACCTCGTCGGCGCGACGCCGCTGGTCAGCGCCGCGTTCCACGACGAGCCGGCCATCGAGACGATGAACAAGGTCGGCCTGGACATCAGCTCGGTCGGCAACCACGAGTTCGACGAGGGCATCACCGAGTTGAAGCGCCTCCAGCGCGGCGGCTGCCACCCGGTCGACGGCTGCCAGGACGGCGATGGCTTCCGCGGCGCGAAGTTCAAGTACCTCGCCGCGAACGTGGTCGACAAGAAGACGCAGGAGCCAATCCTGCCGGCGTACGAGATCCGCACCATCGGCGGCGTGAAGGTCGGCTTCGTCGGGATGACGCTCAAGGGCACCCCATCGATCGTCAACCCGGCCGGCATCAGCACAGTCGACTTCCTCGACGAGGCTGTCACGGCGAACTACTACGCCGGTGTGCTCAAGGCCAAGGGCGTGAAGGCGCTCGTCCTTCTCGTGCACGAGGGCGGAGCCCAGGCCACCACACCGCCGCCGGACCAGTCCGGCTGCGCGGGCTTCGCGGGCGCCATCACCCCGATCGTGGCGAACCTGCGGCCCGAGTACGGCGTGGTCGTCTCCGGCCACACCCACCGGTTCTACAGCTGCGCGTTGCCGAACTCCTCCGGCCGGGACTCGGTGGTCACCTCCGCCGGTTCCGCCGGCGTGCTGGTCACCGACATCGGCGTCACGCTGAACCGCAAGACCGGCCAGTTCGCCTCGGCGTCGGCCCGGAACGTGATCGCCGAGAACGGCGTCCGCAACCCGGACGGCACCTGGCAGAAGGACGCGGCCGGCAACTTCGTCCGCAACCCGGCGCTCGTCGACAAGCAGCTCAAGAAGATCGCCGACAAGTACCGCACGGCCGTCGCCCCGATCGCCAACAAGGTCGTCGGCAAGATCACCGCGGACATCTCGAACACCAACAACGCGGCCGGCGAGAGCGCGCTCGGTGACGTGATCGCCGACGCCCAGCTCGCATACACCACGGGCACGGGCGCGCAGATCGCGTTCATGAACCCGGGCGGCATCCGCGCACCGCTCACGTTCGCCCTCTCGCCCGGCGGCGAGCCGGCCGGCGACGTGACCTACGGCGAGGCGTTCACCGTCCAGCCGTTCAACAACCTGGTCGTCACCCAGTCGTTCACCGGCCAGCAGATCAAGGACGTGCTGGAGCAGCAGTTCGTCGTACAGCGGATCCTGCAGGTGTCGACCGGCTTCTCGTACTCGTACGACACCACCGCCGCCGCGGGCTCCCGCGTCTCGAACATCACGCTGAACGGGGTGCCGCTCGACCTGGCGGCCTCCTACAAGCTGACGACGAACGACTTCCTCGCCAACGGTGGGGACGGCTTCACCAACCTCACCAAGGGCACCGGCCGGGTCACGGCGCCGGGGTTCGATGTGGACGCGCTCACCGCGCACCTCGGCGGACCGGCCTCCCCGATCGGCCCTGGCCCGCAGAACCGGATCATCAAGCTCGGCTAGGCATCGCCGGCGCCGGCCCCCGCTGAATTGGCGGGGGCGGCGTCGTGTTGTGCAGCGACGCGCCGATCCAACGCACGTCCAACGCGCACGGCGCCGCACAACAAGCGGGTGTCGCACGAGGAGGGACACCGGCGACGTTCCGCATCGGGAGCCTCTAGCCTGGGGTCATGGAACGAATCGCGGCGCGGGGGCTGACGTTCGAGGTGCGGCTGGACGGGCCCGCCGACGGGGAGCCGGTGCTCCTCCTGCACGGCTTCCCGCAGGACAGCAGGGTCTGGGGCCCGATATCCGAGCGCCTGCACGCCGCCGGCCTGCGCACGGTCGTGCCGAACCAGCGCGGCTACTCGCCGGACGCGCGCCCGGGTCCCGTCGAGGCGTACCGGGTGACCGAGTGCGCCGCCGACGCCGCCGCGCTGCTCGACGCGCTGGGCATCGAGTCCGCTCACGTGGTCGGGCACGACTGGGGCGCCGTCGCGGCGTGGAACCTGGCCGGTCGCCACCCGGAGCACGTCCGCACGCTCACCGCCGTCTCGGTGCCGCACCCCGCCGCGGCCGCGCAGGCGATCGCGCTCGACCCCGAGCAGCAGCAGCTCTCGTCCTACATCGGCCTCTTCCGCCAGGCCGGCACTGCCGAGCAGGCGCTGCTCGCCGACGACGCCAAACTGCTCCGCGCGATGCTGGTGGAGTCCGGGCTCACGGAGCCGTTCATCGAGCGATACGTCGAGGCGGTCAGCGACCGTGCCGTGCTCACCGCCGGTCTCAACTGGTACCGGGCGCTCACGCTGCTCGACCTCGACGGCCTGGGCCCGATCACGTGCCCCACGACGTACGTCTGGGGCGACCGGGACACCTTCTTCGGAAAGTTCAGTGTGGAGCGGTGCGCCGACCACGTGAGCGGCCCGTACCAACACGTTCCGCTGCCGGGCGTGACCCACTGGATCCCCGAGCAGGAGCCCGAGGTGCTCGCCGATCTGATCGTCGACCGGATCGGCTCGCTACAGCACTGAACGCCGTAGCTCACAACGGTCGCTACGTGGCTATATGGCACACTCAGCCCCAAGCCCCCAGACCCACCTAGAAGGCACCGACCGGGGCAGATTGCATGAAAACTTTATCGATACAGTAACTCACTTAACAGAAGTTTTCTCTGCGAATCGTTCCTATCAGGGCTCTCCATTGCATAGGTTGCCGAGTACTCCCACCGGAGCGGGCCGCGCATGCCCTCATGCGGGTCCGGTCACCTGTACACCCACGGAGGTAGTTCGTGCGGAAAGTTACGGTGGGGTTGCTGAGCCTCTCGCTGGCTTCGGGTATTGGATTGATGTTCGGACCGAACGCAATCGCTAGCCCGCCGGTTGACGCACCCCCGGCAGCAACCCCCGTCAAGAAGGCGCTCATTGGGGACGAACTCCCCAACCCGCTCGAAGAGAAGCGCCGTGAGCTGCGCCAGGAGGCAATCGACCTGGTGCTCTCAGGCAAGGCTAAGCCGCAGAAGCGGGGCGCCAGCACGGTCGTCAAGGTCGGTAAGACCGTCGACCAGCGCACCGGCGCGAAGTCCGTCAAGGGCGCCGCGGCTCCGACCAAGGACCAGTACGTCGAGCTCAAGCGCGAGCGGACCGACAAGATCTTCGTCGTCCTCACCGAGTTCGGCGACGAGCGGCACCCGAACTTCCCTGACCAGGACACCGACCCGACGACTGCCGGGCCGAGCACCTTCCAGGGTCCGCTGGTCAACAAGATCCCGCAGCCTGACCGCACCAAGGACAACAGCACGGTCTGGCGGCCGAACTTCGACCGCGCCTACTTCCAGAACATGTACTTCGGCAAGGGCAAGGACGTCGAGTCGCTCAAGACGTACTACCAGACCCAGTCCTCTGGCCGGTACAGCGTCGACGGCACCGTCACCGACTGGGTGAAGGTCAAGTACAACGAGGCCCGCTACGGCCGGTCGAACGACAACCCGACCGACGCCAACGGCAACGACCCGAACGTCTGCGCCTCCAGCAACTGCACCAACGTGTGGGAGCTGGTCAAGGACGGCCTGAACCAGTGGGTCGCCGATCAGAAGGCCAAGGGCCAGACGGACGCGCAGATCAAGGCCGAGGTCGCCAAGTTCGACGAGTGGGACCGCTACGACTTCGACGGCGACGGCAACTTCAACGAGCCGGACGGCTACCTCGACCACTTCCAGATCGTTCACGCCGGCGGCGACCAGGCCGACGGTGACCCGCAGCAGGGTGAGGACGCCGTCTGGAGCCACCGCTGGTACGCCTTCGGCACCGACGCCGGCCGCACCGGCCCGCCGAACAACAAGCTCGGTGGCGCGGAGATCGGCAACACCGGCCTCTGGGCCGGTGACTACACGATCCAGCCCGAGAACGGTGGCCGGAGCGTCTTCTTCCACGAGTTCGGCCACGACCTCGGTCTGCCGGACGACTACGACACCAGTGGTGGCGGCGACAACAGCAGCGAGTACTGGACCCTCATGGCCCAGAGCCGGCTCGGCGCCACGACCGACGAGGGCATCGGCGAGCGCGCCGGCGACTTCGGCCAGTGGCAGAAGTTCATGCTGGGCTGGCTCGACTACGAGGTCGTGGTGGCTGGCCAGAACCGCACGTTGACCCTCGGCCCGGCTGAGTACAACAGCGCCAAGCCACAGGGCCTGGTCGTGGTGCTGCCCAAGAAGAAGGTGACCACCGACCTGGGCGCCCCGTTCGCGGGCACCAAGCAGTGGTTCTCGGGTAACGCCGACAACCTCGACAACTCGATGACCCGCGAGGTCGACCTCACCGGCAAGACCGCGGCGACGCTCTCGGCGAAGGCCCGCTACGCGATCGAGGAGGGCTACGACTACCTGTACGTCGAGTCCTCGGTCGACGGCACCAACTGGACCCCGCTCGACGGCACGATCGACGGCAAGGCGCTGCCGCGCGACGCGTCCGGCACGCCGGCGCTCGACGGCACCTCCGCTGGCAAGTGGGTGGACCTGAACATCCCGCTCACCGCGCTCGCGGGCAAGAAGGCCCAGATCCGGTTCCACTACCGCACGGACGGCGGTGTCTCCGAGGGCGGCTTCTTCGGTGACGACATCAAGGTCGTGGCGGACGGCACCGAGCTGTTCAACGACGGTGCCGAGGCTGGCCCCGGCGGCTGGACGGTGAAGGGCTTCAGTACGATCGGCTCCTCGATCACGCAGGAGTACGACAACTACTACCTCGCCACCAACCGCACGTACGTCTCGTACGACCGGTACCTCAAGACCGGCCCGTACAACTTCGGCTACGCCAACACGAAGCCGGACTGGGTGGAGCACTACGCGTACCAGACCGGCCTGCTGGTCTCGTACTACGACACCTCCCAGGCGGACAACAACACCAACGTGCACCCGGGTGTGGGTCTGCACCTGATCGTCGACTCGCGTCCGCGGCCGGTGTACCGGCTCGACGGCCTGCCGTGGCGGGCCCGGATCCAGATGTACGACGCTCCGTTCGGCCTCAAGAAGGCGGACTCCATGACCCTGCACGTCAACGGTCAGGGCTCCTACATCCGCGGGCAGGACGCAGCGGCCATGTTCGACGACACCAAGCAGTACTGGTTCGCGGAGCTGCCGAACCACGGCGTCAAGCTCCCGGCCGCCGGCGTGAAGATCCAGGTCCTCTCGCAGGACGGCACGTCAGTGAAGGTCAAGGTCTCCGCCAAGAAGTAGTCGGAGCACCGCAGCAGTAGGTCGGCGGCGCCCGGGGGTTCTTCCCCGGGCGCCGTCGCCATACCCGGGCGCTTCGCCCACCACCCCCGGGGCGCCGCCGCGAACTCGCTGATCTCACCGGTGAGATCGGGCTGCGCGGAACCAACGCCGGTGCCCCCGCGTCCGAGAGAAGTGAGTATGAAACTGCGCCTTGCGGCCCTGCTGGTCGGAGTCGGGCTGGTCGGCACAGTGGCCGGCTGTGGCGACGCCGGCGACTCGGAGTCCCGCGCCGACCGGTCGCCGTCCGCGAGCCCGTCGGCGGGTTCGCCGTCAGCTACGCCGCCTTCGGCCAAGCCGACGTCCGGTACACCCGGCGGCGAGTCGCCGTCGCCGGACGTCACCGGCCCGCCACCAAACCGCCCGCCGGGTACGCTGCCGCCCAACCGCCCGCCGCAGAAGCCCACGGACACCGTCGTGCCCGGCTGGGTGGTCGGCACCATCACCGGCGCCAGTAGCGGCCCCTGCTACGGCCTCATGACCGACGACGGCACCGAGTACGCGCTGTACAGCTCCAAGGGCTTCGCGGTCCGCCGGGGCGAGCGCCTGCGGGTTCAGGTCGACTCCCTGAAGTTGAAGATCTACTGCGGCCCGGGACGCCACGCCGCCGTGAAGCAGTACGAGCAGATCCGCTGACCGCTCAGGCGGGTGCGGTCGGCAGGTTCGCCACCAGCTCTGCCAGGCCGGCGGCGTCGAGCAGGTCGACGGGGCGCACGGTCAGGTTGTGCCGGACGTAGTGGAAGCCGGCGCGGACCCGCTCAACCGGCACGCCTGCCAGATCCGCCCAGGCCAACCGGTACGCGGCTAGCTGTACGGCCGCCGCGGCAGCCGCCTCGCCCTCCGGCGGTGCGCCCGTCTTCCAGTCGATGACGTCCCAGCCCCGCGCGCCGCCAGGGCCCTCGGGGAAGACGGCGTCCATCCGGCCGCGGACGACCACCCCGGCCACGACCGTGGCAAACGGGACCTCCACCTGCGCCGGTACGCGGTCGGCCCAGACGCTGGCCAGGAACGCCTCCTGCAGCGCCGCCAGGTCATCGTCGTGCGCGGCACCGGCGTCCGCCGCACCCGGTAGCTCGTCCAGGTCGAGCAGACGCTGCGTGCCGAACCGCCGCTCCAACCAGGCGTGGAACGCGGTACCCCGGCGGGCCAGCGGGGCTGGGGCGAACGGCAACGGCCGCCGGATGCTGCGCGCCAGCTCGGCCGGATCCCGGCGTAGCGCCACCAGCTGGGACACCGAGAGGTGCGACGGCAGCTCGACGTCGAGGAGGTCACGGCGCCAGGCGCGGGCACGCTCAGCAAGCAGCAGCTCGGCCTCGGCAGCCCAATCGGCGCCAGCCTCCTGTTCGGCGTCCGAGACCGGAGTGCGGGCCGCTTCGGCGACCAGCGCGGCGGCGGCGTTCAGGGCAGCGCGGCGCCCGCCCAGCGGATCCAGCGGCCAGTCCGCCCGGCGCGCCTCGGCGATCAGCGGGTTGGTGCCGGCCTCGGGCGGCTCGGCCCACTCCTCCACGACGCCACCACCGGCCAGGCAGTGCGCGCGCACCTCGTCGAGGAAGATCGACGGGCCGCGCGGCCGCGTCGCCTGATCCCACCAGTACCCCGAGCAGAGCAGCAGGTGGCGAGCCCGGGTGAAACCGACGTAGGCGAGCCGACGCTCCTCAGCGAGGCCCCGCTCCTCGCACGCCTCCTCGAAACGCTTCCGGGCCTCGTCCACCTCGACCTGGTCGGTGGCCAACGACAGATCCAGCACCGGCAGGTCGTCGGCGTCACCGCGCAGCGCGAACGGCAACGCCCCCATCGAGCCAGCCCAGGTGTCCGAGGTGCCGCCCTTGACCGGGAACACCGAGCTGGCAAGGCCGGGAACAGCCACGACGTCCCACTCGAGTCCCTTGGCGGCGTGCACGGTGAGCAGCTGCACCGCGCCGGCCTGCACCTCCACCTGGCCAGGGTTGAGGCCGCGTTCACGATCCTCGGCCGCCCGCAGGTACGCCAGGAATGCGCTGAGCGTGGACGCCTCGGCTGTCTCCGCGAACTCCGCGGCGACGTCGGCGAAGGCGTCCAGGTGCCCGCGGGCCAGCGCCTGGTCGGCCGGGCGGCGGGTGGCCACCTCGACGTCGAGGCTGAGTGTCCGCTCGACGTCGGCGACCAGGTCCGGCAGCGGCTGGGCGGCACGGCCCCGCAGCGACCGAAGCTCGTCCCGGAGCGCGCCGAGCCGGGCGTACCCGGCCGGGGAGAAGCCGTTCGGTGGGCCGAGGTCATCGAGCGCCTCGACGATGCTGCGATCGTCCACCTCGTCGGGCGGGAGGGCCGCCGCACCCGGTTCCGCCGGGTCAGCTCCCGCCAGCGCTTCCCGGCGCTGCCGCGCGATCATGGCAGCCCGCGCGCCCAGTGCGGCCAGATCTCGCGGACCGAGCCGCCAGCGCGCGCCGCTGAGTAGCCGGATCAGCGCGTCGCCCGCGGTGGGATCGCTGATCACCCGCATTGTGGCGACGACGTCCCGCACCTCGGGTGTGTCCAGCAGCCCGCCGAGCCCGACCACCTCGACCGGCAGCCCCTCGGCCCGCAACGCCGTGGCGAGCTGGTCGAACTGGCTGCGCTTGCGGGCGAGCACCGCCGCCGTGAGTGGCTTCTCCCGCTCGATCGACCACTCGTCGGCGATCCGCTTCGCCAGCCACGCGGCCTCGTCGTCCACGGTGAGGTGGAGCGCGCAGCGGACGGTGCCGGCGCCGACGGCCGCCGGCCCGGGCTGCAGCTCGGGGACCGCCACCACCTGGCCCGGCGCGCGTAGCGGCGCGGACACGGCGTTGGCGAGATCGAGGATGGCCTCGTCGTTGCGCCAGCTCACGGTGAGCGCGGTGACCTGGGCCCGCCGCCCGCCACGGCGCGGGAAATGGCCTGGGAAGCGCACCAGGTTCCCGGCGGACGCGCCGCGCCAGCCGTAGATCGACTGGCACGGGTCGCCGACCGCAGTGACCGGGTGACCGCCGCCGAACAGCGACCGGAGCAGCGTCAACTGGGCGTGGCTGGTGTCCTGGTACTCGTCGAGGAGCACCACCCGGAACCGCAGCCGCTCCAGACCGCCGACCTCCGCGTGGTCCCGGGCGACCACGGCCGCGCGCGACATCTGGTCGCCGAAGTCCATAGCCTCGGCGGCGCGCTTGCGCTCGGTGTACCGCTCGACCAGCGGCAACAGCTGGTGGCGCGCCCGCTGGACGGCGAGCACCTTCGCGACATCCGCCGAGCTGGTACCCCGGAAGCGCTGCTTCGGCGCCGCCGGCAGCGCCTCCACGCCGGTGACGAAGGCCGACGTCCACGCGGCCAACTCCTCCCGGCTGCGGAGGTGCTCGGCGAGCTGGCTGGCCAGGTCTAGGACCGCACCGGTGACCGTCGGCGGCGCCTTGTCGACGTGGCTCATGTCGCCGTCGTACGACCGGACGACCGCGTCGGCGAGCTGCCAGGTGATCGCCTCGGTGAGCAGCCGGGTGGACGGTTCGAAGCCCGACCGCAGGCCATGCTCGGAGACGATCCGGGCGGCGTAGGAGTTGTAGGTGGAGACCGTCGGCTCCCCCACCAGCTCGTCGTCGCCCTCCTCGGGCTGACCCAGCACACCGCGGTGACGAAGCTGAGCGAGCCGGCCGCGGATCCGGGCGGACAGCTCAGCGGCGGCCTTGCGGGTGAACGTCAGGCCCAGGACTTCCTCCGGGCGCACCAGCCCGTTCGCGACAAGCCAGACCACCCGCGCTGACATCGTCTCGGTCTTGCCCGAACCCGCGCCGGCGATCACCAGCATCGGCTCCAGCGGCGCGGTGATGATCTTCGCCTGCTGCCGCGTCGGCGCCGGCAAATCGAGCAGCTCAGCGAGGCCCTCAGCCGTGTACTTCACTGTGCTGCCTTTGTTCGCCGGGCTCATTGCGTAACCTGGCGAGATTGGATCGGGCAGCTCGTCCGCACCGGGCAGATGCGGCAGTGCTGATGCTCGACCGCGGCGAATGCCGAGCCGGCCATGCCCTCGGCGGTATCCAGCACCAGCCGCTCGGCCCAGGCCGGGTCGTCACTGTGCGCCAGCGCGGACTGCCGCTGCTCCTTGTGCTTCTTCGCCGGCGTGCCGAGCTGCACCAGGGAGGCCCCGCCCGACTCGGTGCCGTCGTCGGGGAACCCACCGCGCTCGACCGCCAGCTGGTAGACGCCGAGCTGCGGATGCTCGTCCAGCTCGGCGTCCTTCGGCGCGCTGCCGCCGGTCTTCAGGTCGACGATCACGAGCCGGCCGTCGTGGTCAGCCTCCAGCCGGTCGACGCGGCCGCGCAACCATGCCCGCCCGATCTTCACCTGGAATTCCCGCTCGACTGCGACGAGCCGGCGCGGATTGGCCTTGAGCCAGTCGACGAGCTTGCGGACCATGTCCAGCGCGCGGTCCCGCTGCTTCGCCGCGTACCAGGCGCTGTCGAGATCGAGCGAGGCCCAGCCGGCGTCCAGCTCGGCCGTGAGGCGGGCGAGGTCGGGTTCGGTGACGGTGGCTGCGACGTCGTGCACGAGCGTCCCGATGCCCTGGCTGTCGCTGGGCGAACCGGCGCCGCCGGCCCCCTCTAGCATCCAGCGCAGCGCGCACCGGCTGAACTGCTCCACCTTCGACGGCGAGACCTTGACGTCCTCGTCCGGGCCGCGCAACGGGCGGTCGTCCGACAGCGGCAGCAGCCCCCACCAGTGCAGCGGGTCGGCGCCGGGCACCCGGGCCTCGGCCAGGGCGGCGAGCTGGGCCGCAGCGGCACGGCGGCGGGGGTCGGGGGCGTGCGGATCGAGCAGCACGCCACGCAGCTCCGCGACCAGGCCGGCGAGCGTGAGCGTCCTGGGCACGGTCGTCAGGGCGCGCGGCTCAGCGCCCGAGCGGCCAGGAGCGGGGATATCAGCGCCCGAGCGGCCAGGAGCGGGGGAGTCAGCGCCCGAGCGGCCAGGAGCGGGGATATCAGCGCCCGAGCGGCCAGGAGCGGGGATATCAGCGCCTGAGCGCGGATCCAGCTCGTCGAGGAACCGGGACGGCTGGTCGCCGTCGTCGCCGTCGACGGCCGTGACCACGAGCCGGCGGCGGGCCCGCGTGACCGCGACGTAGAACAGCCGCCGTTCCTCGTCCAGGAGCTGAGTGAGCTGCCCTGACCTGGCGAGATCGCGGTCGGCGGCGAGGTCGACGAGGTCCTCGGAGCCGAGCACGCTGCCACGCAGCCGCAGATCGGGCCAGAGCCCCTCCTGGACACCGGCCACCACCACGACGTCCCATTCGAGGCCCTTGGCGGCGTGCGCCGTGAGGACGCGCACGACCTCGCCGTGCTCGGCGGCCGGCGCCAGGCTGTCGGCAGCGATGTGCTGGCCATGGATGTGGTCGAGGAAGATCTCCGGGCCGGCGCCGGGGAGGCGGTCGACGAACCGAGCGGCCGACTCGAAGAGCGCCACCACGGCGTCGAGATCCCGGTCGGCGGCGGCGCCCCGGACCCCGCCGTCGGCGCTGGCCTGCTGCCACTGCTCGGCCAAGCCGCAGCGGGTCCAGACGGCCCAGAGCACGTTCTCCACCGTGGAGCCCTTGGCGGCCGCCGCCGCCCGGGCCGCAGCGATGAGCCCGGCAACCTTCACCGCCGGCAGTGCCCAGCGCTCCTCGGCGCCGGCCAGCTCGGCGGGATCCTGGAGCGCCTCGACCAGCAACGCACCCGAGCCGCGCGTATCACCGGCCGCCGCCGCGAGCCGCCGCAGCTCCTGCCGGAGCCGGCGCAGCCCGAGCGTGTCCGCGCCGCCCAGCGGCGATGTGAGCAGCGCGACGGCCGCATCCTCGTCGAGGGAGTCAGGGCGCAGCGCGCACTCCAGCACGAGCAGAAGCGGCGCCACGCCGGGCTGCTCCATCAGCGGCAGCTCCTCGCCCGCGACCCCGACCGGCACGCCGGCGTGGACCATCGCCCGCCGCACTGTACTGAGCTGCTGCGCCGTCGAGCGGACCACGACGGCCATCGCCGACCACGGCACGCCCTCCAGCAGGTGCGCCTCCCGCAGCCGGTGCGCGACATACGCCGCTTCCTGGCTCGGCGAACCCAGCACGTGTACCTCGACCTCTCCGGGCGGCGTGCCGGGTCCCGGGGCGAGCGCCCGGTGCCTGTTCGGCCCGCGCAGCCGCCGGGTGACCCGCCGGGACGCGGCGAGCAGCTCCGGCCCGCAGCGCCGGCTCACCGTGAGCGCGACCGCTGGCGCCGGCTCCTTCGTCACCGTCGGGAACCGGTCCGGGAAGCGCCGGATGCACTCCACATCGGACCCGCGGAACGCGTAGATCGACTGGTCCGGGTCGCCGACGGCCACCAGGAACCGCCCACCGCCGCAGAGCAGCTGGAGCAGCTCCTCCTGCGCGGGGTCGGTGTCCTGGTACTCGTCGACGAAGACGTGCGCGCACCGCTGGCGCTCGACAGCGAGTAAACGCGCGTCGCGCTTGAGCTGTGCGACAGTGGCCCGGATCAGCTCGGCCGGGTCGTACGCCACCCCGCCCGCGCTGCTCGCATCCCGCAGCTCGGTGACGTCGGCGTACTGCTCCATAAAGCGGGCGGCGGCGCACCAGTCGCCGCGGCCGTGGTGCCAGCCCCAGACGTCGAGCTGCACCGGGTCGACGCCGCGCTCGTACGCCCGCAGCAGCAGGTCACGCAGCTCAGCGGCGAAGCCCCGGGTACGCAGCGCCGGCCGCAGATCCTCGGGCCAGCCCACACCGTGCCCGTCGGCGTCGCCGGCGAGCAGCTCGCGGATGAGGAGATCCTGCTCGGGGCCGGAGAGCAACCGGGGCGCCGGCTCGCCATGGTCGGCGGCGATCCGGCGGAGGATGCCGAACGCGTACGAGTGGAACGTGCGGGCGAGCGGTTCGGCGGTGGTGCGGCCGAGCCGTCCGGTGATGCGTTCGCGCAGTTCGGCGGCGGCCTTGCGACCGAACGTGAGAACGAGGATGCGTTCCGGGTCGGCGCCGGCTTCGATGCGGGCCACGACGGACTCGACCAGCGTGGTCGTCTTGCCGGTGCCCGGACCGGCCAGCACCAACAGCGGGCCGGCGGAGTGCCCGGCGACCAGCCGCTGGGCAGCGTCGAGCGCCGGCGGGGCGACGCTCGGCGCGGCGCGGCGTACCAACCGGTACCGCGACGACGTGGCGCTCACGGCACCATGACATCACGAGGAACCGACAGGATGGCGCTCCGCCGGGCGGTCAGGGCTGCCAGGCGTCGAGCGCCGCAGCGGCGGCCTTCGCGGCGGAGCCCACGTTGACCAGGAAGTCGTCGGCCAGGCCGGACTGCTGAGCCCGCGCCTTGCCGACCAGCGCGAGGGCGGACGGCCAGTCGGCGATCTCCTCGGAGGTGGCGGTGACCATGCGCGGGTCGCGGTTGAACACCATCGCCTTCGCCACCGCACCGGCGAGATCGTTGATCGCCACCGAGACCACGGCACGACCGGCGCCGGCCGCCTCGATCATCGTGGTGGACGCCCACGCCACGACCGCTCCGGACCAGCCGAGATCCTGGTGGAACGTGGTGCCGTGGGTGAGCACCGCACGGGTGGCCTCGCCGACCGGCAACTCGTCGAGGCGGTCGCGCTCCTGCGGGTGCAGCCGTACCTTCAGCGCGCCCTCAGGGGCACTGCTTGCGAGGCGCTCCAGCCAGCCGTACCAGAGCGCGACGGTCGGCTCACCGCCGATCAGCGGCAGCCACGGTGGCTGGCTGCACACCAGCACACGGTCGTCCTGCGGCGCGGGCAGGGCGTCGAGGCCGTCGGCGCGGGGATTGCCCACGTCGACGACGTTGGTGATGCCACGCGCGGCGTAGACGTGGTCCCAGCCGTGGCCCCAGCTCAGCACCAGGTCGGGCTTGGAGGCGGCCATCTTGCCGTGCTCACCGGCGAAGAGACCGACGCCGCGGAGCACCGCGTCGGCGGCCGGTACCACACCGCCGAGCAGGCTGCGCTGGCTCAGCTTGTCCTCGCTGACGGCGCCGTCGGGCAGGAGCACGATGCTCAGCCCCGCGCGGCGCGCCACCGCGATCGCCCGCCGGTACACCAGGCCGACGTCCTGCGGCGCCACCACGACACCCCGCGGATTGGCACGGGCCCACTCCTTCACGGCCGTCGAGACCGCGCGCAGCCGCCCCACCGTGGCCGGCGCGATGTGCGCGTCACCGTCGCCGGCGTCCAACCCCACGACCTTGGCGTTCCACAGGTCGAGCAGCTCGGCGGGGCGTTCGAGGTACGCGCTGACGCGGCGGGCGCTATGCAGCTGCGGACCGGCCCCCACGAGGAAGAGCGCGGTGGGAGCGGTCATCGGGCGGGAGCCTCCACGTCGGGCTGTGCGGTGGCCGGGACTGGCGCACTAGCCGGCTCGGTACGGGTGGATGGTGTGCTCGCGACGGCCACCGGAGGCTGGACCTCACGACCGCGGATCCAGTTCCACGCGTCGCGGAACCACTGCCGGAACGTGTACCGCTGCGGCGGTGGCGCCGCGACGAAAGCGAGCGCGAGGAACGCCCACACCAGGACCGCGAAGTGTCCGTTGCGCAGGTTCGGGTTGACCATCTCCAGCGCGGTGGCCACACCCGGAACGGCGAGCAGCCACCACAGGTCCCAGCGGCGGAACGTCAGGATGACCGGCACGAGGTAGAGCAGGATCACGCCCAACACGCCCGCGTCGGCGAGCAGCCACATGAAGCCGTTGTGCGGATCGACCCCGACCACCTGCTGGAAGTCGCCGAGGCTCGCATCACTCTTCGCCCAGCCCCAGCCGTTCCAGCCGGTGCCGAGCAGCGGGTTGCGCTCCCACACGCCGAGCGCCGCGCGGATCAGAGCGCCGCGGGTGGAGATCGAGGCGCCACCGAGGTCGGGACCGGAACTGGGGTCGCCTACCACGGACCCCGCCGAGTCGCCGCCGGACACGTACCGCTCGATGATGCCCGGAAGCAGCGTGCTGAAGCGCGGGTTCAGCTTGTACAGCAGCGTGAGGCTGGTGAGCCCCAGGACCACGCCGAAGACGCCGCCGGAGAGCAGCGCCACGATCGCGCCGCGCCGCGGCCACAGCCGGCGGACCACCGCGAACACGACCGGCGCTTCGATCAGGATCAGCGCGACGACCATCGCGATCCGGACCTCGGTGTAGGCCAGCCCGACCAGCAGCAGCGCCGACAGTCCGACCAGCCAGCGGAGCCGCCAGCCGAACCGGTGCCCGATGAACGTGACCGTGGCGAGGCAGGTGCAGAAAAGGTTGGCCAGGATGTTGTTGCCCCACCCGGGCACGGCCGGACGGCCGTCGGTGACGAGCGGGTACCCGGCGAGGGAGAAGTTCAGCTCGCCGCCAGCGAGCAGCAGCAGGACCACCTCGGTGGCCGCGACGATCGCGCCGCAGACGACCAGCGTGCGACCGAGGTCGCGGACCGCGTCGTCCCAGCCGCGGGTGCGCGCCCACCAGGCCACCAGGACCACGATGCCGATGCCCCGCAACGGCATGATCGCGCCCTGGATCAGCGCCGGCACCGACTGACCGGCGCCAATCAGCAGGCCGACGACAATCGGGTAGGCCGCGAGGAGCAGCAGCCCACCGAGCCACACCTTGGCTAGCCGGCCGGGCGGCAGCGGCGGACGGGCGATCAGCAGCGCGGCCAGCAGCACCAGGTCGGCGAGGAAGACGAGGTCCCGCTCGCGGAGGCCGTAGTCCGTGCCGGCGAAGATGAAGACCTGTGGCAGCAGGTTGTCCGCCGGCGACGGCGCGATCAGGTACGCCACCAGCACGAGGATCAGGACGTTGCCGCGGCTGAACCACCAGACGGCGCACAGCAGACCCAGGTACGGCACGAGGCAGAGCGCGGCGATCAGGCTGCCGTTCATGACCTGTATTGCCGCGGCGGTGCCGAGCGCAGCGCTGACCAGCGCCAGCACTACCAGCACAAGCAGGCGACTCCGGCCGCCCTGGGCATTGTCGACAGTCGCGGGAAGAGACATCACTCGGTATCGGCCTCGGGGTCGGTAACAGCCGCAAGGGGGAGCGGTCCAGGGCATCGCAACCCTAACAGGATAGGGTTAGCGCCATGAACGGCCGCTCCTCCACTACGACCCGTTCCACGTCGCGGATTCTCCGGGAGGTCGCGGGCACGGCCCGGCGGGCACTCCCGCTGGCCGTGGTGACGGCACTCCTCGGTGGGATCCTCGCCGCTGGCCTCGCGGCCGTTGTGGCCGCCACCAGCCCTGTCCATTACACCGCCGCCGCCGAGTTCGACTTCCTCGCACGCCCCGAGGCGATGGAGGCTCTCAGCCTCAACCGGAGCCTCCTCGCCGAGCAGGTCGTCCGTTCGCTGGAGAAGAGCCGGGCGCCGGAGTATGCCGCCAGCGCCGCGCCGAAGGACGAGTTCACCGGCAAGTGGGTGGTCGGTCCCGGGTTCGGCGAGCTGTCGTACGAGATCTCCTCGGACGACCCGAAGATCGCCACCGCCGCCGCGCAGGCCGTCTACGACAACGCCGGCTTCCTCGGCTTCGACCTGGTCTCGGCCGGTCAGCCCAGGCCGGCGCTCGACCTGGTCGGCGTCCGGCCGGCGGCGCCCACGCGGCAGTCGGCGGCGAAGACTGTCGGCGCGGCGGGCGTGCTCGGCGGGTTCGCCGGCTTCGCGCTCGCGCTGCTGCTTGCGGTTCCGGCGCGCCGGCCACGTACCACGCTCTAATCCGCGCTCTAATCCGCGCGAGGCTCGGACGCCGTACGCTCCGCGGGTGTGAGGAGCTACCAGGGTCCGGTGCTGTCGACCGGCCGGGTGCCCGCCGGCGTGGCCGCAGGCCATCCGGCCACCGTCGCCGCCGGGTACGCGGTACTCCGTGCCGGCGGTTCGGCCGCTGATGCCGCCGTCGCGGCCACCCTCGCCGCGTGCGTGGCCGAGACCGTATTCACCGGGCTCGGTGGCGGCGGGTTCGCCACGTACTGGTCGGCCGCCGAGCAGCGGGCCACCTGCCTGGACTTCTTCGTCACCGTGCCGGGGATCGGCGTCGAGACCGCACCCGCGCCGATGTCCCGCCTGCAGATCACGTTCGGCGGTATTGCCCAGGCGTACTCGGTCGGGGCGAGCAGCGTCGGCGTGCCCGGAGTGCCGGCAGGCTGCGGTGAGCTGCATGCCCGCTGGGGCCGGCTGCCGTGGGAGCAGGTGGTCACGCCGGCGTTGCGGCTGGCCGGCGCCGGGGTGCCGCTGCCGGCCGAGCACGCGAAGGTGCTGCGTTCGGTCGAGGAGAGCCTGCTCATCGGGGACGGCGCGCTCGCGTACGCCCCGGAGGGCGAGCTGCTCGAACCCGGCGAGCGGGTGCACCACCCGGGCCTGGACCGGACGCTGCGGCTCCTCGCGGACGGCGGCGCCGGCTCGTTCTACCGGGGTGCCCTCGCCGACGCGGTCGTCCACGCGGTGCACGACGGCGGCGGGGTGCTCAGCCACGCCGATCTGGCGACGTACGCCGTCGCCGAGGTACCGGCCGTCACTGCGCGTTTCGCCGGCCACACAGTGCACGCCCGGGTCGACCTCAACGACACGCTCGGGGCGTTCGCGGCGCTCCCCGCGAACGTCGCGGACCTCTCCCCCGGCGACCGCGCCGTGGCCATCACCCGTGCGCTCGGCGGTCCGGAGCAACGCGGCGACACCACCAACGTCACGGTGGTCGACGCCGACGGCAACGCCTGCGTGGTGACGACGACGATGGGGCTCGGCTCGGGCGTGTGGCCGCCGGGCTACGGCGTCCACCTCAACTCGATGCTGGGCGAGGGCGAGCTGCTGCGCGGACACACCGACCCTGGCGACCGGATGAGCAGCATGATGTGCCCGCTGGTCGTCACCGACGGCGCCGGGTTGGCGCTGGCAGCGGGCGCCGCCGGGGCGTCCCGGATCCGCACGGCGCTGCTGCACTCCGTCATCGGTGTCCTCGTCGACGGGCGGACGCCGGCCGAAGCGGTGGCGTGGCCCCGGATCCACCCCGTCGACGGCCTCGCGCACCTCGAACCTGGGGTGTCGGCGGACGCGGTGGAGGCGCTGACGGCGGCCGGCTACGAGATCCGGCAATGGGACACCTACGACCACTACTTCGGCGGCGCGAGCGTGATCGGCAGGGCCGGTGCGGGCGCCGACCCTCGCCGCGGCGGCGCCGCGCATCTGCTCTAGGCGTCGGGCCACCACTGGGCGGCGGCGAGATCCACGTTGCGACCCCGGAACGGCACGCCCTCAGCCTCCAGCCGGCCCCGGGCGGCGTCCTCGTGGCCGGGCGGGAGGCGGCCGACGCTGCTCACCACCCGGTGCCATGGCACGCCGCCGCCGTACCGGGCCATCACGGTGCCGACGGTCCGCGCGGAGCCGCGTCCGGTGCGGTCACGGAGGTACTCGGCGATCATCCCGTAGGACATCACGCGCCCCGGCGGGATCAGCTCGACGAGGTCGAGGACCGACTCGGCGTACGCGCTCGGCGGAACGGTCATGGCGCCGATGCTAAACGCGGCTAGCTTCGGGCTATGGATGAGGCAACGGTCAACGGCATCCGGCTGGCGTACCGCGCGGCGGGCAACCCGGACGCGCCACCGCTGGTGCTGCTGCACGCGCTCGGCGAGGACAGCACGAGCTGGGAGCACGTGATCGCGGCTTGCGCCGACGACTGGCGGGTGTACGTGCCTGACCTGCGCGGCCACGGTCGCAGCGACTGGCCGGGCGAGTACTCGTTCGAGCGGATGCGCGATGACGTGCTTGGGCTTCTCGACGCGCTCGGCCTGGCGCGCGTGGCGCTGGTCGGCCACTCGCTCGGCGGCGTGGTCGGGTACCTGCTTGCCGAGGAGCACCCCGATCGGATCAGCGCGCTCGTGCTGGAAGATCCGCCGGCGCCGCTGCCGGCCAACCGGGAGATGCCGGTGCGCCCGGACGGGCCGGAGACGTTCGACTGGGGAGTCGTCACCGGTACCTTCCGCCAGCGGAACGACCCCGATCCAGCCTGGTGGGCAAACCTCACCGCGATCACGGCCCGCACGCTGATCATCGCGGGCGGCACCGCCAGCCACATCCCGCAGGACACGCTGGCCGAGATGGCCGCCCGGATCCCCGGCTGCCGGCTGGTGACTATCGGGGCGGGCCACGAAGTGCACGTGACCCGCCCCGACGAGTTCCTCGCCGCGCTTACTGCGTTCCTCTCCTAGCGCTGTCCACCAACTGTCGGGCTTTGCGGGGTAACCCCCGCCCGCTTATCGCCCCGCTACCGGAACAGTCCGGTTTGTCCGGGCGGCGGTTTACCCGGGGCCCGGCGGTCTGTCCGGGCGGCGGTCTGTCCGGGCGGCGGTTTGTCCGGGCGGCGGTTTGCCCGGGGCGGCGGTTTGCCCGGGGCTCCGGTTTGCCCGGGGCTCCGGTTTGTCCGGGGCTCCGGTTTGTCCGGGCGGCGGCGGTGGTAGCTGGCTCAGTACGAAGGCAGGCTCGGGTCGATCTGGTTGACCCAGCTCAGCACGCCGCCCTGGACGTGCACCGCGTCGGCGAAACCGGCCAGCTTGAGCGCGGCCAGCGCCTCGGCCGAGCGCACGCCCGATTTGCAGTGCAGCACGATCGGCTTGTTCTGCGGGAACTGCGCGAGCGCGGCGCCGGAAAGGATGTCGCCCTTGGGGATCAGCACCGAGCCCGGGATCTTGACGATCTCGTACTCGGCCGGCTCGCGGACGTCGACCAGTAGGAAGTCCTTGCCGGCGTCCATCATGTCCTTCAGCTCGCCGACGGTGATGGTGGAACCACGCGCCGCGTTGACTGCCTCTTCGGAGACGACGCCGCAGAACTCCTCGTAGTCGATCAGCTGCGTGATCGTCGGGTTCTCACCGCACAGCGGGCAGTTCGGGTCCTTGCGGACCTTGATCGAGCGGTAGGTCATCTCCAGGGCGTCGTACACCATCAGGCGCCCGACGAGCGGCTCGCCGATACCGGTCAGAACCTTGATGGCCTCAGTGGTCTGGATCGACGCGATCGACGCGCAGAGCACGCCCAGCACGCCACCCTCGGCGCACGACGGCACCATGCCGGGCGGCGGCGGCTCGGGGTAGAGGCAGCGGTAGCAGGGGCCGTGCTCGCTCCAGAACACGCTGGCCTGGCCGTCGAAGCGGTAGATAGAGCCCCACACGTACGGCTTGCCGAGCAGCACCGCGGCGTCGTTCACCAGGTACCGGGTGGCGAAGTTGTCGGTGCCGTCGACGATCAGGTCGTACTGGCTGAAGATCTCGAAGACGTTGTCGGAGTCGAGCCGGGTCTCGTGGAGCACCACGTTGACCAGCGGGTTGATCTCCTTGACGCTGTCCCGCGCCGACTCGGCCTTGGAACGGCCCACGTCCGACTGGCCGTGGATGATCTGGCGCTGCAGGTTCGACTCGTCGACGGTGTCGAACTCGACGATGCCCAGCGTCCCGACGCCGGCCGCGGCGAGGTACAGCAGGGTCGGCGAGCCGAGGCCACCGGCGCCGACGGCGAGCACCTTGGCGTTCTTCAGCCGCTTCTGCCCGTCCATCGCGACGTCCGGGATGATCAGGTGCCGCGAATAGCGGCGGACCTCTTCAACCGTCAGCGACTCGGCCGGCTCGACCAGAGGGGGCAGGGCCACGATCGTGCTCCTCTACGCAAGGGGTTTCCGCCGGTAGCAACCAGCACTGTCCCACCATTGTTCCCTGCCGGCCGGATCGTGGGATCACTGGTTCGAGGTGGGCGGGCCCTTCACGAACTTGCCGTTCACAAACGGCCAACCGTTGGCGATGCAGCCGTTCAGGCCGTACGTCTGCTGCTGCATGATCGGGGCCAGCTTGCCCTTGCCGGGGCACAGCTCGTGGCCGTGGCCGAGCCGGTGGCCGACCTCGTGGTTGATCACGTACCGGCGGTAGAGGGAGACGTCGCCCTTGTAGTCCGGTACCGCCAGCTCCCAGCGGGCCAGGTTGATCATGACGAACTGGCCGGTGCGGCAGGAAACGTACCCGCCGGTCTGCAGGCCGGCCGCGCCGCAGATCTTGTCGACGGTGTTGGGCGTGGCGAGCCGTACGACGAAGTCGACACGCCCGGTGCTGACCCGGCGGAACGCCCACTTGCCGTCCGCCGTCCAGCTCTTGATGTCGCTGAGTGTGGCGTCCACCTCACGGCCGAACGTGTCCGCCGTCACGCCACTGCCGTCCTCGGACTCGACCCGGTACGTCATGAGCTTGCCGGCGCCGACCTTGGTCATCTCGCCGGCGGCGACGAGGAACTTGCCCGTCCCACTCTGTGGGACTTTCGGCGGTGCTGACGGTTTCGTGGACGGCGGGACGGGTGCTGTCGTGACCAGCGGCGCGGACGGCGGCGGTGGGGCCAGCTCAGCGCCGTCAACCGGATGGCTGGCGGCCGTGGGATCGACCTTCGCCGACCCACCGCGGGCGAAATCCACCCCGACGAGCAGGACCGTGACGGCCATCATGGCCAGCACGACGATCCGGCGCCGGCGACGCAGCATCCGCTTCTTGGAGAGCCGGCGCGCAGCACGACGCGAGGCCACCCCGTCTGAGCCCGAGGACGACGCACGCGGCGTCTGTCGAGTCAGGGCCGTCGGTGCCGAGGCCGGTCACCTCCCCAGGGCGCCATGCCCGCGCGCGGGCATGTGGTCGGGTCTGCGATGCCGCTCCGGCACCGAGTCAAACATCGGTGTGCAGACGCGCCTCGTCGAGGAACGCCAGCACCGCCCTCGCAAGGATACGCGGCACTTCCAATTGCGCTGTGTGCCCGACACCATCGAGCAGCAGAAGTCTGCTGTCCGGGATGGACGCGGCCGTGCGCGGTGCGAGCCGGACGTTGACGAGCCGGTCCTGCTCGCCCCACACGATCAGCGTCGGCGCGGTGATCCGGCCGGCCAGACCCCACAGCGACCACGGCCGCGGCACCAGGAACGAGCCGGCGAGCCCGCGCAGTGCCTGCACGTACGCCTCGGCCGCCCAGGGCACCTCCTGCCGCGCGGTCGCCTCGGCGACGGCCTCAGCCATCCGCTGCGGGGCGATCCGGGTGGCGTCGGCGAAGCAGATCGAGAGGATCCCGCGCGCCAGCTCCTCCGGCGGGATCGCGCGCACCCGCTCCTCGACCGCACGACGGGCGCTCGGCACGAGCAGCACCGGCAGCATCCGCGCGTGGGCCGAGCGGGGCTGGATGAACGGCATCGCGGGCGAGATCAGCGTGAGCGTGCGCACCAGGTCCGGGCGTGTCGCAGCTACCCGCGCCGCGACCGCACCACCGAGGGAGTTGCCGAAGAGGTGCACCGGGCCGCGGTCGGCGTGCTCGATCACGCGCGCCACCCGCGCCGCGTACGCCGACTGCCGGTACCCGCCCCGCGGCGGCGGATCGCTGCGGCCGAAGCCGGGAAGGTCGATCGCCTGGCCGGCGAGCTGGTCGGACACGAGCCCGGCGAGGTCGGTCCAGTTCTGTGCCGATCCGCCGAGGCCGTGGACGTAGAGCGCCGGCTCGGCCTGCGGCGACGTGCCGGGCGTGTCGCGGACGTAGGTGGCATAGTCGTCCACCTCGACGAGGCGGCCCGGCCACGGCGGCGGCAGGGTTCCGCTAGCGGGCGGGAGAGCGTCCTCGGGGAGGAGGCTGGCGGGCTTCACCACCCTATTCTCCCTGATCATCATTCTCCCTGATCATCCTCGACAGGCTCGGCAGGGTCCGGGCCCGTATCCGGATCGGGGCTCTCCCCGTCCGCCGGCACCAGCGCCTCCAGCCGGCGGTTCAGTGCCGCCAGCACCGCCCGGACCATCGCCTGGCGGGCGTCACCGCGCACCAGCACGGCCCCGGCGAGCCGGTCGACCCGGCCCGGCGTGAGCAGCGTGACGACGGCGACCGCGACCCGGTCGGAGCCGATCTCAGCCACGTCGGCCTGATCCAGCCCGCACCGGCCACGGCCCTCGATCAGCCCGTCGACGGCGTTGAGCGTGGCGGTGGCGACCGTCCGCAGCACGGCCGCCTCGACGGCCGGACCGGTGGCGGTGCCCACCACCTTCCGCTCGGCCGAGGCCAGGCCGACGTCCACGCTGGCATCGAGGCCACCGGTGACGACCTGGAGCCGCTCCATCAGCACCCGCCGCCGCGGCGCGTCGACCGGCGCCGGGTAGTTCTGGTCGGCGGTGGCGTCCTCGACCATGAACGAGCGGGTGGGATCGACCACGACGCCGAGCCGCTCGTCGAGCACCTGCGAAACCAGCGCCGCGACAGTGATGCCGTCGGCACCGTCGGCGAGATCGAGGCGGAGCGTGCGGTCACCGTCGGCGGACGTGCGCACCTGCGCGTCCCGCACCCCGGGCACCGCCCGTACGGCCGCCAGCAGCGCCGACACGCCCACTGGACCGCTCCGCTCCGCGCGCGGCGCTGGCGGGGGCGCGACCGGGCCGAACACCGGACCAGGCGGAACCGAGTCCGGGTTGGCGTGCGGGCCGGCTTGCACGGATCGCTCCTCGACTCGGTGTTCCTACAGTTCGGGCCGCCTGACCACGGCTCCGCTCCGCGCTACCCCCGACGCGTCGACGCTGACCTCGCAGGTTACCGGCGACCTGTCCGGCCAGGTCTCGATGGTGCCGTTAGACGGACTATCGCGCTACCCAGAGCTGCCCTGGATTACGCTGGCTACCCGTTGGTAGGGCGAACCCGCCCCACCGAGGGTGGAGGAGAGATGACGAGCACCCCGCTGACCAGCGGCGGGCCCGGTGACGCGGAGCCTGGCGCCGGCACGCGTACGGCCCGGCTGCCCCGCACCGCCCGTCGCAAGCAGCTGCTCGCGGCGGCCCAGGAAGTGTTCGTCGCGCAGGGCTACCACGCGGCCGCCATGGACGACATCGCCGAACGCGCCGGCGTCTCCAAACCGGTCCTCTACCAGCACTTCCCCGGCAAGCTGGAGCTCTACCTGGCGCTGCTGGACGTGCACGCGGACGGCCTGGTGGCCGGCGTTCGCAATGCCATCGCCACCACGACCGACAACAAGGTGCGCGTCCACAACGCCATGCGTGCCTACTTCGACTTCGTCGACTCCGACGGCGAGGCGTTCCGGCTGGTCTTCGAGTCGGATCTGCGGAACGAACCGGCCGTGCGCGAACGGGTCGAGCGCGCGTCGCGGGAGTGCATGGCCGCGATAGCCGACACCATCACCGCCGACACCGGGGTGAGCCGTGGGCGCGCCGAGCTGCTCGCCATCGGTCTCACCGGCGCCGCCGAGATGGGTGCCCGGTTCTGGCTGGAGACCGACCGGGCGGTGCCGAAGGAAGAGGCGATCGAGCTGCTCGCGTCGATCACCTGGCGCGGCATCTCCAACTTCCCACTCCAGGGCTGAAACCGCTGGCGGCGACGCCGCACCGCCACCGTTCGGATAGCCTTCGTGGAGACGCCACTCCGGCGTCGGATCTTCGAAGGAGGCACCACGGTGGAGGTCAAGATCGGCGTGCAGTTCGCCCCTCGCGAGCTGGTGCTGGAGAGCACGCTCAGCCCCACCGAGGTGGAGCAGGCCGTCGCCGAGGCGCTGTCCGGCCGCAGCGGTGTGCTGACGCTGGTGGACGACAAGGGGCGGCGGGTCGTGGTACCGGCCGACAAGCTGGCCTACGTCGAGATCGCCGAGGCCGAGACCCGGCGCGTCGGGTTCGCGGCGTCCTGATCCATCCGCGCGATATCCATCCGCGCGATGGGGGTACTGCAGCTCCTCCTGCTCGGGCTCGCGGTGGGCGTGATCGCCCGGCTGGTCACCCCAGGGCGGCACTCGCCCGTCGGACCTCTTGATGAAGGTGCCCTTCATACGGCGATAGCGCCATGAATGGCACCTTCATCAAGAGAAGTTCAGTTGTTGAGGCCGATCGCCCTCATGCGGTCGGTGTGGGCGTTGGTGAGGCGCTTGATGAGCGCGCCGACGCCGGCCAGGTCGCCCGATCCCTCGATGATCAGTTCGGTGAGCGCGTCCCGCTCGGCGGCCACCCGCTGGGCCTGGCTGATCGCCTCCCCCACGAGCCGCCGGGCCCACAGCGCGAGACGTCCAGCACGGGCCGGATCGGCGTCGATAGCGGCACGGACCTCCGCGACGGCGAACTCCGCCTGCCGCGTGTCGTGCAGCACCTCGAGCACCAGCGTGCGGTCCGGCTCGGCGAGGAACGCGGCCACCTCACGGTAAAAGTCGTCCGCGATCCCGTCGCCCACGTACGCCTTGACGAGGCCTTCCAGCCAGTCATTCGGCCGGGTCGAGTCGTGGAAGTCGTCCAGCGGCGCGACGAAGGGCCGCATCGCCTCCTCGGGGTCGACGTCCAGCTCGCCGAGCCGGCCGGTGATGCGGCGGTAGTGCGCCATCTCGGCGGCGGCCATCTCGCTCAGCAGTGCACGTCGGCGCAGGTCAGGCGCGAGTCGGGCGTCAGCGGCGAGGCGATCGAAGGCAATCAGTACGCCGTAGCCGAGCACGCCCAGCAGCTCGACGACTGCGTCGCGGGTCTTGTCGGGCGACGTCGGCACAGTGGGTTCGGCGCTGGTCAGCGTGGCCTCCGGGGGCGTGCGCTCAGAACGGTCGGTGGGCACGGACGTCGCTACGACATCGGCCGCACCGCGCCCGTGGATCCCACCGTACGCCTGCGACCGTCGTCACACTGAGCGGGCATCGGCGGCAAGTGCAAGCACCATCACATGCAGTAGCCGTTACCCCGCGGCCGCGTACCGCGTACGATGTCGTATGAGGTAGTGGCACTGGCCACCACCGGAAATGTGCGTGGACGCCGCCAGGCGTCGGCCCGCCAAGCCGCCAACGTTTGTGTTGGCCGATGCCGCCGGGCACGACCTTGATGAGTTTCGTCGTCTGCGCGTCCTAGAGAGGCGAAGACTCTGAGCACCGAGAACGACAACGACCCGAACACCAGGCCGGCCGCCGAGGCGCCCGAAACCACCGCCGCGACGGCCGGCACTCCCGACGCCGTCATCCTCGACCACTCCACCAGCGGCGCCCCCGAGGTCGAGACCGCTGAGGAGCTTGCCGCCCGCGCTCCGGTCAGCGACGCGAACCCCACCTTTGCGAGCCTGGGCGTCCGCCACGAGACCGTGGCGGCGCTGGCGAGCGTCGGCATCGAGCGCGCGTTCGCGATCCAGGAGCTGACCCTGCCGATCGCGCTGGCCGGCGCCGACGTCATCGGCCAGGCCCGCACAGGCACCGGTAAGACCCTCGGCTTCGGCATCCCGATCCTGCAGCGCGTCGTCGGCCCGGACGAGGGCGCCGACGGCGTCCCCCAGGCCCTCGTGGTGGTGCCCACCCGCGAGCTGTGCGTCCAGGTCACCCGCGACATCACCGCCGCCGGCAAGGCTCGTAAGGTCCGCACGCTCGCCGTCTATGGCGGCCGCGCGTACGAGCCGCAGGTCAAGGCGCTGAGTGGCGGCGTCGACATCGTGGTCGGCACCCCCGGCCGCCTGCTCGACCTGGCCGAGCAGGGCAAGCTGATCCTCGGCAAGATCCGCATCCTGGTGCTGGACGAGGCCGACGAGATGCTCGACCTGGGCTTCCTGCCCGACATCGAGCGCATCCTCGGCATGATCCCCGAGCACCGCCAGACCATGCTGTTCAGCGCCACCATGCCGGGGCCGATCGTCACCCTGGCCCGGCAGTTCATGAAGCAGCCGGTGCACATCACGGCGGAGGAGCCCGACGAGGGCCGCACCGTCCCGACCACGGCGCAGCACATCTTCCGGGCGCACGCACTCGACAAGACCGAGATGCTCGCCCGGATCCTCCAGGCCGAGGGCCGTGGCCTGTCGATGGTCTTCTGCCGCACCAAGCGCACCGCGCAGAAGGTGGCCGACGAACTGCTCGAGCGTGGCTTCGCCGCCGCGGCCGTCCACGGCGACCTCGGCCAGGGCGCGCGTGAGCAGGCGCTGCGGGCGTTCCGCGCCGGCAAGGTCGATGTGCTGGTCGCCACCGACGTGGCCGCCCGTGGCATCGACGTCACCGGCGTCACCCACGTGGTGAACTTCCAGTGCCCGGAAGAGGAGAAGACCTACCTGCACCGGATCGGCCGCACGGGCCGGGCCGGCGCGAGCGGCGTCGCGGTCACGTTCGTCGACTGGGACGACGTTCCCCGCTGGCAGTTGATCAACAAGACGCTCAACCTCCCGTTCGAGAACCCGCCGGAGACGTACTCCACCTCGGCGCACCTCTACGAGGAGCTGAACATCCCGGCCTCGGCCGCCGGCACCCTGCCCCGCGCACAGCGCACCCGGGCCGGCCTGGACGCCGAGCAGGTCGAGGACTTGGGCGAAACCGGCCGCGGCCGGCGCAGCAAGACCGCCGTCCGGCCGGGTGCCGCCCGCCGCCGCACGGCCGACCGCGACGACCGGCCGCAGGAGACCGAGGCGGTCGACGGCGAGGAAGCGTCGCGCCCGCGGCGCACCCGTAGCCGGCGCCGCACCCGGAACGGCGCGGCCCTGACCTTCTCGGAGAACGAGAACGCCGAGACCGTCGAAGCCACGGACATCGAGTCCGGGGACGACGCGCCCAGCACCGGCCCGGCCCGCGAAGGCGCTCCCCGGCGCCGCCGTCGCCGTCGTCGCACCGGCGAGGGCACCGCGGACACCGGCGCGCAGAGCGACGAGGACGCCGCCGAGGCGAGCTGATCCAGCTTTGACGGGGCGGCCTGACGGGGGGAATCCTGCCGGGCCGCCCCGTTCTCGTCCTGCCGCCGCCCCACCCCGTCCCGTCTCCTCGTTGGTACGTTTGTCCGGTGACGAGCGACCCGGACTCGGTATGGCGCCGGCCCCCGACGAGCGAGCCGGTGGAGCCCGAGGCCGGTGAGGCGCCCGAGCCGACGTACAGCGGCCCGCCGCGCACCCAGCGCCCGCCGCGCACACAGCCGGCGCCGCTCATCCAGCCGCTGCCGCCGCCCCGGGTGCTGCCCGCCCAGGACCACGATGCGATCGACGCCGAGGAGCAGCAGGCCCGGGTGATCACGGTCGGGCTGTCGATCGTCGCCGGCGTACTCGCCGTCCTGCTGCTGCTGTTCGTGACCCTCCGGGCGCTCTCGCAGTAGGTATGCGGCTCCTGCTGATCTCCGACACGCACCTGCCGCGGCGGGCGCGCGACCTGCCAGCGCCCGTCTGGGCCGAGGTCGCCGCCGCTGACGTGGTCATCCACGCGGGCGACTGGTGCGAGGTCGGCCTCCTCGACGCGCTGGAGCGGCGTGCGCGGCGGGTGATCGGCGTCTTCGGCAACAACGACGGCCCGGAGCTGCGCCGGCGGCTGCCGGAAGTGGCCCGCGCCGAGCTGGGCGGGGTGCGGATCGCGGTCGTGCACGAAACCGGCCCCGCCAAGGGGCGCGAGGCCCGTTGCGCCCGCGACTACCCCGACACCGACGTGCTCATCTTCGGGCACAGCCACATCCCGTGGGACACCACGACGGACACCGGCCTACGCCTGCTGAATCCAGGCTCGCCGACCGACCGCCGGCGCCAGCCACACCACACGTACCTCACCGCGACCGCGGCGGACGGACGCCTGACCGACGTACGCCTTCGGATGCTCTAAGACTCGCCCCAGACCATCTCCGCGCCGCTGTGGCCGGTGCGGACCGCGTAGTACCCGGCGCCGCCCGCGACGGCCAGCAGCCCGAGCGTGAGGACGAGCGAGACCACGCTCAGCAGGACGCCGCCGCTACGCGCGCGGGCGTACGTGTGCGGCGAATCGTCGTCGGCGAACTGGAGCCGCCGGCGGCGGTGGCGGGCCCGGTCGACGATCACGAGGACGATGGCGACCAGGGCGAGCAGGGCGGCCAGGTTCCGGAGCATCTCCCCGAAGTCCTGGTGCTCGGCTATGACGGGCGTGATGCCGCCCTTCTTGGCCGCGAACCGCACGCCGCTCTCGGACGCTCCGTACGCCGTGCCGGCGCCGGCCAGCGCGAGCAGCACCAGCAGCCACCCGATTCTGTGCCGCACCGGTGGAAGCAGACCGTAGACGACCGCCACCAGCACGGTCAGCGGGATCAACACCACGGGCGCGTGCACCATCAGCGGGTGCGCTGGCAGCCCGAAGAGCTCGTCGAACACGGCAACCTCCGTCGGTCACGGAACGTGCGATCCACAATGGTGCCATCAGTCAGTTACACGAGGTAGCGACACAATTGGTTCGACCGCACGGGAGGCAAGGCAGACCAGTCAGCGGCGGCTTGGCACACTGTACGGGTGAGCCAGATCGCCGCGCACCATGCTGATGCCGTCCGCCTCGACCTGCCGGACGGGCCGGTCGCCGTCCTCGACGCTGTACCGCCGCCCGGGGTGGCCGGACGGGCGACCGCGCTGCTCGTGCCCGGATACACCGGCAGCAAGGAAGATTTCGTCCCGCTGCTGGATCCGCTCGCGGCGGCCGGCTACCGGGTCGTGGCGATGGATCAGCCCGGCCAGAACGAGTCGCCGGGGCCGGACGATCCGGGCGCGTACACGCTCGAATGGCTCGGATCAGTGGTGTCCGCGGTGGCGAAGGCGCTCGACGACGGCCCGGTGCACCTGCTCGGCCATTCGTTCGGCGGGCTGGTAAGCCGTGCGGCGGTCCTCGCCGAGCCGGCGTCGTACCGGTCGCTCACGCTGCTCGGCTCCGGTCCGGCCGCGATCGGCGGCCCTCGCAAGGACCGGATGACGGCGCTGGAGCCACTCCTGCCGCGCGGCATGGCCGCCGTCTACCAGGCGGTGGAGCTGGTGGCCCACGCCGACCCGAAGTGGATCGCCGCGTCGCCCGATCTGAAGGCGTTCCTGAAGAAGCGGTTCATCGCCTCGTCCGCCGGCGGGCTCAAGGGAATGGGCGACACGCTGCTCACGGCCCCGGACCGGGTCGCCGAGCTGGCCGCCGCCAGCGTGCCGCTTCTGGTGTGCCACGGCGAGGCCGACGACGCGTGGCAGCCGGAGACGCAGACGGAGATGGCGCGCCATCTCGGCGCCCTACATGAAGTGATCGCGGGCTCCGCGCACTCGCCGGCGGTCGAGAACCCGGCCGCAACAATTGCCGTACTCGACGCCTTCTGGCAGGAAGCCGACAAAACGCGCTGACATCTGTTTCAGTTCGCAGGCACTTGTGCGTCCGGCGTGTAACGCTGGACGGGATGACGATCTCGAACCTGGGCCTTTTCGGACCGGAGAGCGTGACGTGGCGGCTGCACGCCGACCCGCTCCTCACGGTCGGGTCTCTGCGCGCCCTCCTGCTCCAGTCGCTGCACCCGGTCGCGGCAGCCGCGATAGCCGAGCACTCCGGGTTGCACGCCGATCCGTGGGGGCGGCTCCGCCGCACGGCCGAGTACGTCGGCGTCACCACGTACGGCACGGCTGAGGAGGCCGGGCGGGTCGCCGCACGGGTGCGTGGGGTCCACCGGCGGTACGTCACCCGCGACCCCGAGACCGGCACCGAGCGCCCCGTCGACGACCCCGAACTGCTGCTGTGGGTCCACTGCTGCGAGGTCGACTCGTACCTCACCACGCTGCGACGCGGCGGTGTGCGCATCTCCACCCGCGACGCCGACCGGTACGTCGCCGAGCAGGTTCGCGCCGCCCGCCTCATCGGCGTCGACCCCGGCCAGCTCGACGTGCCGAGCAGCACCGCCGCGCTGGCCACGTACTTCGACCGGGTCCGGCCGGAGCTGCACGCCACCGCCACGGCGTACCAGGCCGCCCGGTTCATCTTGACCCCGCCGATGCCGTGGTGGGTACGCCTCGCCACGCCCGCTATGCCGAGCTGGGCTGGCGTCGCGAGCCTCGCGTTCTGCCTGCTGCCGCCGTGGGCGCGGACGATGTACAGCCGGCTGCCGGCGATCCCGACCACCGACCTCGGCGCCACGCTGAGCCTGCGCGCGCTGCGGATGACCCTGCTCACGGTGCCGCCGTCGCTGCGGGAAGGGCCGCACTACAAGGCTGGCAAGGCACGGGTCGCCCGCATCCCGATCCGCCGCCTCGACGCGTTCGGGGTGGCCGATTACGAGGGTTACCGGGGCTCGCCGCTGCCGCTACCGCCGCCGGTGGAGGTGCAGCGCGTCAGCGGGGAGTGAGGCCCGCCCACGGTTCCTTCTCCGGTGACGCGGCCTGGCCCTCCGGGCAGTGCCGGCGGTAGTCGCACCACGAGCAGAGGGTGCCGGTGCGCGCCGGAAACACCTCGTCGCCGTCGGCGCCCGCGCGGACGGCCTCCTCCGCGGCCACGATGTCTGCGGCGGTCGCCTCGGCGCGGCGGACGTGCCGGGCGAGGGACTCCTCGGTGTGCTCCCAGGTGTGCACGGTGCCGCTGGGAAGGTGGTGCAGCTCGACCTTCCGGCACGGCCGGCGCAGGGTCTTCGACGTAGCCAGCGCGTAGAGGGCGAGCGCGGTGGAGCCCCGGGCGTCGTCAGCGGTCAGCTCGGACCTGCCGGTCTTGTAGTCGACGACGACCAGCTCGCCGTCGCGGTCGTCCAGCCGGTCGATCCGGCCGGAGAACGCCAGCGAGTCGGTCTTCGTGGCCACCGTGCGCTCGACACCGATCGGCTCGGCGTCCGGGTCGACACCGTCCAGGTAGGACTCCAACCAGCCGATAGCCCGCTCGGCGGCCTCAGCCTGCTGCTCCCGATCGCGGTAGCCATCGGCGATCCATGCGCCCCGGAGCAGCCTGCGAGCGACCTCCGGTGTGCGGCGCTCACGCGGCAGCGCCCACCACGCCCGCAGCGCGTTGTGGACGGCGGCGCCCAGCGACGTGTGCGCCCACGGCGGACCCTTCACCGGCGCCGGACGGTCGACGTAGGTCATCCGGTACCGGCGCGGGCAGTCCTCGTACGTACCGAGCTTCGACGGGGTGCACGAGAACAGCCGCTTCGGCATGCCCTCGAACCCGAGCTGTTCCTCCATGATCGTCAATC
>Ga0210378_10000112_pt1 | contig 36320 bp, 33 predicted proteins | sample PLM1_60_b1redo_FD_155465 | JGI IMG/M metagenome (GOLD analysis project Ga0210378, IMG submission 155465) | Groundwater sediment microbial communities from an aquifer in East River, Colorado, USA - PLM1_60_b1 redo | ecosystem: Environmental > Terrestrial > Soil > Riparian zone | place: USA: East... | reverse complement strand
CCCAGGTGCGGCAGGACCCGGTCCAGCATCCCCGCCACGACCCCGTCGAGTGCCGAATCTCCTTCCACCTGGCGAACCTGTCGCAACCACGCAGAAGACTCAAACTTGTACCGCGGGGACCCCTTAGATGTCGTATCCCAGCATCTGAGCCCATGCCACCGGGATCCATCGGTCCAGGACGTTAGCTGGCACGGACAACCGCTTGAGCACTTCCGGCTCGTCGCTCCGCGCGTAGAAGCGGTTCAGTCCATCGAACAGGGCGAGGCTGTACCCGGCAGCGAGCAGCTGCGGCTCCCACGCGGCGTGGCTGGGAGTGGCCGTATCGGGCAACGTGGCTTCCACCACCAGGACTCGGGGACGCCAGTACCGCAGATCCGCCGAAGCCAGCACCGCTGTCTCGCTGCCCTCCGCATCGACCTTCAGTAGGTCGAACCCTGGCGTGGCGTGAGACTCTAGCACCGAGTGCAGCGTGACGACCTCGACCTCGAACTCCTCCGATCCCCAGCCGGTACGCCGATGCACCTCTGCGACACCGGAATCGAGCGTGCTCAGTCCGGCGCCGCCTTCCAATCCAGGCGCTGCCAGGATGCGGTGGAACACCGCCCGTCCGGGCTTCGTGTTGATGGCGACACGCAGGTTGATGTCACGCGGGCGGGCCCGGACCAGCCGGTCAAAGCGGTCCGGCAGCGGCTCAATATTGACTCCCCGCCACCTCAGCCGGTCACTGAGGTTCTTGGTTAACGACCCGGCGTCTGGTTCGCCTGCCCCGACGTCCACGTAGAACCCATCACGGTGGTCAGCGAACGTTCGCAGCAGAACTACGTCCTCGGCGTTGCCGGCGTACGAGACGATGTCAAACTTCGGCGGTTCGTAGCGCGTCATACGCTGTCCTACACTCCGGTGACGATGGACAAGGCCAACGTCGGTCTGCCCGCCCTCAACGAGTCCCTACCACAAACGAGCGGACAGCGGCTAGAAGGCCGTCAGCCGCCAGCGCTCCGCCAGGATGGTGATGTTGGCGTCGGACCGTGCCGTCCCCGTCAGGGTGAGCGTGACAGTGCTTATAGGAGGTACGACATGTCGGTGCAACGTGCGGTGTGGGGAGAGCAGGACGTGACCAACGTGGCCGGTGCCGAGTTCGCGGCTCGCACGTATATCGAGCAGCTGGACGTCCGGCGATATCTGGCCAGAATCGTCTCGGATGGAAACATTCACCATGTCTGCGACGTCGGAGCTGGATATGGTCGCCTTACTCCGGTCCTCAAGGAGTTCTGCGACCATGTCGTCGCGTTCGAGCGCGAGCCCGCCTTGGTGGAAAAGGGAAGCTTCCTGCACCCCACTATCGAGTACCGCATGGTGGAATCACTCGCTGCTCTTCCGGCAGGAGACGCCGAGTTTGATTTCGCGTTGGTGTTCACGGTCCTGCAACACCTCGGCGACTCACCGGCAGAACGCGCGGTCGCCGAACTGCGGAGGGTGATCCAGCCGGGCGGCTACGTCCTGGTGTGCGAGGAGACCAACGATTCGTACGTCTACGGAGACCTGGCCAAGGAGCACTCGGCTTTTACGATTGGCCGCAGCGTGGAGCAGTACAAGAAATGGATGAGTCCGTTCATCCTCATACGCAGAACTCCACGCCGAACAGAACGTTGCCCTGTCGGCCCGGAGTTTGGTCAATATCTTCTCTTCAGGCGTTACTAACGGCGGGCTGGCTAGTGAACTTAGTCTGGCCTGACAAGCCTCACTTGATTTCCGCCGACAGGAAGGCCGCTCTGTCCATGGCGGTCGTCTTGTTCGTGGCGCAACGCGCGCTCAGTCCCTTTCAAGATTGGGTCTCTTCGACGAGTACAACCTTGTGATTCACCCTGTCGTGCTGGGAGCGGAAAGCCAGCGGGCCGACGTTGGCCGCCCCCCCGGGCGAGCCGAGCGGCTCCTCGCCCTCGGTGAAGAAGGCGGCGTTGGCGGCGGTGAACTCCTTCCACTGGGCGGGGACGTCGTCGTCGTAGAAGATCGCTTCGACCGGGCACACGGGCTCGCAGGCGCCACAGTCCACACACTCGTCGGGATGGATGTAGAGCATGCGGTCGCCCTCGTAGATGCAGTCGACCGGGCACTCCTCGATGCAGGACCTGTCCTTCACGTCGATGCACGGCTCGGTGATGACGTAGGTCACCGATCAGCCTCCTCTCTCCTTTCCATCTACCCCGTCAGATCCAACCCCTGTGGTCTCCACCGCTCCCTGCTTGCACCGCAACCACTGTGGGTGGTTCCTGTTGGATGGGGAGCACCGCGTCTCCACCGCTCCCTGCTTGCACCGCAACCCCGGCTCGTCAAGCGACCCGGGTCGGACACACCAGCACGGCTCAGTGTCAACCATCAACCCAAGCCAAGCTGGCAAGCATCAGGTGAGACACCACAGAGTCGGCTCACTCGGCCAAAGCCCACAGTAGTCGTAGTTGTGATCCCGTTCGACACCGATACCGACCAGGCCGACGCTCGGTATCACCCTCTGCCCTGCACCTTCTCTCTCAGTGGTTGTTGCGCTCTGCCGTCACTCGTCGACCTCGGACGGCCTGGTGACGCCTGGCCAACCCGTGACCGCGCCCGACCTGACCGTCCTCGTCCGGCTCGCCTGCGCTCGCCCACCCCGCGCCGTCCCTCGCCGGCATCGCGGCCGATAGGCCTTGCTGGCTTGTCCGTCGATGCTCGGGCGAATAGCCTTCAGCGAGCGGGCGAACAGGGTTCCCAAGGATGCGCTGGTGGAGGGGAGCGGCGATGCCGAAGTACGCGGTGTTCTTCACCCTCAAGGGTGAGGCCATCGCCCGGGCCATGGAGCAACCAAGCGACCGGGTAATAGTGGTGTCCAAGGCGGTGGAGTCCGCGGGGGGCAAGCTTGAGGCGTACTACTTGATGTTCGGCCAGTACGACGGGTTCGTCATCGTGGACCTCCCCGATTCCCGGGCGGCTGCCGCGTCCAGCCTGGCGGTGAGCAGCACCGGGGCCTTCGAGCACCTGGAGACCCACGAGCTCATCGAGGCAGAGGACCTCAACCCGATCCTGGAGCAGGCCAAGGGCATCACCTCCCAGCTCCCCGGCACTTGAGGGGTCCCCGCCGCGCAGGGCGATACCGGGGGCGAGCTCGCTGGGCCGCCGGTCAGGGTCGGGCTGAACCAGATCACCTACCGGAGCGGGTCGGGGACCGCCCCGTCGCCACCGACGGTGGGGGCCTGCTGGCCCGGGCAGTAGATCCATCACCGGGTGGCGCCAGCCGAGCCGCTCCCCGCGACGGCGCCCGCCAGCCGTCAACGCCATGGCCACACCCCATCCCGGGCAGTGCGGCGCTTGCCCGTCCCCCTGACCCGCCACAGCTGGTTGAGCTCCGCCGCCAGCGGCCCGGTGCCGTACTCCAGGTACTGCAGGTCGCCGTGGCTGTAGAACGGCCGGCCGTGGACGCGGCACGCCCGGCAGCGCCAGTCGCAGGTCTGCGGGGTGCACGGACGGGCGTCGTCGGGCCGGGGCCAGCAGGTACATCTGCGGCCCTTGTCGATCCCCGATCCGGGCTGGATGCTGATCTCCCCGGGCCGGCGCGTCTTCCGGCGGCCCACCAGGCGTCACCGCCCTTGGCTTGTTGCCGGGCTCCGACCACCTCAGCAAGCAGGCACGACCAAGCCGGAGCCGCATGGCGCGCGCCCACCGTACTCCCCGGCGGTGGGGCCCGCCGGACAAGGTCTGGGGCCGGACCACGCCACCCACGCCGGGGTGACCTCTGCTGGATCGTCAGCGTTGGCGGGTGTGGTAGCCAAGCCGGTCGATCGGCACTCGCCGGCCGCTGCGCCCCGCGGCGAGGCACAGCCGCTTGGCATACTCAATTGGCAGCTGTCGTTCTGGGCGAGAAGGTCCCGGTGGACCTGGCGAGGGAAGCGGTGAGCCATGTCGGAGTGGAGGGAGCTGACCTGGGACGACGCCATGCGGCGCGGCTATGAGGCGCTCCGCAGCGGCGAGGCGCTCTACGAGGAGATCGACGCTGAGCTGGGCAGGTCCAACATCGACATCGAGAAGCACCTGCGGCGCGCTGAGCTGAAGCTCGCCCAAGCCAACGCCTGGCTTGCCATGGCGCGGGAGCTGGGCTGGCAACGAGACGACGACGGCAGTCGGGCACGCTGAGCACCGCAGCTGCCGACTGAGGCCGCAGACGGGCGGGGGAGACCTGGTGGAGTGGACGCCAGAGGGCTGGGCGACCACTGATCTCGTGGCCGGCCTCCGAGGGAGAGCGACGCCAACGGCACCCGCCGCGCTACCCGTTGCAGGACGAGTCTGGTTGACCCGCTTCCGGTGCGGCGGTACGGTCCACGGGTCACTAACGACTGCCTTACCTGAGCCGGATGTGCAGATACATTGCGTCCGTCGTCGCTCACCTGACGCGGGTACGGCCTGAGGCCGAAGGAGCGAGCGACCAGGACCGGCCAGGTCCGGGGCGCATCCGAGCCATCCCGCCGCACCGCTCCCGCGATGTGCACACGCGCTGCCTGGCAGAGTCGGACGCCTGACGCCGATGACGATCGCCTGGCGCATGCCGGTGCTCGTCTGTCGCTGCGCGAATGTGGGCGGTGCCGTCCGCGCTCGATCCGGTCGCCGTCGCCCGGCAGCAACTGCTGCTGCTGCCGGGCGGCCCGGAGGAGGAGGCAGTTATGCCCAACCCCGTCTACCTCGAGCCGCAGGCGAAGGCCGTCGCCGACGCCAACGCCAACCCTCCCTACTTGTTTGAGCTCGGCCCGGACCAGGGTCGCAGGACCGTCGATGAGGTCCAGTCCGGCCCTGTCAAGAAGCTACGCGTCGACATCGCGGACACCACCGTGCCCGGCGGCCCGTCGGGCCAGGTGTCGGTGCGCATCCTGCGCCCGCAGGGCGCCCGCCGGCCGCTGCCGGTGATCGTCTACATCCACGGCGCCGGCTGGGTCTTCGGCAACAACCACACCCACGACCGGCTCATCCGCGAGCTCGCCGTCGGCGCGCAGGCCGCGGTGGTGTTCCCCAACTACAGCCTCTCCCCGGAGGCCAAGTACCCCACGGCCATCCAGGAGTGCTACGCCGCGGCCAAGTGGGTCGCCGAGCACGGGCAGGAGCGTGGACTGGACGGCAGCCGCATCGCGATCGCCGGCGACAGCGTCGGCGGGAACATGAGCGCCGCGGTCACGCTGCTGGCCAAGCAGCGCGGCGGTCCGGCGTTCCGCCAGCAGGTGCTCTTCTACCCGGTCACCGACGCCAACTTCGACACCGAGTCCTACCACCAGTTCGCCACCGGCTACTACCTGCGCCGCGACGGCATGCAGTGGTACTGGGACCAGTACACCACCGACCCCGCCCAGCGGGCCGAGCCCACCGCCTCCCCGCTGCGCGCCAGCCTCGAGCAGCTCGCCGGCCTGCCGCCCGCCCTGGTCATCACCGGCGAGGCTGACGTGCTCCGCGACGAGGGCGAGGCGTATGCCGACAAGCTCCGCGCAGCTGGCGTGCCCGTCACCGCCGACCGCTTCCAAGCCATCATCCACGACTTCGTCATGCTCAACGCCCTCGCGGACACCAACGCCGCCCGGGGCGCCATCACCCTCGCCACCGACACGTTGCGAAAGGTGTTGTCCGACAAGAACTGAGTCTCCCGCCTCTTGGGGCCTTCCGACCGCAGGGCAAGGTCGGACGAGGCGGAACCGTCGCGCCTCAGCCCGCTCACCTGCCCTTGCTCGGCCGCTACCGACGGGCGACCCTCGCGCCGGTCTTGCTCCCTCTTCGGTCAGCCGGTCGAGCACGACCTCAGCCTCCGGCCGAGCACACCGGCCAGGTCCGCGGCCGACACTCCCCCGCTGCCCTACGCCCGACCTCCGCTAGTGTCGCCGCGTCCAGGCCTGACTCAGGTCGACGACCAGGGCTCTCGCGGACGCGGCGGACGACCACGTTGAACCCGGCCCCGCTCCAGTCATGGAGTTGCCGCCACACCGACGTGGTCCCAAGACCACCGCGGGGCGGATGCGGGACGAGGTGGACGCGACAGGCGGGACGGCTGGACACGGGACCGCTGGACACTGGACGGCCAGACACCCGACGGCCGGACACCGGACGACAGAACCAGACAGCTGGACAGCGGGCACTGGACGCCCGGACGACGGACCCTGGACGGCGGAACCGGATGACCGGACACCGAATGGTGGATGCGGACGGGCGACGGACGACATGGCAGACTCCTGGCATTCCCGACCACTGCGCCGACGACGCCCTACCTCTGGGCCGACTGGTGGTCGCCCGCATCCAGGCGGTGGACGGCGTCACCCGCACCTGACCTGCTCGGTGACCGGCCGCTTGGGTCGCGCCGCGGCAACGGCTGTGGCGGGTTCCGGGACGGAGGGTGCTGGTAGGCGCCGGGCTCCCCGACCGATCTCCCGTCCGACACCTTGGCTCCCCGGATCCCCGCGGCTGTCGGCGCGGCCGTTGCCTGGCGTGCCGCGCGCCGCTTCGCTGATGGCTGTGCAGTGCAGGGGAACGACCCCACCCAACGAGCAGGTGGGGTCGTTCCCCGCAGGCAGCTACTGGGCAGCGACCGGTCGCACGTTGGTGGCCTGGGCGCCTTTGGGGCCCTGGGTGATGTCGAACTCGACGGTCTGCCCCTCGTCCAGTGAGCGGTAGCCGCCGGCCTGGATCGCGCTGAAGTGCACGAAGACGTCCTCGCCCGACTCGGGGCTGATGAAGCCGAAGCCCTTGTCAGCGTTGAACCACTTGACAGTTCCAACAGTCATGACTGCTTGTCCCTCCCTCCGGCAAACTCGGAGGTACCGGCCACGCCGACGCCAGGTGGCGCCGGCGGCAAGGGACAAGCTCGACCAGGATACGGAGCCAAACATGCACCTGTGCGGCACGGACCCTAGCACGCCGCCGCACCACACCACCGCAGCCACCATGCAGCAGACAGCACCCCATCCGGGAGCGGCGAACGCGCCGGAGCTACTCGGTAACGTTTGCGGGAGCCTGCGCAGGGCGCGCGGCGCTGCTTCAGGCCGCCACGACGGCCAGGGTGATCGCGGCGAAGTGCGCGGCGACGCCGCCGACAACGAGCAGGTGGAAGACCTCGTGGTAGCCGAAGACCGCCGGGGCCGGATCCGGCCAGCGACGCGCGTAGACCACCGCCCCCGCCGAGTAGGCCAGCCCGCCGCCGAGCAGCAGCGCGGTCCCGGCCACGCCCAGACGCTCGACCAACTGGGGTAGCGCGACGACCGCGAGCCAGCCGAGCGCGACATAGACGGCCACCCTCACCCAGCTTGGCGCGTGCCGCCAGCCGAGGTTGAGGGCGATCCCCAGCGCGGCGCCGCTCCACACCACCACCAGCACGCTGACGGCCAAGGGTCCCTTGAGGACCAGCAGGCCGACCGGGGTGTAGGTGCCCGCGATCAGCAGGAAGATCATCGCGTGGTCGAGGTGGCGGAGCCAACGGCGCACCGGGGGTGACCAGGTGATGCGATGGTAGAGCGCGCTCACGCCGAACAGCCCGCAGACCGAGGCGGCGTAGACCGCCGCGGCGGTGACCGCGGTCGCGGTCGATGCCCGCAGGACCAGGGCGGTCCCGGCGAGCACCGCGGCGAAGAAGGCGTACTGGTGGAACACGCCACGCAGGCGGGGCCGGGCCAGCGCGACAGCGCGCACGGCCGGTCCGGTGGGTGGCTGACCAGGGCGGCGGCGAGGAGGAATCAGGGCTCCGATCGGGTCGATGGTGCGGCCAGGCCACGGCCACGATACGGCCCGGGCGGGGCGTATGTGGCGGCTCCGGCAGCATCGGCAGCGGGACGCAGGGAGGGCGCGGGCGCGGCGGTAGCGACCGAACCGCACCCCGTGCGCGATGATCGAGGCACAGCCCTGCCAGACACCGGCCGGCGACCGGGAGGAGCAGCACGATGACCGGGTGGAACGAGCTCAGTTTGGATGAGGCGATGGGGCGGGCCCATGCGGCGCTGCTCGCGTCCGAGGAGTTGTACGACGAGATCGACGCGCAGGAGGGTCGCTCGAACATCGATATCGAGAAGCATCTGCGCAGGGCCGAGGTGAAGGCCTCACATGCCAGATCATGGGTCGCGATCGCCCAGGCCCTTGACACCCAACGCGACCGGTACGGATCTGCCGGCGGGTAGAAGAGCACGGCCCGCCGCCCGGATGTCCGTAAGCGGTACCGTTGTCCGCGGGAACCAGCCGTTCTTGCTTTGGCCCTGGTCGGTGCTGTGGCCGATGGCACGCAAGCAGCCGAGAATGGCTCCCGGTCGTTCAGCACCCTTAAGTGGGTGTCAAGGATCGCGGAACTTCAGTGATCGAGTCCGAGGAGTCTCCCGTGATCCTCAGCAGCGGGAGTAGATTGCCGCTCCCCGTCCACCAGGGGAGCTGCTGGCAGCTAACCACGAACCTGCTCGGCGACCAGGTGGTGAGCCGGCAGGTGCTCTCCGCCGGTGGAGAGCGCGAGGCCGCCGGTGCCGACGGCGCTCTTGGAGGGTCGCCGGCGCGGCTTAACGCTGCCGGTCGTTGGGCGATCCTTCCGCGCTACCGTCATTCTGGTTGGCCGCAGCCTGGGCGGCCTCCAGCGCCGCCTCGGCGTGCTCGGCCCGGGCCTCGGCCGCCCGGGAGCGAGCCTGCTCGGCCGAGATCACCGCGGTCCGGTCCCGCTGGGCGTCCTGTACGACCTCGCGGGCCACGTCGGCCACGGTGCGCTGCGACGCCCCCGCGCGGGCGCGCAGCCGCTGGCTGGCCGCGGCCGGGTCCAGCCCCTCGGTGGCCACCAGCGCCCCCTTGGCCTGCTCCACCCAGACCCGAGCGGTCACCGCCTGGGTCAGCTCGGCCGCCTCGGCGTCCCGGGCGCCCAGCGCCATGCTGGCTCGCAGCAGCTCGGCGACCACCCCGGCGTAGGCGCCCACCGCAGCCACGTCAATGCCCGACCAGGGACACGGCTCGGTGGCATACACCGACAGCGCCCCCACCGGCCGGCCCGCAACCGCCACCGGCACGGCAAGCACCCCGCGCAGCCCTCGTGGGGTTACGACCGCGGCCAGCCGGGCGAAGCGCCTGTCGGTGGCCAGGTCGACGACCGTCACGGCCGCCGCGTCGCCACAGGCGGCCAGGCCGGGTCCCTCCCCAAGCTCACGCTGGGCGTCCTCCAGCAGCCCGGCGGCGCCGTCGGTGACCACCGCCCAGCGCAGCGAGCCGTCCTCGTGCTCCAGCGCCAGGCTCGCCCCGTCCACCTGGAACACCGCCCGGGTGGCGTCGATGACGCGCTGCAGGGTCGCGAACAGGCCCCCGGGATCGGGCAGGGCCCGGCGCAGCTCACCCAGGCTGGGGGCGAAGGCGTCCCGGTCACCCAGCGGGTCATCCCCCTCAGTCATCGATGGTTCACCGCTCACCCCAGGCTCTGGCAGCGCTACCGGCGTATCACCGTGCAGGTCATGGTGCGGGTGACGCCGTCCACGACCTGGACGCGGGAGACCACCAGCCGGCCCAGCTCGTCCATCCCGGGCGCCTGAACCCTGGCGATGACGTCGTAGGGGCCGGTGACGTCCTCGGCCAACTGCACACCTTCGAGGTCGCTGACTGCCTGGGCGACATGGGCGGCCTTGCCGACCTCGGTCTGGATGAGCACGTACGCGCTGAGCATCTCGCGCTGCCCTCCCCGGATCTGTCCGTGCCACCCCCCGGCCAGTCGGCGCCTGGCCTGTCCGGGGGTGGCAGGGCGCATGCTACCCGAACCCGGCCAGCTTGCCCGGGAGGCTATCGATCTCGGCGTCGCCCGCACGTCGTAGCGGGTGATTTCGGCGTCGCCCGATCGTCGGGGTGAGTGCGGACGGCGAACAGCGCCGGTGAGCGGAGGGGAGCGCGCGCTGCGCTGCATGCTGCTCATCTACACCAACCAGCGAGGCTGACCGGCCGGCCTGGGCACCCCCGACGGGGACGCCGAGGCCGCGGTTCGGTCATCTGCGCGTCTGTCCTTTCGTCGGTTGGCCACGCCATGGTGGCTACAGCGCAGGGGTCGATTGTCCAGATGGGTTTTGACCGCGTCGGCGACGGTGGCGGCGTCCCCGGGGAAGCCGAGCAGGATGCTCGAGCCGCGGCGGATGAGCCAGCGCAGCCCGACGAACCAGACGCCACGCACGGCTGCGGCGGCGTCCTCGCGCCGGGGCTGTCCATCGGCGTCGACCATCCCGGGGTCGAGCCAGGAGAACTCGCCGGCCGCGAAACCCGCACACCGTCGCGAACAGGACAGTCGGCGGCGAGCTTCTCGAGCCGCTGGACGACCTCCACGCCGGTCGCATACCCGTCCGGCGCCTGCTCGCCGAGCAGCTGGTTCATCCAACCCGGCGTGTTCAACCGGAAGGAGTCCCACCGCTGGGTGCGCCAGCGCTCACCGACCCGGCCCCGCGCCAGGACCACATGCTCGACATCGCGTGCGGTGAGCGCGGCGCTGGCGGCAAGCCCGGCCGGTCCAGCGCCCACCACCGCACAGTCGACCACCATCTGGCGCCGCCTGCGCATCGCTGCCTCCTCATCGCCCGGCCCGATCAGCGCAGCGCATCGGCCACCCTCGCGACACGCAGCAGCCTGAGCGCCAGGACGATCGTGCACGGGCACCAGACGGCGAGCACCACCCGCTGCGCCAGGCCGGCCCACGGGTGCAGCGGCGCATCGTCCGGGCCCACGAGCACGCCGAACGCCACGAACATGACCAGTAATGCGATCCCTGTCACCAGTGCGTAGCTGGCGAGACCGCGCCAGCTCGGGTCGCCCGCCAGCCGCCGCGACATCACGATGAGCCCGACCCCGATACTCAGGAAGAAGATCGTGCCGTTCACGACGTGCAGGCCGCTTGGGTCGTAGGTGACGCCGCTGGCGTCACCTCGCAACGGAAACACCGCAGCCAGCACCAGTCCCACCCCGGTCCACGCCAGGATGGCTGGGCCAACCACCCCGGCCCGGATCGGACGCACCCCCAGGTGCAGCCCCACCGCGTAGGCGATCGTCAGCAGCCCGAACATCACGAAGTCCACCCGCAGGCACTCCGCGTGCTCAGGTTCACGATGCGCGTCAACTGGCCGGCGCCGCGCTGACCAGCGCACCGCCAGGTTGACTGCCAAGCGGATACCCCGAGTGCATGCCGCTGGCTGCAGCCAGCCCAGGGCACGCTGCTGCGACCGTTACCCACGAGCCCGCCCGACAGGTCTCGAGCGGGCGGCCGGTCGCTGGAGGGGCCAGTAACGCACAGAATGCCGGCATGGCCACCGGGGACGAACCCATCCGCATCGGGATGCAGCATCCCTTCGCCGTCCCGCCGAAGCATCGCGACCCGACTCGCCGGTTGCGCGGGCGGCTGGTGGCGCCGGTCACCGTCTGGACCGCCGGCCACCCGTCCACCGGAGCTGGTCTGACGGTCTCGTCGGTATTGGTCGCCGAGGGTCAGCCGGCACGCCTGCTCGGCCTGATCGATCCGACCTCCGCGTTCTGGGAAGCGGTCCAGGAGACTCGCGGGTTCGTCGTGCATGTCCTTGGGGCCAGCGACCGGGCGCTGGCCGAGCGGTTCAGCGAGATCCGCCCACCGGTCCATGGTCCGTTCGATCGCCTGGAGGTGGCCCAGTCGCCATGGGGCCCGGTGCTGGGCGGGAAGCGCCCGCGCGCGGCATGTCGCCTGGCGGGATCGGTGCCAGTCGGCTACGCCGAACTGGTCGAGGGCCTGATCGTGCAGCTCGAGCTGCACGACCTCGAGGACCCGCTGGCCTACCTGCATGGAACCTACCGGTCGGTGCGCGATCTCCCCGATCACGGCTGAACGTGGTGGTCCCTGGCCTGTACCGTCCACATCCACACACCGCCGGCCGTCCGTCGGCGCCGCGACCCTCCCCGGTCCCAGGTGCCGCTGCGCTACTGGCTCGTGGGCGGTTCCGCCGTCGCGGTCTCCGTCGCGCTGTCCGGCTTCGGCCCCGGTTTGCCGTCGCCGCCGTCGTTGTCCTGGGGGAGCCTGGTCACCGGCCTGCTTGGACTGGCGCTTGACGAAGTAGTCGGCCCCGAGGTCGGAGTACGGCGACCAACACCCCGGCGCAGGCCGCCGGGGGCGCAGGACTTGGCGCCTGGTCGTGGTGGCGATGTTCTCGCGGGTGCGTTAGCCGTCCGTCCCGTCGACGAGTTCTCGGCAGCCAGCATCCACCCGGTTCACCTGTTACAGCGCAACCTGGGGATTGTCCCCCCGGCGGCCGACATTTCGCACTGTCTTTCGCTGTCCGGATGTGGCGGAGGGGCCGGGAAGCTCCCGGCCCCTCGCTGAGGTACACCGGTCAGGCGACCATGCCGTGGGGGTCGATGATGTACTTCTTGGCCGCGCCCTTGTCGAAGTCCTGGTAGCCCTGGGGGGCCTGGTCGAGCGGGATCACGGTCGCGTTGACGTTCTTGGCGATCTGCACCTTGTCGTGCAGGATCGCCATCATCAGCTGCCGGTTGTACCGCATCACCGGGCACTGGCCGGTGGTGAACGAGTGGGACTTGGCCCAGCCGAGCCCGATCCGGATCGACAGCGAGCCGACCTTGGCGGGCTCGTCGACCGCGCCCGGGTCGCCGGTGACGTACAGGCCGGGGATGCCCAGCCTGCCGGCCGGCCGGGTGATGTCCATGATCGAGTTGAGCACGGTCGCCGGGGCCTCGCCCTGGGAGCCCTCCCTGCCGTGGCCGCGCGCCTCGAAGCCGACGCAGTCGACCGCCGCGTCGACCTCGCCGTCGCCGCCCACGATCTGCTGCAGGGCGCCGCGCAGGTCGTCGGTCTGGGACAGGTCGACGGTCTCGCACCCGAACGACGCGGCCTGCCGCAGCCGCTCGGCGTTCATGTCGCCGACGATCACCACGGCGGCTCCGAGCAGGTGGGCGGAGGTCGCGCAGGCCAGCCCGACCGGGCCGGCGCCGGCGATGTAGACGGTCGAGCCGGTGGTCACCCCGGCGGTGTAGGCGCCGTGGTAGCCGGTCGGGAAGATGTCGGACAGCATGGCCAGGTCGCGGATCTTCTCCATGGCCTGGTCACGGTCGGGGAACTTGAGCAGGTTCCAGTCGGCGTAGGGGACGGTCACGTACCTGGCCTGGCCGCCCTTCCAGCCGCCCATGTCGACGTAGCCGTAGGCGGCGCCGGCCCGGGCCGGGTTGACGTTCTCGCAGACGCCGGTGTTGCCCTCCTTGCAGTTGCGGCAGCGGCCACAGGCGATGTTGAACGGCACGCTGACCAGGTCGCCCTGCTTGATGAACTCGACGTCGCGGCCGACCTCGACGACCTCGCCGGTGATCTCGTGGCCGAGGGTCTGGCCCTCCGGCGCGGTGGTGCGGCCGCGCACCATGTGCTGGTCGGAGCCGCAGATGTTGGTGGCGACGATCTTGAGGATCACGCCATGCTGCAACGGCCGGTTGTTCTGCTCGGGCAGCTCAAGCTTGGGGTAGTCGAGATCCTGCACCTCGACGCTCCCCGGACCGGTGTAGACGACACCTCTGTTGTTGTCCGCCATGACTGCTCCCTCCGCGTGATTGCGTGCACGAGGTCCGGGTGCACGGGGACTACTGGCTGGCTGGTCGCGGCCGGAGGGCCGCGCGCGGCCGGTTCGGCTCCCTGCATCGGGCTCCCTCCACGGCTGGGCACGGCGGCCACCCTATCGCCACCGCCGGACACGGACAAGAGGCTGATTCCAGCACAACCTGTGGTATCAGCGAAGCTCGTCGAACGACGTGAAGCAACCCGAGCAGCGCCGGCCGGTGGCAGCCTGCGGCTACCCTGGACGGGTGCCCGCCCTGACCAGAACCCCCGCCACCCTCGGCGCCCTCCTGCGCGTGGTGGCCGCCGCCTTCTGCTGGGGCCTGGCCGCGGTGTTCGCCAAGCACGCGTTCGAGCACGGCGTGCCACCCGCCCGGATGGCCCAGGCGCGGGTCACGGTCGCCCTGCTGGTGCTCGCCCCCCTGCTCGCCTGGCGGCGGCCTGCCCTGCTCCGCCCGTCCCGCTCCAGCCTGCCGCTGCTGGTGGGGTTCGGCGTGTGCGTGGCGGCCGTCAACTTCACCTACTACGTCGCCATCGACCACCTCCCCGTCGGGGTGGCGATCGCCCTGCAGTACACCGGACCGGTGATGCTGCTCGGCTTCAGCGCCCTGGTCGCCAGGCGGGCGCCCGGCCGCCTGGCCTGGGTCACGGCCGCGCTCACCCTGGCCGGGGCGGTCCTGGTCAGCCGGGCAATGGACGGCCTGGCCGCCCTGGACGGGCCGGGCCTGGCCGCCGGGCTCGCGTCCGCGGTGCTGTTCGCCGCCTACCTGCTCACCGCCGAGCACGCCGGGCGCCGGGGAGTGCCCCCGGCCACCGTGCTGCTGTGGGGCTTCGTGGCCGCCGTGGCCGTGTGGAGCGCTGCCGAGCCCTGGTGGTCGTTCCCGTTCGCCCGGCTCGCCGACCCGCGGACCGCCCTGGCCGTGCTGGGCGTCGGCATCGTGGGCACCCTGGTCCCGTTCTTCCTCGCGGTCGGCGCGGTCCAGCTCATCCCGGCCGCCACCGCGGGCATCGCGGCCAGCTCGGAGCCGGTGTTCGCGGCCGCGCTGGCCTGGCTCCTGCTCGGCCAGCAGCTCGCGGCCGTGCAGCTCGCCGGCGGCGCCCTGGTGGTCGCCGGGGTGATGCTCGCCCAGGTCGCCGGGCAGCCGGGCCCGGCCAGCGAGCCGGCCTGCGCCAATGAGGGCACGAGCCTGGGTGGCCGTCCGCTCAGCGCCTGTGGACTGTCTACGACGGCTCCTGATCCTTGTCGTCCCGACGCCGACTCACCGCGTCGGGAGTAGCGACGGTGGTGGCTCAGCCCCGCACCGGCCTGGTGGCTGTGCTGGACGTGGCGGGCCGGAGGGTGCGGGCGAACAGGAGCAGGGCGGGCAGGCGGACCAGCCCGGAGACGACGATCGCGGCCCGCACCGAGCGGGCCACGGCGATCCAGCCGAGGAGCGGGCCGCCGGCGACCTGGCCGAGGGCGTCGGCCTGGGCACCGAGGGAGTTGACGGTGGCCCGCGAGGCCGGGTCGAGGCCCTGGTTGATCCAGGCGGTGGTGAGCGGGTCGTTCAGCTCCCGGAGCAGGCCGACGACCCAGCGTAGGGCCAGCGCGACCCAGAAGCTCCCGGCCAGCCCGAACCCGGCCACGCTGCCGACCAGCAGCAGGTTCACCACGGCCAGGGCGCCGGCGGCGCCCCGGTGGGAGGCGACGTCCACGCGGCGCCGCACCACCTCGGTGGCGACGACCGCGAGCAGCAGCCCGACGGCGTTGATGACGCCGAACCAGAGCACCGGGTCGAGCCCGGCGAGGCCGGGCAGCCCGATGTCGCGGAGTAGCTCGAGCTCCCAGAGCCGGTCGAAACCCTCAGTGGACACCCCGTGGAAGGCGGCCACCGCGAAGACGAGGAGCAGGACCGGGCGGGCGCGCACGGCCGCGACCCCGCCCCGGGCAGTCGAGCTGAGCAGCAGCGGCAGGCGGGCGCGGTCCCGAGCAGCACGAGCTGGAGCGGGCCGAGCCCGGCGGTCTGGATGCGGTACACGGAGGCGATCGTGGCCATCATCATGAAGGCCACGCCGGAGGTAGCCTCCATCACGAGGTAGACCGCGGCAGCGGGCAAGGGTCGGCGGGGCATGCCGCCACTCTGGCCGACGGGCAGGGACCGGTCGAGCGGGTTTCGCCCCGCGGGTCCGTGCGGTCCCCGTCGCCGCGCATGCCCGGCAGCTACTAAGGTGGCAGCTACGAAGGTACAGGTGAGAGCGAGAACCCGAGAGGCGGGAGCGAACGGTGAGCGACGACAAGAACGTCACCCGTGGCCGGATGCTGGACCAGCTTCCCGACCCCGATCCGGAGGAGACCAGCGAGTGGGTCGACTCGCTGGCCGCCGTGGTCGAGAAGGAAGGACCCGAGCGGGCACGCTTCCTGCTCCGCAAGGTCTTCGAGCTGGCCAAGGACTTCGAGGTCGAGCTGCCGGAGCTGCCCTCGACCGACTTCATCAACACCATCCCGCCCGACGCCGAGCCCGAGTACCCCGGGGACGAGGAACTCGAGCGGCGCCTGCTGTCGATCGTGCGCTGGAACGCGGCGGCCATCGTCTCCCGGGCCAACCGGCCCGAGATCGGCGTGGGCGGGCACATGGCCTCGTACGCGTCAGCCGCCGAGCTGTACGAGACGGCCTTCAACCACTTCTTCAAGGGCAAGGACTCCGGGCACGGGGACCAGATCTTCTTCCAGGGCCACTCCTCGCCCGGGGTGTACGCGCGGGCGTACGTCGAGGGCCGGCTGAGCGAGGAGCAGCTCGACGCCTTCCGCCAGGAGAGCAAGCCGGGCGGGCTGTCGTCCTACCCCCACCCGCGGCTCATGCCCGGCTTCTGGGAGTTCCCCACTGTCTCGATGGGGCTCGGCCCGCTCAACGCGATCTACCAGGCCCGCTTCAACAAGTACCTGGCCAACCAGGAGATCGTCGACACCGCCGACTCCCGCGTCTGGGCGTTCGTCGGCGACGGCGAGATGGACGAGCCCGAGGCGCAGGGCGCCCTCACGGTCGCCGCCCGCGAGCAGCTCGACAACCTCACCTTCGTCGTCAACTGCAACCTGCAGCGCCTCGACGGCCCCGTGCGGGGCAACGGCAAGATCGTCCAGGAGCTCGAGTCGCTGTTCAGCGGTGCCGGCTGGAACGTCGTCAAGGTCGTCTGGGGCCGCTCCTGGGACGCCCTGCTGGCCAGGGACACCACCGGCGCGCTGGTCCGCAAGCTGAACGCCACCCCCGACGGGCAGTTCCAGACCCTGGCCACCGAGGACGCCGCCTACATCCGCGAGCACCTGTTCGACTCCGAGGAGCTGCGCAAGCTGGTCGAGGGGTTGAGCGACGAGGAGATCGTCCACCTGGCGCTCGACCGCGGCGGCCACGACCTGCGCAAGGTGTACGCCGCGTTCAAGGCCGCGGTGGAGACCAGGGGCCGGCCCACCGTGGTGCTCGCCCACACCGTCAAGGGACGCGGGCTGGGACGGGAGTTCGAGGCACGCAACGCCACCCACCAGATGAAGAAGTTCGTCCGGGGCACCCTCAAGACGTTCCGGGACCGCCTGGGCGTACCCGTGCCCGACGAGCAGATCGAGAAGGGCTACCCGCCCTACTACCGGCCGCCCGAGGACGACGAGCTGTACCGCTACCTGATGGAGCGGCGCAAGGCGCTCGGCGGGTCCGTGCCGCGCAGGGTGGTGCGCGAGCGGCCGCTCGCCCTGCCCGGAAAGGACCTGTACGCCCAGCTCAAGAAGGGCTCGGGCAAGCAGGAGGTGGCCACCACGATGGCGCTGGTGCGCCAGGTCAAGGACCTGCTCCGCAACCGGGACGTGGGCAGGCGGATCGTGCCGATCATCCCCGACGAGGCGCGCACGTTCGGCCTGGACGCGCTCTTCCCCAGCCTGAAGATCTACTCGTCGCGGGGGATGAACTACGACGCGGTCGACCGGGACCTGGTCCTGTCCTACAAGGAGGACCGCAAGGGCCAGATCCTGCACGAGGGCATCACCGAGGCGGGCGCGATGGGCTCGTTCCACGCGGCCGGGTCGAGCTACGCCACCTTCGGCGAGCCGATGATCCCGCTGTACATCTTCTACTCCATGTTCGGGTTCCAGCGGACCGGCGACGAGATATGGAGCGCGGCCGACCAGCGCTGCCGCGGCTTCCTCGTCGGGGCCACGGCCGGCCGCACCACCCTGAACGGCGAGGGCCTGCAGCACCAGGACGGCCACTCCCTGCTGATCGCCACCACCAACCCGGCCTGCGTCGCCTACGACCCGTCGTTCGCGTTCGAGATCCCGGTGATCGTCGAGGACGCCCTGCGCCGCATGTACGGCGACACGCCCGAGGACCTCTTCTACTACCTCACCGTCTACAACGAGCCGTTCGTGCAGCCGCCCATGCCCGAGGGCCTGGACGAGGACCTGATCCTGCAGGGCCTGTACCGCTACGCGCGGGCCGACGGCGAGCGCGCCAGCCGCGCCCACGTCGTCGCCAGTGGCAGCGCCATGCCGCTGGCCCTGAAAGCCCAGGAGCTGCTGGCCAGCGAGTTCGACGTGGCCGCCGACGTGTGGAGCGCGCCCGGCTGGCAGCTGCTGCGCTCCGAGGCGCTCGCCTGCGAGCAGTGGAGCCGCCTGCACCCAACCGAGGAGCCGCGGGTCCCCCTGGTGACCAGGACCTTCGAGGACGAGGAGGGACCGATCGTCGCGGTCACCGACTGGATGAAGGCGGTCCCCGAGCAGATCTCCCGCTGGGTGCCCGGCCCCTACGCGATCCTCGGGACAGACGGGTTCGGCCGCTCCGACACCCGCCCGGCCCTGCGGCGCCACTTCCGCATCGACCCCGAGAACGTCGCCGTGGCCGTCCTGTACGAGCTCGCCCTGTCCGGCCGGGTGGAGCGCGAGGCCGTGGCCAAGGCGATCAAGCGCTTCGATATCGACCCGGAGGCGACCACCGAGGTGCCGTAGCCGGCCCTCGGGGTCGTGCGCGGCCTGTCGTAGATGCGGCAGCCCGGCCTGGCGTAGACGCGGCGGCCCGGGCTCCGGTGCAAAGATCTCCCGCCTTCAGTTCGGGCGGGAGAGGATGTCACGTGGGGGAGGCGTCCACGAACGGCGGCCGGGTGACCCGCACGGCGCCCCGGCGCCGGCCACGCACGTCGACCTGCAGCTCGGTGCCCTGGTCGGCCACCTCGGGCAGCACGTAGGCCATGGCGATGCCGTACCTGCGGGTGGGCGAGAACGTGCCGCTGGTGACCTCCCCCACCGGCCGCTCGTCGTCGAGCACGGCCATGCCGTGCCGCGGGATGACCCGGTCGGTGGCGACCAGCCCCACGCGCACCCGTTCGGGCCCCGCCGCCTTGCGGGCCACCAGCGCGTCGCGGCCCCGGAAGTCGCCCTTGTCCATGGCCACGGCCCAGCCGAGGCGGGCCGCGATCGGGTCGGTGTCGGTCGAGATGTCGTTGCCGTGCAGCGGGTAGCCCATCTCGAGCCGGAGGGTGTCCCGGGCGCCGAGGCCGACCGGGACCGCGCCCAGGGACGCGCCCCGCTCGAGCAGGTCGTCCCAGAGCCGGCCGGCCACCTCCCCCGGCACCAGCAGCTCGAACCCGCGCTCGCCGGTGTAGCCGGTGCGGCAGAGCCGGCCCGGCTCGCCGGCGAAGAAGACCGGGACGAGGTGCATGTAGGCCAGGTCGGCGGCCTCCGGGAACAGCTCCGCGACCAGCTGGGGGGCGAGGGGGCCCTGGACCGCGAGCACGGCGACGTCCGGCCGGGGGGTGACCTCGGTGCCCGGCGGCGCCGAGGCGCCGACCAGGTCGGCCACGGCCGGCCAGTTGGCCGCGTTGGGGACGAGCAGGTAGCCGTCGTCCGCGCGGTAGGCGATGAGGTCGTCGACGATGGTGCCCTGGTCGGTCAGGCAGAGGGTGTACTGGGCCGCGCCCGGCTCCTTCAGCCGGTCGAGGTCGTTGGACAGGGCGTGCTGGAGGGCGTCGTGCGCGCCCGGGCCGCGCACCTCGACCTTGCCGAGGTGGGAGAGGTCGAAGACGCCGACTGCCTCGCGCACCGCCCGGTGCTCGGCGAGCGTGCCCTGGTACTCGATGGGCATGTCCCAGCCCGCGAACGCGCCCATCTTGGCGCCCAGGCGCCGGTGCCGGTCGTCCAGCGGCGAACGCCGCAGCTCGCCGCTCATCGGCAGGGCCTCCTCCCGCGCGAGGCCCCGGGTACGCCCGCCAGGCTCACGGGCGCAACCCCGGCCCACGCGAGGCTTCCGGGCACGCCACCGGGGTCACGGGCGCAACCCCCGCCCACGCGAGGCCCCCGCTACGCCCGCCGGGCTCACGCCGGCGCCCCCGAGCCGGGCTCGTCGCCGGCTGGCTGGGCGGGCGGCCCGGGCGCGCGGGGCGGGCGCGGCGTGCGGCCGGGGGGCCGGGAGGTGCGCACCGGCGGGCCGCCGCCCTCGCGCAGCAGCCGCTGGTCGCCGCTGGCCTTGAGGCGGGCGTTGTAGGCGCGCATGCGCTCGGGGTAGCCGACGATCTGGACGTCGTAGACCGGGAGCTGGAGGTCGTGGGCGACCCGCCGGATGACCTTGGGCGAGCCGACCCGGCGCCGGGTCCACTCGCCGTCGGCGGCCACCGCCACGGCGGTGGTGTCGGTCACCATGGTCTCGGGCTCGACGTAGAACTCGACCCCGACCCGGGTGCGGGCGAACTCGCGCAGCGCGTCCAAGTCGTCGGAGGTCGCCTCCCGGTCCATGGCGGCGACCTTGCGGCCCCGGGTGCGCCGGATGCGGAAGTTGTCGAGGAAGCTCACGCCCGTTCCGGGTCCTCGGTCGGGTGCACGAGCGACAGCACCTGGCGGGAGAGCTGGATGTGGGGCAGCTCGGTGGTCGCCTCGGACATGTCCTGGATGCTCCAGCGCACCAGGTCGCGCATTGACACCATGCCGATCAGGCCCTCGTCGGAGATGACCGGCAGGTGGCGCACCTTGGCGTTGACCATCTCCCTGGCCGCGTCCTCGACCGTCGCGTCCGGCCGGATGGTGATGAGGTCGTCGGTCAGCGCTTCGTGCGCGGCGACGTTCTTGGGGTCCTCGCCGCCGCCGATGACCTTGAGGATGTCGCGCTCGGTGAGGATGCCGAGCACCCGGTCGTCCTCGAGCACGATGACCGACCCGATCCCCCGGGCGTCCATGACGCTCGCGACGTCGGCCACGTTGTACTCGGGACCGACCGTGGCGAGGTCCGTGGCCATGATCGCCGAGATCTCCACGAGGCACTCCTCCTTCTGGCTCTGGCTGGCGCCCTTCTGGCTTCTGGCTGGCGCTGTGCGCTGCGGCTGGCCCGGCGACCAGGTCGACGGGCAGATATTCTGAGCGTACCCCAGGGCGCCAGCGCCGACCACGGGGGTCGGACGCTCGGCGCGAGGCTGGTCTGCCTGTTTTACCTGCGGTTTAACCGGGCAAAGGGCTTTGGCCGTCCCACGTCGGACACCGCTAGACTGCCGCAGGGGGAGCCCGATCACGCCGTCCCAAAGGAGCCAAACGTGGCCTCGAACTCCTACGACCTGGTGATCCTGGGTGGCGGCACGGGCGGGTACTCGGCGGCGCTGCGTGCGGGAAACCAGGGCCTGTCGGTCGCGCTGGTGGAAAAGGACAAGGTCGGCGGGACCTGCCTGCACTGGGGCTGCATCCCCACCAAGGCGCTGCTGCACGCCGCCGAGCTGATGGACGGCGTGCACGAGGCGGCCGAGCGGTGGGGCATCAAGACCACGATCGAGTCGATCGACTACTCGGCCACGGTGGCCAACCGCGACGACATCGTGACCAAGAACTTCAAGGGCCTCGAGGGGCACCTGAAGAAGCTGAAGGTCGACATCGTCAAGGGCACCGGCAGGGCTACCGGCCCGAAGCAGGTCAGCGTGGAGGGTCGGGGCGAGCTCAACGCCGAGAAGGCGCTGGTGCTGGCGTCGGGGTCGGTGCCCAAGTCGATCCCGGGGCTGGAGATCGACGGCCAGCGGGTGATCAGCAGCGACCACGCGCTGATGCTGGACTACCTGCCCAAGTCGGTGATCGTGCTGGGGGCGGGCGCGGTCGGGGTGGAGTTCGCCTCCTTCTACCGGTCGATGGGCGCCGAGGTCACCGTGGTGGAGGTCCTGCCCGGGCTGGTGCCGTTGGAGGACGCCGACGTCCAGCGGGAGCTGGCCCGGGCGTTCAAGAAGCGCGGCATCACCGCGATGGTCGACACCAGGCTCGAGGACGCCAAGGTGGGCGACGAGCAGGTGACCGTGACGGTGACCAGCAAGGGCGACACCAAGCAGCTGTCGGCCGAGCTGCTGCTGGTCGCCACCGGCCGGGGCCCGGTCACCCAGGGTCTCGGCTACGAGGACATCGGCGTGAAGCTGGACCGGGGCTACGTGGTGCCGAGGAGCTGGGAGACGCTGGAGACCGACGCGGACGGCGTGTACGCCGTCGGCGACATCCTGCCGCCGCCGTCGCTGGCCCTGGCCCACGCCTCGTTCGCCGAGGGGATGCTGGTCGCCGAGCTGGCCGCGGGCAGGCCCTCGCCCCCGATCGACTACTACGGCGTGCCGCGGGTCACCTACTGCACCCCGGAGGTGGCCTCGGTCGGGCTCACCGAGGCCCAGGCCAAGGAGCAGGGCCACGAGGTGGTGGTGCAGAAGTTCCCGTTCAACGGCGTGGCCAAGGGCATGATCCACGGCCAGGGCGGGATGGTGAAGCTGGTCGGTGCCAAGGACGGCCCCGTGCTCGGCGTGCACCTGGTCGGCGCCCGCGTGACCGACCTGGTCGCGGAGGCGATGCTGGTCTACAACTGGGAGGCCCTGCCGATCGAGGTGGCCCAGTTCATCCACCCCCACCCGACCCTGTCCGAAGCGGTCGGCGAGGCCTACCTGTCGCTGGCCGGCCGCCCCCTGCACGGCTGATCGGACCACCCGCGACGACGATGGCGACGAGGAAGCGGGATCGGCGGGGGCGGTTCGTCCGCTCCGACCCGGCTCCCTCGGGCCAGGCGGACACCACGGCAACGACGGCGGCGGCCTCCACGAGCAGCGAGGGCGCTTCACAGGGAGCGACGACGATGGCGACACCAGTCAAGATGCCCGAGCTCGGCGAGTCGATCACCGAGGGCACCATCACCCGCTGGCTGAAGCAGGAGGGCGACCGGGTCGAGGCCGACGAGCCGCTGTTCGAGGTGTCCACCGACAAGGTCGACACCGAGGTCCCCTCCCCGGTGTCGGGCGTGCTCACCTCGATCAAGGTGAAGCAGGACGAGACCGTCGAGGTCGGCGCCGAACTGGCCGAGATCGACCAGGACGGGCAGGCCGCGGGCGACCAGGGTGGTGAGGAGGACCAGCGGGGCGGCATCCAGGCCGAGGCGGAGGCCGCGGGCGACCAGGTCGAGCTGGGCGAGGCCGAGGCGGCCAGGACCAGGGAGCGCGAGGAGGTCGCGGCCGAGGCCGGGGGCGACCAGGCCGAGGCCGACCGGGGCGAGGCCGACCGGGGCGGGGCCGAGGCCGGGGAAGAGGACCAGGCGGCAGCGGCAGCGGCGGCGCCCGGCGACGGCAGCGCCCAGGCGGGCGGCGACGGCGACGGCAGGGCGATCACGGTCACCATGCCCGAGCTCGGCGAGTCGATCACCGAGGGCACCATCACCCGCTGGCTGAAGCAGGAGGGCGACCGGGTCGAGGCCGACGAGCCGCTGTTCGAGGTGTCCACCGACAAGGTCGACACCGAGGTCCCCTCCCCGGTGTCGGGCGTGCTCACCTCGATCAAGGTGAAGCAGGACGAGACCGTCGAGGTCGGCGCCGAACTGGCCGTCATCTCGTCCGGCGGCGGCAAGGCCGAGGCGAAACCCACGACCGAGGCGAAACCCACGACCGAAGCGAAACCCACGACCGAAGCGAAGCCCAAGGCGAAGGACGAGGACGTCGGGGGCGGCGAGCAGCAGGAGGCCGCGGTCGCGGGCGCCCCCGCCGGCGCCGGCTACGACCGGGCCCGGGCCGACGAGGAGGCAGCGGAGGCCGGCGCCAAGGAGGCCAAGCCGGCCGCCGCGGCCGCGGGCGACGGCGCCAAGGGCGACGGGGCCGGGGGCGCGGTCGTGTCGCCGCTGGTGCGCCGGCTCGCCCGCGAGCACGACGTCGACCTGAGCCAGGTCAAGGGCAGCGGCTCGGGTGGGCGGGTGCGCCGCGAGGACGTCGAGGCCTACCTCCAAGGGCGTGGTGAGCGGGCCAAGCCCGCGGTCGAGGAGGCCGAGGTCAGGAAGCCCGCCGCCGACCGCGCCGGCGACGGCAAGGCGGCGCCCGCCAAGGAAGGCAAGCCGGCCGCGGGCCCGCCCCGGCGGCAGGTCATCCCGCTCCCCACCGGCGTCCGCGAGGAGGTCGTCCCGGCGACCAGGCTGCGCAAGCTCATCGCCGAGCGGATGGTGACCTCGCTCCAGACCAGCGCCCAGCTCACCGCCGCGGTCGAGGTGGACATGACCAGGGTCATGCGGCTGCGGGAGCGGGCCAAGGACGCGTTCAAGGCCCGCGAGGGCGTGAGCCTGTCGCCGCTGCCGTTCGCGATCCTCGCGGTGATCCAGGCCATCCGCGCCTACCCCATGGCCAACTCGGCCGCCGACGAGGACATGAACCTCCACGTCTACAAGGACGTGAACCTGGGGATCGCGGTCGACACCCCCAAGGGCCTGTTCGTGCCGGTGATCCGCAACGCCGACCAGCTCAACCTGGCCGGGCTGGCCAGGGCCGTCGCCGACGTGGCCAAGCGCACCCGAGAGGGCAAGATCGGCCCGAACGAGCTGACCGGCTCCACCTTCACAGTCACCAACACCGGCAGCGTGGGCACGGTCTGGGACACCCCCATCATCAACCCGCCCAACGCGGCCATCTTCGCCACCCCGGCCATCGTCAAGCGCCCGGTCGTGGTCGACGACCCGGAGCTCGGCGAGGTCATCGCGGTGCGGCACATGATGTACGGGATCCTCACCTACGACCACCGCATCCTGGACGGGGCCGACGCCGCCCGCTTCCTCCAGAAGGTCAAGCAGGTCCTGGAGGCGGGCGACTTCGCCCGCGAGCTCGGCGTGGACGAGGACGGGCGGTAGCCCGATGGAGCCGCTCTGGCTCGTGCGCGCCGGCACGGTGCCGTACCGGCGCGCCTGGGCGTGGCAGCGGGCGCTGGTCGAGCGGCGGGCGGCCGGCGAGATCCCTGACACCGTGCTGCTGCTCGAGCACCCCCACGTCTACACGATCGGCAAGCGGGGCTCCGACGCCGACGTGCTGGTGAGCCCCGAGTGGCTCGCCGCCCAGGGCGCCGAGGTCGTGCGCAGCGACCGGGGCGGGCAGGTCACCTACCACGGTCCCGGGCAGCTCGTCGGCTACCCGGTCACCCGGCTCGACCCGCAGCCGGACGTCTGGCGCTTCGTCCGCCGGGTGGAGGACGCGCTGGTCGGCGTGGCCGCCGACTTCGGGCTCGAGGCGCGCGGCGAGTCGGGCCTGCTCACCGGGGTCTGGGTCGGCGACGCCAAGCTGGCCGCGATCGGCATGCGCGTCTCCAGAGGCGTCACCAGCCACGGCTTCGCGCTCAACTGCGCCACCGACCTGGCCAAGTTCGCCGCCATCGTCCCTTGCGGGATGCCGGACAAGCCCGCCTGCTCGCTGTCGGGCCTGCTCGGCCGGACGGTCACGGTGGCCGACGTCCTGCCCGCCGTCGAGCGCCGGCTCGCCGGGGCGCTCGAGCGCGCGCCGACCCCGGTGGATCCCGCTACCCTGGACCTGCCGGCCACCGACTACCCGCCGGAACCCGACCACGCACCACCCCCGGCCCCGGAGGCCGTCCATGCATGAGCCTGCCCGTCCCGCCGCCTCAGAGCCGGTGATCCCCCCTGGGGTGCGGACCCTGGGGGTGCTGCCGCGTACGCCGGCACCGCCCCCGACCGAGCAGACGTTTGCTCGCAAGCCGCCCTGGCTGAAGGTGAAGGCCTCCCATGGTCCCAACTACACCGAGCTGAAGGGGCTGGTGCGTGACAGCGAGCTGCACACGGTCTGCGAGCAGGCCGGCTGCCCCAACATCTACGAGTGCTGGGAGGCCCGAGAGGCCACCTTCCTGATCGGCGGGGACCACTGCACCCGGGCCTGCCCGTTCTGCCAGATCCACACCGGCAAACCCGCCGGGTACGACACCGACGAGCCCCGCCGGGTCGCCCACGCGATCGCCCGCATGGGGCTGCGCTTTGCGGTCATCACCGGGGTCGCCCGCGACGACCTGCCCGACGGGGGCGCATGGCTGTTCGCCGAGTCGGTCCGCCAGGTCCGGGCGCTGCTGCCCGGCTGCGGGGTGGAGGTGCTGATCCCCGATTTCCGCGGCGTCCCCGACGCCCTGCGAACGGTGGTGGCGGCGGCCCCCGACGTGCTGGGCCACAACGTGGAGACCGTGCCCAGGCTGTACAAGCGGGTCCGGCCCGGGTTCAGCTACGCGGGCAGCCTGGAGCTGCTGGCCCGGGCGCGTGCGTGGCTGCCGGCCGGGGGGGTGACCAAGTCGAACCTGATCCTTGGCATGGGGGAGGAGCGCGACGAGGTGCTGAGGGTGATGGCCGACCTGCGCGCGGTGGGGGTGGCGTTGTTGACCATCACCCAGTACCTGCAGCCGTCGCGCGCGCACCTGAACCTGCAGCGGTTCGTGGCCCCCGAGGAGTTCGCCGCGCTCAAGGCCGAGGCGGAGGAGTTGGGGTTCGCCCATGTGGAGTCGGGCCCGCTGGTGCGGTCCAGCTACCACGCCGGCGAGATGCACAAGGCGGCCGTGCGCCGCCAGCGCGGCCAGCTCCCCGCCTGGGCCGCCGCGCAGGGCTGACCGGGCCGTGCCGACCCGCGCCTCCTGGCGGGCCCGCCTCGCGGTCCCCGTCCTTGCCGCCGTCGCCGTGGCCGGGCTCGGGCTCGCCGCCGCCCGTGCGTTCGACGTCAACCGGCACCGGGTCGAGGCTGTGGCGGTGCAGCGCGACCCCGACGTGGTCACGCGCGAGCTGCTCCCCTACCCGGACGGGGCCGCGCCCGGCTCGGGCGGGCGCCTCCAGCATCGCCCGGACGGCTGGCTGTCGGTGGTCACCCTGCGCGGGCTGCCGCCGGCCGCCGGGCCCGAACGGTACCTCGTCTTCCTGCGCAACTGGAGCGGGTGGGCGCTGGCCGGGTCGGTCGAGGCCGACGCGGGCGGCGGCGCCCAGGTGCGGTTCGGCGCCGAGCCGCGGGCGCGCACCCTCTACGAGGTGGTCGTCACCAGGGACGTCGACAACGCCGTGAACATCCCGCACGGCGCCCCGGTGCTGCACTGGTTCGACGCCTCGCTCGGCCCGCGCCGGGCCAGGCCGTTCGACTTCGCCAGGCCGCTCTCGTAGTCCCGCCCGCCGGTCCGGACGGGCGGGTCGACCGGTCGCCGGCTTGCGGGCCGTCGTTAACGGCGGCGAAACATTCAGGCAACCGGGCGGAAAACCGCCGTTGCTAGCGTCGGCTGGACCTGGGCAGAGACACCCGGGCGAGGCGACACGAAGGAGGCAGCGCGTGACGGAATCGGTCGGAGACGTTCTCAGCTTGGTCCAGGACAACGGGGTCCAGATCGTCGACCTCCGGTTCGCGGACCTGCCCGGCCTCATGCAGCACTTCTCGGTCCCGGCCCACGAGCTGACCGAGGAGTCGTTCGAGGAGGGCTTCGGGTTCGACGGCTCCTCGATCCGCGGGTTCCAGGAGATCCAGGAGTCGGACATGATCCTGGTCCCCGACGTGACCACCGCGGTCCTCGACCCGTTCCGGGCCCACCCCACCCTCATCCTCAACTGCTTCGTGAAGGATCCGGTCACCGGCGAGCCCTACACCCGCGACCCCAGGTACGTGGCCAGCAAGGCCGAGGCGTACCTGAAGGGCACCGGCATCGCCGACACCTCCTACTGGGGCCCGGAGGCCGAGTTCTACATCTTCGACTCGGTCCGCTTCGACCAGAACCAGCACTCCGCCTACCACTACGTGGACGCGGTCGAGGGCGTCTGGAACTCCGGCGCCGAGGAGGGCGGCAACAACCTCGGCTACAAGCCCAGGTACAAGGAGGGCTACTTCCCGGTCCCGCCCATGGACCACTACCAGGACCTGCGCTCGGAGATGGCGCTGGCCCTTGAGACGGCCGGCATCCCGGTCGAGGTCCAGCACCACGAGGTCGGCACCGCCGGCCAGGCCGAGATCGACATCCGCTTCGGCACCCTGCTGCAGACCGCCGACCGGCTGATGCTGTTCAAGTACGTCGTCAAGAACACGGCCCTGAAGTACCGCAAGACGGTCACGTTCATGCCCAAGCCGATCTTCCAGGACAACGGCTCGGGCATGCACACCCACCAGAGCCTGTGGACCGACGGCGAGCCGCTGTTCTACGACGAGGCCGGCTACGCCGGCCTGTCCGACCTGGGTCGCTGGTACATCGGTGGCCTGCTCGCGCACGCGTCGGCGCTGACCGCGTTCTCCAACCCGACCACCAACAGCTACCGGCGCCTGGTGCCCGGCTACGAGGCGCCCGTCAACCTCGTCTACTCCCAGCGCAACCGGTCGGCCGCCTGCCGCATCCCGCTCTACTCGCGCAGCCCCAAGGCCAAGCGGGTCGAGTACCGGGTGCCCGATCCGTCCTGCAACCCCTACCTGGCGTTCAGCGCCATGCTGATGGCCGGCATCGACGGGGTCCGCAACAAGATCGAGCCGGCCGGGCCCCTCGACAAGGACCTGTACGACCTGCCCCCGGCCGAGCTGGCCGAGATCCCGCAGGTCCCGTCCTCGCTCGACGAGGCGCTCGCCGCGCTCGAGGCCGACCACGCCTTCCTGCTCGAGGGCGACGTGTTCACCACCGACGTGATCGAGACCTGGGTGGCCTACAAGCGCGAGAAGGAGGTCGACGCGGTCCGGCTCCGCCCCCACCCGTGGGAGTTCGCCCTCTACTACGACATCTAGGCGCCACAAGCGGCTGACCAGGGGAAACGAAGAGTTACCTCCGCTCCTGGGCCGTCGGCAGGCCGTCGGCCGTCGCTGCACCTCCCGTGAGGGCGCGGCCGACGGCCTGCCTTGTCCGCTGCTCCTGCTTGCAGCTTGCCTGGCCACCCGGCCGGGTCGCACCCTCCGACCAGGCCCGCAGCGTCTGCCAATACCTCCGTGACCCCAAAGGGGTCCTCGCCGACCTGTCGGCTCCGGGCGGGTTCGGTCGGGCGTCGCTGCCCGCCGACGCACGTGACACCGGCTACCATCATGGCGCCTACCACCTGTGGGTCAGCAGATCGGACGCCGACCGCTTCGTGTACGTCGCCGGCCCGGGTGGGGTCGAGCGCTGGCCAAGGGCAAGGCAGCTGATCGCCTGCGCCTAAGCGGCCCGGCGGACCCGGGGCGCCGCCTGGGGGGTGCCCCGGGCCATTTGCTCGCCGCTCAGAAGGGCGGAGCGTCATTGAGGGTGTCCGTGATGCTGCTTCACATCGGTACCCGGTGCAGCCACCGGCCCAGGCAGACCAGCGCGGCGGCGGGCAGGCCGCGCCGCTGCCCCTCCTCAAGGAGCGCGGTGACGGTGTTGCGGTCGCCTTGGCGAGCGGCGGCGGCCACCGCCAGACGCAGCCGGTGGCGGGCCGGACGACGGCGGGCCGCTGGCAGGCTGGGTCTCGGCCTGGACTGGACCGCCGGTCACCGGCCCACCCGGCGCGGGCTGCCAGCCGGGCAGCGGCCCGCCGTCGTCCGGCCCGCTGCCTTCCAGATCTTGAGGGGCGGGGGGTGGCTGGATGGCCAGGTGCCCGGCCAGGCCGGCCAGCGCGCCCTGGGCGGCCTCGCGAGCGTCCCGCCACGCCCGCGCCCCGGGCAGGGCCTCGTCCGGGCGCAGGGAGCGGGCCAGCGCCACCAGCGCCCGAGCCCTCGCGCCAGCCATCCGAGATCTGGGTGCGGGCGACCATCACGTGCTCATAGCGGCCGCGGGCGATGAACCATGCTTCGCCTTCGCGGCCTTGCTGCACCGCGCCGGGGTCGATCTTGGGGCGCTCGCCGATCCGGGCGGAGCTGTTGCCGGTCGGGCCGTCGGGGTCAAGCCGCCAGGTCTGCTCCACCACCTTCACCATGCCGGCGGCGGTGAGCAGGCCGTGGGGGGTGGGCATGGCGTGCCGGAGCATGCCGCCGGAGCAGGCGCCGACCAGGCGGCGCTGCTGGGCCTCGTCCCCGAGCTCGTCGGGGCTCTGGGCGGACAGATAGACGGCGCAGCCGGCGTCGCGGACCCGCTCGACCAGCTGGATGGCGGTCTCCCGCCCCCCCGCGATCGCGGAGAACTCGTCAAAGACGAGGGTGGCGTCCTCGCCGTTCCTCGGCTTTCTGAGGGTGGCGTAGTGGGCGAAGTCCTCAAGCAGCAGCCGGCAGCAGGCGTCGGCGTCCTCGCGGCCGGCCAGGTAGGGGGCGCGGAAGTAGCCGAAGTCGACCGTCTCGAAGCTCCACCCGGCGGGGCCGGCGTCAAACCCGCCGGCCACGGCGGCGAAGAAGTTGGCGAACCGGCCCACCGCGCCCTGCACGGCGCGGGCCTGGTCCCGGCCGCACAGGCTGTGGGCCTCCCGGAGCCGGTCGGGCTGGTGCTCGTAGAGGCCGGCGAGCCGCTCGGGGTCCATGCAGGCCATGAGCTGGGCCGAGGAGCGGATGGGGCCGTCCTCGCTGGGAGCGTTGAGCGCCAACCGGAGGAGGAGGGAGGCGACGTCTTTGTAGTACGGCTCGGTCCAGCCCAGCATCGCCATCAGCCGGTTGTGCAGCGCGGCCGGGCTGCCGCGCCAGCCGTCCATCGCCAGCTCGGGCCAGAGCGCCACGCGGGCGTGGGGGTGGCCCCACAGGTAGCCGGCCAGGGCACGTTCGACGAACTCGGGGTCGGTGCCCTTGCCGTCGACCAGGAAGAACTTCCGCCCGGCGCGGGCAGCCAGGAACGCCTCGCGTTCGACGTCGACCGACTTGCCCATGCCGGAGGTGCCCACGATCAGCCGGGAGCGGGCCTGCATCCTGGGGGGCACGACGACCAGGCCGCGCCGGTCCGTCCAGCCGAGGTCGCCGTCGATCGCGGCGCCCAGGGCGGGGGTGTCCCAGTGGTCGTCGCGGACGCTGGCGGCCCGCTGGATGGCGAGGGTCATGCGGCGAGTGGCGGCGCGCTGGTTGCGGCGGACCTCGGCGGGGTCGATCGCCGGCCGGGCGCGGCCCATGACGTTCAGGGCGGCGGCCAGCAGCCCCGCCGGCACGGAGAGGGGCAGCTGGGGGATGAGGAACTGGCCTGGGAGGGGGGCGTGGGTGACCGGCTTGCCGACCTGGTCGAGCAGGGCGAGGTAGCCGGCGAAGTGCAGCACCAGGGCCTGCTCCGGCCCGCCCGCGAGCACCACCACACCGACGATTGCGGTGGCCGCCGTGAGGGCGAGCTTCCAGGGCCGCCAGCCGGTCGCGCGTAGCAGCGCCTGCCCGACCAGCCACGACAGCAGCACCAGCGGGCTGGCCACCAGCAGCACCAGCGCGAGCCACAGCGCGGCCGGGCCGGGCGGGGGTGGGCCTCCGGAGGGCATCCGGTGGCCGAGCTGGTTGGGATGGACCGGGGCGCGGTGGCCCCAGCGAGGGTCCTGGGGCGCCCAGCCGCCCCAGCTGCGAGGGTCGTCGGGCCACCAGCTCACCGCGCACCTCCCTCGGCCGGCTTGAGCTGGGCGCAGGCCGAGCAGCGCTTGGGTTCCCGCTGTGCGGGTTCGGGCGACCTGGTAGGGTCACGGCGCATCTGGGGTGTCCTCTCGGGTGCGAGGCCCCGGCCAGTAACGGCTGTGCCGGGGCCGCTTCATGCGGCCAGCGAGAGGACAAGGCGGCCCGCGGATGACAGTGGATTTGTCAACGGGACACGCCGGCAGGCGGTAACACGAGACGAGACGCAGTAGCACGACGAGTGTGCGAACTGCCTAGTCAGAGGGATCTAGCGGGACACGCTAGGACGGCGCGGGACCCTCCTCAGGGGGTTGTGGTCCCGAAGGTCGGGGGTTGGAATCCGGGCCGCAGTCGGCTGCATCGTCTGGTCGACCACCCCGATCCGTCGATCAGCCTGATGTCGTGCGCTCGACTTGGGACCTTGGCGCGGCGCGGGCGAAAAGGACCGTCACGACCAGGAGCGCGAGCAGCGTGCACCCGAACGTGATGATCGGATTCCTACCAATGTTTCCGCCGTACTGATAGCTATCCCACAAGTAGTGAAACAAGAAGAAGGCCGCAGCACCCCCGATCCAACCCGCGAGAAGGGCAACCCCGAACCGGCGCGGGACCGCCACCGCAGCGCACGCCGGCACCACCAGCGCCATGACGGTCATCCAGATGGACGGAACCACATACCAGCGGTCGGGGCGCCAGGCGATGAAGGTGCGCCAGAGGTTCTGGTCGCGGAAGAACAGCGCCAGCGCCCCGACGCCGCCGAGGAGGGCCACAAGCCACGCAAGCTCACCCTGGGGAGGTCGGCGCACGAGGCGAACCTCAGCGGTCCGGGCCAGCGCGAGTCCGGCGAGGCCGGCCGCGAGCACCAAGACGAGGTGAGCGATGAGCTCCAGCCGCCAGCCATCGCCGAAGCTGACGCGATTATTCCTCAGCCGGTCACTGACCAAGAACAGCAGTCCCCAGGTCGAAGCGGCCACGATGCCCAGCAGGAAGCCCGGGCCGATAAACCGCCTCGTGCGAGGTATGAGCGTGCAGGCACCCGCACCCACAGCGAGGGTGGTGAGGATGACCGCATAGAGCGCGTACCACCGCATGTGGATCACGTCGGGCCGGCCCCTCCATAGGGAATCGGCGTACACGTAGCCCGGGAACAAGCCCGCGACCAGCAGTGCCGCGCCCACGATCGCCAGCTGGCCCGCGACCAGCAGACGGCGGTCGACACGCGCTTGGGGCGCCGCGCGGTGGTCAACGCCGGCCGGGGGTCGGGTGCTGCGGTCTGGTGGTCTGCTCTGACCCGCAGGCGGCCGAGCCGCAGGCAGGGTGGCGGGAGTTGCTGGCGGGAGGCTGGGCGTTGGACGCGGCTCCACCTGGTCCCGCCGTTCGGGCGCCTTCGGCAGCTTCGTTGTGCTTGGCTTTGGCGTCTTCTCGGCCGGCTCCCGCATCGAGGACGCGTCGTCCTGTGCCGTCCGCAGCTCGGCAAGGGTCCGGTCCAGTACCTTCAGCAGCCGGCTGGTATCAAAGTCGAAGCGGCTCGGGCTGAGCTCGAGGGCCTGCCGGCGCACCAGCTTGGCCAGGCTGTCCGGCAGCTCATCGGCACGGGGCATCCTCGCCCCATCGACCAGGATCGGGATGACGCGGACCTTGCGCGTCAAGGCAGCCTGGATCTCCAACCGCACGAAGTCGTCGGGGTCATCAAGGCGGCGGCGGCCATGCGCATCGCTGATGGTCAGCCACTCCTCGCCGATCAGTGCCAGCAGCACGTCGCAGGAGCCGACCGCGGCGGTGATCACCTCGACGAAGTCGTCGCCCAACTCGATGGAATCGACGTCTTTGAAGACCTGCCCGCCGCCGAAGCGGTCGGCCAGCCGGTCGTACAGCCAGCCGGCCGGGTAGGCCGTCTCCTCCCGCCGATAACTCATGAAGATCCGACCCGACGCGGCCGGGATGGATCCAGCCATTGCCCCCACCTTCTGAGACCCAACGCTCGTCTCCACCGAGCATCATAGAAGGAGCCAAGCGGTGCAATATACCTCGTGCTTCTCCAGACCCGACAGCTTCCCTGCGGCAGCACCTGCCTCCGCTCTGGGTCGCGTCCCAGGAGTGGTGTAAACGGCTTGGGACGCAGGCTCCTGGGTGAGGTTACGCGGCGGCCGTGACAGCCTCGTCGATCACCTCCTCGGCGGCGGGTGGGTGCAGCAGTTGGCGGCGGAGGTCCTGCAGCAACCGTAGCGCCTTGGGAGTCATGGTCAGGCCTCGCCAACCGCGGCTCGCACGGTCCAGCACGGCCCAGACCAGGCCCAGGCAGCTGCTCTCGCCGGGGAGCCGGCCGATCACCTTGGTGCGGCGGCGGGTCTCCCCGAAGGTCCGCTCGATGAAGTTGGAGTGCCGGATCCGCCGCCAATGCTCGGCCGGGAACCGCAGGTGCACCGTGAGCGACGCCAGATCGTCGGTGACACACGCGACCGCCGACGGGTACCGAGCCTGCCACGTGGCCGCGAACGCGGCTGCCTGCCGGCGGGCGACCGCGACCGCCTCGTCACCGGGCTCTGCCTCGCCCACGTCGAAGACTGCCCAGAAGTCGGCTCGGACCTCGTCATGGTCGTGCGCGGAGACTTTGGCGAGCACGTTACGGGCGCGGTGGACCAGGCAGCGCTGGCGCAGACTGTTCGGAAACGCCCGATCGAACGCGCCCGTCAGGCCCGCGGCGCCGTCGCTGATGCCCAACAGCGGGGCACGCAGCCCGCGGCCGACGAGATCGGCGAGGAAGTCGTCCCACGCGTCGGTCGACTCCGATGCCGCCGGGCCCAGCCCGACGAACACCGGCTTGCCATCGACATCGATCCCCCAGGCGGCCAGGACCGGCTCGGCCGGCGCGCCCGGGTGCATCCTGAAGTGGCTGGCGTCCAGGAACAGGTAGTCCAGCCGCACCCCGGACAGATCCCGGGCGCGCCAGACGGCGAACTCCTCACGGATGCGCTGGCAGATCCGGCTCACGGTCGACTTGGACAGTGCAGCCTCCGGGCCGAGGACCTCGGCCAGGGTGGCCTCGATGTCGCGGTCCGACAGGCCGCGGACCCACCCAGAGATCACCAGCGACTCCAACGCGTTGGTCCGGGTCACCCCAGCGCCGAACAACCGCGAACAGAACGCCTGGTCGGTGCCGCGCAGCTTGGGACGCTGCAGCTCGACCGCGCCCATCGTTGTGCGCACCGTCATCGGCGGCTGGTAGCCGTTCCGGCTCCCTGGCCGGTCACCGTCGTCTCGACGTTCGTAGCGGACGCGGCCCAGCAACGCGTCGACCTCGGCCTCCAGCGCGGTCTGCATCATCAGCCGCACGCTCAGCCGCGCGACGTCCTCCAAAACCGAGGCCAGCTCACGGTCGGAGCCGAACAGCTCATCGATCTCGGCGCGCAGCCGCGCCGTGGGTGATACTCGCTTGGACACGGGCGTGGGTCCCTTCCTGAGTTGGTAGCTCTTCGAGGGAACCTACGCCCGTTGTCATTTACACCAGCGGGGGGACGCGACCCTGTGTCCAACCAGCCCGTCACCCGTGGATACGTCGTCGGACCAGGTGAGGGCGTGCCCGGCCGGGGACCCGACGTGAAGGCGTCCGGCCGGTCGACCGGCGGCAGCCTCACCGTGATCGAGGCCACCATCGACGGTGGGCCGCCCAGGCACACCCACAGCCGCGAGGACGAGAGCTTCTACGTCCTCACGGGGACCCTGGACGTAGAGTGCGGCGAGGACCGGTTCCGGGCCGGGCCCGGGTCGTTTGTGTTCCTGCCGCGCAACCTGCCGCATGTCTTCCGGTCCGCGGGTGGTCCAGCGACGGCGCTGCCGATCGTGACGCCGGGCGGGCTGGACGAGTACTTCGCGGAGCTGTCGGCGGCGCTGGCCGCGAACGCGGATTCGGCCCAGCTGCGGACGATCCAGCAGGCGTACGGCATCGCGCGGTCCTGACCGGCGCTCGGTCCGCGCTGGGTCCGCGCCGCAACGGTCCAGCATGGGCAGCAGCGGTCACCACCGGTCGCCGACGGTTCGGAGGAACCGCAGGTCGCCGGCCCACCAGCTCACGCAGCTGGGATGATGCGAGCGGGCGATTCGGATTGTGGTCCCGACGGTCGAGAAGGGGAGGTCAGCATCTCCGGTTGCGCGAGGGAGCACCGATGAGTTCCCCCGACCGACCGGTCTATATTGACGACCGCGGCGGAACCAAGGCTCCGCCGAACCATCGATGCGAGAGGAGTCGCTATGCCTGGCCAGCCAGTGCACTTCGAGATCCCGGCAGACGACACCGCCAAGGGGCGTGAGTTCTGGGGCTCACTCTTCGGGTGGCAGTTCGAGGCCACCCCTGGCCCGTTCGAGTACCACATGACCCGAATCAGCGACCAGGCGGGCGCGGCGATCACCAACATGGAGGCCGGCAAGCGCGGGATTCGCGCCTACTTCGACGTGGACGACATCAACGCCGGCGCCGCGCGCGTGAAGGAGCTCGGCGGCGAGGCGAACGACCCGGGCCCGGTGCCGGGCATGGGCTGGTTCGCGACCTGCAGAGACCCCCAGGGGAACGAGTTCGGCCTGTGGCAGAATGACCCGTCCGCCCCAGCCCCAACCGGGTAGACCGCATCAGCGGCTGGCGGCGTCTCCCACCAAGGCTCCGCCAGCTATCGTGTCGAGACGGCCCTGGTCCTGCTCGCCGCGAACGTCCCGGTTGCTGGCCCGCGCCTGGCCCGCAGACGATCAGCAACGCCCGGTCAGCAAGGGACAACCGCGGCAAGCGAACGCCCAGCTAGACAGCCCCTCCCTGCCGGTCGCCGCACGTCAGGCGACCGCCGGGAAAGCTCTCTTAAGGCAACGGTGGACCGAGCCTACGGTCGGCCCAGGATGTCGACGAGGGCCGACGCGAAGCCGGGGAAGGCCACCAGCGCCGCCACGGCCAGCCCGACCCGACCGACCGTCCCCACAGGGCGGGCGTGCCAGGCGGCGACCACCGGGCGGAGCCGCGACACCAGCACCACCACCACCCCGACGATGACCAGCACCAGGGCCACCGACG
>Ga0210378_10000111_pt1 | contig 36512 bp, 38 predicted proteins | sample PLM1_60_b1redo_FD_155465 | JGI IMG/M metagenome (GOLD analysis project Ga0210378, IMG submission 155465) | Groundwater sediment microbial communities from an aquifer in East River, Colorado, USA - PLM1_60_b1 redo | ecosystem: Environmental > Terrestrial > Soil > Riparian zone | place: USA: East... | reverse complement strand
CGGGCGAGGGGAACGAACGGGTCGGGGAGATGCTCTGGTGCCTCAGCCATGTGCGCATCCCCTCGCGGCACGAAGGTGAACTCAAGGGAACAGCACAAGCATCGCCGGTGACGCCCACTCAGGCAAGGGAGGGAGCGGAGCCTAGCCCCAATGCCATCCGGTCAAGGGGCCCTTCTGGCCTGATTTGACCGTGCTGACCAGGGAGTTTGTACTCGCAAATCCAGCTGACCGGATGGCATTGCGCTCAGGGGGTGCTTAGGGGTGTGGTTCGGCAAGGGCGCACAATGGCGGGGAGGCGGGACCCCACTGGCGGGACCCCACTGGCGGGACCCCACTGGGTGAGGAGTGACCGAGCGCATGCGGACGCCGAGGCCACCGGCTGTCGCGGTCGGGCTCGTCGCTCGGGACCCGGGCGGGCGCCTGCTGCTGGTACGCAGGGGCAACCCGCCCGCCCGGGGCGCCTGGTCCCTGCCAGGGGGGCGGGTCGAGGCGGGCGAGACCCTGGCCGGGGCGGCCGCCCGGGAGCTGCGCGAGGAGACCGGGCTCGCCGCGCGGATCGGCCAGGTGGCCGGCGTGGTCGAGCGCATCGGCGAGGGCTACCACTACGTGATCGTCGACCTGTGGGCCGAGCTGGACGGTGCCGAGCCGGTGGCCGGGGACGACGCCGTTGCGGCGCGCCTGGTTGACCAGGCCGAGCTGCCCGGCCTCGACCTGAGCCCCGGCCTGGGCGAGTTCCTGGTCGGGATCGGCTGCTGGCCGGACGGCGCCCCCCCGCCCGAGCCGTACCGGCCCGGATCCTGGTGACCCCGGTCACCCCCCCCGCTATCCTGAAACCCATGCCGGAGCTTCCCGAGGTCGAGTCGGTCCGCCGGCAGCTCGAACCGGAGCTGCGCGGCCGGCGGGTGCTGCGGGTCTGGGCCGACGCCCAGCGCCGCTTCCACGCCGTGGAGCGGCTTGCCGACCGCCGGATCGAGGCGGTCGGCCGGCGGGGCAAGTTCATCCTCTGCCCCCTGGACGCGGGGCTCGAGCTGGTCCTGCACCTCGGCATGACGGGGTCGCTGCACTTCGGCGTACCCGACGAGTACGCGCGGGCCCGGCTCGCCCTGGACGACGGCCGCGAGCTGGTCTTCCGCGACGTGCGCCGGTTCGGTTGCGTCGCCGTGGTCGAGGCGGGCGCCTATGGGGCGCTGCCGACGCTGGCCCGGCTCGGCCCGGAGCCGTTCTCGGACGACTTCGACCCGGACCGGTTCGCCCGCGAGCTGGCCGCGACCCGCTCGCCCGTCAAGCCCTACCTGCTCTCCCAGCGCCCCGTGGCCGGGGTCGGCAACATCTACGCCGACGAGGCGCTCTGGCTCGCCCGCGTCCACCCCGCCTCCCGCCGTGTCGGGCGGCGGCGCGCCCACGCGTTGCACGCGGCGATCCGCGAGGTGCTCGCGGCGGCCCTCGTCCGGGAGGGCACCACCTTCCGCGACTACCGGATGCTCAACGGCGAGAGCGGCCGCAACGCCGGCTTCCTGATCGCCTACGGCCAGGCCGGCCGAGCCTGCCCTCGCTGCGGCACCGTCCTGGCCAGGATGATCCTCGGCGGCCGCGGCACGACCTTCTGCCCCGCCTGCCAGCGCCGTTGAAAGGTCAGCTCGACCCGTCGAGACGGTCCAGGCGGCTCTCCTCGGCGTCCAGGTCGTGGCGGACCTTCACGACCACGGACGGGCTCACGCCCTCCTCCCGCTGCAGGCGGCGCAGCTCCTGGTGCTGGGCGCGGAGCAGCTCGCGGGCCAGGCGCCGGTAGGCGGCCAGCCCGTCGGCCCGGTCGTCGTCCGAGTGCCTGGCAAGGACCTCGGCCCTGGTCCGGTACCGGTGGCGCAGCCGGTCGACCAGCTCGGGGGGGACGTCGCCGGCCTCGGCCTCCAGGTCGTCGAGCCGGATCAGGGCCGCCTCGGCCACGCGGGCCATCGCGTCGGTCTCCTCGCGGGCCCGGCGCTCGTCGGGCTCGGCCACCCCGAGCCAGGCGATCAGCGCCGGCAGGGTCAGGCCCTGGCCGACCAGGGTCACCACGATGACCGAGAAGGCGAGGAACACGACCAGCTCGCGCTCTGGGAAGGGCGCGCCGCCCGCCACCTGCCTGGGAATGGCCAGCGCGAGCGCGAGCGACACCACCCCGCGCATCCCGGCCCAGGCCAGCACCGCGGTCGGCCCCCAGCCCGGCCAGGGGTCGCGCTCGCGCAGCCGGGCCGAGAGCCGGCGGGGCAGCCAGGCGGCCGGGAACACCCAGAGCGGCCGGGTCACCACGACCACCAGGTTCAGCAGCAGCGCGTCGGCGAGCAGGCCGGCGACCGACCGGCCACCAAGTCCGGCCACCACCTCCCGGAGCTGGAGCCCGATCAGGATGAACGACAGCCCCTCGAGGATGAACACGAGCATGTCCCAGACCTGCTGGCGCTGGACCCGGCCGGCCGAGGTGATGACGTCCTGGCTGTGCTGGGACATCCACAGGCCGCAGGCGAGCACCGAGAGCACGCCCGACGCCCCGATGTGCTCGGCGGCCAGGTAGGCGGCGAACGGGATGAGCAGGTTCACCATGTTCTCGACCGGTGGCTCCCGGACCCGGCGCAGCACCTGGTGGCCGCCCCAGCCCGCCGCGACCCCCACGAGCGTCCCGCCGACCCCGGCCAGCAGGAGCTGGCCCCCCGCCTCGGCCAGCGAGAACGTGCCGGAGACGGCGGCCGCGACCGCGAGCTTGTAGGCGACCAGGGCGGTGACGTCGTTGAGCAGCCCCTCGCCCTCCAGGATGGTGACGATCCGCTGCGGCAGGCCGAGCCGCTCGGCGATGGCCACGGCGGCGACCGGGTCGGGTGGGGCCACGATGGCCCCGAGGGTGAACGCGACCGCCCACGGGAGCCCGAACGCGGCGTGGGCGAGCACGGCCACGCTGGCCATGGTGACCAGCACGAGCCCGACGGCCAGGAGCGAGATCGGGCGCAGGTTGGCCCGCACCTCGCGCACCGGTATGTGCAGCGCGGCCCAGTACAGCAGCGGCGGCAGGAACACCAGCAGGGTCAGGTCGGGGTCGAGCTCGACCCGTGGGAGACCGGGCACGAGCCCGATCCCGATCCCGATGACCACGAGCAGGATCGGGTGGGGCACGCGCGTCCAGGGGGCCAGCGCGACCACCACCGCGATGGCGGCCAGGAGCCCCAGCAGCAGCTCGATCGGTTCCATGCCGAGACCTTGCCCCTCCCGCCGCCGCTTGTCGAGGCGAACCGACCACCCCCGGGTCGGTGAGCTGGGCGGGCAGCCAGGTCCGCCATCAGCCGGAGCGGGCCTCCCGTTTCAGGCGAGCGGGGCCTCCCGTTTCAGGCGAGCCGGGCCTCCCGTTTCATGCGAGCCGGGCCTCCCGTTTCATGCGAGCGGGGCCTCGCGCGCTTCAGGCGAGCGGGCCTCGCGCGCTTCAGCCCGGCGGTCAGGTACAGGCAGCCCGCGCCGTGCCGATATCCAGACCGGAGAACCAGCGAGGGTGGGAGCATGCACGGAGAGGAGCCCGCTCATGAGCACCCCGGCCACCCGCCTCCTGCTCGTCATGTACGACGCCGGCGCCGCCGACCGGGTCCGGACCGCCCTGGCCGGCGTCCGGGGCCGCCCCGTGGACGCCGTCTCGGCCGGACGGCTCGACGAGGCGCTCGGGATCCTGGCCGCCGTCGAGCTCGACGTCGCCCTGGTCGGCCTCTCGCCGGTGGACGCGGACGGCGGCCGGCTGGCCACGTTCCGAACCGTCCGGGAGCACGTCCCCGACCTGCCCATGATCGTGCTGCACCCGCCGGACGAGGAGGCCACCGGGCTGCAGGCGGTGAGCGAGGGCGCGGCCGACCACCTGTCGACCGCCTCCCTCGACCCGGAGCTGGTCGGCCGGGCGATCCGCTACGCGATCGAGCGGCAGCAACTCCTCGGCGACCTGCGCCGGCTCGCGCTGGTCGACGACACGACCCGGATCGCGAACCGTCGCGGGTTCGTGGCCATGAGCGAGGCACTGGCCAACCTGGCCCAGCGCAACGGCCTCACCGTGACCGTTCTGTACCTCGACGTCGACGGCCTGGGCGAGATCAACGAGGCGTTCGGCCGGCCCGAGGGGGACCGGGCCCTGCAGGCCGTGGCCAAGCTGCTGCGCGGCACCTTCCGCGCGTCCGACGTGGTCGCCAGGCTCGGCGATGACGAGTTCGGCGTGCTCCTGCTCCACGACGGCAGCGGCGACAGGCCGGCCGTCCGCCGGCTCGAGCAGACGCTGGCCACGGTCAACACCCCGGGCCGCCGCTACGAGCTGTCGCTCAGCCTCGGCGTCGCCTCCTGCACCGCGGGCCGGCCCGCATCGGTCGAGGAGCTGATCGAGCAGGCCGCCGAGGCGCTCCGCCGAGGGCGGGCGAGGCGCTCGCACGGGCAGGGCCCGAGGCTCATCGCTCCAGCGGGCACCTGGGCCGACCGACAGTAGCCCCATGGACGCGCCGCGACGACCCCGGGGGACCCGGGCCCTGCCCGTGCTGGCCCTCCAGGTCCTCGAGGCCGGGCGCAACGGCTTGCCGCGGGCGGCAACGGCGTGCCGCGGGCGCCACCGGACGCCACCGGACGCCACCGGACGCCACCGCAGGTGTATCGAATTCGTTCAGATCCCCCGTAGCGGCTGGACATCCGGTCCTGGAAATGTTCCAACAGTAGCTGCGGCAGAAGCAGCCCCAGGCGAGCGAGGACACAGGGATCCGGTGGCCGACCACAACATGACCGGGAAAGTGGGACGGGTCACGGGCACGATCGCACCAGGGTTGGTTGGCGAGGTCATGGTCTCGATCCGGGGGGGCACCGAGGCATTCCACGCCTACGCGGCCGACTCCCAGGACACCATCCAGACCGGGACCCGGGTCGTCGTCGTCGAGTACTTCCCGCCGCGCACCGTCGTGGTCAGCCCGCTGTAGGGCTGCGTTGGAGGCATCCTCATGGACTCCGTCTGGTACCTGGCCGGTGGGGCGCTGCTCGCCCTCGTCGTCCTGTTCATCTTGTTCAAGGCCATGTGGCGGGTGGCCGAGCCGAACGAGGCGCTCGTCATCTCCGGCCTGCGCGAGCACGCCGAGCCCGAAGGCGTCGGGGAGAGCCTCGGCTTCAAGATCGTGACCGGCAAGGGCACGTTCGTGATCCCCGGCGTCCAGCAGGTGCGCCGCCTCTCCCTGGACCTGCGCGAGGCCGAGCTGGCCATCGAGTGCGTCACCCACCAGGGCATCCCCGTCGGTGTCCAGGGGGTCGTCATCTTCAAGGTGGGCGACGACTACGCCTCCATCGCCAACTCGGCCCGGCGCTTCCTGGACCAGCAGGAACAGATGGACGCCCGCGTGCACAACGTGTTCGCCGGCCACCTGCGCGCCATCGTCGGCAACATGACCGTCGAGGAGATGATCCGCGACCGCGAGAAGCTGACCTCCCTCACCCGCGCCTCGTCGGGCACGGAGATGGAGAAGCTCGGACTGATCGTGGACAGCCTGCAGATCCAGGAAATTCACGACCCCACGGGCTACATCAAGAACCTGGCCCTGCCCCACGCCGCCGCGGTCTCCCGCGAGGCCCGCATCGCCCAGGCCGCCGCCGACCGCGACGCCACCCAGGCCGAGCAGGCGGCGGACGCGCTCAAGGCGGCCGCCCGGCGCGACAGCCAGATCAAGCAGGCCGGCTACCAGGCCGAGGTCGACCGGGCCGCGGCCGAGGCCAGGCAGGCCGGGCCGCTGTCGGAGGCCACGGCCAGGCAGCACGTGGTCGTCCAGGAGACCAAGGTCGCCGAGCTGGAGGCCAACCGCGAGGAGCAGCGCCTGCAGGCGTCGGTGCGCAAGCCGGCCGACGCCAAGGCCTACCAGCAGGTGACCCTGGCCAAGGCCGAGCGGGACGCCCGCGTGGCGGGTGCCGAGGCCCGCCGCCAGGAGGTCGAGCTGGACGCCCACGCCAACGCCCAGCGGGTCAAGCTCGAGGCCGAGGCGAGCGCCCAGCGGGTACGGGCCGAGGCGGCCGCCCGCTCGGAGTCGACCCGGCTCATCGGCGAGGCCGAGGCAGCCGCCACCCAGGCCAAGGGCATGGCCGAGGGCGAGGCGGTCCGCGCCCACGGCATGGCCGAGGCCGAGGCGATCAAGGCCCGGGCCGACGCCCTGGCCGAGAACCAGGACGCGGTCATCGGCCAGCAGCTCGCCGAGCAGTGGCCGGCCATCGTCGAGGCGGCGGCCAAGCCGTTCGCCGCGGTGGACCAGATGATCGTGCTGAACGGCGCCCAGGGGCTGTCCGAGGCGCTCGCGGCCGCGCTCAGCCAGGGCGTGGCCGGGCTGCAGCTGGCCCGCAACCTCCTCTCGGGCCAGGGCAACGCGAGCCAGAACGGCAGGACGGCCAAGCCCGACGACGGCCAGCCCGCCGCGGCCATCGAGCCGCAGGCCGGCCGGTCCACCGGGGAGGGCGCGCACCGCGGCTGACCGGTGGCGCCCCGGCCGGGTGGGGGAAGCGGTGGCGCCCCGGCCGGGGTAGGGGAAGATGGAGGGCGGCGGTCGCCACCGGCCGCCGCCCTTCCGTCGGCCCGCACGAATCGAGGTCCGCGCATGCACGTGGCAGTCACCGGATCGACCGGGATGATCGGGTCCGCCCTGGTCCGGCTCCTCGTCGCCGAGGGCCATGCCGTCACCCGGCTCACCCGATCGGAGCCGCGGAGCCCCTCCGGGCCGGTGCGGGAGGCCAGGTGGGACCCTGCCGGCGGCACCATCGACGCCGGGGCGCTGGTCGCCGCCGACGCCGTGGTGCACCTGGCCGGCAAGGGCATCGCGTCCGGCCGCTGGACCGAGGCGGCCAAGCGCGAGATCCGCGAGAGCCGCGTCCGGGGCACCGGCCTGCTCGCCAGGACCATGGCCGGCCTGGACGACGGCCCCCGCGTGCTCGTCTCCGCCTCCGGGATCCACTACTACGGCGACCGGGACGACGAGGTGCTGACCGAGCGGAGCCGGCCGGGCGGCGGCTTCCTGGCCGAGGTCTGCCAGGCGTGGGAGGACGCCGCCGACCCGGCCCGCGCGGCCGGCCTGCGGGTGGTGCACGTCCGCACCGGGATCACCCAGACCCGGGAGGGCGGGTCGCTGCCCAGGCAGCTCCCGCTGTTCAGGCTCGGGCTGGGCGGGAGGTTCGGGTCAGGGCGGCAGTGGTGGAGCTGGGTCTCCCTGGACGACGTGCTGGGCGTCTACCGTCACGCGCTCGTCACCGACGGCCTTGAGGGGTCGGTCAACGCGACCGCGCCCAACCCGGTGACCAACGCGGAGTTCACCGCCACCCTGGCCCGGGTGCTCGGGCGGCCGGCCCTGGCCCCGGTTCCCAGGCTCGGCCCAAGGCTCTTGCTCGGGGAGATGGCCGAGGAGCTGCTGTTCTACAGCATCCGGGTGCAGCCCGAGGCGACCCTGGCCAGCGGGTACGCGTTCCGCTGGCCAGAGCTGGAGCCGGCCCTGCGCCATCTGCTGAACCGCCCTGCCACCTGCTGAACCGCCCTGTCATCTGCTGAACCGCCCTGTCATCTGCTGAACCGCCCTGTCATCTGCTGAACCGCCCTGTCACCTGCTGAACCGCCCTGCGGTCACCTGACCCCGCCGACCGGGCCGGCGCGCCGCCCTTGGCGCGGGCCCGGCCGGCGGGGCAGCCAGGTCAGAGGCCGTCGGTGGCTACAGGTGCACCACCGAGCAGGTCAGCGTCCGGGTGATGCCGTCGACCGCCTGCACCTTGGCCACCACGAGCTTGCCGAGGTCGTCCACGTTGGGCGCCTCCACCCGGGCGACCACGTCGTAGGGCCCCGTGACGTCCTCGGCGCTCAGGACGCCCTGGATGTCCGCGACCGACCTGGCGACCTGGGCCGCCTTGCCGACCTCGGTCTGGATGAGGATGTACGCCGTCAGCACCTCGCACCACCCTTCTGCTCCGGCCCGTGACCGCCCCCTGGCGGGCTCCGGGTGTCACCGCGACGCCTGCTGGACCTGTAGCGTAGCCGTTTCCCCCCCGCCAGGAACGCCCCTGGCACGTTGTCATGGTTTCTTTCCGGGTCCGTAGTCACCGGAAGTCCCTGGACCTGGTGGCGATGCCGAGGTGCAGGGACTGCACCTGGTCGGCGAGCACGTTGGTGACGCCCTCGGCGCGCTCGAGGCGGCCGCGGACCAGCAGGGCGGGCGCAGCCCGGGCGACCCGGCGATGGCGCGCCCACACCCCCTGGGAGCAGATGACGTTGACGATGCCGGTCTCGTCCTCGAGGCTCACGAACGTCACGCCCCCGGCGGTGGCCGGGCGCTGCCGGTGGGTCACCACCCCGCCGACCAGCACCCGGGCGCCGGGCGGGACGGCGGCCAGCCCGGCCGCGGTCACCACCCCGAGAGTGTCGAGCCGCTCGCGCGCGAACTGGACCGGGTGGCTGTCCCCGGACAGGCCGGTCGCCCACAGGTCGGCCGCGCCCAGCTCGATCGGGCTCATGCCGGGCAGCTCGGGCGGGTCCGCCCCGACCACCACCCCGGGCAGCCGGTCGGCCCTGGCCTGGGCCACCGCCCCGGCCGCCCACAACGCCTCCCGGCGCTCGAGCCCGAAGCACCCGAACGCCCCGGCGGTGGCCAGCGCCTCGACCTGGGCCTGGCTCACCCCGGTCCGGCGCACCAGGTCCTCCATGGACGTGTAGGGGCGGCCCCCGGCGATCCGCTCGGCCAGGTCGTCGCCGACGGCACGGACGTAGGCGATGCCGAGCCGCACCGCCGGGCTGGGCCCTCCGCCCTCCGGGGAGCTGGGCCCTCCGCCCTCCGGGGAGCTGGGCCCTCCGCCCTCCGGGGAGCTGGGCCCGCCACCCTCCGGGGAGCTGGGCCCGCCACCCTCCGGAGGGCTGAGCCCGCCACCCTCCGGGGGGCTGGGCCCGCCGCCCTCCGGGGGGCTGGGCATGAGCCCCCCGGGCCCCCCGCCCTCCGGGCGGCCGGGTCCGGGCCCGCCGTCGGCGGTGGCCTCCAGGGTGGCGGTGGCCGCCGAGGCGTTGACGTCGGGGCCGAGCACGGTCACGCCGTGGCGGCGGGCGTCGGCGACCAGCGTGTTCGGCGAGTAGAAGCCCATGGGCTGCGCGTTCAGCAGGCCCGCGAGGAAGGCGGCCGGGTAGTGGAGCTTGACCCAGGCGCTCGCGTAGACCAGGTAGGCGAACGACACCGAGTGGCTCTCGGGGAAGCCGAAGTTCGCGAAGGCGGCCAGCTTCTCGTAGATCCGGTCGGCGACCTCCCCGGCGATGCCGCGCTCGGCCATCCCCTGGTAGAGGCGGGCCCGGAGCCGCTCCATGCGCTCGGTCGAGCGCTTGGCGCCCATCGCCTGGCGGAGCTGGTCGGCCTCGGCGGCGGTGAAGCCGGCCACGTCGACCGCCATCTGCATGAGCTGCTCCTGGAACAGCGGCACCCCGAGCGTCTTGGCCAGCGACCGCTCCAGCAGCGGGTGCAGGTAGGTGACCGGCTCGCTGCCGTTGCGGCGGCGGATGTAGGGGTGCACCGAGCCGCCCTGGATCGGGCCGGGGCGGATCAGGGCCACCTCCACCACTAGGTCGTAGAACCGTCGCGGTCTCAGGCGGGGCAGCGTGGCCATCTGCGCCCGGCTCTCGACCTGGAACACCCCGACCGAGTCGGCCCGGCAGAGCATGTCGTAGACGGCGGGATCCTGGGGCAGCCCGGCCAGGTCGACGCGGACCCCGTGGTGGCCGGCGATGAGGTCGACCGCGTCGTGGAGCATGCTGAGCATGCCGAGCCCGAGCAGGTCGAACTTGACCAGCCCGACCGCGGCGCAGTCGTCCTTGTCCCACTGCAGGACGCTGCGGTCGGCCATGGTCGCCCACTCGACCGGGCAGACCTCGACCACCGGCCGGTCGCAGATCACCATCCCGCCCGAGTGGATGCCGAGGTGGCGGGGGAAGTGCTGGAGCTCGGCGGCCAGCTCCATCACCTCGGGCGGGACGTCGTGGTCGGTGGCGGTCCCCAGCGGACCCTTCGTCGGTCCAGGGCCACCGCCTTCGGGTCGTTGACCCCCGTGCCCCCAGGTCGGTCCCGGGCCACCGCCTTCGGATCCGCCTCCTTGAGCCCCGTGCCCCCAGACGTCGTCCACCTGCCTGGACCAGGCGTCGAGCTGGCCGGGGGCGTAGCCGAGCGCCCGGCCCATGTCGCGCACGGCAGAGCGCGGCCGGTAGGTGATCACGTTGGCGACCTGGGCGGCCCGGTCGCGGCCGTAGCGGCGGTAGACGTACTGGATGGCCTCCTCGCGGCGGCCCGCCTCGATGTCGAGGTCGATGTCGGGCGGGCCGTCCCGCTCGGGCGACAGGAAGCGCTCGAACAGCAGGCCGAGCGAGACGGCGTCGGCCTTGGTGATGCCGAGCGCGTAGCAGACGGCCGAGTTGGCCGCCGAGCCGCGCCCCTGGCAGTAGATGTCCTCCCGCTCGCAGAACCGCACGATGTCCCAGACGATCAGGAAATAGCCTGGGAAGCCGAGCTGCTCGATCATGCCCAGCTCGTAGTCGATCTGGCGCCAGGCGCCAGGCACCCACTCGGCGTCCCGGGGGCCGTAGCGCCGGGCCGCCCCGAGCTCAGCCAGCTCCCGCAGCCAGCTCATCTCGGAGTGCCGGTCCGGGACCGGGAAGTCGGGCAGCCGCGGGGCGACCAGCTCGAGGTCGAAGGCGAGCGCGCGGCCCAGCTCGGCGGCCCGCTCGACCACGCCCGGGTAGCGGTTGAGGCGGGTGGCCTGCTCGAGCCCGGAGCGTAGGTGGGCGGTGGCGGCGGCCGGCAGCCAGCCGTCCAGCTCGTCCAGGGAGCGGCGGGCGCGCACGGCGGCCAGTGCGGTGGCCAGCCGGCGCCGGCCCGGGACGGCGTAGTGGACGTCGTTGGTCGCCACCACCTCCACGCCGGCCAGGTCGGCGAGCCGGACCAGGGCGTCGTTGCGGGCAGAGTCGAGCGGGTCGCCGTGGTCCCAGACCTCGACGGCCAGGTTCTCCCGGCCGAAGGCGCCGACCAGGCGGTCGAGCTGCCAGGAGGCGGCGGCCGGCCCGTGCTCGACCAGGGCCCTGGGGACCGACCCCTTGCGGCAGCCGGTGAGGACCAGCCAGTGGTCGCCGTGCAGGTCGGCGAGCTGGGCCAGGTCGATGTGGGGGGCGCCCTTGGCCCCCGCCATCTGGGCCGCCGAGACCGCCCGGCAGAGCCGGGCGTAGCCGTCCGGGCCGCGGGCGAGCACGACCAGGTGCTCCCCGGCCGGATCCGGATGGTGGCGGTGGCCGCGCTTCTCCGTGCCCGGGGGGAGACCGAGGGTCAGCTCGGCGCCGAACACGGTGGGCAGGCCGACCGCCCTGGCCGCCTCGGCGAAGCGGACCACCCCGTACATGCCGTCGTGGTCGGTGAGGGCGAGCGCCTCGAGCCCGAGCCGGGCCGCCTCCTCGGCCAGCTCCTCCGGATGGGACGCGCCGTCGAGGAAGCTGAAGTTCGAGTGGCAGTGCAGCTCCGCGTACGCCACCCCGGCCACCCGCCGGCGCGGCTGCGGCGGCGGCGGGGCCGGCGCGCCGCCACCGTCCCATGGGGAGGGATGGCTCCGGGGTCGCCCGTCCGAGAGCCGCCGTTCGAGGTCCGACCAGGGGACCGGAGGATTTTGCCAGCCCATAATTCAATGATCGAACATGTGTTCGGTCATTTGCAACCGTGATCGAATTCGCAATCGTCACCGAGACGACATCGCCCCTGCAAAATGGCCATGTAATCTCGACAAAAGGTGCTCGCAGCGCATCCGATCCAAAGACTGCCAACCGTAATTCACTTGGCACCGGTACCGCCGGCCGGAGAGCTGGCTCACCCGGCGTCGCGGTCCTGCTCGTCCCCCGGGCCTTCCTCGACGCAGAACTCGTTCCCCTCGGGGTCGTGCATCACCGTCCACCTGCCGTCCTCGTTCCGCATCGACTGCACGGTCGTCGCGCCGAGCCCGAGCAGCCGCTCCACCTCGTCCTCCATCCGGTCGGCGGGCCGCAGGTCGAGGTGGACCCGGTTCTTGCCCGACTTCCCCTCGGGGACCCGGGTGAAGAACAGCGTCGGCCCGCCGCCGGACGGGTCGACGGCCACGGACGGGTCGTCCTCGGCGTCGAGGATGCCCCGCTCCCGGAGCCGCCGGATCTCCTCGTCGTCGTAGGGGCGGACGGCGTACCCGTCCAGGGCCGCCGCCCAGAAGCGCGCCAACGCCGCCGGCCTGGCGCAGTCGAACGTGACGCTGTGGATCGATGCCACCGTGTCTCCTCCTCAGTGGGGACCGTCCGGCTCCCGGTGGACGGGCCCGGCTCGGCGAGGACGGCCTCGACGTCGAGCGGTTGCCCCCACAGCAGCACGGACCGTCGCTCCAGCTCGGCCAGGTGGGCCCCTATCGCCATGCCCCGTCGACGAACTTGACCTCCCTGAGCGTCCCGTTCGCGAGGCGCTGGGGGATCGACTGCCACTCCCGGAGCACGTGCTCGGCGCCCGCAGCAGACTTGAACCAATCGGACCTGGTCACCTTGACGCCGTCGTAGATGGGCTCCCAGGTGACCGCGTGGAAGAACGGTGCCTCCGGAAGGAGCAAGCGGAGGGTCTGGATCGCTCGGCGGTGATACCACTTGCACACCGCCGTCACGGCGAGACCCGAGCGCAGAGCCTCGTGCAGGAACGGCAGCGTCCCCTCGACGTTCCCGCGCGTCGTTCTGGACGTGTCCTCGAAAGCGGATGACGGTGTCGGGCACGCCATGCTCCAGGAGGATGCGGCGGTGCTCGCGCGCCTCGATGATGCCGGTATGCCGGTTGGCACCGCCGGCGAGGATGATGAGCGGCGCAAGCCCTTGGTGGTACTGGCGCGCGGTCACCTCGGCGGGTATCGGCTGGTAGGTGCCGAAGATCATGTGCGCGGCGGGCCTCGCTGGAGGAGCATGCACATCGAGATAGGCGGTGATCCGCGCTGCCTCCTCCGGGTTGATCGTTGTATCCACGGTCACGAAGGATGAACGTCAGGCTCGCCGCCTGCGGGCAGTGCCAGAGGCTGGGTCCGTCGCACGGCGGCGTACCGCTCGTGGTAGTCGCGCGCCTCGGCCGTATCTCCGAAGTCGCGCGTCAGCGTCCGGTCCAGTTCGCCAGCCAGAACCACCACCGGTCGGACCGGCCGGGGCGTGTCAAGCGCCGTGGTTCCCGCGCTGTGGGCCTCGTCGAGCCTGCCCAGCCCTGCCAGTGCGAACGCGAGCCGGAGATGGGCGAGCGCGAACCCAGCGGGATGCTCGCCAGGCCCGTCGCGGCCGCCGGGGCCGTAGTGCGTAGCGATCACCTGTCGGATCAGCTCCGCGGACTCTTGGAGCTGGCCGAGGAGCAGCAACGACGTTGCCGTGTACGGCGGATCGGCGGCAAGGCTGATCGAGAACGCGCCTTGCGTCGGCGTTTCGGAGGGCAGCTTGGCGATGGTTTCCTCGGCGCGACGCCGAGTGTCGCGCACCATCTGGGCGTCGCCGAGCAGCGCCCACGCGCGCATCTCCTGCGCCACCAGCTTGGCGTGCGCGACCGTGCCGATAGGGGCGACCGCCTGCCCCTGCCGCGCGTGGACGACTGCCTCGCGGGCTTGACCGTCGTAGAACGCCATCAGCACCCTCGTCTGCGCTGCCCAGCCAGCCAGTTCCGGGTGGCCGGCCTCCTGGCCGTGCCGCTCGGCATCGGCGCACCAGACGAGCGCAGCAGCGTGGTCGCCGAGATCGTGGGTAACGAGCGCGAGCAGGTTGGAGAGCCACCCAACGGCTATGACCAGGTCGGGGTGCTCGCTTGGGGTTGGCATGCTGCTGAGCAGCGAGCCGGCATAGGCGCGAACGCCGAGGATCTCGCCATACAGCTCCACTGGCGAGGTACGGCGGAATGTGCGCGCGTAGTGCTCGACAAGCTCGGTGAGGTCCTCCACGGTTCCGTAGTCAAGGTTGGGCGCGGCGGTTCGTCGGGTCACTTCAAGTGCATGAAGAACCCGCGGGCTTGCCGGTGGGTGCCCCCCTGGCAGCGGGACGCCTATCCGCTCCAGGCCAGAGGCCAGCAGGCCCATCCCGATATACCCGAACATCTCACGGCGTGTCGGTACGGGATTCACCCCCTGGTCGTCCAGCTCACCCACATCCGACCTGGGGATGGTATCGAGGGTTCTCTCGCCAGGCAGCGCGGCACCCAACTCCCCGCCGAGCCCAGGTGCCTGGTCACTCGGGGCTTGTGACTCCAGGAGCGCCCGCATCTGTGCCGCTTCCCGGTCGGTGAGCTCAAGGGCGTATTGGCGCCGGCTGGTGTGGGCGGCGTCGCTGATGGCCTGGTGTTCGTCTCGGGCGGCCTGGTACAGAGGGAGCAGGGTCCTGGTGGCCTTGAGGGCGTGGGCGTAGCGGACCAGGAACTCCCGCGACGGGAGCCGCGCGCCGCGCTCGCCGAGCGTCACGTACTCGCGGACGTAGTGGCGGGCTATCTGAGAGTTCCAGGGCTCCTCGACATGAGCCATGTCGAGCGTCTGCGCGATGTCGCCTACGGGATCGCGGCTGACGGCGACCATCCACACGTGCGCAGCACGCGGGAGAAGACGCGGATTGACCAGGTGGTGTCATTCGACTCGGCTTACCTGGAGATCGCTTCATCCGATCTGATGCTGGATGCTCTGACACCAGTTCTCGGGCCGAATATCGAGCTGGTCGAAAACCGCCACAACCACCTGAGTATCTATCGCGGACCTGGGACGGACAGGCTCCACCGTGACATCCTACAGTGGTCGCGCAGCATCCTGACCGTGCTGATCTATCTGTCGGGCTGCACTGACCTGGCCTCGGCCACCCGTGTCGTTCCTGGGAGCCATCTGTGGCCGTGCCTTGGCCAGCCGAACAACGGCGGCACCTGGATGGAGGAGGTCGCGCCCTACGCGAGCCTGTGCGATCAGGCAGTGGCCGTGCCGACCCAGGCCGGTGACGCCGTGTTGATGCATGGACAGCTCTACCATGCCGGCGCGGGCGCGTCCGAAGCCGGGCCGCGCATCGTGCTGACACTGGCATTCAGGAGCGTGGACGAGCTTGCATCCGAACCCTCCCACCGCTGCCGTCTCGTCCGAGGGCAGCGCATCCATCGCGGCCGAGGAGAACTGCGTGTCTGACATTCGTTCGCTTGCACCCATCACCGAAGCGGACTTCACGCGGGTCGATGACTACATCACGGCACGCCGGGAGGCGTGGGAGCGGCACCTGGAGGCAGGACTGGCAGAGCTGATTGGCCATCTCATGGCGGCTGGCTACACGCCCTCCACCGCCGAACAGCAGCCCGAACTAACCAGCCGTTCCGACGCTCTCGGGACGCGGGAGGTGGAGGTCTCGGGGCGGCTCAAAGGCACCAAGGCCATCGTCGGCAAGATGCGCCGCTTCGGCGAGCCACTGCGAGTCATGCTGGATATCTGGGGCTACAGGGTCGTGGTCGCCACCCAGAACGAACTTGATGACGTGGCCAGCCACTGCGCCGCACTGTGGGAGGCGCCGACACCGCGGGAGCTGCTCCTTCGCCACGGGAAGTTGCAGTTCGAGTGGTGGCGTGACTACCGACGACGCAGCTACGCCGGTCTGTCGCCCGCCACGACCGCGCAGTACGACCAGGCCATCCATCTCAACCGCAAGGCCCCGTTCGGGATCGTTGAGATCCAAGTCATGACGTTGGACCTGTACGTGCGGGTCTATTGCGACCCCGCGAGCGAGGACAGCCATGACCGCTTCGTCGCTCGCCGGCAGGAGCTATTTCGCAGGAACGAGCAGTGACCGCCACCGCTGCGGTGATCCTTGCCAGTGGGCCGGGGACGCGGCTGGGGGAACTTGGCGGCAGGATGCCCAAGACGATGATCCCCGTGGCCGGTCGGCCCTACCTTGAGCGCCTTGCCACTCGGTTCCTGGATGCTGGGCTGCGCCCGGTCGTGGTCGCGGTCCATCACCTGGCCGACATGATCCGCGACCACTTCGCCGACGAGCCACGCTGGGCCGACCTCAGGTTCGTGTTCACCGAATAGCGCGGCACGGGCGCAGACCTGCTCGACTGCCTCGCGCACGTACCCACCGACGCCTTCGTGGTATGGAACGGCGACACTGTGGTCGGCCTCGACATCGCCGCCCTCCTGACGTGCTCCGAACAGGACCTGGACCGTGGGATGATCGTGCTGACGCGACGCACAGGCGTGCCCAACGAAGGGGCGTTCTACGTCGCCGACGACGGGATCGTCCTCGCCTCTCTGGAAGCGGCTCCGGCACCCGCCATCCCGTCGAGGTTCGCCAGTGCCACCGTCCCCGGCCCCGGACGTGGGCCGGCTGCCTCCCCTGACCTCGGAGGCGACCGCCTGAACGGGGCCGGGAACCGGCGGCGCCGCGGGAACGTCCAACAGACACCAGACAACGTCCAACAGGCACCAGACCAGGACGTGGACGTGAAGGAGGCGTGCGCGTGCGGCGTTTCCTGCTCGCTGCCATCCCGCTGCTCCTGCTCCCGGCGTGCGCCGCCCGCGACCCGGACGGCGACGCGCCAGCCCAGACGGCCCAGGCCCAGCGGCGGTACAAGACAACCGCCACGGTGCTCGAGAGCCCGAAGCACGGGCCGGAGCTGTGCGTCGGTGGCGTCAGGACGTCGTACCCGCCGCAGTGCGACGGCGTGCCCATCACCAACTGGCGCTGGGACCAGTTCGAGGGCGAACAGGCGGCCAACGGCACGACCTGGGGTACCTACCATCTTGTGGGGGCCTACGACGGCGCCTCGTTCACCGTCATCCGGGCGGACCCCGCCCCACCGGAGACGTCCCCGCCGAGCGCCGAGGAGCGGTTCGAGGACGAGCCCAAGTCGCCGTGCCGGGAGCCCAAGGGCGGCTGGAAGGTGCCCGACCCGGCCCGGCGGTCGGAACGGTACCTGGACCCGGTGACCGGGGCGGCCCGGGCCCAGCCCGACTTCGCCGGCCTGTGGCTGTCCTACCTGGAGCCGATGGGCAACAACGTCGCCGAGGACCCGGGCGAGTTCGTCGTGAACGTGGCCTTCACCGGGGAGCTCGCGCGGCACGAGGCCGAGCTGCGCCCACGGTGGGGAGGGCGGCTGTGCGTCACGCGCCAGCAGCGGACCTACCGCGAGCTGGTCCAGATCCAGAGCGAGCTGCACGGCACCGCCGGCACCGACCTCGGCCTGCAGGTGGTGACCACGGGCATCGACGAATCCGAAAACGCCGTGAACCTCACGGCCATGATGCTCGACACGCGGGCACGCGAGGCGGTCGACGCACGGTACGGCACGGGCACCGTCCGCATGACGGCGGTGCTCACCCCTGTCGCCTGATCACCGCTGGATGCCCTGAGCCCTGGCCCCTCACCGACAGCAGTCGAAGTCGTAGCCCCCCGTGGGGTATGTGCTGCTCGCTCTCCTGCTCACCTGGCCCCTCGCCGACAGCGGTCGAAGTCGTAGCCCGGTCGGCAAGCAGGACGTCCGGGCGGGCGGTGGCGGGACCGCCGCCACGGCGACTGCGGCGGTCCCGCTGGCGGTGATGCCGCCCCGAGGTCACCCGCGGCCGAAGCTGGCGGCGATCCCCTGCTCGGTCTGCTCGTAGTTGGCGCCGGCCTGGGCGGTCAGCCGCGCGATGCCGGTGAGGGCGTCGTGCAGGCCGGCCGCGCTGCGCTGCCATTCGGCCCAGAGCTCGAGGAAGCGGGCCTGCGCCACGCCGGCCCAGTCCGACCCGAGCGGTCCGACGCTGCCGGCGAGCTGCCGCAGCGTCCCGTCGATGCCGGCGGCCCCGGCGTTGAGCTGTGCCGACACCTGTTGAAGCTGCTCCGGGGTGACCCGGATCCCGATCCCGGCCATGCGCCCTCCTTGAGGTCGATTCGGTCGTGGGCCATGTCTATCCGGCATAGGGAACGATGGCAACCAGATGTCCACAGGCACATCCGGCCTCTAGCTGGCGCATCCAGCGTCAGTCGTAGGCGGCTTCGACCCACCAGGCGCCGCCGGTCAGCTTCAGCAGGTAGGCGGCGCCTTCCGCGGTCATCACCTGGAGGCGGGCCAGGCGCTGGTGGGCGGCCGGGTCCCACCAGCGCTCGTCGACCGGCCAGGGCCCGGCCCAGGCGGTGATGGAGGACCACGACGAGCCACCCCCGACCCAGAGCCGGGCAGGCGGGGCGCTGATCACGCCCCGGCCGCTGACCGCCACCACCGCGCCACTGGCGTCGAGCAGCTCGGCGGTGAGCGGCTCGGGATGGACGGTGGCGGGTGCCGGCGCCGGCACTCGTCCCGGCCATGGCGCGGACGCGCCGGCCTTCCCGCCGGGCCGTCCCGGTGGCGCCCGGCCCGGCGCGGCAGGCCGGCTCGGGGAGGTGGCCGCACTCCCCCAGGCCGCCCGGCGCGGAGAGGCCGGGCCGGTCCCGCCCGGCGGACTGGCCGGGCCGGCTCCACCCGGCGGAGAGGCCGGGCCGGTGGCGGGTCGGGCGGCGGGGTCGGCGCCCAGGGGGGTCTCGAAGGCGACCCGGTCGCTCGGGCCTCGGCCTCCCCGGAGGGTCGCCGTGCGGACCGAGTCGGGCCCGAGCAGGCCCTGGACGCGGGCCAGGGCGCGAGTGGCCCGTTCGCGCTGCTCGGCCTCCTCCCCCCAGAACCCGAGCTGGCGCCCGCGATCGGCGACGACCTCGTCGGGCGCCAGGACCAGGCGGCTGATCCCGCCGGTGGGGCGGACGGCCGGGCCACCGGCCAGCCAGCCGTCGAGCTGCCAGCGCACGCGCTCGGCCATCGCGGCGGCCACGCTGGACGTGCCTTGGCGTGCGGCGCTCGCGAACCCGTCCTGGTGGCGCCACACCCGGATCAGCTGCTCGCCGTGCTCGGTCTCGGCCTCGATGCGCAGCCGCGGGCAGGCGAGCCCGAGCTGCCGGAGCCGGTCCGACAGCTCGTCGGCGAGCGCCTTGGCGGCGAAGGCGGCGACGTCCACGCGGTCGGCGGGCGGGTCGAGCTCGGCAGCCACCCGCAGGTCCGGCGGGGGGCGGCGGGCGCGCGGCGGGCGCTCGTCCTGCCCGCTCGCCAGCCGGTGGGCCCGGGCACCCTCGGGTCCGAAGCGGGCGGCCAGGTCGACCCGGGAGAGGGCGGCGAGCTGGCCGAGGGTGTCGAGGCCGAGCCGGCGGAGCAGGTCGGCCAGGTCCGGACGGTGGAGGACGTCCACGCCGAACGGGGCGAGGAAGGCGGGCGCGCCGCCGGCCGGGACGATCGCACCGCGCCGGGCGGCCAGGCCGGCCGCGAACACCCCGTCGGCGATCCCGACCCGGCAGCGACCGGCGGCCTCGCGCGTCTCGGGCGGCGGGGGCTCGTGCGCTCCGGGCGGCGGGGGCTCGTGCGCTCCGGGCGGGGAGACTCCGCCCGTTCCGGGCGGAACGCTCCCGAGCACCTCGGCCACGGCGGCCGCGACCAGAGCGGTCAAGGTCTGCTCGCCGCCGTGGTATCGGGCGGCGCCACGGGCCGGGAAGGCGCACTCGCCGGGGCGCACGATCTCGACCCGAGGGGCGAGCGTCTCCACGGCGACCGCCACCGGCTCGAAGGCCCGTGCGTCCCGGGCAGGGTCGTGGGGGACGAGCACGAGCCCGGGGCAGCGGCCCTGGGCCTCCCGGCGGCGCAGGCCGTGCCGGACGCCCTCGGCGCGGGCAGCCGGCGAGCAGGCCACCACCCGGTTCGCGTGCACGACGGCCACCGGCGCCTCGTAGGCGACTCCGGCGGCCTGCACCGGCCAGTCGGGGCACCAGACGACCAGCGTGCGGACCGGCATCAGCGGCTCACCTCGTTCGCGGGGCGAGGGGCGTCGGCGTGCGCGCTCATTACACAGAGGCGAACATATGTTCGTCCAGCCCTCGCTCCGGTGGCTCGGCGTCTCCAGCTACGCTCGGCACGGAAGGCACGCCGACCGCAGCGCACGAGCCCCCGCCGACCGCAGCGCACGAGCCCCCGCCGCCCGGAGCGCACGAGCCCCCGCCGCCCGAGACGCGCGAGGCCGCCGGTCGCTGCCGGGTCGGGATCGCCGACGGGGTGTTCGCGGCCGGCCTGGCCGCCCGGCGCGGTGCGATCGTCCCGGCGACCCCACCCTGACGAAACGGCGCCACCGGCCCACGACCGCGCCGCGGCGCTCGCGCGCGAGCAGCCCGGCGTGCGGGGCGCAGCAGTCCGGGTCGTTCAGGACAGGAAGCTCGGACGCGGTTCCGCGACGACCGCGTGCTGCTGAGCCGCCCTGCTGGTCACCGGCTGGACACGTCGGGCAGGGAGGTGGCCGGAGCGGCCAGCTCCACGTAGGGGCCGCCCCGGGTCGCGGCGGAGCTGGGGAGCCAGAGCCGGGCCCGACGCTCTCGGGTGGCCGCGCCCCGGCCGCCGACCAGCACCTCGACCCAGCGGGACTCAAGCCGGCCGTACCCCTGGCCGAGCCCCTGCCACTGGCTCGCCGTCACCGCCAGACGCAGGTCGGCCGGCTCGGACCAGGGGCCCAAGGAGACGAGCACCGCCCCGCGCTCCCAGGCCCGGGCCGACAGGCGGCGGGCGTCGGCGGCTCGCAGCCCGGGTGGCGGGCGCACAAGCACGACGTCGATCGCGTCCAGGAGCGCGGCCACCACCGTGACCCATGCCCGCGGCCAGGGATGAGGGACGAGTGCGAAGCGCTCCAGGGCGAGCCCGCTCTCCGCGGCGGCCACCACCCCGAGGTCGGGCAGACCGACGGCCGCGACCCAGGAGCCGTCGGCCGACGCCCTCGCCACCAGGGCGAGGGCCAGGGAGGCGGACCGGCTCACGGTCACCGTGCTCCCCCGGCGCAGGCCATGACCGGGCAGGAGCGGCCGGAAGGCAGCAGGGACGGGCAGCATCCGCTCGGCGGCCAGGGTCGGCGGCCGGGACCGCTGGCCGAGCGCCTCCGCCAGTCGCTCCCGAGGAGCTGGCGTGACGCTGCGCTGGACCGGCATCGTCATACGATCGAACAGACGTTCGTCACTGTCAAGCACTCCGGATCGGGGCGGCAAGCAGATCGTGTGTGACTGACGGCGATAGTTGGCCCCTGACAATTTGAGTTGGCCCCGCCTCCTGGCAGCGACCCGGTACTTGCTTACGCGGTCGGCTGGTCGACCACAGGACGCACCGCTTCCACAGCCATAAAGCGGCTCTTCTGCTGCTTTTGTGGGTGCCCTGGCCCTCGGCGGAGGACGCGGCACGCCGCTTGACCAGTAGTCTTCCGGCTGCTGAAGGCTGGTCGACTGCGAGGAGAAGCGGCGTGCGCGGTGTGAGGGTATGGGCTCGGGTGCTCGGCGTCGAGGGGGCGGTGGTCCAAGACGTCCGCCTGGAGGAACCCCAAGACGGTGCGGAGTGCCTGATGGTGTCGGTGCGGCCCGGGTGGGGGGAGCGGGGCCGGTGTGGGATCTGCCGACGCAGATGCCCCGGGTTCGACAGCGGTGGCGGGCTGCGGCGCTGGCGGGCGTTGGACCTGGGCACGACCAAGACCTACCTGGAGGCCACCGCACCCCGGGTTCGTTGCCCTGAGCATGGCGTGATCGTCGCCGGGGTGCCGTGGGCGGGGCATGACGCCCGCTCGACCCGCAGCTTCGACGACACCGTGGCCTGGCTTGCGACCCACTGCTCGAAGTCGGCGGTGGGGGTGCTGCTGCGGGTGGGGTGGCGGACGGTCGGGCGGATCATCACCGGAGTGGTTGCCGAGGCCGAGGAGGGTCGGGATCGGTTGGATGGGCTGCGCCGGATCGGGATCGATGAGATCAGCCACCGCAAGGGGCACCGCTACCTGACCGTGGTGGTCGATCATGACTCCGGCCGGCTGGTGTGGGCCGCACCCGGGCGGGACACGGCGACCTTGGGGCGGTTCTTCGACGCGCTCGGTGACGACCGCTGCGAGCAGATCCGGCTGGCAAGCGCGGACGGGGCGCCGTGGATCAAGGGGGTGGTGGCGCGCAGGTGCCCGCGCGCGACCCAGTGCATGGATCCGTTCCATGTGGTGGCCTGGGCCACTGACGCGCTGGACGCGGTTCGTCGGGAGGTGTGGCGGGCGGCCCGCAAGGCCGGTCAGACCGCGGTCGCCGGCGAGCTGAAGGGCGCCCGGTTCGCGTTGTGGACCAACCCCGAGCGCCTGACCGAGGGGCAACAGCGGCGCCTGGCCGGGATCAAGCGGACCAACGAGCCGTTGTACCGGGCGTACCTGCTGAAGGAGCAGCTGCGGACGGCGTTGCAGATGCCGGCGCATGCCGCGATGAACCTGCTGGTGGGCTGGCTGTCGTGGGCCAGGCGGTCACGCTTGGCGCCGTTTGTGGACCTGGCCCGCAAGATCGACGAGCACTGGGACCAGATCGCGGCCAGCCTCACCCACGGGTTGTCCAACGCCCGGATCGAGTCCATGAACACCAAGATCCGTCTGATCACCCGCCGCTCGTTCGGCTTCCACGGTCCCGAGGCGCTGATCGCGCTGGCGATGCTGAGCCTGGGCGGTCTGTGCCCGCCACTACCAGGCCGGGCCTAACGCCATGCCACCCACAAAAAGGTCAGGAGCGCCCATAAAGCGCTGGCCCTGATTGTCGCTTGCCGGCGTGATGAGACCGGGGTCTTGCCACGACCTGGGGACCACCTGGTCTGGTCAGCGAGCATGGTGGTCTCCCTTCTTGGAGTCAACTGATGACACGCTGGTGTGGGGCTCGTGTCCCGGATCGCGGGGGGTGGTTGGTTTCGGGTGCGGCTCCGCTGGAGGGACTACCGGGTGGGGATGACACCGTCGAGGTAGCGGGTGTTGTGGACGCGTTGTTGTTCCTGGGTGAGGTGGAACGCCCAGTAGGCGCCGAAGTCGCCGTTGGCGGTGAGGGCGCGGAGTTTGAGGACGGCTTCGGCGCCGGGCAGGCCCCAGCGGGCGCCGGTGATGTCCATCCTGTCTTTGACCAGGTAGCGGCAGGCGCCCTCGATCACGCCGGTGGCGATGGGCCAGCCTCGGGTCAGGGCGGTGGGATCGTCGAGGTGGGGTTTGTTGGTCATCAGGTACCTCGCGCACCGGTCGGCGTTCTTGCGTTGGCCGAGGCCAAGAGCATGCTTGGTGGCTTTGCGGCGGATCGCGGCGGCGGCGATGCCGGCGTGGCCATGCAGGATCCGGTCGGCGTGCTGGCGCACCCAGTCCTCGGCGGCGCGGTCGCCTTCGGCGTAGCAGCACCAGGCCGCGGCCCACCGGTACTCCAGGACGTGGATGAAGTCGACCACGACCGGGACGGTGGCCTTCCGGGCGCGGGCCTCGGTGCGGATCCGGTCGATCTGGTGGCGGTTGCCGTCGACCAGGGCGACCCAGGCCCGCTTGTGTCCGGGGTCGCGGCGGGTGGCCTCGTCGAACACCGCCGCGATCACCCGCGCGGCCTCGTCGGTGACCGAGGCGTGCAGCCAGGTGGTGCGGGTGGTCGGGGCAGCACGACCGGTGCCACGTGGGGTATCGGGGGTGGCAGGATGTCGGCAGGCGTGCGTGCCAGCGGGGTGACGTCGCAGACCGCGCCGACCTCGGCCATCCGCTTGCGGCAGCGTTGCTCCCCACGCGACAGACGGGTGGGGAGCTTCCGGCTGGTCGCGGCCTTGGCGGTGGGCTCGCGGAGCGCGTCGGGGCGCATCACGATGCCCTTGGCATCGGCGGTCAGGGCCAGCACATCACGACCCGCGGCGGGGCCGGGATCGCGCGCGGTGGAGAAGGCGTCGACGTCGGTGGCGGCCCGCACGGTGAGGTCCTCGACCTGGCGTTGACCGACGCGCACCCCGGTCGCGCGTTCGATCGCCGCCACGGCAGCGTCGAACGAGCCGCGGGTGGCCTCGACGGCGGCCAGCCTGCGGAGCCCGTGGGAGTGCCGCTCGGCCGGCAGGTTCAACACCGCGTCGGCGGGGTGCAGGTTGGCCCGCCCCGCGCCCGGTAGGCGATGCGGGCCACGCTCACATCCCCGAAGATGGTGGCCAGGCTCCGTTGGTGGCCGTGCTCGGCGCCGCCGCGAGCGACGCCTTCGGCGTCGGTAACCTCCGCCAGGCGCTGTTCGCGTTCGGCGCGCAGGTCCAGGCTGTCTTGCAGCAGTTGGCGCAGCAGCGCCAGCCCATCGGTGTACAGGCGGTCCTCCAACTGGGCGTGGGTCATCCCCGCAGCCTGGTCGCCGGCCAACCAGTCCACCATCGTGTCCACCCGCGCGTGTGAGGCGGCGAACGCCTCGTGCGCGGCCTGGGATGCGTAGGCTTGCACCGGGCTCCTTCTTTGCCGACGTTTGGGTCTCAACACCCACAAACGTAGCGGGAAGGAGCCCCTGTCGCCCTTGACCCGATCGTTCAACCCCTGATCAGGTGCTCACCTGGCGCACCTTCATGAGAGCCACACCCGTTGGTTTCTGGCGTCGCCGGTAGGAGTCGCCTTCGATGACGAGTTCGTGGGCGGTGCAGACGAGCCGGTCGACGGCGGATTGGGCGAGCAGCGGGTCGGCCATCATGGCCAGCCACTCGCTGGGTTCGCGGTTTGCGGTGACCACGGTGGCGGCCCGCTGGTGCCGTTCGACGACGAGCTCGTAGACGTCGGCGGTCTGGGTGGCGTCGAGTGGTTGCAGGGCGAAGTCGTCGAGGATGAGCAGGTCGAGGTGGGCGAGCCGGCGCATCTCGGCGTCGACGGTGTGGTCCAGCCGGGCGGCCTTGAGGCGGTTGAGCAGCCGGTCGGCGCGGGCCATCGCCACGGTGCGGCGTCGGCGGATCGCGATGTGGCCAAGCGCGCTGGCCAGGTGGGTCGTGCCGACCCCGACCGGGCCGAGGATGAGCGCCCCGTGCGGTGCGTCGCAGAACCGCAGGCTGGTCAGCTCGTTCCACAGCTGCCGGTCGTAGCGGATCGCCGCGGCCTCGTCCCAGGTCTCCAGGCGCATCGCGGGGTCCAGGCCGGCGGCGCGGGCGCGCAGCTGCGCGGAGGTGGCCTCGCGGCGGGCGAGCGCGTCGGCGAGCACCAGCTCGCCGAAGTCGGCGTGCGGCAGCTGCTGCTGGTTGGCGAGGGCGAGCCGCTCGGGCAGGGTGTCGAGCATCCGCCCGAGCTTGAGCTGGCGCAGGAGCTGCTTCAGCTCGCCGCTGCTGGGGCTGGCCAGGACGGTGCGCACCGGTCGACCTCCTTGCCGGTGGGGTCGACGAGGCTGAGCTGGACCGGCTGGGGGTTGAACTCGGCCGGGTCGCGGGCGAACCGGGCCGTGCCCGCCGAGACGGCGGGAGCCGTCGGCTGCGACGCTGGCGTGGTCTCGGTGGCCTGCTCCAGCATCCGCGCGATCTTGGTGACGTTGACGACGTCGAACTCGAGCGCGCGCTGGCAGGCGGTGACCACGGGCTGGTCGCCGTAGCGGCGGGCCAGGCCGAGCAGCCGGTCGGCCTGCCGCATCCTCGTCCACGGCAACTCGACGTCCAGCAGCCGCTGGGCGTCGACGCCGACCGGCTCGCCGTGCCCGCGCGCCGCTACGATCAGCCGGTCGATGTCGCGCAGCGCAGAGCCGGCCTTCTCAGCCGGCAGGTCGCCTGGGTCGGTGGCCCGGCCCCAGGCCGCTGCCGGGGGTGGACCTTGACCAGCTAGCCGCGGTGGAACAGCTTGACCAGCCGCGAGTCGGCGCGGGCCTGCAGCCGCAGGCCGAGGTAGGCGGTCGGCACCCAGGACAGCGCCTTGGCGACCTCGACGTGATGGTCGCGGTGCACCTTCACGGCTAAGCAACAGTCCTTGGGTTCCTGAGTCCGTCGATGGTCGTCTATCGCTTCCAGTGGGCCTGGACCAGCGTCTGTGGTCCGGATCGACACGTCCTGGCGCAATTTGAACCTCCTTCATCCTTAGTGAGAGGATCGCCGCCTCGTTGAGGTTGCTTCGCGTTCGGTGAAGCCGAGGAGGTGCGGGTTGGCGCTGGCCCTGGTCCGCGATCTGCGCGAGCATCGGGCGCCGGCGAGCGCCGAAGAGCTCGCCGACCTCGAGACCGACGTGCTGGCCGGCTTCGTGCTCGCCCGCGCATCGGCCGGGCTGGCCGACAGCACCATCCGCAACGACACCAACCACCTGGAGCTGATCCGGGCCTGGTTCGGCCGGCCGCTGTGGGAGCTGCAGCCGGCCGACGCCGACGCCTACTTCGGCAAGGTCCTGCGCGACGCCAAGCCGTCCACGCGCACCGGCCGCGCGGCGGCGCTGGCGGTGTTCTTCCAGTTCCTGGAGCTGCGCCACAAGGTCGAGCTGCACAACCTCACCGGCCGGGTGGTCCACTGCCCGCTGGACGAGCTGAACCGGCCACGCGCCTGGGTCGACCCGCAGCTTCGGATCCCGCCGACCCAGGCCGAGGTCGAGCAGTTGTTCGCCGGCTGGCGCAACAAGCTGGTGACCTGCCGCAAGTTCGCCCCGGCCGCCCGCAACGACGCGGCCGCGCGGCTGGCGGCCGACGTGGGACTGCGGATCAACGAGGCCCGCATGCTCGACCTGGACGACGTCCGCTGGGAGCTGGGCCGGTTCGGCAAGCTCAACGTCCGCCACGGCAAGGGCGCCCGCCGCCGGGGGCCGAAGCCCCGGCTGGTGCCGCTGATCAACGGCGCCGACCGCAACCTGCGCTGGTTCATCCAGGACGTGTGGGGCCACTTCGACGCCGACCACACCCGGCCGGGCGCCCCCCTGTTCCCCTCCGAGCGCAAGGCCCAGGACGGCTCCTGCGCCCGGGCGACCGCCGAGGTGTTCCGCCGCTCGCTGGCCGAGGCCGCCGCCCGGCACCTGCCGGCCTGGACCGGGCGGCTCACCCCGCACGTGCTGCGGCACTTCTGCGCCAGCCAGCTCTACCAGGCGGGCATGAGCCTGTTCGCCATCCAGGATCTCCTCGGTCACGCCTGGACCGGCACCACCGCCCGGTACATCCACGTCCACGCCACCCACATCGAGGACGCCTGGGCCGCCGGGCAGCAACGCGCCGCCCACCGATGGGAGGGGCTGGCCTAGATGCAGTGGAACCTTCGGCTTGCGACCGCCAACCGGGGCATCTGGAAGGCCAGCGAGCTGCAGCGCCTGCTCGCCGCGCGCGGGCTGGTCATCAGCGCGGGCAAGCTGTCGGGGCTGTGGTCGGGCACCCCAACGCCGTCAAGCTCGAGGAGCTGGACGTGATCTGCGCGGTGCTGGGCTGCGGCGTCGGGGAGCTGCTGCTGCCCGAGCCGGAGAAGGTGACCACGCCGACACCGGCGGCCGAGGCGCCCGCCGCCGCCACCGGCGAGGCACGCCGACCCGTCACACCGCGCCCGCGCACCGGCAGGTCCCTGCCGCCCCGGTGAGCCGGCCGCACCTGCCCGCCGCAGGTGCGGGTGCCTGCCTGCCGTTGACATTCCTAACGGCTGGTGGACTGCGCGCACTGCGGCACGCGGCTGCCCCCAGGCGGCCGCCGGGACCGGCGCTACTGCAGCAAGCGTTGTCGAACGCTGGCGTCGAATGCGCGGCGCAGGGCCGGCGTCCCGCCGCCCCCGCGCTGGCAGCACCCCGCACTGGGATCGGACAACCCGACACTGCGAGCGGCGGCCGCCCGCGCCCAGCAGCTCGGCGAAGCCCACGGCTGGTCCCCTGCAACCGTCCGCTGCACGATCGACGGCCTGACGGGCGTGCTGGACGGCCGCCCCGCCGGCGAGCACGTCCCGCTCACCGAGGTCCGCACGCGAACGCCCCGGCACGCCTCCAACCCCCGGGTCGCCGAAGTACTCAGCGACCTTGGCCTGCTGGACGACGACACCACCCTGGCCGTGCGTTCCTGGATCGACCGCCGCACCAGCGAACTCCCGGCCGGCTTCGCCGAAACCATGCGCACCTGGCTGCTGGTGCCGCTCGATGGTGACGCCCGCACCCGGCCCCGATCGCACTCCACCATCTACGTCTTCTTCGGAGCCGTCAGGCCGTTCCTCCAGCGCTGGTCGTCGCAGCGTGGCCACCTCCGCGAGATCACCGCCGGTGACATCGACGCCGTGCTGGACCCCCTGCGCGGGTGGCCGCGCCGCACCGCCATCACCGCCCTGCGGTCGCTGTTCCGCTTCGCCAAGAAGCGCGGCCTCGTGTTCATCGACCCCACCACGCGCCTCAAAGCCGACGACGTCGAGCGCAGCCTCCTGCCCATGACCGACGCCGAGATCCGCGCCGTCGAACAGGTCGCCGGCAACCCCGCACAACGGCTGATCATCGCCCTGGCCGCCGTCCACGCCGCCCGCCCCGCAGCCATCCGGCAGCTCCTGCTGGACGACCTCGACCTGCCCAACCGGCGCATCACCATCGCCGGGCACACCCAAACGGCTCGGCGAGCTGACCCACCATGCCCTGCGAGCCTGGCTCGACCAGCGCCGCACCGCCTGGCCGCACACGCCCAACCGGCACGTGCTGATCTCCCAGGCGACCGCCCTCGGGGTCGAGGCCATCAGCAAGAGCTATCTCCGGTTTCATCTGCAGCGCCACGGTGTCGACCTCGACCGCATCCGCAGCGACCGGATCCTGCACGAGGCGCTGACCGCCGGACCGGACCCGCTGCACCTGGCCCTGGTCTTCAACCTGTCGCACACCACCGCAAGCCGGTACGCGGCCATCGCGCAGCACCTGCTCGACGGCCAGCTCGAGCAGCCCACCGAGCGGTAGCCATCGACTAAGGAGCCGCGCGGATAGGTGGCCATCCACCGGTCGTTGGTTTGGCCCGGTTTTTGATACCGGGTGCTGCCCAAGCCCAACGACCTGGTGGAGGACCTCGGTCATCATGCGCGCGTTCGACCCGGAAGTGGTCGATGTCATCTGGCGGACTGTCGAGCCGCTGCTACCACAGCAGGTCGAGACGCACCCGCTGGGGTGTCACCGGCCTCGGGTTCCTGGCCGGGTCTGCTTCCGGGGGATCCTGATCCGGCTGGTGACCGGCGCGTCGTGGGTCGACATCGAGGCGATCCTCGATCGCCAGGTGTCCGACACGACGCTGCGCGCTCGCCGCGACGAGTGGATCGAGGCGGGGGTGTTCGACGCGCTCAAGACCGAAGCGCTCGCGGCGTTCGACAGGATCGTCGGGCTCGACCTGGATGACGTCGCGGTCGACGGGTCCTTGCACAAGGCCCCCTATGGCGGCGAGGGCACCGGTCCCAACCCCACCGATCGCGCCAAGCTGGGCTGGAAGTGGTCTGTGGCCTCCGAACGCCACGGCATCCCGCTGGGCTGGGCGATCGACGGCGCCCACCGCAACGACGTGCGCCTGCTGGAGCCCACCCTTGACACGATCGACCAAGCTGGCCTGCTCGCCGACATCGGTGTGCTGCACCTCGACCGCAGCTACGACTCCCCCGCAGTGCGGGACCGGCTCCGCGTCGCCGGCATCGACCAGTTCGAGATCCAACGCCGCGGCACCAAGGTGCCGGGCGTCAAGCGGCAACCGCTGCGCCTCGGGCTCCGATGGGTCGTCGAGGCCACCAACACCTGGTGGTCAAACTACGGGCAGCTCCGCCGCAACACCGACCGCCGCCCACGCCATCGCCACGCTGCGCTCTGCTTGGCCACAGCCATCCTCATCGTCGGCCGGCTCATCGACTGGCGCAACCGATGGAGCCCCAGATGAGCGGTGCTTCGCGTTTCAGCGGGGGGTGGTGCGAGTAGGGCCCGGCCTGATCGCCCAGAGCATCGGGCTGCCGTTGCAGGTCGCCACGCTGGCGCTGGTGATCCGGGCGCTGCGCCACGGCAGCCGCCGGACGATCGGCGTGGCCGCCACGGCGGTGGCCGCTCTGGCGTTGCTCCACCCGATCTCGATCCTGGTGCGCCCGGTGCCCGGCGACCTGCTGCAACCGGCCCGCGAGGAACCCCTGGCGTTCGGCCTGACGACGACAGTGGTCGAGCAGCAGCCCGAGCACCTGCGGTGGACCGCCGCGGCCCGAGGCCGCCTGGCCGTGGTCGCCGCAGTGACCTACGACCCCGGCTGGCCGGCCACGGTGGACGACGCCCCAGTGCCCGTCCGCCGGTCGGGCGACGGCTTGGTCGAGCTGGACCTGCCCGCCGGCCAGCACCGCGTCGACCTGCGGTTCACCGGCGCCCGTCCCGACCCGCTGGGGGTCGTGCTCACGCTGGCGGGCCTGCTGGCCCTCGCTCTGCTCGCCGCGGCGGCCGCGGCCGCTGAGCGGGCCGAGGTCGGCCAGCGGGCCCAGGTGCCGCAGCTTGTCGGGGTTGATCACCGAGGTCACCGTCTGGATCTGGCCGCCCTCGGCGATGTCGAGCGCCACCACGCCGATCAGCCGCTCGGACGGGTCGAGCACCATCGCCCCGGGTTGCCCGTTCACCGAGACCTCGCGCAGCGAGACGCCGCCGAGGCGGGTCGTGGCGGTCCGCAACCCCGCCAGCAGCGTGCGGGCCACCCACACCCGGCCCTTGAGCGGCTGGGGCAGGCCGCCGCCGTGCAGGGTCACGTCGTGGGCCAGCAGCTCCTCGAGCGCGCCGAGGTCGCCGTCCTGGGCAGCAGCGAAGAACCGTCGGGCTAGGCGCTCCCGTTGCTCGCGCGATGGCTCGAAGCGGGGCCGTCGCTGCTCGACGTGCCGCCGGGCCCGGGCCACGAGCTGGCGGGCGTTCTGCTCGCTGGTCGCCACGATCGCGGCGATCTGGTCGTAGGGGTAGTCGAACACCTCGCGCAGCAGGAACGCCGCCCGCTGCTCCGGCGAGAGGGTCTCGAGCAGCACGAGGAACGCCAGCGACAGCGAGTCGGCCATCTCGGCGTGGCCGGCCGGATCGCCGGTGTCGGCGACCCCGGCCGGTCCGCTCGCCGGGACCAGCGGCACGGCCGCCCCCGCCTCGCCGACCAGCGGCTCGGGCAGCGCCTCGACGTAGGTCTCGCGCCGGGCGCGGGCCGAGCGCAGGTGGTCGATGCACAGCCGGGTGACCACCGTCGACAGGTAGGCGCGGGGTGACTCGATGCGCTCGCCGTCCTGGAGCGTGTGGTGGAGGCGGAGGAACGCCTCCTGGACGATGTCCTCCGCCTCGCTCACGCTGCCGAGCATGCGGTAGGCGACCGCGAACCCGACGGGACGCAGCTCCTCGAAGAGCCGGGCGTTCACTCGCCGAGGCCCTTGGCGAAGCCGACGCGCCACGTCGACCAGCGGGGCTGCCAGCCGAGCACGCGCTTGGCCATGGCGTTCGACGCGCCCCTGACCTCGGTCATCACCAGCACCGGGGCCTCGCCGGCCAGCAGCCGGACCACGAAGCGGGGGACCCGCATCGGCTTCTTCGCCCCCAGCTGCTCGGCCAGGAACGGCAGCCACTCGCGCACCGGTGCCGGCTCGTCATCAACGACGTTGTAGATGCCGGGCCCACCCTTGTCGACGGCCGCCACGGTGGCGCTGGCCGCGTCCTCGATGTGCACGAACGACCAGACACCGCCGCCGCCGCCGATGATCGGGAACCGCCGCTTCCGGATCGCCTTGGTCAGCAAGGCCTCCGGGTCGGCGCTGACGCCGGTGCCCGGCCCGTAGAAGGCGCCGTAACGCAGCACGATGCCCTCGGCCCCCTCGATGCCGGTCACGGCGTCCTCGAGGTAGCGGACGGCGTCGGCGACGGAGCGCCCCTTGGCCGGCAGATCGAGGTCCAGCGGGTCGTCCTCGGTCTTGACCGGGCCGCCGGTGCGGGCATAGGTGCCGATGGCCACGACGCTCTGAGCGATGAAGCGGCGGATGCCGACGGCCCGGCCCGCGGCCAGCAAGTGGTCAGTGCCCTCGGTGCGCAGGCGGTTGGTCATGGCGGCAAAGCGGTCGGGGTTCCTCATCTCCCTCAGGCCCAGGTCGCCCTTGAGGGCGGTGAGCTGGTGGACGATCACCTCGGGCTCGGTCTCGGCCACGGCACGGGCGACCGCGTCGGGATCGAGCGCGTCGGCCACGACCGGCCGGGCACCGAGGGCCCGGAGCATGTCGCTCTTGGCCGGCGACCGGGTCATGCCGATCACGTCGTGGCCGGCGGCGGCGAGCTGGGGGACGAGCTGGGTGCCGATCGCACCGGTGGCTCCGGCGACGAACACCTTCATGGGTGCCTCCTTCGATCCACCTTCGGGCGGTCACCTCTGGAGACGAGATAGCCCTGCTGCCTGTGACACATGGGCCTTCACGTTTGAGCAACTGGGCCCTACTCGGCACCACCCCCCCGCTGTAACGCGAAGCACCAGATAAGCCCCTATCCGCTCAGGTCCTAAGGGCTTGCCGGCCAATAACTTGGTCGTTCCAGCGCCAGCATGCCGAGGTGAGCGCACTCGATCTGGCCAGGTTATTCGGCGGCGAGCCCTAAGCGGCCTGACTGAAGTTCTGCATGTGATCCTCCGGGAGCCCGGCGAGCTGCCTGGTGCGGCGGTCGTCAGGATCTGGGCGGGGCTGCGGGCGCGGAAGAAGGCATGGGAAGTAGCATGCCTGATCGTGGATTACTTCTTCTACTGCCGTGGCCGGCCGGGGACCGAGGCGCTGTTGGAGGAGCTGGCCGAGGCCCACTGGTCGTTCATGGACGGCTATGCGGAGGCGATGATCGCCAGGGGGCCGACGCTGACTCCGGACCGCACCACGTGGACCGGCAGCATGCATATGGTGGACCTGCCCGATGCCCAGGCAGCGCGGGTGTTCGCCTTCGAGGAGCCCTACTACCGGGCCGGCGTGTACGGCGAGGTGCTGGTGCGCCGCTGGCGCAACGTGCTGGGCCGCACGATGTGGGACTTCCCCGCCGAGCTCGGCGATGACCGGCGCTTCCTGGTCATCGGCCAGGGCAAGCCGGGCGTGGAGGCAGCCCGCCAGGCCCTGGGGGCGGCGCAGCGGCGCTGGCTCGGCGAGCCCGGCCACCGGGACCGGTTCATCCTGCGCGGGCCCTTGCTGTCCAACGACGGCACGGAGTGGCTTGGCAGCGCCATGCTGGTCCAGCTGCATGACCGTGCCGCCGTCCAGGCCATGCTGGCTGGCGTGCCCTGCGTGCAGGCGGGGCTGTACACGAGCGTCGAGGTCCACGACTGGCAGTTCGGCGGGCGCCCCCAAGGCGAAGCGGCCTGACTGAAGTTCTGCGGCCTCGTCGGGTCGTGGTGTGTGTGGAAGCCCCAACGACCCGCGAGGCTACTTCATCTGTATGGCTCCTTCGCCATGGGGATTACATGCAGAGGCTCTGGCCAGCCGCTCAGGCCCGCGACCCTGACCAGGACGGCCAGCGGCACCGGGCAGGGTGTCCAGCAGTGGTAGTAGGCCACCTGGTCAGCCGGCATAGCCGCAACCAGGCAACGGTGGTCATCTCCCCGCAGCACGCCATCGCAAGGTCACGATCCCGGTTGGAGTACCAGGCTCCAGGAACCCGCGGAGATTCCGAAGCCCACCGCCCAAGAAGCCGTGGGTTCACGCTGAAGAACCTTCAGTCAAGCTGAACCTGCGGGCTTCCCCACGCTCGGGTCCGCGTCACCAGGGGCAAGGTAGCGAAGGCGCTACCGCTTGATGCTCCCGTCGCGGATGTCGCGGAGCGCAGTGACGTAGCCGACCTCGATCGCCTCGGTGATCAGCCTGGCCATGGCCGTGCACGCGTAGGGGAAGCCGCCGTGGCCGGACATCAGGTTGGCTGCGCCTCGCTGGCAGCCGCGCATTAGCGGGGTCGGCAGGGCGGCTGCGTTGTCGTACAGGTCGGCGACCGCCGTGGCCCACTCCTCGATGATCTCCTCAGGCGCTGCGTCGTGTGTGTCGTCCTCTCAGGGCCTCGGGATTCGTTCACCGTCACCCGTCATCGGCGGCGCCGGTTCGGGGCGGCCTCGGCGGTGATCGCCGCAGCAAGCTCGCTGGGGACATTGACGTAGGGCTCCAGCGACCGGCGGCTCTTGTGGCGGGATTTGGCCTGCAACGCGGCATCGCCGTAGCCCCTGGCGCCAAGGTGAGACAGCTGTGCCTTCCGGTAAGCGTGCGTCGGCCAGCCAGAGTAAGCAACGACGAGTTCGGCCATCCGCCGGTAGCTGATCCGCACCCGCCCCGTCGTGGGGCAGACATCGGCGGCGGCGGGCGCCCGGGCGGGACCGGGCCGCAGGTCGGTGACGAACAGCGGGCCGCTACTCCGTCCGCGCAGCAGCCGCGGCAGCAGCCGTGCCGCGCCGGACTGGAAGTAGACCCACTCGACATCACCGCCTTTGGAGGTGACCCGCAGGCGGCGGTTCTCCATGTCGAGATCCGCGATGTCGGCCGACAGCAACTCGGTGGCACGCGCAGCGGTCTCATACTGCAGCCGGGTGAACCCCTTGACCAACAGGGGGACGCCCGGCTTGGCCCAGAACCGCTCCAACTCGGCCGCGGTTGGCACGCGGGTCCGGTCGACCTTCACCCGGCGCCGATCCAGGCTGAGCGCCAGGTCGCCGGCGGGCCAGCCGCGTCGGCGGGCGAAGGCCAGGAACGAGCCGACCACCGCCAGCCGCTGGTTCCAGGTCCGGGGCTTGCCGCCACCCCACAGGTCGGTGACGGCGGCCCCCAGCTCGTCGGCGGTGAGGGTGCCGAGCGGCCGGTCGGCGCCGAGCCGACCGGCGAGCCGGGCGAGGTGCTTGCCGTACTCGCGGCGGGTCGTGTCGGCCAGGTCGGCCTGGGCCAGGAAGGCGTCGACCGCGCCCGAGATCGTGTGATCTGGCCCGTGCAGCGGGACGACGGCTGCCGGCATCCGTGGTTCCTCCCCGGTCGAGTTCGCGGAAAACCTGCACGCTTCGCCGGGCAGCCGCCGAGCGAGGACTCCTGCTCACCGCTGTGACTTGTAGCGTTGAATGACGGGGAATCTTCAGCACTTGATGGCGCGTCGCCTCACAGGGTGCCGATCACCAGGGACTCGCGGGCGGTCTCGACCACCTCGCGACTGATGGCGTTGAGCCCGTTGATCTCCATCACGCGGGTGATCTGGGCGAAGAGGCGGTGGACGAGCCGGAAGTTCCCGCCGGTGATACGAGCCACCGCGGCGAGTGCCTCGGCGTCGGTGAAGTCGTCGGCGGACAGGGTGAGGCCGAGCGTCGACCAGTGCCGCTGCAGCACGAAGGTCAGCTCGTCGGCGGACAGCGCCCGGTATTCGTGCACGAAGCCGATCCGGCTGTAGAGCTGCGGGTAGCGGGCCAGGCGCTTCTCGATCCCGGGCATGCCGATCAGGATCATGCCGAGCTGGCTGCGGTCGTAGTGGTCACGGAGCTGCTCCAGGCCAGGGGTCTTGAGCCGGTCGGCCTCGTCGATGATGAGGAGTTCCACGAAGGCTGAGCTGGCGTGCGGGTCGGCCAAGGAACGGTCGTCGAACGGGTCGGGGGTGCGGATCACGGTGAGGTTGGCCGACAGGTCGCACAGCTCCTTGTCGATGACCCGCGGGGTGGCGCTGACGGTCGGGGTGTAGACGACCGTGTGCCAGTCGGGCCGGTCCCTGCCCTGGGTGAAGTGCTTGTGGCCGCGGCGCAGCAAGGGCGACAGTTCATACCAGCTGGCGTAGCGGCGGGCCGACAGGGTCTTGCCGACGCCGAGCGGCCCGTAGCACAGGCCGATGTAGCGGTCGCGTCGGCAGGCGTCGGCGAACTCGGTGAACCGCCGGTGCTCTTTGGTCACGATGAACGGCGGGCTCGCGACCGAGACGGGCACAGCGGTGTCGCGTGCGGGGCGACTGGGGATCGCCGTCCCCTTGCGTGCCCGCTCATCCTCGTCGGGGTCCACGCGGCTACTCCTCTCGGTAGCGTTTGAGTGGGGCCGGTGGAGGCGTCGCCGCGGTCTGGGCGGCCTCGGGCTTGGGCGTGGGGATGGCGGGCGACGGCGTTTGGTGCACCTCGAGCAGGCGGTCGACGACGCTGGCGCGCTCGCCGAGCTTGCCCTTCAGCTCTTTGCGCGGGCGTTGCGGGCAGCGGTGATCTCCTTGAGGCTGATCGTCACGCGAGCGAGCTCGGGGCACAGCGCTCGGCAAAGGAACCCATCCCGGTAGAAGATTCGGATCTCTGCCAGGTCGCGGGGGTCGTAGCGGATGATGACGGGCTCGCCGACGTAGGCGGCCAGGACCGGGTCGGTGTAGCGCAGCCCTTGGAAGTGGATGCCGTCGGGGTGGATCTTTCGGGCCTTGGCGACGGTGAGCAGCAGCAGGTCCAGCTGCTCCAGCGAGTCGGGCAGGTGGGGCAGGAAGCCGGTGGCTTCCCATCGTTGCTGCGGTGGCTGCCCGGTCTCGCTGTGTGGGCGGGCGTGGTAGACGCCGATGATGAACCGGCCGATCGCCTCGTCGAGTTCTGGCAGTGTCAGCCGCGCCTGCGCGGCCCGGTCTTTGGTGCCTCGTGGGGCGTAGCCGGGCAGCTCGGCGAGACACATCTGGTTGACGGTGTCGAAGAAGCGCTCGATCTTGCCGCGGCCACGGGGTTATCCGGCTAATTTTGGTCGGGGCTCCGTGGCTGGTTGCGGCTTGGTTGGCTGAGGCGGCGGATGGCTTGGTCGTGGCGGCGGACCGTGGCGGCCACGGCTTCG
>Ga0210378_10000110_pt1 | contig 36528 bp, 35 predicted proteins | sample PLM1_60_b1redo_FD_155465 | JGI IMG/M metagenome (GOLD analysis project Ga0210378, IMG submission 155465) | Groundwater sediment microbial communities from an aquifer in East River, Colorado, USA - PLM1_60_b1 redo | ecosystem: Environmental > Terrestrial > Soil > Riparian zone | place: USA: East... | reverse complement strand
ACAGATAAAGAGGAAACGAGATATAAACACAGCTACTAGTAGTTGGCTACTCTTGAATATCGAAACGGCCAAAAAAGAATATGACATTCTAATGTATCTGAGAAACTCTAGTACTTCATTTCCAAACCCTCTGTGCAGATCTTTTCATTGCATTCTTATGGAACCCATTTATGGAACTAGGTTATCAGATGCTGAAAATCTTGACGATCCACAATTTGTTTTAGAAAAAATAATCAACAATGTGGGGATCGCCTATCACAAAGGATACGTTAACGGTGATCTTAATGAGTACAACATTTTAGTAAATGATGACAATATTTTTATCCTTGATTGGCCTCAAGCTGTTAAAGTTGATACTATTAATGCAGACGCAGCGCTCACGAGGGATGTAAAAAATATTCTTAAATTTTTTTCAAGGAAATTTGGAGTTGAAAGAGATATTCAGAATACAATTAACATAATTAAAGGTGTCTGAATCTCATAATTCAGGATCTACTGTCATAAAAATTACTACATCTTAAATAAATCTGATTTGTCAACCTTCTCCCACGTAAAATCAGGTTCATTTCTGCCAAAATGTCCATATGCCGCAGTTTTCTTATATATTGGTCTTTTCAGTTTTAACGTTTCTATTATTCCAATCGGTGTAGTATCAAAAATCTCACTAACTTGTTTTTCAATTTTTTCTTCGCTAATTTTTCCTGTATGAAACGTATCAACCATGATTGAAACAGGATCGGGTACTCCTATAGCATATGCCAATTGTACTTCGCATTTTGAAGCTAATCCTGATGCAACAATATTTTTAGCTATATATCTTGCTACGTAACATGCAGATCTATCTACTTTAGAGGGATCCTTACCTGAAAATGCACCTCCGCCATGCCTACCCATACCACCGTAGGTGTCAGCTATTATCTTTCTTCCAGTTAATCCGGTGTCGCCTACAGGACCACCAATAACAAACCGGCCAGTTGGATTTACCAGAAATTTTGTAGAATTGTTAATCAAATCATCGCAAATAGGTTTTATAACCTTCGAAATAACCTCTTCCCTCACTTGAGATATTGAGACATCTTCCATATGCTGAGTCGAGACAACAACGGTATCGATTTTCTTTGGAACGGAATCTTCATAAATAACAGATACCTGAGATTTTCCATCGGGTCCTAACCAGTCTAAAGTTTTTTCTTTTCTAACCGTAGCCAATTTCATAGTTAATTTGTGCGCTAAAGTTATGGGCAACGGCATAAGCTCAGCGGTTTCACTTGATGCGTATCCAAACATTAGTCCTTGATCACCTGCTCCCTGTACTCCGTTCTCATTTTTGGAAACTCCCATAGAAATATCAGGGCTTTGTTCATGAATTGAAGTTAAAACCGAGCAACAGTTTCCATCAAATCCATATTTTAACCCATTGTACCCAATATCCTTCAATGTGCTTCTAACAACTTCCTGAGTATCAATTCTTGCCTTAGAAGTTACCTCACCTGCTACAAATACAATCCCTGTAGTAGTCATAGCTTCTACTGCTACCCTGGAATCTGGATCATGAGTAATTAATTCATCAAGTATTGAATCAGAAACCTGATCACATATCTTATCTGGATGCCCCTCAGTAACACTTTCTGAAGTGAAAAGATAACGCCTTCCCATTTTTGCTTACGTCAAATCCCACGAATTTCTCTTTTTTTAGAGATCCTTTTCTATTTTAATGAATAACACATTGTTTCCTCGAATAACTACTTTCCCATAATTTGCAACGGGATTTGCGCCATTAAATTCTTCCGCATCCAATAGTATTAAATTCATATATGAATCCACATTATTCATTCGACCTCTGTACTCCAGCTCATTTTTAAGTCTGACAGATACTTTCATATTTAGTGAGCGTTGTAAGATTGTTAACGGTCTTTTTGGTTGCTGTGGAGTTGATGACATCTTAGGTTATCACTTTTATTTTCAAAAAATAAGATCGACAATAAAAAGTTTCTGCCAAGATCTCTGACATTGTATATAAATAATTATAGTTTAGTTTTATGCGCATAATCACAACAGGGTCACCTTCAATTGATAAGATACTGGGAGGAGGAATCAGAACAGGTTTGATTACAAATATTTTATCTGATTCCAGGGAAGCCAGATCTAGTCTTTGCTATTCATTATGCGTGAACGCTGCACAACACTATAAAGATTCATCTGTAATATTTGGTGACACACAAGGATTTTTCCGGCCAGAGAAAATTCTCTCTTACATCAAAAACAAACAGGATTCAGATCCTATACTTCATCAAATAAGAAGATTGAGGATAATGTCAACAAATGTCCAAATGGTCCTTGTCAATTATGCCCTACATTTACGTCCGATTCTAATAATTATTGATAATTTTAATTATTTATTTTTAAACGAAAGGAAAAAATCACTATCAATACAAATTCGCCTCCGTAAGCACCTACACGATCTAGCCATAAGTGCAATTGATAATGATATCGCAATAGTAATTACAAATTCAAGCTCTTCGAAAAGAGAAAATAAGGATTCAGAGGAGATATTTGAAAAGAAAATTTTTCCATATAACGAATTATTGAATAAAATAGTTTCTAATCTTGCTCACGTGGTTTTAGAACTGAAAACAGTAAAGGTTGATGAACCTAGATTTTCCTTAAGAGTATTGAAACCTATGACAGCTGCAAAATCTCATTTCATAGCCAGGAAAGATGGTCTTTACGATTGCTGATGATATTTCTACTTTAACTGTGAATTTGATTGGGTATCTTCGAAATTGTCGTGGGTATCTTAATAATTAACCAAGTTTTTATTGAAAATCAGAAAAATCGAACTTAATAAGAATTATATGATGACATTTAATTATTATACTAACGTATCTGATTTTATGTAAATTGCATTGAAATATTTTACTATTCACATTATATTTACAGAAGTAGAAACATTTATTAATATTTTTTTTACGATATACCATAATGAGATGCTAATGGAGAACTTCCATATCTAGATCTATTGATAGGAAGCATGACTCCATTCCATCTTCATGGAAGGTTAAAATCTATATTAACGAATTATCAAGTTTGGTGAGTGGATAAGCTGGAAAAATTAATTGAGATGCAAAGGGGTCTTGCGTCTGCGTTAGCAACTCGAAGATATCCTTTAAAGACTGAAGAGAGGATTTCATTTCTCTGTACTGCAATTATACATGAAGCTGTAGAGCTTCAAAGATTAACTAATTGGAAATGGTGGAAAAACCCGACCGATTTTGACTTTGAAGAGGCAAAAGAAGAATTGATAGATATCTGGCATTTTGTCCTCCAGGCCACTATTGAATTAAATATGTCACCTGATGATATTCTAAGGTATTATTCAAAAAAGAACAAAATAAACAAGGAAAGAAAAAAAATGAATTATTAGACTAATCTCTCTAAATAGACCCTAATAGAATTCAGATTTGTCTCTTCGATTAGATTGTGAATGGTAATACGATCTCTAAACGTTTGAACATCTTCATAGGACGACACTAGATGAGGATAAGGGCTTTTTGACCTGATGATTTTACCTTCCTTTGTAATTCCTTTATTGTATAGTGTAATTAACGAATGGCCAGCTCTATGACCACGCCCGTCTTTTCCACAAACGATCAAATGTGCAAGTTCCCTATTTGTAAGACAATATTTTATAATTTTATCAATTCCCTTATTTTCAGACAGTAATCTGCCTACGATAGCCACTTTATTCATCAATTTAGTATCATTTGAAATTTCTATTAATAATTTAATACTAGATAAGGTACATATTGCAATTCTACTTCCATTTCCTAGGTAGTATTCGTGTTTGATTGGAATAAAGTATTTGCATATTTCCCCGATACAATTTTCAATTTCCTTGTAAACCAAAGTAAGATCCTTACCGAAATAATTCTTTTATCTTATATGCCCCAGCTAACCTTAGTTTTAGGAATTACCAGTACAAATGGTGCTTCACCTTGCTCCCAAGGATCGTTCCTGACCCAGTCAAATCTGTCATAAAAAAGTTCATACAAGTTTTCAAATTTTTTACCCTTATGAATGAATTTAGTGATCCCTCGTGTAACTATCGCCCTGTTATAGTTATTTTCGGATGTGTCAACAACCAATGATATTCTATTATTTTTCTTCAAATTGGCGTATTTTAGCGTATCATAGTCGGTTGCGAAATAAAATTTACCATCATCAAAAATATATGAAACGGGAGTGACATGTGGTAAGTTATTATAGCAGGTTGCAACTCTACAAATTACATTCGAATTAAGAAATTGGATTTCTCTTCTACTATAGAACACACCTTTCATAATTAAGAATTATAATAAACGCAATTTATGATTTTTTAGACAACCAGTCGAAATATGTCAATATGCAAATAGATTCATTAGAAAAGCAGAGTTTCTAGAACGTGCAAGTTGTATAGTGAGTCGACTAATTGAATAATGTCTAAGTAACCCATTGATATAAAATGTCATTGCGATAATAGTACATGGAAAAAGAAAATGTTTCAAATGGTGGCATTGTAATTGTATATACAGGTAATGGAAAAGGTAAAACGACGGCGTCGTTAGGAGTAGCGCTGAGAGCCATAGGCCATGGACTCAAAGTTTGCATGGTACAATTCATCAAGGGAGAATGGCATTATGGTGAACTTAATAGTCTTAAGAAACTAGAACCAGATTTTGAATTAATAGTAGCAGGAAAAGGATTTATAGGAATTATTGATGATGACCATGCCTTTGAGGAACACGTAAGGGCAGCAAAAACTGCACTGGATATTGTTGAACAGAAAATGTCTCTCGATATTTTTGATATTATCATTTTAGATGAAATTAACTACGCAGTGCATCTTGGATTATTAAATTTAGGTGATGTCATGAAGATAGTTAAAAATCGTCCAAAACATCTATCATTAATTCTTACAGGAAATTATGCTTGTGATGAGATCATCCTCTTGGCAGATCTAGTTACTGAAATGAAAGAGATAAAACATCCTTACAAAAAAGGAATAAAGGCCAAACGGGGTATTGATTTTTGAGAAATAAATAGAATATAAGCAAACTTAAAGTATAGTACCAAGGCCCGTATTTTCTAGATGGTCACTGATATCAAACAACTTCCTGAAGCTGGTGATTTGGTAATTGCAACCGTGAAGGAAGTCACCGGTCATGGGGCTTACGTGTCTTTAGATGAATATCAACAATTAACCGCATTTCTACATATATCTGAAATTGCAACAGGATGGATTAGGAATATGGAGAGATATGTTAGACCCAAACAAAAAACTGTTCTAAAGGTCATAAGAGTAGACAAATCGAGGGTTGAGGTAGACCTTTCTCTCAAACAGGTATCTCGTGAGGAAAGAAAATCGAAACTTATCGAAGTAAAGAAGAGCGAAAAGGCTTCTGCCTTCATGCATATGATTAAAACTAAAACTGATATGAGTGACGATAAGGTTATAGAGCTTCAGGATATCATATTGCAAAAATTTGACTATCTTTATGATATGTTTGAAACTGTTTCGTTTAAGGGAATTGATTCTATAAAATCGCTAGATATTACTGACGATGTAAGAGCAGCGATAGCCGACGAAAGCATAAAAATCCAGATTCCTAGTGTCGAGATTAGAGGAGTGATAGAAATTAACATTAATGAACCACAGGGAATAGAGATTATAAAGAATGTCCTATCTTCAGCGGAACTAAATAAAAATAACACTTCAATTGAAATTTCGTATATAGCTGCTCCGCGTTATAGGATAATTGCCAAGGCGGAAAATTACAAGATTGCTGAAAAGACGTTAAATAATGCTATTGAGAGAATTTCTAACTCAGTAGGGAAGAATGTAGGACTATTTAATTTTATCAGAGAAGGTTCTAAAAAAAATAGGAGATAAATAAAGATTATGAAACATCTATTACGAAAATGTAGATTTTGTAAAATCTATACACTTTACGAAAAATGTACGAACTGCCATAATCCTACTCTTGATCCACATCCACCCAAGTTTTCCTTGGGAGATAAATACATAAGATACAGAGTAGAAGAAAAATATTTGAATAATGAGTAAATAAAGAATTAGAATACTAATTCTCTCGTCATATTAAGAAATATTCGATTTTTTCAGGGAAGACCTGACACTGCATTACTTGTACTGTTAGTACCATTGTTAGTACTCCTATTATTCAATGCGCTGCTTGCCTCGTCTATGACCTGCTCAAGAGACGATGAGGACGAGTTTCCCTTACTTGCAGCATCCAATACTTGTTGCAAAGATGTTGATTGCCCTCCACTGATAGCTTGAATGACTTGATTGACCACCTCTGATTTTGTGTCGGAGCCATTAGTCAAGTTTAACACATAAGGTATCACATTATTGGTATTAGAATTGGTAATATTTTGAATTTCAGTTAAATTGCCACTATTTCCACGATTTGTGCTATTATCCGAGGCATTTTCGGAAACCTGCGCATATACATCAACATTTACATCTGTTTTTTCGCAATAGCAAATCAAAAACAACATAGAAACACACATAATAACAGACGCAATACCTTTTTTTTCAATATTCATGTAGTATTCAACGATTCTCTACATTATATGAATTTCGAAACAATATGAAATTTGCCTGACATTCCAAAATTCTATATACATAGGAATTTTCAAAAATATTCTCAGATCCTTCTCCAGACGTCGTTTTTTATTAAGTATAAAGATGCTAACTGAAACGGTACGCACGGTAAAAATTAATGATGGGCATATCGAATGTAAGAATGCAAAAAATCAATCTATCTTTCTACTATGTTTTCAAATTGAAAATACAAGTATATTCTTTATAGACGTTTTATCTTAATTAAAATAAAAAAATGAGGTTTGTGGTTCTTGATCCAGCTGTGTCAAGTTTGCCCCTTATTGAGGATTGCATCCACCACTTGGAGTACTAACGAAGCAATTGTTCTTCAATAGTTCGTTTCCGTTAATGTTGAGTGGCAACCCGTCGGCATTATTTATGTCGATATCGTTCTTTAATACATTGTTGTACAGGATTGTGTTCTTAGTGCTCTGTGAGTCCAGATATATACCGTTTCTGCTTCCACCGATTGAATTGGCATCTATTTGAGATCTGTCAGTATTGACAAGTGTTACTCCTGCAAGATCATTTCCAGTCATCATATTTGCGTGCAGCTGAGTTCCAATTGTCGAGTGTGATGCGATACCAATTGTATTGGAGTCAATAAAGTTCTGTTCAACAGTAGTGCCTATTGCACCTGTCATGAAGACAGCTATTTTATTTTCTTCGAATGTAAGCCTATTTATCTCAGTATTTTGAGAGCCAGATATTAAAATGCCTGCTTGGTAATTACGAATCGAGCCAGAACCCTGTATAATTACATTGTTTGAATGGGGTACAGATATGCCTACTTTGGAACTATTATCTCCTGGTCCATTGATAGAATATCCATTCAAATTAATGGTTGTACTATCTCCTCCAACAATTAATCCATCTCCTGTGCAGTCAAGATTTGCAGTTAATGTCACGTTGCCATGAACTACTTGACCGCATGCTGGACTTGACAATGGTTCTTGTGCTAATGCTACCTGTGCTGAATTATGCATATTTATTCCACTGATTGTCGCTAGTGCTACTAATATTGTTGCTAAAATGTATGACATTGTTTGTTGCATCCATTATAGGGCTACATTACTAACTATTTAAGGTGAACTGTTCTTTCTATTGTAACTAAGTTGCAGTATAAGTAGTCTTTCTACTAGATACAATAAATATTAAATTTTTTTATAATAGCATACTTTTACTAATTTTTATACTAAAGATATTTTATTTCCCCAGTAAGTTCACTATTTATGGAAGTCCATTTGAGAGAAGCTAAAATTATTACAAAATTCTTGTTCGATACGACGAATTGTACATTTGAATTCATATTCGCAATCACATATATGATATCTTTGACTAGTGGTTCTAGCGTGATTACTCTTCTAAATAAATTTCAATCCTGAATTTCGAGAATACCATCCTAGAAGATAAAATAAAATTGGATTTATCTTTGAGTAATTTAGTATAATTTTAAGTTATTATTTTTCATAGAAACAAAATTATTGTTAACTCAGCGAACTTGGTCCTATTACTAATTCCTCCTGTCTATTCTATTTGAGACCCGCCTAAAATATTGAGAGGAGTCACCCATTGAGACTTGATTATCAACAAGAAATATAAGCAATTTTTAACTCAGAGATATCGTGAAACTGGCTATTGTTGGTGCAGGAGTGGCAGGATCTTATCTTGGAAATCGTCTTAAAGATGATGGACACCAAATAGAGATCTTTGAATCATCAAAAAAAGAATCACATTGGCCAGTATGTGCTTGGGGAGCTTCAAAAAACATGCTTGAAACGTTTTCCAAAAATGCAGGGCTGAATTTTGATGTTTATGTCCTTCATCAAGGAAAGAAATTGAGAATGGACCTTCCTCATGAAAAAATAGAATATTTGGATCTTAATGGATTGGTTACATACGACAAATACCACTGGGAGCAAGATCTCTGCCAAGGATTAAAGATAAATTATGGTTTTCACTGTAATCCAGTATCTGATTTTCTTTCAAATTTTGATTACGTTATAGACTGCACTGGATTTCATAGATCACTACTTCCCAGATCCGCTCAAGATTTCATTATACCCTCATACGAATTTCTCGTAGAAAACGTCAGTGAGATTGATGAGTTTTACGTGATAGGTTACAAAGGGGCTAGAGGTTATTTCTGGTTTTTTCCATTAGGAGATGGACGAGCCTATATGGGAGCTGGTGATATTGATAGAAATTATTATGGAATATCAGAATTCTTTAAAAAATATCCTCAAGCCAAGATATTGAAAAAAATAGGGAGGCCAATAAGACTTTCTCCTCCTAAACGCATGTTACCTTTCCACAATGATAACATAATAGGTGTTGGTGAATCAATTGGATGTGTCTTTCCTTTGCTTGGTGAAGGAATCATTCCTTCTCTAATTTGCTGTGATATCTTCATAGATGTTTTAAATAAAGATTCAACGTTTGATGCAGGACTCTATGAAAAGAGGATTCTCAAAAAATTCGGGTACTATGACGATGTTTACAGGATAGTCAGATTAAAGATGGATGGAAAGCTCAATTCTATAAAGCACTTCAAGTTACTTATGAGTATGTATAGAAATATGAAAAGAGAAGAAAAACGATTTGGATTTGGGATTGATTTTGAACAAATGAATAGACTATTGAAAGCACTCTAGTATTATGCTGGCTTAACTATTGCTGCATGCAAGTTTCTCGAGAGTGAGATTTTCAAAGAGTTATTATTATTATTTTACATTCAGCCATTTTCAGATAATTTATTGCATAGTAAATGCAAGGTTGTCACATTTTTGTTCTATATATCCATCTCTCGTCTTGGATTATTGGTTTTGGATAATTTGGAAGCGATAGAAATACAACGGAACGTATTTGTAAAAGATAAACTTATGTTTCACTATGTATCCTTCATTAAGTTCGGATTGGTTTAGGAGACGCTGGCTAGATTTTCGCAATGGACATAGTATATACCTAATTTTTGTAATGACTTTTGCTAATTTTATAACAATTCAGTATAAACTGTTAATAGACCAGATTCCATATTTGGCTGGGATTTTTGATAATATTATAATTTTTGCTTTAGTGTTTATTTTGGCGTATGTACCTCTGAGTATATTTTTAGGATATTGGCATAGGAAAAGCCAATGGAAAGTCGAACAGGATGCCTTGTTTAGGGAAAATAAGGTAGGAGCGATAATGTGGATGTATGTAATTGATCTTATTGAAGGTAATGTAAGTGAAGAAGACAAGAAATTGATGAAAGAAGCTCTCCTTGGAATCACAAGAGGCGAAACACGATTGTACAGGCCTAACAAATTGTCAAAGAACGATGGAAAGATAAAGGATAGTACTAACAAATAATTGTCGTATATTATTTTAGTTATGACTAAATTAATAATTCCAACTCAAAGTACGCAAATGGATTTTTCTTAACCAAATTCTATCTAGCAAAAGATGTTTATGGTGTATAATTTTCATAATACCTGTGGGAAGCTACTATGCAATTGTGACCTGCCGGAATTCTGAAATAGAAATTGAAAAAGCCATCAACTCATTGCTAAATCAAACAATTAAGCCTAGATACATTTTAGTTGTTGACGATGGCTCAACTGACAATACGCATAACATTTTGGAAGGACTAAAATTGAAAAATGATAATATCTATGTAATAACAAATCCTGACTTGGGGTATGACATTGGAAGGGTTGTGAAAAACTGGAATAGTGCAATAAATCTTGCTAACGATATGAATTTGGAAACTACAGATTATCATATGATAAGTACTGATGATACTCATTATGAAGAGTTTTACGCGGAGAAGATAATGAGCAAAATGGATGATGATGACAGAATAGCTATATCTTCAGGAAACTTTGATGATAATAGTTACGCCACTCCGCATGGAGCAGGGCGGTTCGTCAGGAATTCTTTCTTTGATGATGTTCTAGGTCGCTATCCAGAAAAAATGGGATATGAATCTGTCATTTTACAGCTGTCGTTATATCATGGTTTTAAAAACACAGTCAATAACGACGCAAGATTCTCACATACAAGACAATTAGGAGCTAACCACCATTTTTACGAATTTGGTGCTAGTATGAGAACCCTTGGATATCATCCACTTTTTGTTTTAGGCAGATTCATGCAATGTTTTTTGACGGGGAAGCCAACAGGAAGAATGGGAGCAATTCGCATGTTGTATTATTACCTATCGTATAAACCGAAAAAGGAGGGATACGATAGCATGTATGACCCCGAAATTAGAAAAGCTATAAGAATAAGACAGAAAACAAGGATAAAACAAATTTTGGGACTAAAAACTACTAATATTAATACATAAAAAACTGTCAATCCAACTGAACCTTTAGTTTTTTTTAATCAAAAATGACGAATAGTTAGATTTTCAATTGACTAAAAATAAGTGGACATTTATATTTTATTTACAAATTTCTTAGAATAGATGAAAGTAGCCTCTATAGTGGGAGCTCGGCCCAATATTGTGAAAATGGGACCTGTTCATAAATCTCTAGATAGTTCAGGGATCGAGCATCTTATAGTACATACAGGCCAGCACTACGATTATGAAATGTCAGATATCTTTTTTAGCGATTTTGAACTTCCGAAACCAGACATTCACCTTGGCGTAGGATCAGGAACTTCGTGTTTCCAAATTGGGGAAATTATTAAACGTCTGGAGCGAAAGATTACAGAAAAAGATATTGATCTTGTTCTTGTTTACGGTGACACTAATTCTACGCTTGCTGGAGCCATATGTGCAAACAAGTGCAATATGAAATTAGGACATATAGAAGCAGGGTTGCGTAGTTATGATTCGACAATGCCTGAAGAAAATAATAGGATATTAACAGATCATCTAAGTAATTATTTATTTGCTCCTACCAAAAACGCTGTAAGTAATCTGAAAAAAGAGAAAATAAGAGGCAAATTATACTATACTGGAGATTTATCCGTCGAAATCATAGACACGATTAATGCAATTTCTAGGCAATCAAAAATACTTGACATCCTGGGTCTCAAATCAAGATCTTACTTCTTACTTACAATGCACCGAGCTGAAAATACAAGCTCAAGAGGTTATTTTATTCAGCTCTTAAAGACTTTTGAGTCACTTACTGACAGTACATTTGTATTTCCTATCCATCCTAGAACAAAGAAAATGTTCAAGACTTTCGGTTTACTAGAGAGACTCTTAAAATGCTCCAATGTTAAAACGTTACTTCCAGTAGGATACATAGATTTCATAGCATTGCTCCAAAATGCCTTAAAAGTCATTACGGATTCAGGTGGAATCCAAAAGGAAGCATATTTGCTAAAAGTTCCATGTATTACAATTAGGAAGAATACTGAGTGGGTCGAAACTATCAAAGGACACTGGAATGTCCTAACTGGAGTTGATAGCAAGAAAATAGTTGATGCGGTCAAAAGGCCATCGCCAACTTCTAACTATTCCAAATCCGTTTTTGGTAATGGCAAGACATCACAAATCATTAGTGAACTTATCTCCAATATTATTCAATAACAAATCAATTTATCATTTAGAGATTACTATTGGTAAAAATCGACAGCGATTTTGGATAATTAATAATGGTTGTCAGTTGTAAATTATGGAGTTTAGTACACTACAAGACGTTTGCACAAGAATTAATATCAATTAAATCAAATATAGCATATTTCCACAATCAATATGATGAAATCACGTAACGCTCCTCGATTTGGAATAATGCTGGGATGGACCATATTGCGAGAGTCGTGGACGGCTCTGACTCAAAATAGTATGAGTTTTCCGGAAGTGTTTGAAGATTACGAAAAGTATCACTCCGCCATAAACACTGGTAACTTGTCTAGGGCTAAATTAGTAGAGGATTGGATTGAACCAAATTCGATGGTCCTGGATGTTGGAGTTGGTGATGGGACTGTTTCACAGTATCTCATAAAAAATAAGCAAGTGAATGTAGTAGGGCTGGACATCTCGACTACAGCATGCGAAAAAGCAAAGCAGCTTGGAATCCAAACCGAAGTACGCGATATCACTAATGGGTTAGGGCTTCCAGATGGTGCCTCGTATGATTACATTTTATTGCTAGAAGTAATCGAACACACAGCATATCCTCACAGAATTCTAATTGACGCAGTTAATCATGCAAAAAAGGGTGTGATAGTAAGTATTCCTAACAGTGCTTACATAAAATGGCGAATACAAATGTTAAGAGGATATGTACCCAGACAATCTTTTACACATCTGCACTTTTGGTCAGTAAAAGATTTTGAGATCTTTTGTAAAGAAACAAATCTTCAAATCTTGGAATTCAAGACTTTTTTACCCAGACATCTAATGCCATTCCGGAATCTCTTGGCATGGCAACAATGCTGGAGGTTATCCCCGAATAAAAAGGAAGTTTAGCGACAACTTTAAATTTTCAGTTACTAAATAACAGACCCAAGTTTTATAGACTAGAATCTAATATAGTATGTCCGGTGCATAATTTTCAACACTACTACTACAAGAGGTTGAGATCTTTGTAAATTCCAGAGAGTTGAGAAACTACATTCACCGCATTATGCTCTGGGGGCAGCCCTTGACGAAATTGCAGTTTATAATCCAGTACTTTAAGTCCAGATGCAAGTGACTGAAGAGCTGTGCTACTTAGATTCTCCAAAACAGTATCATTAACGTATCTAATATCTACGTATGTTTTGTATCCTCTTATAAAGTCAGGAATGTCCTTATACATTATTGGATTTTTGGTTCTATCAAATACTTCAATATTGAGATTAATGCCATTCTTCTTACAATAGTCAAGCGCCCTCTGTATGTTTGTTACCTCTGAATTTACAGTAAATGCTTCTTTCAGTTCTGCACTTGAATTGTTGTCTGGTTTAAAATGGTATATATCAATAGGAATCGGAATATGAATACCATTTCTAACCAATGGCAACAAATCAGGAGTAGATACACATACTGCATCAGCTAATTTCTGAGCCTTTGAATGACCAATCTTTTTCCTATATAACCTCTTCAGTCTAATTACAGTATCTGATAATCGTGATCGATGTGGAAGCACTTGTCTATTTAGTCCACGAATGTCTGTGCCATGATAGTGCAAAATGATCTTCTTTGATTTGTGGAATTTCTTGTGTAATTTGAATAGTATGTCTATGAATCCATGGACATGAATTACGTCGGCAGTTTTTCCTTCCCGAACGCATCTTTCGGTAAATTCGGCATGCGACACATTGATTATATAATCTTTATAGTAGTCATAAATTCCATATTTGTCTCCAACATCCTTGTTCCAGATAACCTTGGATTCATGTCCTTTTGTTTGTTGAAATTTTGAATATATACACGCTACACCGGCTGCATCAAGAATGTGTAATATGCGCATATTCAAATGAATTAGTGTATCAATATAATAATCTATAACTTCCAGTAAGATAACACTTTACAAATATTCTCAGGCTAAAATTTAACTTAACTTGTACATGAAAACTCTAGATTTTCGACTTACCACTGGTAACAACTACAATACAAATTTCCATTAGGCGCGTTGATAAAAGATGTCTCCCAGCAACCGTTACCTCCAGCGACAAGTACTATATTATCTGTCATACTCTAATGAGTTTTAGTACAGCCATAACTCTGACTTGTAATTTTTATACCAGTCCATTAGTAAAGCAAGACCTTTCTCAAATTGTATCTTCGGTCTGAATTCTAATAGCTTCTTTGCTTTTGAAATGTCTGCAATAAGTCTTTGCACTTCAACCGGTCTGGGTTCGACATGAATTGGTTGCAATTTATTTTCTTGCGCACCATGTTTTATTACCAAGTCCGCGATCTCGTTTATTGATACTTCTTTACCACTACCAAAGTTTATACCATTTCTTCCTGGATTACCCCTGGACTTTAGTACAGTATCATAAGCATATACGGCGTCCTTCACAAACATGTAATCCCTAGTCTGTTTGCCGTCACCGTAAATAATAGGGGGTTTGTTCTGTAATACCCTGTTTATGAAAATTGCTATCACACCTCCATAGCCGGTATCTTTTTGCCTGGGTCCAAAAAAGTTGAAACATCGAATTATGTCTACACCGAGATCATAAGTCTCATTATAAGTATAACATAATCTATCAGCAGCAATCTTGCTTACTCCGTATGGGTGTTTTGCGGATAACGGATGTCGCTCATCCATGGGAGCATATTCCGCAGAACCATATACTTCACTTGTTGATGAAAACAAAATCTTGTTGATATCATTCATTCTGGCAAACTCCAAAATTTTCAGTGTCCCGCCAAGATTTATTTTGAAAGTTTCTTCAGGATTCACAATCGATCTATCAACATGAATCTGTGCAGCAAGATGGATTATGGCATCAAAATCATTTGGTAGTTTGGAGTATAATTCATTCAACGTTATATCACCCCGAATGAACTTGAAATTCTTCTTGTGCAGCAGAGTGCGGATATTGTTAAGGTTCCCGTTCATCAAATTATCAACCCCGTATACTAGATGCTCATCGAGTACATATTTTTCAGAGAGGTAGCTTCCCAAGAATCCTGCAGCGCCAGTTATGAGAATTTTCATAAGGCTTCCTGTGCTCCTAACTTGAAGGTGAAACTATTCATTTAATTTGCAGTTATATCTATCTCTTTTAAAAATGTAATATTCACTGATTTAATTTAAAAAATTTTATCTTTATCTTCAATTAATATTTCAGTATATTCTAATAACTGAAATGACAATCCGGTATGTGTCTTTGGATTTAGTTTATGCCTCTTTTCTGCTCTGACAAGAGGAAGATAGAATGAGAATACTTCACCTATCAGATGATGGACTCCCTGATTGGAGGGTAGAAAAAGCTGCATTGACCGCAAAGAAGAACGGTCATGAGGTGTTTTTTGGGGGAAGACTGAACAGCAATTCTCGTTCTACAACTTTTTCAGAAACATATCCAATTAAGTGGACAGCTGCTGCATTGATTGGCATTCCATTTTATTATGATCGCGTGAAGAAGCAGATAGAAAAATTGGTGAAACGAGTTAGACCCGACATTGTACATTCACACAATATTGGTTCGGCAAAAGTATCGCATGATCTCGGCCTTCCCGTAGTATTTGATGATCATGAGTACTTCAGAATGCTCTCGCTTGTAAATGCCGAAAATATAAAATCTCAAAATAGCATGCACACAAACTCTCGACTTGATAGAACAATACAAAGTATGAAATTATCATTTATCTCTCGCCAAAGCATTTCGAACTGGACCAAGTGGGAGAGAGACCTAGTTACCTCAGTACCTACAATAACTGTTTCAGAACAAATTGCACAGGAGCTGCGAACGGTATGCGACGCAAGAACAAAAGAGATATTTGTAGTACCTAACTATCCATTGGAAGCAGAAACAATTGAGTTTAGAGAACCCCGACCCCATGACAAGTTGTCTTGCGTTTATGCTGGAGGAGACAGCAAACATAAACAGGTTACCAACAGGGATATTTCTGGGTTAACCAATATTTTTTTGGATAACGACATTGGAAATTTGACAATAATCGGGTGGGAAGCAGAGTCATCTGAAAAATTCAAGGCAACCGGATTCCTTCCAAGAGACAAAATGTTTTACGAAATGATAGAGAACTCGATTGGATTGATACCTTGGAAGAAACACTGGTCTCATCCTTTTTTGAACCCAAATAAGGCATACGAGTACGCACACGCAGGATTATTTGTCATGGTAACATTAGATTTAACATCCGTGATTCAGACTTTGGACGATAATTGTCTAACCTTTGAGGACTACGATGATTTGACTTCAAAATTACAATACTTTAAAACAAATATGGATGAACTCTATGATAAAAGACTAAAAATATTCAATTATGCTAGAAGGAATCTAGTCTGGGAAAGATACGAAAATAATATCATCGATTCATATAAATCAGTTTGACCTCCTGCATTGCATCCATCGAAATTATGTAATTGCGATCCTAGTTTGCAGTAAAGATCCTTAGACATAAGTTTAATGAAATAACTTAAATCATAGCGTATAATTTGAACTCACTTCAAATGTAATAAACATTTTGTACCAGATTTCAAGACTTAATAATTGCAACATTTTACTTATGTATCTCACATCGTATGTTTCCTCTATTTTTTTAATCGACCGCTCGTAAAATTCGCGGCTGATAATTTTGTCACGAAATATGCTTGCATCAGGTAGAGCTGAGGTAACGATTTCCTTCCCATTTCTTGACCAAAGTTTTTTTAAATCCATTCCAAAGCCAATCTTTGTATCAGATATGTTACTATCATTTAGATTGGAGAGAATCTTTCTTAGAGGAATTTTTCCCATGTTTGTTTTGCTATCGAATTTGGCAGAAGGTGGAATCTTATATGACATATCAATGATTTTATGATCTAGTATAGGTGAAAGGCCAGTTACAGCAAAATGGTTGAAAAACTTGTCATTGCTTGGCACAAAGTCATAGATTAACTTTCCATTGTAATCTGCTAAAAAAACTTGATCCAGCGGATCCAACTCACTGTCAAAATACTTTCTTAATAAAGAGTAAACGGACGACCAATCAAATCTAATGTTTTCTCCAAAAATTTTATCCTGATCTGGTACCCAGTCCCGTTGGTGACAGTCAAGATAATAACGTACCCGCTGTTTCCAATCATCTTCTTGTTTAAGTAATTTCAGAAATTTATTATATCTAAAAGTATAACCACCAAATAGCTCGTCTCCACCATCACCGGTAAAGAGAACATTCGATAATTGTTTTGATTTTTCTATAAAGTAGTATTGATATAAATTCCATCTTGGCTCGTTAATGATACTTATCAATAACGGTAAATCTTTAAGTGGATTATCTATAGTAACATCATAAAAATCGGTGTCTTTTGACTCAGCTATTTCCTTCGCATAATTTGCTTCACTTGTTTCATCAAAGCTCACAGATATACATTTGATATCTAATTTGGGATACTCATCCCTAATTAATGAGAGCATCAGATTAGAATCAACACCTGTACTTAGCGCAAGTGAAATTCGTTCAGGATTAAAGCGGGATATGTTTTTCCGTATTATAACTCTTAACTCCTTCTCTATATCTTCAGCGGATGGAAATATATTGCTTCTATTCTTAATTTGATTAATGTCAATCTGTGGAATAGGCGATTTAATTTCAATAGTAGGGTCATATCTTAAAGTCAGCATATTGCGAATGTCAATCAACGCAAAATATGATATTTTGCCACAATAAATTACTTGGGATTTTTCATTTTGTCTTAGAATTCCTCTAACTTCCAACTCTGCTCAAGTTAATCAGCTTTAAGTCTAATCACTCACTTAGTATCCAGCCTCTGGTTATTTCTTCTATTTCTATGTCTAAAGAGATGGTAGCAACTTACTACATTAATCACTAAATCCTTTCAGGTCTCCTGATTAATATCCCCTTGAAAGTCAACTACAGTCTTAATATTGATCGAGTATTATATCCAGTTAACATTTGCGTGTTGACAATGCCGGTATATCCCCTCGGATGATAAGTCGATGCTATCAAAGTAACTGACTTTATTTTGCTACATATCCAGATACCATTTCATAAACAAGTCCTCTAGATCTGTATGTAGCAAAATTTCATCTGTGATTTTGTAAGTCTTTTTCAATAATTTATAATATTTTTTGTAAAGATTCAAGTTACCCTTTAAATAAAAGTTAGAAATTCTAAAAATATCGAAAAATGATATCGAAATCTTAAATATGGGAGTAAATGACCCAATTAGCTGGTAGTTTGGTGGCGTGGTAGGAGTTATTTTATCTTTAAATTCTAAAATTAAAGGAAGTCAGCAGTTAGCGGAAACGAGATCAAACCTAATGACAGCATTATCACCGGCAACTTTGCTTCGTATTTTTATAAATCAACTAAAGCGGGGAAGTAAATGAATGAATAAGCCATCAAATGACCAGCCATCAAATGACCAGCCATCAGATGAACCTAAGAGCGATGAAGAACCGACGAATTAACTAGAAGCACGAGAAGCTAGCCATGTGATAAAAAATCTGAATAACTCTATAAGAAGAAAGGATTATTCAGATAAACCGTCTTCCTTTTATTTTCTATTTTGTAGATGGAATTCAGAATTGAAAGCGACAGCTCGTGGTAGAGACGTAACTATAAAACCAAAATGAGATAAATTACTTATCAAAGAACATCGGAAGATACCAATCACTATAATCCACATGCAAAAATTTTTCAATGTCCGTAGGTCATTAAAAATCTGCAAATATACAAAATGAAATACATGAAAGCTTCCATACTGCAGGTAAAAAACACCATTGCAAATAATCAAAAATATTCATATCTAATTGTTTTTTCAGTAGCAGTTATTCTAAGACTTGTTCCAGAAATATTAGCATTGCCTTATCCAATAGGGTATGATGTAATAAATTATTATTTGCCTATCTTGAAAAACTTTGATTATCATTGGACATCAGTGTCAAATCAATTTCCATTATATATAGTGTTACTACATGCAATAACCTCAATATTTCACATTGATCCTAGAATAGTGATTACTGCGTCAGCAGTATTGATATTCGGATCATTTTCACTGGTTATTCACTCAATTGCAAGGAATATTTTTCATCTCAATAACTATCAAAGTATTTTTTTATCATTATTTGTTATTTTTCAAGTATCAGTACTTAGAACATCATGGGATCTTCACAAAGATATGCTTGCACTAACTATTACCCTATATTGTTTATCATATTTAGGTACAATTTCAAATATATCAAAAAGAATTATGCTCACCATTTTACCATTATCTATTATTTCTGTACTTTCAGATAGAATGATAGGCTTTCTCCTGACATCAGTTTACATCTTATACTCTTTAGTTAAAAGAGAAGGAATGATCGCAATACTAGCGACAGTTACAACTATCATTTTTGCTGTCGGCCTGTTCAATAGCATCGATATTATAACAAATAGTATAATGTTGGGAAGTGCAGCAAACGACGCGCTTCAACAATCTTACAACTCATTGAACTTAGGTGTTTTGTTCCTCGTAATGTGTGGCATATTGTTACCTACTGGAGTAATTGGTTTTATGAAAGCTAAAAACGTTATTCTGAAAATTCCTCTTATAATTTCATTAGTAGGTTCATTTACTTGGATAATATATCCGAATACATCTGCCCTATTGCCCGATAGATGGATAATCATTTTTAGTATATTCTTTTCAATATTTTCAGGATATGGATTTGTAACGCTAATTGAGAGTAAGCGCATTGCAATATCTCATAAAAAGCTAAACAATTATCTTGTGATTCTCATTCCATTTCTATTTCTGGGATCTGTTTTTGCTACGAGTCCCAATGGTTCCTACCTTAACTTCTATGGACTTTTCCATGAATATGTACATTACTATGATCCTATGACAATGCAATACAATTCTATATCAATACCCGAATCAGAATCACTATTGTCATTAATTGACTGGATGAATAATAATACACCATCAGGGTCGATAATAATGGGTAGTAAGCATATAAGAGGATGGATGGAATTAGAATTAGAAAATAGAACTTTCCTATTTTCTGATAACATTACAGACATGTTAAATTCTAACAAATATAGTGAATTTTATTTGTTGGATTCCAATTTAGACAGACATCAATTGCAAAATTATTCATCGACGTTATCTTATAATAATACTGATTTTTCGCTTTATCATTTAAAACGTATTGGGTAAAAATGGTTTTTAATTAACTGTTTTCAGGAATGCATATTTTTGTCGTAATGATAAAAGATATTCTCAGCTTTGATACTTCTTTTCCATTTTCATGAATTTTGATAACTCAACTAGTTCATTAAATTCGTTAAAATCAAGCATCATATCCATACAACCTTTTGTTGTTCCGTTTCTTTTGAGATGAGAAAAAATTTTCTTCATTGCATAAGTTGCTCCGTACAATCCTGAAAGAGGAAAGACTACCATGCTATATCCCATGCTTTTCAATTCATCAGTGGAAAATGTAGGTGTTACACCATTTTCTATCATGTTAGCCAATAACGGAGCATCAATCTTCTTAGGGATCTCTCGAAGCTCGTCCTCTGATTGAGGAGCTTCTACAAAGACAACATCTGCTCCCTCCTTGCGATACGTTTTTCCTCTCTCTATCGCTTCATCAAATCCCAAGGGGGCTCGTGCATCCGTTCTCGCAACTATTACAAAGTTCTTATTTTTACTTGCTGTAACTGCAGCACGCAACTTTTGGATATATTCATCAACTCCAATTACCTCTTTGCCACGCATATGGCCGCATCTTTTTGGCCAAACTTGATCCTCAAGAAAGATCCCTGCAGCTCCATATGCTGTCAAATCATTTACTACTTTCCAAACAGTAAGGGGATTACCATATCCAGTGTCTACATCAACTATCACTGGAAGATCAACGGATCTGATTATTCTTCTTGCATTCTCGATATTCTCTCCTGCATTTAGAAAACCAAAATCAGGCATTCCCAATAATGACGCAGCAGATCCATATCCAGTTTGAAATATTGCCTGAAATCCAACATTTTCGGCAACCTTTGCACTTAATGCATCAAAAACCCCAGGAAGAACAATAATATCATTTCGTTGATTTATTTTCTCTTTTAGTGATTTCTTCTTATCTAAACTCATTATTTTGCTCTTAGATTTCCAGATTTATTTATCTATTCTAATTGCTGCTCTTTTGGCTGTTCAGTTATTTCATAAGAGCCATCTGATAGTGTATTCAATTTGATCTTGCAATTTCTACACTCATAGTAGTTGATCTGTTGATCGTGCATTATAGAACCATTCAACCATACCATAAGTGTACCGCATAAGGGACAATTCATTGTCATTATGTTGAGTTAATTGATGTCACTAATATTTATTTCAAATAATTTAAGTTCTAAAATGCTAAAGTTCTCGAAACTTGCTGATTGATAATTTTCACCTAGGCCGTCCAAATTTTTCCATAATATTTCCAATGCACTTTGTCGTCTTTTTAATTAAGTCTATTCGAACAAATTCGTTCGGCGAATGAATTCTACTGTATTTGTAAGTGCACCCAATGCCTACACATGGGCATTTTAATATCTTGTTAAAATACCACATAGGTCCTGTACCGGCTGAAGATATACTTTTAATGATCTTACCATATTCTTCTATGGCACACATTTCAACTAATTTCACAAATTCATTATTTACTGGAATTCTACAAGCAGGCTCGCCACTCAAAAATTTCAATTGGATGTCTTTAAATCCGTTCTTATCAAGGTGCTCCCTTAATAATTGAAATTGTTCCTCGGGCATCATATCCGGCACGAGTCTAAAGTCAAGTTTGGCCATAGCTGTACTTGGCAGCACAGTTTTAGAGCCTTCATCAACATAACCTGAAAACAAACCGCTAATATTAGATGTTACTCCTCCAACATACTCTCTTTTTATTTTTTCAATATCATCTTCATTGAATATTTTACTTAGTCCATAATTCCTTTTAAAGTCTGAAATATCAAATTCTTCTTGTTTGATGCATTCAAGTTCCTCGGGCAAAAAATCTCGAATATCCTTATACCAATTTTTGATAATGATTGTTCCGTTTACATCCCGTATGGTTTTTAGGGCATGAACAAGACGCCATGCGGGATTTTCAACTAGGACTGCCAAACTAGAATGAAGATCGGCATTAGCACACATAGCATGTAATTCTACGCAAAGCAATCCCTTCATACCAAGACTAATTATGGGTCTTTCACGTTCGTCCACGTAGCCAAACTCCCAAATTGTAGCGTCGCATGAGAATTTTTCTTTATATTTTGTCAAATATTCTTCAAGATGAGAGCTACCGATCTCCTCCTCACCTTCTATTAAAAACTTGACATTGCAAGGGACGTCACCAACCTCGTTGAGGAAATACTCGACTGCCTTTATTCGAGTAATTAATTCTCCCTTGTCATCAGAAGCACCTCTTCCAAAGATTAAATTTCCCTCAATTTTACCACTGAATGGGTCATCGTCCCATAATTCAATTGGTTCTGGAGGTTGTACATCATAATGATTATAAAATAAGATTGTTCTTCCATTTGGATTATTTTTGGAATTGACCTCCCCATATACTATTGGAGGAATTTGTTCTGAATTGTTATCCAATTCTAGTAGTTCTGATTTTATTCCAGCTTTGGACATTATTTCAGAAACTAGTTTTGCGCATATTGTCACTGTCGATTGTTTTTTTGCAGAGACACTAGGCACTCTAATTAGTTGCTGTAGCTGTGATGTAAGTATTTCAATTTCTGAGTCAACTCTAGATCCAATTATTGTCAAATCAAAATGAAAATCAAATGAACATGAAATTAAATATTCTGGTTATGGAAGACTCATTTGTAAAATAATATTTAACAGAATGTTTTGCAGATCTTGATCACATCGAAAATGGACATTTGAGGTAAATCGTTCCTCCACCCTTGTGGAATTACAATGCCAAATCTGATTTGCGACAATTATCTTCAATATGCCTTAGAATATGTACTTTATAATAATTCTTTAAATACGAAAAATATAGTTAATTTTTGTGGAATGTCCGTGTTGAATTTATAAAGCAGTTGATCATAGGCTCCAATTTTGAAAAATTGATAATTAGTCTTCATAATTATCGTTTCCCTTTAAAAGGATCATTATTCTCTATTTTTGCGCTACTAGCACTGCCACCAGCACCATCATCCACATTTTTAGTCATAATTCTATCATGGCCATTCATGTAATTGTGCCAGGATATGTCTATTCCATTGTTTTCATTTGGAACATAGGTCACAGTACCAGAATTGGGATCAAAATTATCCAAACTTCCCTCAGATGGAGGCGTTACTATCTCAAATTGCAAAGTATCGTTATCCTTATCATTTGCTTTCAAAGCAATATCAATTTCATGATTTGAATCTACTGATACACTTTTAACATCGTCTTTCAAAGTAGATTTATGCATTTTATCAATTTTCACTTCCACAGTAGCCGGATTACTCTGAGCTCCCTTGTCATCTGTTACCCTATACGTAAAGCTATCCGTCGCGGCGGGATTATCCTTTACCATAAGTTCTGGATTATATGACATTCCTATATTACTGCTTAATTTTTTAGGAGCATCAAAAGCAGAACCATCATCACTTTTTGTATAGAATATATAGTTATTACCTGGAGTTGTACCCTCCCAGGCAATATGTGTGCTGTTGCCATCTACTGTTACCTCTGGATTGCCCGATCCGCCTGGATCGTTGCTTATGTTTTCGATCCCACCAAAAGTTGATCCATAATCTGAACTTTTTATTAGCAATATATCTTGATTTCCATTTTTAGACTGACCTTGCCATACTACATACACATTGTTACCAAATGAGGAAACTTCCGGATTGAATACAGCCGAACGACCATTGCCACTCAAACTCGTGGGTGATGAAAAAGTCTTTCCTCCATCTGTACTGCGCGCAAAAAGTATGTATCTGTCTTCTTCTTCGCCCGCGCTCCATGCAAGATATCTATAGTTACTTAGATTTGATTCATTTGTACTTAGGTCAAAAGCCTGAGGCGCTTGATTTGTCTGATTATTTTCTTTTACATCCACACTCACAGTTGCAACATTGCTCTCTGCTCCTTTGTCATCCATTACCTGAAACCCAAAACTGTCATTCCCAACATAGTCTACCTGAGGAATGTATGTTACAGTTCCTTTTGTAATATCAAAATTATCCAAACTAGCATCTGATGGATTAGATACTATTGCAAATTGTATAGGATCTTTGTCAGCATCATCTCCAACCAAAGTAATGTTTAGTTCATTGTTTTTGTCTACTGATGTACTTTGGTCAAAAGCTGCAGGGGATTGGTTGGCCGAATCATTGACGCTTATATCCGTGGTAGTTGCTGTCACATCCACACTCACAGTTGCAACATTGCTCTCTGCTCCTCTCCCATCGATTACCTTAAAGGTAAAACTGTCATTGCCCACGTAGTTAGTCTCAGGAGTATATGTTACAGTTCCTTTTGTAATATCAAAATTATCCAAACTAGCATCTGATGGATTAGATACTATTGCAAATTGTATAGGATCTTTGTCAGCATCATCCCCAACAAGAACAATATCAATTTTATCATTTGCATCTACAGTTAAGCTTTGATCGAACGCTTCTGGAGATTTGTTCACCGTATCGACTATGTTACTTTGCACATCCGCTCTTGCCGTTTGGTTATCTATTCCTTGGTTTGACTCATTACTTACTCCTTGGTTTGACTCATTACTTACTCCTTGGTTTGACTCATTACTTACTCCTTGGTTTGGTTCATTACTTACTCCTTGGTTTGGTTCATTACTTACTCCTTGGTTTGGTTCATTACTTACTCCTTGGTTTGGTTCATTACTTACTCCTTGGTTTGGCTGATCGGTTGACTTGATACTAATTTTAACATCTGCCGTATTGCTATCAGCTCCTTTATCATCAGTCACTTTAAATTTAAAATCATCATCTCCAGAATAATCCTTGTCCGGGGTGTATGTAACACTGCCATCCGACTTGTCAAAATTATCAAGCTTTCCATGAGACGGGTCTGCTATTATCTCAAACTTTATCTTGTCACCCTTATCATCATCATTACCCTCTAAAGTAATCTTTACATTATCATTCGCGATTATAGATACTTTTTGGTCATCGGATTTTGGCGCTTGATTCGTTGCTTTTACCACTATATCTACAGTTGCCTTGTCGCTATCAGCTCCTTTATCATCAGTCACTTTAAATTTAAAATCATCATCTCCAGAATAATCCTTGTCCGGGGTGTATGTAACACTGCCATCCGACTTGTCAAAATTATCAAGCTTTCCATGAGACGGGTCTGCTATTATCTCAAACTTTATCTTGTCACCCTTATCATCATCATTACCTTTTAGGGTAATCTTTACATTATCATTTGCGTCAACAGATACTTTTTGATCATCAGCTTTTGGAGGTTCGTTCCTCTCCTCTTGAGCAGGCTGATTAGCATCTTCTGGCGGTTGACTATTATCTTCAGCAGCAAAAAGATGATCAAAATTAATAGTTTGTAAACTATAATTAATGACATTTCCACTTATCAAGGTGAATAAAAGTAAAGTTAGATATTTTTGGTACATTTTAATTTATTTGAAATAATATAAATTGACATACATAAAAAGCTTAAAATATCCAGCAAAAAAGTAGAAAAGAGGAACTAAAATCTTTCCCATTTTGAAGAGAGAATGTCTTGTTGAAAATCGAATATATAGGGCAATTAGACAATCAATTTACTGAGAATTCTTTTTACGTTCTTTATATAAAGGATCGGCTGTATCAGAAGTGACGAATACATATCTTATTCCCGTTGTTTTTAATGACTCATTTAGCATGGTGTTCATGCGTTCAACGTCATTTTTTACTTTGATTTCAGAATATTTATTTGTGCTAGCAACAACATATTGAAAATCATCGTGTTGATATTTATGAATTTCATATATCACTCCCATATTCTCAATAAACATCTTATCTACTAATCTTATTTTAGTCCAAAATTATTTGACAAGAATATAAAACTAGCTTGAGTTTGTGAAAATCTCAGGGCAAAAATTGCATAGATATAAAATTTACCTGTTACGAATTATATAGTAAGATGATTAAAGCTAATAATAGAGATTAATTAATTGTACGTATGCGCCATTATTTTTCAACCAAGTTCGACAATCCTTGTAGGTGGGAAATGTATGTTCTACTAATTTCCAAAAATGATCTGAATGATTAAATTCAACTAGGTGAAATAATTCATGGATTATTATGTAATCAATTATGTTGGTGGGAAGCGCGGATAATAAAAAGTTAAAATTTAGGTTACCTTCTTTGGAACAGCTACCCCATCTCAATTTTTGACTTCCTACTCTTACTTTTCCATAAGATATCGATAACTTTTTCCCAAAAAGTGGAACTTTATTATCCAACAGTTTCTTTGTCTGTTCTCTATACCAGTTTACTATATTTCTCTTGCATGTTCGCCTATCTTTTACATGAAATGTTATTTTCATTAGATTTTCAGAAAAAACAGTATATTGGAAATTGTCTTTGACAAATTTTATTTTATACTTTTTCCCAAGATAAATAATTTCATCATTATGAAGGGGTCCATATTCTAATTTATTATTCAGTTTTGTATAAAATTTGTTTTTTTTCAAAATCCATGTATTATTATGACTTAAGAAATTTCTTATTGTTTCAATATTTTCGTTAACCGGAGAGATGACTGAAGTACCGCAGCGATCGACCCTTATACACATGCGTTTACTTCTTCTCCTTCTGATCAGTTTCACGTTTAAAATAGATTCATCAGAAAGAGTTACCTCTATCCATGATTCATGACTCAAATTGAATTAACATTCATTAAAGTAACCAGTTATTATTTTTGTTTTTTGCACTTATCCTTTGAAATTGAGTGAGGATTTAATTAGATTACCAAACTATGAAGGGAGATTGCCAAGTCGTATCCTAAAATGAATTAATTATTCGGTGCTATTGATTTAACCAAATGTGAAAGTATAAATTTTAAAACCAGGCCCTTTCGCATCCATCTCAATTTGGTGGTTGCCGTAGTTTGTATGATCTGCGATATTATAGAGTCTCTGCCCGTCTACAGTTAACCTTCCTCCTGCATCAACATCATTCCCTTTAAAAGTATTATTTGTTTGGTTATCTTTACCATCTTCCTTAACAATTACTTCCCCTTTGCCTCCTGCTACGATATTGATAGACTTTGCCGAATATACCAACGTGATTTTTCCATCAGGTCCGACAAGTTCCATACTGTCCGGATTGTTTTTCCATGATCCCTGAAGATAGATAACATTAGGCTCCAGATTCGAACCTGGTATTGTATAGTTGACAGTCTTTTCGGGATTGAATCCTTGAATATTTCCAAGTTGAGCTCTGGCATACTGGTACCCAAAGTATAATTCAGGTGTTTTGATTTGATTGAAATCAACAGATGGCGCACTAGAGACAATTAATTTTGTTTGATTAAGATTGGATATCTCAAGACCTTGTTGATTGGATCTTTCAGCCAATAAGCTCTTAATGGCATTTTCAGTTTCCGCATAACCTCCCTCTCCAATATGATCATATCGAATGTATCCCTCTGAATCCACAAGATATTTCCGTGGCCAATAACTATTTTGATAAGCATTCCAAGTTCCATGATCATTATCCAACAATATAGGATATTTTATTCCAAATCTTTCCACTGCCTTTTTAACATTATCTATATTTTTTTCAAACTCAAATTCAGGACTATGAATTCCTACAATGACCAATCCTTTATCAGAATATTTTTGATTCCAATCAACAAGATACGGTAACGTTCTAATGCAGTTGATACAGCTGTATGTCCAAAAGTCAACCAATACCACCTTTCCCTTTAGATCAGATAATTTTGTCCCGTTTGTATTAATGTATGATGTTATTCCCTTAAATTCCGGTGCTTTTCTGAATTGAGATTTGTCTATTGATAGTTTAACATTTGAAATACTATTCTCGCTATTTCCATCTGATGTTATTATTTGTCCATTACTATTGCCAAGATGCAATTTGTTCAGTCCAGGATTATTGAAATAAATTCCAAATCCCACTATAAGGGCGACTACACCTACTGCAGTCAATAGCGCACTAATATTATCTTTAGTCGTCTAGGATCCCCTTTCAAGGCTAATAATTTGATTGGCGAGAGGGAAATTGCCAAGTATGCTGAGATTATTAGTAAATACTAATAATCCAAGTATTATGAGCATGATACCCATTGCGGGATTAAAATATTTTAGATATTTTACCATTTTACTAATTATGTTTGTGGCTTGTGAGAAAAACAATCCTGTTACTAAAAATGGTATGCCAAGTCCTAGTGAATACGCTAATAATAAATTGTAAGCTGTTCCTGGCGAAGTTGCGGCCAGTGTAAGAGTACTTCCCAGTATTGGTCCCACACAAGGGGTCCAACCTGCCGCAAACGCGGCTCCAAATACAAATGACGTTATGTAGCTGGTCTTAAATTTAGGAATGGAAGAAAATTTCTTTTCAAAATTAAGACGTCTTAACCTAGTTGAGAGAATTAAATAGACACCAAATCCCATAATAACTAATCCTCCAACAAATGTCAACACATTTTGAAATCCTAAGCCAACGGTCATCAGGACACTATTTAGAAATACGCCTAACACAGCAAACACAAGAGAGAATCCCAGAACAAAATATACTGTATTTAAAAATATATTTAATCTGGTCGCTTTTTTTAGCTTCAGTGATTGTCCTGATGAATCTTGAATCTCATTGAGCGTAGTACCTGATAGATATGAAATAAAGGCTGGCAAAATAGGCAATATGCATGGTGAGAAAAAAGATCCTGCACCCGCTAGCGCGGAAATAAGTATTGCAGGATCAACCATACAGATAATGACTTTATTTTGAATTAATACTTTTGTCCAAATTAATTCCAGATTTCTTACAAATTCAGATTTGAATTATTAATTTTGTATTTACTATATTAGAAAATGAAGTAGTGAAAAATTAGTGTTTGAAAATCTTGATTACAGTTGTTGTTATTTCTTTATCTCCATAAGTCTTAGGGAGTCTAGATCTTGTTGTGTTTCCATTTCATTCTTGTTTCCATAGACTATCAATATCCTGTCGTTATCCTTAATGACATAGTTTGCAATGGAGTCTGTTTTATTTCCATTAACATAAAATTCTAGATTTGAATTTTCGTTACTGCAATAACTTGATTTATTTTCAAGAGTAAAGCAGCTGTCACTGACATTCATACCCACGCTATTAAAGAATTCTCCAACGGGAACGCCAGTTGCATGTCTATGCAGTGTATTGCCATCATTATTTTCCACGTGGATGTATTTGGATCTTACTTGATATTGTGGTTGACTAAAATTTAACTTTTCACCATTGATCTTTACTGCAAATGCAGCATGGACATGCTCAGATCCAAGAGGACCGAATTTATGACTTGGTTTTACCAAATTTTCAGAATATATATTTACTGCATAAGCCATTATAGCGAAAAGTACTACCACGGCCGGTACAATCACCATCAAACTCCTGTATCTTCTCTTTCGGGTTACAGCAAAGTAGCTCCTACCCTCCCTATCTTTCTTAGGATTGGTATTTTTGTCCTTCTTTATATTGCTGTCCTTCTTTTTATTTTGCTTCATTATCCACCACCAACTAACGATTTATTCATTAGAACTTTGATGGATAATTTAAAGAAATCTTTAATACAAGAAGCGAGCGAAAGTTTCTTCCAACTTTGATATCTAAGCAAATTACGGGCTTGTATAGATTTGTTTGAATTTTTCTGGCAATTCGGGATTCCCATAATCATCACAATATGCAGAATAGACATTGATTTTCTCTCCATGCTTGATTTCATACGATCCGATTAGCCTGATATTATTCCTATATTCTTCGTATAGCGGTTTTAGTTGCATGGCAAAATTTTCTGCAAGAAGGATATGCCAGCTATCGCCTAGATCCATTACCCTCCTTGCCATTATTATGCCTGGTCCCCAAACATTAAGTCTGTTTGATATGTCATAAACAGTGAATACTGGTCCAGAACTTAATCCAATTCTGACTTTGATTCTGCTGTCCGTCTGCATTCGTTTATTATATTTCCGAAGAAAACCATGGAGCTCGACGCTTAATTTGTATGGCAATTCAGGGTTGTTTTCATAACCTATAGCCACACCGTCACCAGAAGGTAGAATTATCTTCAAGTCGTCAGATATTTTCCTAAATGAATTACAGGAGCTGATAAATTCATTTAACCTTACGATCTTTTCTTTTTGCCTGTGAACCGCAAGCTCCGAATTGGACAATCCTACAATATCAATAAAGCAAAAGTTATAATTCAAAACTTCGTATTTTGGATCAAAGTCCTTAAAAACTGACATGAATTTTCTGTATGTTCTTGCACAGCCTTCTGAATGAAACGGTAAGTCAAGGTAATAAACTGGATGTTGTTGGATCACTCTACCATCTAATGTACATTTAAGTAGATCATTTGCAAACGTAAAACGTCCATTTTTGTCAATACTAAATTGTATCCAAGTCGGTTTTGTCATAGCATGACCAGCCATAGATAGAAGTCGTATTTTTCTGATCAACGAATCGTTTGATTCTTCAAATTTCATCTCCATTATTCCGTCACAAAATGACACTATGGGTTGATATTCTGCGGATATCGGAGAATCAATTGTAAAAATTCCTATTGTTTTTCTTTTCCTCAGTTGGAGAACTAGTTTTGCCAAAAATTTTCTAATCGAAGTAACTTCAAAAATATCACAAAAATGATTTAGTGAATCCATTACAAAATAGACGATATTGTCTAAATCATCAGTACCAACATTACTCTGTTGATCCAAGGAGGCACCTATTCTTATATCAGAAAGATAAGAAATTATTCGCTTCAATGTTTCATCCAGAGATTTTTCGTTTGGAGTGTCGTTCACGAGAACCGGGTTAACAAATAAGGGATTGAATTTCTTTTCATTCATATTAAACAAGTCTATTTTTTCTTTATCTGTGATTTTCGAGGAAAGAAAAATGCATTTTCTTCCGGAGCTTAGACCCTCCTCAAGAAATTCTCCACAATAATCTCTCTTTCCTATTCCAGGTGGACCAGACAATAGAAACAAGGTGGGTGAAATATTTTCCTCACCATCTGTGAGTTCAGCAAGTCCTGGAATGGCCATTTTGGATATTATATCAAGTTGGATCTATATACCTGTTTTTTTGTGCGTATGTAGAAGCAAAAAGAAATTAATCGTATCAAATTTCTATTAACGTTTTCAGATGATTTATCTGCTGGGAGAAAGGGTGATCAGGCTCCCCAAGAACAGTTAGATATTCCTTCTGGGCAAATTGGATATCACAATAACACGGGATGGCGGTCATTACGTCAATGCCTGTCTCAGAACTCAATTTCTTTATAAAATCATCTGCTACTGGAGTTAAGGTGCTATAATTTTCTTGTGAATGATTCTCATGAGATTGGCCGATTTGTAGATATGGAATACAGTAACCTGCAATCCTGTTAAGAAGTAGATAATATTTGGTATTTCCTTGCTCCTTGAATTGAGCCAATATCTCATTGGCAATCATCTTAGTGCCTCCGATATCCATATCACCCATTTTTAGTGTAAGAAACACAATATCTGATAATGCTAATGCGTTTATTGCCCAAAATCTGATTCCAGGACTTGAATCCATGATTACATAATCAATATCATTTTTCTCGATTAGTTCCTCTCTAAAGTTAATGAATCTCTTGAGCATACTCATTCTATTTTTGTCTTCTTTTACTCCCTCAATTTTTAGAATATCCTCTCTTTTTGGACTAGCGAAACAACCTATTATTTTCCCAGCCAAAGATCCTTTCTCTGATAATTGTTGAATAGGTGTTATTTGTACTAATAAGTCATCAACCCCGCATGCACCAACAATATAATCATTTAAAGTGTTCTTAATTTTATTCTGAACAATGTCTCCAAAGTAAGCATGCAGGCTAGGAGCATAAACATCAATATCCACAATACATACATTGCTTCCGGTTTTAGCTAACAATGCTGCCAGGTTGGCTGCTAAAGTGGTTTTTCCAGTACCGCCCTTGTAAGAGTGAAATGTAATGACCTGCTTCAAAGTATATTATCAGAATGATAAACACATATTTTTAAGTATATGCTAGAATACTTTTTGGGTTAGACAGGCAAACATGTGAATAAAATACAGTTTGGTAAGGTTAATTGAATATTTTTAATTTCAAGTTGCGCTATAAACTGTAATATTACTGTGGAATTATTTATCAAATCACGGTATTAGGATTTGTATACTAGGATCAATAATGATAAAGAATTATGTGTATCAAATTTTATCTGCGAAGTGCGGGATTTGAACCCGCGATCCCGAGCTTGGGAAGCTCGTACCTTAACCAGTCTGGGCTAACTTCGCTTGATAGCCAATTACATTTTACAATTAATAAATTTCTATCCTTCTTAAACATCGTTCAACTGCAGATATTCCAATGAATCCAATTCTTGCAATTCAATATTTGAATTGGTATTCATGACAATTTTTAAATCATAATACAAGTACCCTTAGTAGCAATCGATCTGATATTTAGTAACAAATTAGATTAAAACGTTTATTAATATCAAGACGGAATTATACAGGATTTAATCACAACTATCTATTATTTTATTCATGAAATTGTACATTATACCAGATATTGTATGAAAATTAAAGTCAGTCAACGAAGTATTTTACTCTTACTTTCTTAAATTCTCTAGAACTGAAGAGAATCCTATATTCGTTAATTCCTACAAAATTCGACAATTCGATAGCTATTTTCTTGGCAGCTCCAATTGTTCTTGCGTGGATCATGCTAAATAGATTAAATGGCCAATCAGGATATACAGGCCTTCTGTAACAATGGCTTACTTGTGGAAACGATGCTAATTTGTAACCAACCTCATCGATCTTATCATCCGGGACTTTCCAAACAATCATGCCGTTTGCAGTAAAGCCGGCATCTCTGTGCCGCAGTATCGCAGCGAATCGCCTCATTACGCCCATTGATTCGTATTCTATGGCTTTCTTGAATAATTCATCAACCGTTATTCCAAGATTGTTGGCAGAATTATCAAATGGTCTTGGTGTTACCTCTAAATCTTTTTGTAATTCCCTTATGAACTCTTTGTCTCTTGATGTAAGCTCAAACCTTGTTTGATCGATTGTTTTTACATTATCATCCGGACTTAACTTACTAGGGTCGGTATTTACCATGTCGAGTTTAACCCCTATTTTGTAAAGTTTCAGAGTTGGCAAAAGACGGAACTTAATTACACCGTCAAGTGATGCCATTTGCTCAAGGTCCTTTTTTAAATCCCCATCAGGAGGAACAGCCAATGTGAACCACATGTTAAATTCATGATCCCTCTCATAATTGTGGCTCACGCCAGGATGCTTATTAACTTCCAATGCCACTGAATCAAGTCGATCCTCATTGACGGCAAATGCAACTAATGCGCTCTTGTAGCCCAATTTCCTTGTATCAAAAATTGCATTAATTTGTCTTATTAACCCACTTCGTTTCAGTGAAGAAATCCTTCTCATTACATCATCTTCACCAAGACCATGTTTAGTTGCTATTTCTAGATATGGTCTGCCGGATAGAGGGAAGGTCCATTGAATCTCATTCAAAAGTTGTTTATCTAAAGGATCAATGTACTGTTGATCTTGTTGCATCTACGTTAAATTCAAGTGTTAAGTATTAAATACTTTATCATAAAATGAAATAATTAACAGGTTCTATTGTACCAATTTCTAAAAGAACATCTGCATAAATATAACATAAAAATATATGAATTAACCCATTTCTATATAAATATATAATTTGAAACAGAAAATTGTCGCCTTCCAAGGGGAGCATGGAGCATATAGTGAGATTGCTGCCAGAAAGTTTTTTCCTGGTTCAAACCTTGTTCCAATGAAACTATTCCAAGATGTTTTTGATGCGTTACTTACCAATAGTATTGATTGTGCAGTGGTTCCAATTGAAAATACAATTGAGGGTTCTGTGAATGAAATTTACGACCTCCTGTTAGATACAGAAAAAAAAATTACGGGCGAAATATTTCTGAAAATTAATCACTGTCTTATTACATTACCAACTAACAGGACAATAACCCGGGTCTTTTCGCATCCCCAGGCATTAGCCCAGTGCAGAAATTATATCAATAAAAGAAATCTCGATTCTGTACCTGCTTATGATACAGCCGGATCTGTTAGGCTTATTAAAGAAAAAAAAATTCTTGACGCCGGGGCAATTGCAAGTAAGAACGCTGCAGAGTTTTATAGTATGAAGATCCTTGACGAAAATATCGAGGACAGGAAAAATAATTATACGAGATTTTTGGTACTCTCTGATCAAGAGACAAGTCCTACTAAAAATGATAGAACTTCAATGATTTTTGGTTTGAAGCATACGCCAGGATCCTTATTTTCAGTGATACAAGAATTTAATAATAGTAAAATTAATCTTACTAAAATAGAATCAAGGCCTACTAAAGAAAAACCTTGGGAATATAACTTTTATGTAGATCTAGAAGGTCACATTGTAGAAGATAATGTTAAAAAAACAATAAATAAAATTGAGAAAAAATGCATATTTCTCAAAGTACTTGGTTCCTATAGAAGAGGAACAATAAATTAAGTCTTATTTAATTTAAACATACCCAATCTTCATCCCAATACCCAGAACTATAATTCCTGTTATGAGCAACATCATTTCACCCCCAAAAGCCAAAGCAGAGGCCTTAGTTTCTACTTCTCCATCAATATTTAGTACTGAACTTCCTAGATTTTTTGTTTCAAATCTATATTCTCCTTCTTTGTTAGCAACCAAATTGTATTTATAATGCGACTGATTAGTAACTGAGACGACAATTGATTTATCTGGATCTTCAATTTTGAAATTAAACCTGGACCCGTCAATTATAATTTCACCAACGCTCCCTTTATTCATTATCGGTGTGATAATGTCAGTCAAATTAGCCCCCAATGTACTATCCAGTGGTACTTTTCGGGGGATATTGGAATCAATCATTGAAGCGGCACCAATTACAATAAACGCAACACCACTTGCCATCAGAATATAGAATGTTTTCTTTCTTGTCACATCCAAAATTAGGTATATGACATTAATTAACAATATGTTTTTTCATCAATAATATTTTGTGAAGATTATCATATATTAGAAATCTTTGAAGAAATTCAGCTAATATTGTAATATCGATACTAATAATAGTTGATTGTTATAATATAACATGGTAAGAGAGAATGATGTATCTAAAATGGGTTTATTCTTAAATCAACTGTTTTATTAATGGTCCTCGTTTTCACTTTATAGCTGATAATAACGAAACAGTGGACCAATTGTTTATCGTGTGGCAACCTAAATAAAGAAGACAATGAATTTGATATTGAATACATTAAGGTATTAAATTAAGCAAGAATAGACTGAAATGGAAATAACCTGAGCATTTAGAAAAGATTTTTCTGCGAGCAAATAGGCCGTACGACAAAGATTTATTTAATATTGTTTTGAATTTTAATCAATGAAATGTGTAAGATCGATCAATATATCTCATTTCTTAGTAACAATAATAACTCTTGGAACCTTCTTTTTTATTGGCAGTATTATTCAGATAGAAGCCGTGAAAAAAGAAGGAACCGTTCTGGAAAATTATAATAATTTAAAAGAATTAGTAGGTGATATAAAAAATGGCGATTTTAATGACGATCAGATATCTTTGAATGACTTTAAAAATTCAGTTGCTTATCAAGACGCAGATGAAAATATACAAGATTGTATAAACTTGGCAGCAAAAATAGGTCATAATCTTGGAGACAATGAAATAGTACACTGCTTTGAAAATACAAACTATTTCAAAGATAAATATCCTAATGTTAGTGTTCCTAAGGCTGAAGTTCCTCAACCTGAATCTAAACCTGGACCTGGACCTGAGCCTAAAGCCAAACCCAGTGCCGCTGAAGATTATAATAATTTAAAAGAACTAGTAGGTGATATAAAAAATGGCGATTTTAATGACGATCAGATATCTTTGAATGACTTTAAAAATTCAGTTGCTTATCAAGACGCAGATGAAAATATACAAGATTGTATAAACTTGGCAGCAAAAAT
>Ga0210378_10000108_pt1 | contig 36849 bp, 36 predicted proteins | sample PLM1_60_b1redo_FD_155465 | JGI IMG/M metagenome (GOLD analysis project Ga0210378, IMG submission 155465) | Groundwater sediment microbial communities from an aquifer in East River, Colorado, USA - PLM1_60_b1 redo | ecosystem: Environmental > Terrestrial > Soil > Riparian zone | place: USA: East... | reverse complement strand
GACTTCCTCGCAGTCCGGACCCTGCTGGACGCCCGTGACGTCGTCGCCGCTGTGCGACTGCACCGCGGGGCACTGCTGCCGCGGTCCGAGGCACCCACGATCCGCGCCGAACGAGAAGAACTGCTGACTGGAGTCCGCCGTGGCGCGCTCAACCTCGGCGACGCCGAGACGCTGTGGAGGTTCGCCCAGACCGAACCGGCCCGCGACGACGCCGAGGTCTTCGAGCGCCTGGTACAGGCACTTCCCCGCACCGACCCGCGGCACACCACCGCCACCTCCCGCCTCGCGCGGTTGCACTCATCGCCATGATCCCGACGTCGAGGCTGGGAGGCTGACGCCCTATCACGGGCTGGGGTCGTACGCGCGCCGGCCGTACCAGGCGAGGGCGGCGCGTAGTTCGAGGAGCTCCCGCAGCCGGCGTTTGGGCAGGTGGCCGCGCGCCACCGGCAGCACCTTCACGCCGCCGTAATAGCGGAGCTTGACCGCAGCGAAAGCGGTCGGGACCGGGACTCCGACCACCGGCCAGACCACCAACGTCGGACGGCGCGCGCTATCGACCACCCGCACCCGGGTAACCGCCGACCATGGCAACTGCCACTGCGTGCTGCCGCGATGGAGCGTGATCCCGCCCGGCGTGACCTCGACGGAACACTGTGGACGGGCGGCGCGGACCAGCCAGCGCACGGCGAGCACCGCGAACCAGACGAACGCCACGAACGCGAGCAGCCGGATCGTCGCGGAGCCCGCGCCTGTCTCCGGGTCGGCCGTTTGCGCGGCCAGCAGTGCGAGCACGCCGCAGATGGCAGCCCGCAGCGCCGCGGCCGGACGGGCACTTCGGAACGTCACCGTGCCGCGGGACACACCGCGGCCCCGCTGGGCCTGCGCGCCCGGTCCTGCACCAGCGAGCAGAGCGGGCTGCGCGCCCGGCGCTGGACCCGCAGGCAGAGCCAGCCGTGCACCCGGCGCAGGGCCGGCAGGCAGAACCGGCCACGGGCCCGGCGCAGGGCCGGCACGCGGGGCGAGCTGCGCGCTGTGTGGCGCCGCGTTCGCTAGGGGCAGCGGTGGTACCGGCGCCGGTGTGCCCGGTGGGATCGCAAACCACGGCGGTTGCCCGTAGGGCCTCGTCGGCGGCGAGGCCAGGAACGGCGGTGGCACGGTGTACGGCCGGGTCAACGCGGGCGCCGGACCGGTCAGGGCGACCGCGTTCGGGCCGGCGGTCGCCAGCAACGTGGCACGGTAGTCCTCGACCAGGCCGTTGATCGCAGGCGGCCACGCGTTGCCTCCGACCGCGGCAGGGAAGCCCAATGTGGCGAGCACACCGGTCGGCGCCGGTCGGCGCGAGGCGTCCCGTTGCAGGCAGGCGCTGACCAGGTCACGCAGCGGCGGCCGGACCGCGCTGAGGTCCGGATCGGCGCGCCGCGCCCGATCGAGGAGGCTGCTGGCGGATCCGTCGCCGAACGGCCCGCGACCGGTGGCAGCGAAGACCAGCAACCCGCCCATGGCATAGACGTCACTGGCCGGGCCGACCGCCCCACCGGCGATCTGCTCCGGCGAGAGGTAGCCCGGCGTGCCGAGCACGTGGCCGGCGGCGGTGAGCGTGGAGCCGGCGAGCGCACGGGAGATGCCGAAGTCGATGACCCGCGGCCCGTTGGCGCCGATCAGCACGTTGGCCGGCTTCAGATCGCGATGCACCACACCGGCGGCGTGAATCGCGGCGAGCCCTTCGGCCAGACCCGCGGCGAGGTGCCGCACCGCGTCGACCGGCAGCGGACCCCGGCTACACACCGCTTCCTGCAGGGACGGCCCGGGCACGTACTCGGTGGCCAGCCAGGGTTGGGCCGCGTCGGGGTCAGCATCGACGACGGCGGCCGTCCAGAACCCGCCGACCGAGCGGACCGCCTCCACCTCTCGCCGGAACCGTTCGCGGAAGCCGGGATCATCGCCGAGTTCGGCGCGCACCACCTTGACCGCGATCGGACGCCCACCCCGGGACAGCGCCAGGTACACCGCACCCATTGCCCCGGAGCCGATTCGGCCCAGCAGGGTGTAGCCGCCGATCCGCTCCGGGTCGCCCGCCCGTAAGCCGTGCACCCAACCCCCTCTCCGCGGCCGAGCTTGCGCCGTCCGGAGAACGTCACTCCCCATCATGGTGCGCGATCCGCGCATCCGCGCCGGGAGAACGTCACACCTCGGCATCAAACGTCGCGCCGGTCGGGCGGCCGGCGACTCCGTCGTGAGGTGAGCTGCCGTCGGCCAGGAACCGTCGCGGGACCGCGAGGACGAGCAGCGCCTCCTCGTCGGCTGGCTGCTGTTCTGCTTCGAGGCACCGCACTGGGCCTCCCGGCTCGTGGCGCAGGCACGGGGCGAGGACGCCGCCCGTCGCGACCAGCCGATCAAGGACGTCCGGCTGGAGGCGATCCGCATGTCGGAACTAGGAATCCTGATCACGATCGGACGGGATCTCCCAAGGCAGTGGACCGTCCATGATCAGCTCGTGGACGTCGAACAGCACCGCCGCGTCGACGTCGAGCCGCGCGCCGCTCGCAGCCGCGATCCAGGTGAGGAAGGGGCCCGGCTCGAACGCCGCGTCACCCAACCCGTCCATGTACGCGCGGTGGGCTTCCAGCGACGCGATGGCCTGCGGCATGAAACCGGTGACGTCGACCCCGTGCGTCGGTTCCTCCGCGCCCGCGAAGCAGACGTACCGCACGCCAGCCCACGGCGCGAGCCCTTCCTCGGCGAGCTCCGGGAAGATCCACCGGTTGCCGGCGTCGCGCGCCGCGTCCAGGGTGGCCAGCCCCACCGCGCGGTGATCGGCCTGGTTGGTCACGCCGCCGACCATCCGGACGCTGAACGCCCCACCGACCACGATCTCCGGCCGGTATTGCCGGATGGCCCGCGTGATGTCGCGGCGCAGCCCCAACCCGTACTCGACGACGCCGTCCCGGTGGTCCAGGAACTCGACGACCTCGACGCCGACCTCGCGGGCGCCGGCGCGCTCCTCGTCCTCACGCACGACGCTTGCCTCGCCGGGACTCATGCCGTCGATACCAGCCTCGCCCCGGGTCGCAAGCAGATACACCACTTGCTTGCCCTGCGACGTCCAACGCGCAACGGCTGCCGCCGCGCCATACTCCAGATCGTCGGGATGCGCAGCGACGCACAGCGCGCGCTGCCAGTCCTCGTTCAGCTTCGGCAGCGGCGGCGGGGGCCCAGACATGTCGCGATCGTACTGAAGACCGGGCCGCGAGCGGCGTTCGCCGGACCGCTGGCGTGGCCGCGCTACCGTCGGCGCCACCCCATCCCCGGAACGACAAGGACCGTCATGACGACACCGCATGCCAACGCGACCCTGGACACTGCCCGGGCGTACGCAGATCAGGCGACGGCGATCACGGCCAAGCTCAAGCCCGGCACCTACGAGGCGGTCCAGGCGCTGGCACTCACCTCCATCGCCCACAGCCTGACGGCGATCGCGGCTTCGGCTCACCGAGACTGAGCAGAAGCTCGCGCAGCAGCCCGACGCCCGGCGTGGGCCCTCAGGCGCCTGCGGGGCGTGGGCCCGCCATGAGGTTCTGCACGAGCGCGTCGGCGAACGTCTCGGTGAGTGGCTGGTCAGGCAACAGCAACCGGTGGTAGCAGGCTCCCCACATCTGAGCGCTTGCGCACGATCGTCAGGCGTCAGCGATACCCGATTGCCGTGCGAGTTCAGTTTCGAACGCGGCGCAGAGCGCGTGCACGGCGATCAGGTGACCCTCTTGGACGGTCGCGTTCCGACCTGGCAGGCAGATCGCGTCATCCACCAGGTCGGCCAGCGGGTTTGGCCGCGAGCCGGTCAGCGCCCAGCAGGAAGCATCAGCATCGCGGGCCGCCCTCGCGGCGGCGAGCACGTTGGGACTGCGGCCGCTGGTGGACAGCAACATCACGACATCGCCAGCGCGCGCGTGCGCCGTCACCTGCCGGGCGAAGACCTCCTCATAGCCGTAGTCATTGCCGATCGCGGTAAGACTCGACGTGTCGCCGTGTAGCGCCAGCGCGGAGAACGGTCGCCGGTCATCGCGGAAACGGCCGACAAGTTCGGCGGTCAGGTGCTGGGCCTCCGCGGCGCTCCCACCGTTGCCGGCGGCCAGCAGGCGGTGTCCGCGGGTCAGGCGGTCGACGAGCACACCGGCCCAGCGCTCCAAGCGCGTGGACTCCGACCGGAGCGCGATCATCAGCTCGCCCAGCGCGTCGACATGCGCTACCGCGTCGCATCCGGCCGCGGACCGGAGCGCCCGGGGACGGATCACGTCCGGTGGATGCCGGTCTGTGACGCCGTCGACCAGCGGCTTCATCGGACTGCTCCCGTCATCGCGGCGTGGCGCGGCCGGCAGGGATCGAGGACCAGTTCGTAGCAGCGGGCAGTTTCGGCGGCGATCCGGGCCCAGCTGTAGCGGCAGTGGGCACGCTCGGCTCCCGCGGTGCCGAAAATCTCACGGCTGGTCGGATCGCTGAGCAGCGAGTGGAGGACACGCGCCAGCTCGTCGGGACGGCGCGGCGGTACGAGCCGGCCGGTGACGCCGTCAACGACCGTGTCGGTCAGGCCGCCGACCGCAGTGGCGACGACTGGCACGCCGCACGCCATCGCCTCGAGCGGCACGATGCCGAACGGCTCGTACCACGGCGTGCAGGCCACGACATCGGCCGAGCGCAGCAACGCTGGCATGTCCGCCCGCGAGACGGCGCCGAGCAGGCGCACACGGTCGGCGACCCTGTGCCGCTGCGCACAAGCGCGGAGCCGGGACACCGCCGGATCGGCGTCCAGCCGGCTTGGAGCCGGCCCGCCCGCGATGACCAGCTCGGTATCGGGTAACCGCCGCAACGCGGCGATGGTGGTGTCGAGACCCTTTCGCGGCACGAGACGGCCGACGGCGACCAGCCGCCGTGGCGCCCTCCGGTCGGCCACGGGTCCGTCGGGGCAGAAGTGGTCGAGGTCGACACCGCACGGCACCACCGTGATGCGCTCCCGCCGGGTGCCCGCACGGGTGAGTTCAAACGCCTCGTCGGAGCAGGTCGCGATGGTGTGGGCGGCGGTGCGGCTGATCGCGCGCTCGGCCTGGATCCGCGACGGCGGGCTGGTATCGGCGTCGCCCAGGTGGCGGCGCTTGACGGCCCCGAGCGCGTGGAACGTCTGCACGACCGGCACGCCCGTGCTGGCGGCGGCGGTCAGCGCGGCCAGGCCGGACATCCAGAAGTGGGCGTGGGCGACGTCCGGCGGGGCGGCGGCCCAGCGGCGAGCCAGGTAGGCGCCGAACTCCGGTATGAAAGGGAGGAGATCATCCTTGGCCACGGTCTCAGGTGGTCCGGCCGGAACGTGTTCGACGGTGACACCGGGCGCGGCCAGGACGCGATCCGGCAGCGCGGCGTCGTCGCGGCGGGTGTACACGGTGACGTCGTGCCCAGCCTGCGCGAGCGCTCGGGACAGCTCAGCGACGTGCACGTTCTGCCCACCGGCGTCGACACCGCCGAGCGCCGCGAGCGGGCTCGCGTGTTCGGACACCATGGCCACCCTCATCGGTACCTCCTCACTGCCTGGTCCAGCAACGGATCAGGAATCTCCTCTGGGGAGATTCGTAAACGCCGTTAGCTGCACTGATCTGAGAGGCGCTGCTCAAAGGGCCCGGATTCGGTCCATAATCGCGGTCGTCGAGCGGCCGTCGAGCAGGTCGACCAGCTCGACCCGTCCGCCCTGATGGGCGACCGCCGCCGCCTCGGGAAGCGGACGGCTCAGGTAGTCGGAGCCCTTGACGTAGACGTCCGGCTGGATGAGCTCGACCAGCGCGACGGCGTCGTCGTCGGTGAAGACGGTTACGTGCCCGACGCACGCGAGCGCGGCCAGTACGGCGGCACGGTCCTCCGCCGGGTTGATCGGGCGGTGCGGCCCCTTCAGGCGCCGGACGGAGGCGTCGTCGTTGAGACCGACCACGAGAACGTCACCGAGGCTCCGCGCCTGTTCCAGGTAGGCGACATGGCCGCGGTGCAGGACGTCGAAACAGCCGTTGGTGCAGACGATACGGTCGCCCGCAGCGCGGTGGGGCGCCAGCGCTGCGGCGAGCTCGGCCATCGGCGTCACGGCCATGACGGTTCCTCGGAGGCGCAGACGACGAGCTCCCGGATCTCGCACCCGGCGGGCTGGCGCAGGACGGTGAGCACGGTCTGGGCGACGTCCGCCGCGCTGTTGAGCTTGGCGTCCGGCGGCGGCTTGTACTGCTCGTCGCGATCGTCGAAGAACGCGGTGCTCATGCCCCCCGGGATGAGCAGCGTCACGCCGATCCGCCCTGCCGTCTCAGCAGCCAGGGCCCGAGTGAAGCCGACGACGCCGAACTTCGACGCGCAGTACGCCGTCGCGTCACTGACAGCCTTGATGCCCAGTGTGGAGCCGACCGTGACAACCTTTCCGTGGCTGCGCTGCAGGTACGGCAGGGCAGCGCGGACGACGGCCACTGTGCCGAGCAGGTTGACCGCTACCACGCGCTCCCACTCCTCGGCGCTCACGAGGCCGAGCTGGCCGCAGCGGTCGATGCCGGCGGCGGTGACGACCGCGTCCAGGCCGCCGGTCTGCTCAGCCAGCTCGCGCACGGCCGTCTCGGCGGCGCGCCCGTCGGCCAGATCCACGATGCTGTACGACACCTCGGCGGGTGGCGGCACCAGGTCGAGTACCAGTGGCCGGCCACGGGCGGCGGCGACCGCGTCGACCGTGGCGGCGCCCAGGCCGGACGCGCCGCCGGTGATCAGTACGGTGCCGATCCCGTTCTGCTGAGTGTTCATCGGATCTCCTCGTCATCGTTAGGACACGGACCTGGCCGGCGCCAGAACGGAAGCCGGCCGGGACGGGGTATGCAGGCTTGCGGGGCCGCCGTCGGCGACGTACCGCGCAGCGGCGGCCACGGCGTGGCGTACGGCGCCGACCAGCGGTTCGCCGTCGCTCAGGGCACCGGCGACCGCTGTGGAGAACCGATCGCCGGCCCCGCACGGGTCGCCGTGGCATGCGGCCGGCGGTGGGAGGAGCAACGGGGCCCCGTTCGCGGTGTCGAGGAGGGCACCGCGCCGGCCGAGAGTGACGGCGATCGCCCGCGCTGACCACGCGTGGCGCAGGGTTGCCGCGCACCAGCGGGCGGCGCCGTCCTCGTCGGGGGGCGATCCGGCGGCGAACCCCCGCGCCTCGGCGAGGTTCGGGGTGGCCAGCGTGACGCCGGGCACCGGCGCGCTGCCGCGCGGGTGCGGATCCCACACCACCGGCACGGTGCCGGCGGCGGCCGCAAGCGCCGCGCGCAGATCAGGACGCGCGGTGACGCCACGCCCGTAGTCGGCCACCAGCACGACGCCGGCCGTGGCGATCGCCCGGCGGGCTGGTCCGGTGAGCGCGCCGACGCGGCCGCCCTCGTCGCCGAAGTCGACGCGCAGCAGTGGCTGCCCGTCGGCCTGGACGCGGACCTTCTGCGCCGTCCGCCCCGTCCAGGGCAGCGCCACGAGCGTCAGTTCCGGGGCGAGCAGGTCGCGCAGCAGATCGGCCCCATCGTCGTGGCCGAGTGCGGTGACCAGGATGACGTCCCGCCCGTCCCGCGTGGCGAGCAGCGCCGCGAGGCCCGCGCCGCCAGGCCGGGCACGCTCGACCACGCCGTCCACGACCGGCACCGCCGCGTCCGGGCTGAGCCGGCGTGACCGGCCGGCGAGGTCCCGATCGAGGAGCACGTCGCCGACGACGACCAGTGGCGCGGCCGTCACCGGGTCACCTCGCGCAGCGTGCGGTCCCAGTCGGCGAGGAACCGGGGGAGGTTGTACCGGGAGAGCGCGGCGGCGCGCGCCTGCTTGCCGGTGTGCAGTGTCCACTCGGGATCAGCCACGAAGCGCCGTACCGCATCGACGAGGACGTCCAGCCGGGTCGAGACAACGCCGGCGTCGGCCGGCACCGCCTCGGTGGCCTCGGTGCTGGCCACAGCCACGACGGGAGCGCCCAGCAGCATCGCCTCGATCAGCGCCAGGCCCAGCGACGTCCAACGCAGCGGGTGGACGTAGACCCGGCGGTGGGCCAGCTCAGCGTGCATCGCGTGCTGTGGCAGGTCCTCATACACCGTTAGCGCACCGGGCAGGCCGGTGACCTTCATGCCGAACACGTCCAGCGGCGCGGCGGCGGCGAAGGCCGGCAGCAGGTCGGTTCCGGTGACGCGGCCGCGGCGCACCGGCTCGTTCACCACGACGGCCGCCCGCGGCAGCTCGCCGGTGTACCGGGCGCCAGGGTCGACGACGCCGTGCTCGATCACTGCTGTCGGTGCGCGCCCGCAGTCCCACATGAGCTGGTTGAAGTGCGTGACGTGCACGATCGGGATGTCGGCACGGTCCGCCAGCGGATGGCGGGTGTTCGGCACGTCGCCGCGCGGCGTGTTGTGTTCGATGTAGACAGCGGGCACGTCGCGCCCCAGCCACGCGCGGGCGAGCGTCACCTCGCTCGGGCGTTGCAGCAGGACGACGTCGACCTGCTCGTCGCGCAGCGCCGGCGGCGACACCTCGCGGACTGACGTCGGCCAGTCCCAGGTGCGCGCCCGCCCGGTCCCGTACGGCCCGCGGCCCGGCGTCACCGGCACCAGGTACTCGTGGTCGCCCTGGACGAACGCGGTGGTCCAGGAGCCGTGCACGTGCCAGAGCAGGATCCTCATGCAGCGCCCTCCTTCGTCGGTGACAGGGACCGCACCGCCGCCACGGCATCGGCCGCGGTGACCGAGGTGAGGCACGGATGCCCGGGCACAGGGCACGTCGTCGCCCGGCTGCCGCGGCAGGGCGCATCCTGGTCGCCGAGCAGCACGGTCGGCACCCGGTACGGCGCACGCGCTTGCGGGCACGGTCGGCGCGAAGAGCGAGACCACGGGTGTTCCGACCGCGGCGGCAAGGTGGGCCGGGCCGGTGTTGGCGACCACGACCGCCGCCGCGCCGGCCAGCACGGCGGCGAGTTCGGCGAAGCTGGTACGGCCGCTCAGATTCAGGGCGGCGTCGCCGGCGACCTGGGCCGCGAGGCGGCGCTCGCCCGCCGAACCGGTGACGACGACCGGGAAGCCCGCTTCAGCCAGCGCCTCGGCGGTCTCGGCGTACCGCTGTGCGGGCCAGGCGCGGGCCGGTACCGACGCGCCAGGATGGAGGACGACGTACCCGGCCGGCACCGCGCCGAGGAGGTGGGTCACGTCCGCGAGGGGCTGGCGGATCTGGAGCAGGCCGTCGTCGTCAGCCGGCAGCGCGTACCCGGCGGCGGCCGCCAGCGACAGGGCACGGTTCGGCTCGGGGATGCCCTCGGGCACCCGGTGGCGGACGTCGAGCAGCGAGCCGGAGTAGTCGTCGCTGATGGCGGCGATCGCCGGAACGCCGGCCCGCCGGAGGGTCAGCGCCAGCGGCAGCGGCGACTGGTGGAACGACGTGAACAGGATGGCGCCGTCGACGCGGAGGCTGGCGAGGCGGGCTTCGAGGCGGTGCAGGTCGGCGGCGTCGACCGGGGGCGGCTCCGGGTCGATCCACGGCGCGCACCATTCGAGCAGCCGGTCGACGCCGGGCAGCAGCTCCGCCGCGCAGCGGCCGCGCGGTCCGCACAGGAGCGTCACTTCGTCCGCATGGGTGGCGACGGCCCTGATCGCCGGACCGGTGAGCAGCACGTCGCCGGCGCTGTCCAGACGTGCCACGAGCACATGCCGCCTCATCGGGCACCCGCCAGGATCCAGTCGACGGCGCGGCGCAGGTCCGGCGCGGTGCGGGGCGCTGCGGCGACCTCCTCTGCGCGCGTCACCGGCGTCGGCACGAGCACCGCGCGGGCGCCCGCGGCCCGGGCTGCCTCGACGTCGGACCCGATGTCGCCGACGACCACGCAGTCGGCCGGTTGGAGCCCGAGCGTCCGCGCCGCCGACCGGATCAGCCCTGGCCGCGGCTTGCGGCAGTCGCAGCAGTCCAGCGGCCCGTGGACGCACACCTGCCAGACGTCGATCGGGCCTAGCAATTCCTCGACGCGGCGGTTCACCCGGACCAGATCGGCCGGGCTGATCAGGCCGCGGGCCACGCCCGACTGGTTGGTGACGACGCCGACGGGCATGCCACTCGCGCGCAGCCGATCCAGCGCCTCCCGGGCGCCCGCGATCGGGGTGACCAGTTCCGGGTCCGCGTTGTACGGGACATCCTCGACGAGCGTGCCGTCACGGTCGAGGAGCACCGCGCGACACCGCACCTGCTCAGGCATGCGAATGGGTTCCTCCCGGTCGGCTGTGTCAGAGCCGTTTCTTCCCCGCTGTGCGCCGCCAAACATCAGCGCGTGTGGTTAAGGCCGTGGTTGCCGGGAAGCAGAACCGGACGCGACCAGCTCAGGAGGGCCTATGCGAGTACTGGGGATCAACGCGATCTTCCACGACCCCGCCGCCGCGCTCGTCGTCGACGGGCAGGTGGTCGCCGCCGCCGAGGAGGAGCGGTTCAGCCGCCGCAAGCACGGCAAGCGTCCGGTGCCGTTCGCCGCGTGGGAGCTGCCCGAACAGGCGGCCGCGTGGTGCCTGGCCAGGGCCGGCGTTGCCCCTAGCGACCTCGACGCCGTCGCCTACTCCTACGACCCGCGGCTCACGCGCCCGGCCGAGCGGCTAGGCCTCGACGATCCGTGGGACTGGCTGCGGATCCGGTACGCCGAGACAGCGCCCGACTTCCTCGCCACCGCCTTGCCTGGGCTCGATCCGGCGGTCGTGCAGTACGTGCCGCACCATCTCGCGCACGCCGCCTCGGCCGGCCTCGCCGCCCCCTACCCAACCAGCAGCGTGCTCGTGCTCGACGGCCGCGGCGAGCACGTCTCGCACCTGGCCGGCCGCTACGCCGGCGGCGAGCTGGAAGTCCTGGCCAGCCAGGCGCTGCCACACTCCCTCGGCCTGCTGTACGAGGATGTCACCGAGCATCTCGGCTTCCTCCGCTCCTCCGACGAGTACAAGGTCATGGCGCTCGCGTCCTACGGCCGGCCGCGCTTTCTGGACGAGTTCACCGAAGCGGTCGGCGCCACGGGCGACGGCGGGTTCCGGACCGAGCCGATGGACTTCGGCACGCTGGTCAAGCGCCGCCCACCTGGCGAGGAATGGACCACTGACCACGCTGACTTCGCGGCCAGCGTCCAGCGCTGCCTGGAAGAGGTGCTGCTGGATCTCGTCGGCTGGCTGCACGGGCAGACCGGCGACACGGTGCTCACGCTGGCCGGCGGCGTCGCGCTCAACTGCGTGGCCAACTCCCGGATCGCCCGCGAGGGGCCGTTCGACCAGGTCTGGGTGCAGCCCGCGGCCGGGGACGCCGGTACCGCGCTCGGCGGGGCGCTGCACGTCGCGCAGGCGCTGGGCGACCCGGTCACCCCGATGCCCGGCGCCGACCTTGGCCGTAGCTGGACGGAGGACGAGATCGAGGCTTGGCTGACGACGGCGCGAATCCCGTTCGAACGCCCGCGCGACCTCGCGGACGCCGTCGCCGCGACCCTCGCCGGCGACGGCGTCGTCGCCTGGTTCCAAGGCCGCAGCGAGTACGGGCCACGCGCGCTCGGCCACCGCTCGCTTCTCGCCCACCCCGGCCGCGCGGAGAACCTGGAACGCCTCAACGCGGTGAAGGGCCGGGAGCAGTTCCGCCCGGTGGCGCCGATGGTGCTCGCAGAACGGGCGCACGAAATCTTCCGTGGACCGCTGCCCAGCCCGTACATGCTGTTCGTGCACGACGTCGACCCGGCGTGGCGGGACCGGATTCCCGCCGTCGTGCACGTCGACGGCACCGCTCGGATCCAGACCGTGGACCGCCGCGACGAGCCGCTGATGGCCAGGGCGCTGGAGCTGTTCGAGCGTCGCACCGGCCTGCCCGTCGTCGTCAATACCAGCCTCAACACCGCTGGCCGGCCGATGGTCGACGATCCCCGCGACGCGCTGGAGTGCTTCGGCTCGGCGCCGGTCGACCTTCTCGCGATCGGGCCGTTCGTCGTGCGGCGGTGAACCTGGTGACGTTCTCCGTCGTGGTGCCGACGATCGGTCGGGCCAGCCTCCGGGCGTGCCTGGACGCTCTCGTGGCTGCCGAGGGACCGGCGCCTGACCGGGTCGTTGTCGTGGATGACCGGCCCGGCGGTGCGTCGCTGGACCTGCCGTCCGGCGTTCAGGTGCTTCGCGGCACAGGCAGGGGGCCGGCCGCCGCACGGAACGTGGGTTGGCGCGCTACGGACACGCCGTGGGTGGTGTTCGTCGACGACGACGTCGTGGTCGGACCCCGATGGCGCGCGGAACTGGCCGCCGACCTCGCCGCGGCGGACGACCGAACGGCGGCGGTGCAAGGGCGCCTGGACGTGCCGCTTCCGGCCGACCGCCGCCCTACCGACTGGGAACGCAACGTCGCCGCGCTCGCCAGCGCCCGGTGGATCACCGCCGACCTCGCCGTCCGTCGCGACTCGCTGACGGCCGCCGGCGGGTTCGACGCCCGCTTCCGCCGCGCCTACCGGGAGGACGCCGACCTCGCGCTCCGCCTGCTCGACGCCGGGTACCGGCTGGTCCGGGGCGAGCGGCGCAGCACGCACCCGGTACGCCCGGCGCCGTGGTGGGTGAGCCTGCGGAACCAGGCCGGCAACGCCGACGACCCCATGATGCGCCGGCTGCACGGCCGGGACTGGCACCGCCGTGCCGGGGTGCCGTCCGGGCGGCGTCCCCGCCATCTCGCCACCACCGCCGCCGGAGCCGCTGCGCTGCTCGCCCTGGCGCTGGGGCGGCGACGCACCGCTGCTCTGCTGGCGGCCGGCTGGGTAGCTGCGACCGCCGAACTTGCCGCTGCCCGGATCGCACCCGGCCCGCACACTCCGTCCGAGATCGCCCGGATGGTCGTCACGAGTGTCCTGCTACCGCCACTTGCCACCGTGCACTGGCTTCGGGGGCTCGGGCGGGCAACTCGCGTCCCGCGCCGCGAAGTCGGTTCCGGCCGCCCTGCGGGGGCGTGGCGAGACGGCCGGTGGGGTCGATGCCAACGCCAGCAAGAAGCACCTGTACGAGGTTGCGAAGCGGCTCGATATCGGCGGTCGCTCGTCGATGAGCAAGGACGAGCTGGTCACGGCGATCGGCCGGGCGAACGATCGCGCTTCCGCGCGTGCCCGCGAACGATGAGGCGGCGGTCGGGTGGCGACCCCTGAGGGTGCAATCCAGGTGACGCGCGAGCTGGTGATCCTCCGGGCACTGGGGCTCGGTGATTTCCTCACGGCCGTGCCGGCGTATCGGGCGCTGCGCCGCGCGTACCCGGAACATCGCCTGGTGCTTGCCGCGCCTGGCAGCCTCGCCGCGCTGACGCCGCTCACGGCGGCGATCGACGAGGTGCTGCCCACGCCCGGCCTGGCGCCGCTGTGCTGGCGGCGCCCGCCACCGGCGGTTGCGGTGAACCTGCACGGACGCGGCCCGCGCAGCCACGAGCTGCTCGCCGCGCTGGCACCGCGGTCAAGCGTCGGGTTCCGCTCGGCCGGCTGGGACGGCCCGGCCTGGCGCGACGACGAACACGAGACCGACCGTTGGTGCCGCCTCCTCATCCACCACGGCATCGCCGCGGACCCGACCGACCTACTCCTGCCGGCGCCGGCAGCTCCCGGTCCTGCACCTGGTGCGGTAGTAATCCACCCCGGCGCCGCGTACGGCTGCCGCCGCTGGCCCGCCGACCGGTTCGCCGCGGTGGTCAGGGCTCTCGCAGCCAGCGGCCACCGCATCGTGGTAACGGGCAACCGCGCCGAGCGGGGCATCGCGGAGCGGGTCGGCGCGGACCTCGGCCCCCGCGCCATCCTCGCCGGGACCACCGACCACGGGGAACTGGCCACCCTGATCGCCCACGCCTCGCTCGTGATCTGCGGCGACACCGGCGTCGGCCACCTCGCGACAGCGTTCGGGACACCGTCCGTGCTGCTCTTCGGGCCGACCCCGCCAGCCTGGTGGGGACCGCGCACCGGCGGCCCGCATCAGGTGCTGTGGCACGCGGACCGGGTCCTCGGTGACCGCTGGTCCGACACGCCCGATCCCGCGCTGCTCGCGATCACACCCGACGAGGTACTTGCGGCTGCGCGCACCCAGCTCAGCGGCGCCGCATGAGCTGGCGCATGGTCGGGACGGCGTTTGGCACCGCGCGCGGGCGGGCATCGCCCTTTCAGCGGATGCACGCCCGCGCGCGCAGGGCCTGCCGCCGCGAGGGAGGTGCGGGGCATGCTCAGCCAGGACGATCAGCGCCGCCTCAGCAGGATCGAGGCGCAGATCTCGCTCGCAGATCCCGCGTTCGCACAAGGACTGCGCATCGGCACGCCACACCCGCCGGCCGGTGACCGCCGGTGGCCGTATCTCGTCGGAGCGCTCGTTGGCGTTGTCATCCTGCTCGTCGGGACCGTTGCGGCCAACCCGTTCGTCATGACGCTCGGCGCTGTCGGCGCTGCGGCGGCCGGGGTCGGCTACCAGCGCCACGTCCGGCACGTCCACTGTGGCGCGCTGCCGGTCATCTGGTGGCGGTGGCGATAGGGCAACCGGTCCCTCCCAGATAGGTGATCTCAGGGGCGACCCGGCGGTGTCGGCAGGTCGCGCAGGTGCGGTATCTCGCTGGCGGCGCGGTCAACCCGCAGCGGCGTGGTGTCGATCCGGTCGACCCACTCCCACGGGACGTACCGGACACCGCGGTTGAATCCCAAGACGAGCATCCGTACCAGCCACGGCCCCTCCTTAGGGGTGCGCTCGTACCCGAGCAGCCGGCCGCTGCTGCGCGGCGAGACGATCAGGCCGGTGATCCGCAGGGCCGCCTGCCCCTGTGCGCGCGGGGGCCCGTCCTGGGCCAGCCGGACGTCGATCACGGTGCCGATCCGGACGCCCGTCCGGTCGGTGACCTCGCGGCCCAGAAGCTCACTCAGGCGCATCGGAGGCTCCCGGGATTGCGTCGATGATCGTGGTCCGCACCCAATCCTCGAAGCCCCGGATCGGCAGGTCCGCCGGGCGCGCCGACACGGTGACGGCGCTGCCGATGTCGGCCACGAGGTGGAACGGAATCCGCCCAGGGCCGGCGCCGCCGCTGAGCCGGGCGTGGACAGCGGTCATCAGCGCGCCTGCCGCGCCGCCGATCCGGGGGCCGAGCGCGGCCGGGCCGGTGAGGATCGCCCTGACATACGCTGCGCCGTCCTCGGCCAGCTCCAGCTCCAGGTCGTCCACCTTGCAGATCAGCTCACCGTCGGGGTCGACGACCTGGCGGTCCAGCAGGTGCAGGTACGCGTCGTAGACCCGGCCCTCGGCCGGGCGGGGCTCCACGCCGCTCACTGGCCGGCCTTCGTGGCGATCATCAGTGGGATCGCCGCCAGCGACGCGGCGAGGACGAGCACCAGATAGACCGTGCCGAGGGTGTTGCTGATCCGCCCGTTCACCCGCTCTCCCATGTACTCGGGGTCGTTGGCCACGATAAGAATCGGCAGGTACGTCAGCGGCAGCGCCACCGCCGAGAAGACGATCGAGTACTCGGTGACCTTGATCGGATCCACCGTCGTCAGCATCACCATCACCCCGACCACGATCGTCAGCAACGTGACGCCGTGGAACCGCGCGGCCTGCAGCGGCCGGACGAACTTGCCCCACTGCCAGCCGAAGTACTGCGCCACGGTGTACCCGGCGGACAGGCCCGTCTCGAGCGCGGCGCCGAACGTCGCGGCGAAGATGCCGACAAGCACGATGGCGAGCCCCACCTTGCCGAGCGCGACCGCCGGTGGCATCGCCACCTGACCGAGGGTATCGACGCCCACGCCGAGCGGGAAGAACACCAGCGCCGTGCAGCCCATGATCGCCAGGGACAGCACCCCGCCGAGCGGGAAGCCGATGAACACGTTGCTGCGCGCAACCCCGACGTCGCGGCGGGTCCAGTGCTCCTCGACGCCGCCGGAGGAGAAGAAGAACACCTCGTACGGAGTCATCGCGGCGCCGAACAGCGCGATGGCGTAGTACAGGTACGTCGGCAGCCCCTCACCAGGCGGCAGCGCCGGGTGGGACGCGTCGTGCAGCACCTGGCCCCAGTCCGGCCCGAGCTTCCACAGCGCGACGGCGAACACGATCAGCAGCAGGCCGGCCAGCCCGAACACCTGCTCCATCCGCGCGAACCCCACCCGCCAGATCACCAACCACACCAGGAACCCGACCAGCGGTACCCAGAGCAGGTAGTTGACGCTGGTCGCCAACTCCAGCGCGAGCGCCACGCCGCCGATCTCCGCGGTCAACGTCAACGCCGTCACCAGGAAGGAAGCTGCAAGGTTGGCGAGCCCGAGGCGCGGTCCGAGCCGTTCGCGGATCAGGTCGAAGACCGGCCGACCCGAGATCGCCGCCACCCGTCCGCACATCTCGGCGTAGAGGCAGATGCCGACCACGCCGACCGGCACCACCCATGCGAGCGCGAACCCGTACCGCGATCCGACCAGCGCATTCGCCACCAGATCGCCGATGTCGACGAAGCCGCCGATCGCGGTGAGGATCCCGAGCGTGACGGCCAGCAGCCGCTTCACCGGTGCTCCTCCGCGAGCTTCTCCAGCGCGTCGTGGAGCCCGCCGAGCGGTTCGGCGATGCCCGCCAGCGCGTCGACATGGCCGCGCCGCACCTCGATCCGCAGCGCCGCGAGCACGTCAGCCGCCCCGTCCAGGTGCTCACCCAGCTCCGCGCGGAGCCGGTCGGCATGGCGATCCGGCGGCTGGACCCCCTCGAACGTCTGCTGGATCGCGCCCAGGGTCGACTCCGCCTCACCGAGCAGCACCGACAGGTACGCGCGGGTCGCCCGGCGCCCGTTCGCCAGTTCGACGGTGAGCATCGCGGACCCGACGACGGACGCCGCCTCATCGGCGGTGTGCGCCGCCTTCCGCTCGTAGTCGCGGTAGCTGAACGACGGCCCGGCGCAGGCGGCCAGCAGTAGCAGCACGGCGAGGAGGCGCTTCACGAGAGGGGTACCCATGGCGTCTCCTCCTACCCCGTGCCGTAACGCCCGAATCCCCGGCACCGCCACGTGTCACCGGCCAGCGGGCCCGGAGTACGACGAGGAAACCCGCGACAAGCCCGAGTACCGCGACACCCTCGGCACCTACTACGGCGGCCACTACGGAGTCCCCGGCCCATTGTGAGTTGTCGTTCTCACGGTCCCCGCGCCCAGGTGGCGCGGGGACCGCCGTGTGGGGCGCAGTACAAGGTGCAGGCGATCGGGGTGGGTAACGCTGTTGAGGGATGTTACGAATCTCAGACACGTGTCTGAGATTCGTAACATCGGTGAACGACGAACGGCAGCCCCGCCGGCCCTTACACAAGCGGCTCGCCTCCGCAGTTTGCCCGCTGGCTCATCGGGTAAGCGGCAACCATGGCCAGAGTTGCTTTCATTCTCGCTGACATGTTCGAAGACGCCGAGTTCCAGGTGCCCTGGGACCGCATAACGGGAGCCGGCCATCAGGTCGCTGTCGTCGGCCTGCAACGGCAGGCCGAGATCACCGGCAAGAAGGGCGCGAAAACCGTCACCGACCTAGCGATCGCCGAGGTGCGGCCGGACGAGTTCAACGCGCTGGTGATCCCGGGTGGGTACTCGCCCGACAAGCTGCGCGTGGAACCGGCCATGGTCGACCTCGTCCGGCAGCATGTGCTGGACCGTAAGCCGGTCGCCGCGATCTGCCACGGGCTCGATGCTCGCCGACCCCGGACGACCGGCCCGCCTTCTGCCAAGCACTGCTCGACCAGCTGAAGTGACGTCAGCTGGTGAGGTTCAGCTCGAAGGAGTACATGCTGGCCCGGTAGACGTGTGATCCGTACTCGACCGCGTGACCGGCGGCGTCCCAGGCGTTACGGGTCATGGTCAGCAGCGGGGCTCCGCGGTTCTCGCCCAGTATTTTGGCCTCGGCGGTTGTCGCCGCCTTCGCACCGACGACCTGATTGGCCATCCGCGGCGCGTGGCCGGCTCCGCGGAGCAGCTCGTAGAGCCCCTTCTGCTCGAGGTCGGTGCGGCGCAGCGGCAAGATGTCCAGGGGCACTGCGTTGTGCATGATCGCGAGCGGTTCGTCGCCCTCGTAGCGCAGGCGCTCGATCCAGGTGATCTCCGAGCCGAATGGAATCCCGAGCGCCTCCGCGATCGCGTCGGGCGCGGCCTTGAGCTCCATCAGGCGGACTTCCGTGCGCGGTTTGCGACCGCTCTTGGCGAGGTCGTCGTAGAGGCTGGACAGCTCCACCGGCCGGCGCACCTTGGGATGCACGATCATCGTCCCGACGCCGCGCTTGCGGATCAGTAAACCCCGTTCCACGAGGTAGGAGATGGCGCTGCGCATGGTTGGGCGGGACACGCCGAGCCGGTCGGCCAGCTCGATCTCGTTCTCCAGGCGGCTGCCCACTGGGATCTCGCCGCTCTCGATCTGCTGCTGCAGCCGGGTCGCCACCTGGAAGTAGAGCGGCACCGGGCTGTTCCGGTCCACCGCGACCTCGGGGACGTATCCGCCAGTCGTTCGCTCGAACACGATGCTCCTCGACTATGTCCTAACAAATATGTCAGGACAAACTCTTGACGTGCTGATTTTAACACCGTACACCTTTGGGTGTGATGACGGTCATGTTTCGGCCACCTCACATGTCAGCGGCAGGAGCCAACCAGGCCCGCCGATCCAACCGCCGAGGCGAGGGCCGGCGGTCGCGAGCGAGAGGCGCTGTGATGGAGCAGAAGACGCTTCGCTGGGAGCCACGGCGATGACCGGCCCTGCGAGGGCCTTCGAGGTGCTGACGATGGGCCGGCTGGGCGTTGACGTCTACCCGCTGGAGGTGGGGGTGTCATTGCGGGAGGTGGAGACCTTCGGCAAGTACCTGGGCGGCAGTCCGGCCAACGTCGCCGTGGCCGCGGCCCAGTACGGGCGGCGCAGCGCGATCATCACGCGCACCGGCCAGGACCCGTTCGGGGAGTTCCTGCACGATGCCCTGCGCGGCTTCGGCGTGGACGACCGCTTCGTGACCGCGGTTCCCTCGCTTCCCACCCCGGTCACCTTCTGCGAGATCTTCCCGCCGGACGACTTTCCGCTCTACTTCTACCGGTTCCCGAAGGCCCCGGACCTGGAGATCTACGCCGACGAGCTCGACCTCGACGCGATCCGGGACGCCGACATCTTCTGGGTCACGGTCACGGGCCTGTCGCAGGAGCCCAGCCGGGAGGCGACGCTGGCGGCGCTGCGAGCCCGTGGACGCCGGGGTACGACCGTCCTCGACCTGGATTACCGCCCCATGTTCTGGTCCTCCCGCGAGGAGGCGCGGCGCTGGGTGCAGGAGGCGCTGCCCCACGTCACCGTCGCGGTCGGCAACCTCGACGAGTGCGACACCGCCGTCGGTGAGCGCGAGCCCCACGCCGCGGCCGCGGCCCTGCACGCTGCCGGCATCGAGCTGGCAGTGGTGAAGCAGGGGCCGGCTGGGGTGTTGGCCTCCGATGGAGCCACCGAGGTCGAGGTGCCGCCGGCGCCGGTGGACGTGGTCAACGGGCTGGGCGCCGGGGACGCCTTCGGCGGCGCGCTCTGCCACAGCCTGCTCTCGGGCTGGGACCTGGAGCCTGCGATGCGCTTCTGCAACGCCGCCGGCGCGATCGTCGCCGGTCGACTCGCGTGCGCGGACGCGATGCCGACCGCCGCCGAGGTCGAGGGCAAGCTCAGGGAGGCCGTCCGTGCATGAGACCCAGCTCAAAGAGCTCGTCGCCACGCGGGTGCACCGGCCCGCAGCCATTGCCGAGGCGTCGGCTCGACGGCAGCGTCCCGCCTCGCTCCTGGGCGAGCACGGCCGGCTCATGATGATCGCTGCCGACCACCCGGCCCGTGGGGCCCTGGGCGCCGGCGACCGGGCCATGGCGATGGGCGACCGGGGTGATCTGCTCGACCGGCTCTGCCTGGCGCTGTCCCGCCCAGGGGTGAACGGAGTGCTGGGCACGCCCGACGTCCTCGAGGATCTGCTGCTGCTCGGGGCGCTCGAGGGCAAGGTTGTGGTCGGTTCGATGAACCGCGGTGGGCTGGCCGGCACGTCGTTCGAGATCGACGACCGCTTCACCGCCTACGACGCGGCCAGCATCGCCGCCGCCGGTTTCGAGGGCGGCAAGATGCTCGCCCGCATCGACCCGGCGGACGCCGGCACGGTGGCCACCATCGAGTCCTGCGCCAGGGCGGTCAGCGACCTGGCCGCACACCGTCTGATGGCCATGATCGAGCCGTTCATGTCGCGCCGGGTCGACGGCCGGCTCCGCAACGAGCTCACCGCAGAGGCGATGACGGTGGCGATGACGGTGGCCGCCGGCCTCGGCTCGACCTCCGCCTACACCTGGCTGAAGGTGCCGATCGTCGAGGACATGGAACGCGCGATGGCGGCCACGACGCTGCCGGCGCTGATCCTGGGCGGCGAGGTCGCCACCGACCAGGACGCGGCGTTCGCGAGCTGGGAGAAGGCGCTCGCACTGCCCACCGTGCAGGGCCTGGTCATCGGCCGGTCGCTGCTCTACCCGCGGGGTGATGACGTGGCCGCGGCCGTGGATTCGGCGGTGAGCCTGCTGTGAACGAGCCGACCACCACCGTCCTGCCGCCGTTCGTGCCGCGCGGGACCACAACGGACAGTGCCCTCTCGCTGCTGATCACTCCGGAGAACGCCGGCTGGGGCTACAGCAGCCTGCGGGTATTGGAGCTGCCGGCAAACGGCGGCGCGACGTTCGAGACCGGCGAGGACGAGATGGTGGTCCTGCCGCTGTCCGGGTCGTGCGTTGTCTCGTGCGACGGGCAACGCTTCGCGCTGGCCGGCCGCAACAGCGTCTTCTCCCGGGTCACCGACTTCGCCTATGTCCCGCGCGACGCCCACGTGGAGGTCTCGTCCGCTGCCGGTGGCCGGTTCGCGCTGCCGGGTGCCCGCGCCACCCGGCGGATTTCCGCCCGCTACGGGCCCGCGGAGGGGGTACAGGTCGAGCTGCGTGGCGCCGGCCAGGCGAGCCGGCAGGTGAACAACTTCTGCACCCCGCAGGCGTTCGAGGCCGACAAGCTGATCGCGGTTGAGGTGCTGACCCCCGGCGGCAACTGGTCGTCGTACCCGCCGCACAAGCACGACGAGCAGCGCGACGGCGAGGCCCAGCTGGAGGAGATCTACTACTTCGAGGTCGGTGCGGGGCAGGGCGACGAGGGCATCGGCTACCAGCGGGTCTACGGTTCCGGTCCCGGCCGCGAGATCGACGTGTGCGCGGAGGTGCGCACCGGCGACACCGTGCTGATCCCGCACGGCTGGCACGGCCCGTCGATGGCCGTCCCGGGCTACGACCTCTACTACCTCAACGTCATGGCCGGCCCGAGCCCTGACCGGGCCTGGCTGATCTGCGACGACCCGGCCCACGCCTGGATCCGCGGCACCTGGGAGGACCAGGACATCGACCCGCGCCTGCCCCTGACGAGCACCGAGGAGAAGCCGTGACCACCGTCCGCCTCACCGTCGCCCAGGCACTCGTGCGGTTTCTAGCCAACCAGTACAGCGAGCGGGACGGCGTCGAGCAGCGCTTCATCCCCGGCTGCTTCGGTATCTTCGGGCACGGCAACGTGGCCGGTGTGGCGCAGGCGCTGCTGGAGGCGCACACCACCGGTACGGCCGACCTGCCGTACCGCCTGGCCCGCAACGAGCAGGGCATGGTGCACGCCTCCGTGGGCTTCGCCCGGATGCGCAACCGGCTCCAGGCGATGGCCTGCACCGCGTCGATCGGCCCTGGCTCGACCAACATGCTCACCGGCGCCGCGCTGGCGACCGTCAACCGGATCCCGGTGCTGCTACTGCCGTCGGACGTCTTCGCCACCCGGGTCGCCAGCCCGGTGCTGCAGGAACTCGAGGATCCGCGCGGCTACGACGTCTCGGTCAACGACGCGTTCCGGCCGCTGTCGCGGTTCTTCGACCGGGTCTGGCGGCCCGAGCAACTGCCGGCGGCGCTGCTGGGAGCGATGCGGGTGCTCACAGATCCGGTCGAGACCGGCGCGGTCACCATCGCGCTGCCCCAGGACGTCCAGGCCGAGGCGCACGACTGGCCCGAGGAGCTGTTCGCGAAGCGGGTATGGCACATCGCGCGTCCGGTGCCCGATCCGGCGGCGCTGGCCCGCGCGGCCGAGGCGCTGCGCTCGGCCCGCCGCCCGCTCGTCATCGCCGGCGGCGGCGTGATCTACAGCGAGGCCACCGAGGCGCTGCGCCGGTTCGCCGAGTCCACCGGGATCCCGGTCGCCGACACCCAGGCCGGCAAGGGAGCGCTGCTGTGGGACCACCCGCTCGCGGTGGGCGGCGTCGGCTCCACCGGCTCGCCGGTGGCGAACGCGCTGGCCCGCGACGCCGACATGGTGCTCGGCATCGGCACCCGCTACAGCGACTTCACCACCGCGTCCCGCACCGCGTTCCAGAACCCGGACGTGCGGTTCGTCAACCTCAACGTCACGCCTTTCGACGCCGCGAAGCACAGCGGCGAGATGCTCGTCGCCGACGCCCGCGCCGGCCTGGAGGCGCTCATCGAGGCGCTCGCCGGCTACCGGGTCGACGAGGCGTACACCGCTGGGCACCGCGCCCACGCCGTCGAGTGGAACCAGGTCGTCGACCACGCGTTCCACCTGGGCCACGGCCCGCTGCCGGCACAGACCGAGGTGCTCGGCGCGCTGAACGAGGTGATGGACCCGCGCGACGTCGTGGTCCAGGCCGCCGGCAGCATGCCCGGTGACCTGCAGATGCTGTGGCGGGCCAAGGACGTCAAGCAGTACCACGTCGAGTACGGCTACTCCTGCATGGGCTACGAGATCGCCGGCGCGCTCGGCATCAAGATGGCCGCGCCCGACCGGGAGGTGTTCGCGCTCGTCGGCGACGGCTCCTACCTGATGATGGCGCAGGAGATCGTCACGGCCGTCTCCGAAGGCATCAAGCTGAACATCGTCATCGTGCAGAACCACGGGTTCGCCTCGATCGGCGCGCTGTCGGAGTCGCTTGGCTCGCAGCGCTTCGGCACCTCCTACAGGTATCGCGACGAGACGACCGGCTTGCTCGATGGCGGCATCCTCCCGATCGACCTCGCCGCCAACGCCGAGAGCCTCGGCGCCACGGTGATTCGGGTCCGCACGATCGAGGAGTTCCGCGCCGCGCTGGCGCAGGCCCGGGCGTCCGACCGCACCACAGCTGTGCACATCGAGACCGACCCGCTCGCCCCCGTGCCGTCCTCCGAGAGCTGGTGGGACGTTCCGGTCTCCGAGGTCGCGGCCCTCGACAGCACGCAACAGGCCCGCAAGACATACGAGGCGCACAAGGCCGCGCAGCGGCCGTTGCTGTCGCCCCGCTCTGAGGAGGGATCGCGTTGAGGACAATCAACCATTGGATAGGCGGCAAGGCGGTGCCGGGCTCGTCGGCCCGCACCAGTGCTGTCTGGAACCCGGCCACCGGCGAGCAGCAGGCCGAGGCGCCGCTGGCGAGCACCACCGACGTTGACGACGCGGTGCGCGCTGCCGCGACGGCGTTCGAGCGCTGGTCGCAGTCGTCGCTGTCGCAGCGCGCCAAGGTGCTCTTCGCCTTCCGCGAGCTGGTCAACGCCCACACCCAGGAACTCGCTGAGATCGTCGCCGACGAGCACGGCAAGGTCGTCTCCGACGCGCGCGGCGAGGTGCAGCGCGGTCTGGAGGTCGTCGAGTTCGCCTGCGGAATCCCCACGCTGCTCAAGGGTGACTACTCCGACCAGGTCTCCACCGGCGTCGACGTGTTCTCCTTCCGCGAGCCGCTGGGGGTGTGCGCCGGGATCACGCCATTCAACTTCCCGGTCATGGTTCCGATGTGGATGCACCCGGTGGCCATCGCGTGCGGGAACACGTTCGTGCTCAAGCCCAGCGAGCGCGACCCGAGCGCCTCGATGCTGGTCGCCGAGCTGTGGGCCCAGGCCGGCCTGCCCGACGGCGTGTTCAACGTGGTGCACGGCGACAAGGAAGCGGTGGACGCGCTGCTCGACCACCCCGACGTCGCTGCGGTGTCCTTTGTGGGCTCGACCCCGATCGCCCGCTACATCCACGAGCGTGGCACCGCGAACCGCAAGCGCGTACAGGCCCTGGGTGGGGCCAAGAACCACGCCATCGTGCTGCCCGACGCTCCGCTGGACTACGTCTCGGACCACCTGGTCGCCGCCGCCTTCGGCTCCGCCGGCGAGCGCTGCATGGCCATCTCGGCCGCGGTCGTCGTCGGCTCGGCCGGTGACGACCTGGTGGCCGAGGTGAGCGAGAAGGCCCGCGCGGTGAAGGTCGGTCCGGGCCGCGACCCGCTGAGCGAGATGGGCCCGATCGTCACGGCCGCCGCCCGCGACCGCATCGTTGACCTGATCGGCTCCGGTGAACGGCAGGGCGCGACCCTCGCCGTCGACGGGCGGGGGCTGACCGTCCCCGGCCACGAGGACGGTTTCTTCGTCGGCCCGACCGTGATCGACCACGTGGGCGTCGAGATGGACGTCTACCGCGAGGAGATCTTCGGCCCGGTGCTCTCGGTGGTCCGCGCGGACTCCGTCGACGAGGCGATCGCGGTGATCAACGCCAACCCGTACGGCAACGGGACCGCGATCTTCACCAGCAGCGGCGAGGCGGCTCGCCGGTTCCAGCGCGGGGTCAAGGTCGGGATGATCGGCATCAACGTCCCCATCCCGGTCCCGATGGCCTATTACTCCTTCGGCGGCTGGAAGGACTCCCTCTTCGGCGACAAGCACATCCACGGCCCCGAGGGCGTCGCGTTCTACACCCGCGCCAAGGTCGTCACCTCCCGCTGGCCGCACGTCGAAGCGGCCAGTGGCGCCAGCTACCACTTCCCCACCGCGACCTAGCTGAGGGAGGTCGTCATAGCGAACGCAGCGGGGGACGGCCGGATCGGGCCACTGAAACGACCACGCACCAACGATATTCACCGGAAAGGAAGACAATGTTCCGAACAAGGAGAAGGGCGCTCACCACCGTAGCGGTCCTCATCAGCGCCGCGCTTGTCGCGGCGGGCTGTTCCAGCGAGGGCGGCAAGCAGAGCGAAGACGAGGGCATCGCCGGCGCGCGCCTGAAGTTCGCCATGGTCACCCACGCTCCGGCCGGTGACACGTTCTTCGACATCATCCGTAAGGGCGCCGACGCGGCGGCCAAGAGGGACAACGTCGAGTACACCTACACCTCCGACGGCGACCCCACTCGCCAGGCGGTGCTGATCGAGAACGCCATCAACAGCAAGCCCGACGGGCTGCTGGTCAGCGTCCCGGCCCCCGCGGCGCTGACCCCGGCGATCAAGAAGGCCGTCGCGGCCGGCATCCCGGTCATCGGGTTCAACGCCGGGCGCGAGACCTACGAGCAGTGGGGCGCGCTGATGTACTTCGGTCAGGACGAGGCCATCGCCGGTAACGCGGCGGGGCAGCGGCTGAAGACCGACGGCGCGGGCAAGGTGCTCTGCGTCATCCAGGCGCAGGGGCAGTCCCAGCTCGAGGCGCGCTGCAACGGCGTGAAGCAGGGCTTCGGCAACGCGGTCGAGAACATCAACGTGACCGGCACCGACCTGACCTCCGTGCGGTCGACGCTCGAGTCGAAGCTCCGCCAGGATCCATCCATCACGCACGTGCTCACCCTCGGCGCGCCGATCGCGCTCACCGCGGTGCAGTCGGTGAAGGACAGCGGAAGCAAGGCCAAGGTCGTCACGTTCGACACCAACCCCGAGCTGGCCAAGGCGATCCAGTCCGGCGATGTGGAGTGGGCCGTTGACCAGCAGCCGTACCTGCAGGGCTACCTGGCCGTGGACTTCATGGCGCTCTACAAGCGCAACGGCAACGTCCTCGGCGGCGGCAAGGAAGTGCTGACCGGTCCGTCGTTCATCGACAAGAGCAACATCGATCAGATCGCGCAGTACGCCAAGAACGGCACCCGCTAGCCACGCTCCCGGGGGCCGTCCAGCAGCGGCCCCCGGGCTCTCCATTTCGGAGGTTCGCATGAGTCAGACACTCGACAGACCACCCCCCGCACCTTCACCCTCCGCCGACGAGCGGTTCGCGCAGAAGTCGGTCGGCGCCCGGCTGCTGGGCCGGCCCGAGATCGGCGCGCTGGTGGGCGCCGTCGTCATCTTCCTTCTCTTCTTCATCGTGGCGCCGCCGTTCCGCGACGCCTCGTCGCTGGCGACGGTGCTCTACCAGAGTTCGCTGTACGGCATCCCCGCCGTCGGCGTCGCCCTGCTGATGATCGGTGGCGAGTTCGACCTGTCCACCGGTGTCGCCGTGACGACCTCCGCGCTCGTGTCGTCGATCACCGCCTACCAGCTCAGCGTCAACGTGTGGGTCGGCATCCTCGTCTCGCTGATCGTCGCCCTGGGCATCGGCGCCCTCAACGGGTACCTGCTGGTGAAGACGGGGCTACCCAGTTTCCTCGTCACGCTCGCCACGTTCTTCATGCTCACGGGGTTGAACCTCGCGGTGACGAAGATCGTGTCCGGCGGCGTGGCGACCCAGGACATCTCCAACATCGACGGCTTCGATACCGCCGCCGCGATCTTCGCCTCCGACTTCACCGTCGGCGGGGTCCGGATCCGGATCACGCTGCTCTACTGGCTCCTCTTCGTCGCCATCGCGACGGTTGTGCTGCTCCGCACCCGCATCGGCAACTGGATCTACGCTGCCGGCGGATCTTCGCCTAGCGCTCGGGCAGTGGGCGTGCCCGTGAACAAGGTGAAGATCGGGCTGTTCATGGCCGTCGCCTTCACGGTGTGGTTCACCGGAATGCACGTCCTGTTCGCGTTCAACACGGTGCAGTCCGGGCAGGGCGTGGGCAACGAGTTCCTGTACATCATCGCGGCCGTTGTCGGAGGCTGCCTGCTCACCGGCGGCTACGGCTCGGCGATCGGCGCCGCGATCGGCGCCTTCATCTTCGGCATGACGGAGCAGGGCATCGTCCTGGCCGGCTGGGAAGCCGACTGGTTCAAGTTCTTCCTCGGCGCGATGCTCCTGTTCGCGTGCCTACTTAACGCCTATGTACGCCGACGCGCGGAGACGACGAAATGACCATCACCGAGAACAGCACCCGCACGCCGATCGTCCGACTCGCCGACGCCGGCAAGCACTACGGCAACATCATCGCGCTGACCGGCATCACCCTCGAGGTGAGCGCAGGCGAGGTGACCTGCGTGCTCGGCGACAACGGTGCCGGCAAGTCCACCCTCATCAAGATCATCGCCGGGCTGCACCACCACAGCACCGGCACCTACGAGGTGGACGGCGAGGAGGTGAAGTTCAACTCGCCCCGGGAAGCGCTCGACCACGGCATCGCCACCGTCTACCAGGACCTCGCCGTGGTTCCGCTGATGCCGGTCTGGCGCAATTTCTTCCTCGGCAACGAGGTTCGCAAGGGCCCGTTGCTCAACGTCGGATTCATGAAGTCGACCGCGAAGAAGGAACTGCTCGACATGGGCATCGACCTGCGCGACGTCGAGCAGCCGATCGGCACCCTCTCCGGAGGCGAGCGGCAGTGTGTCGCGATCGCGCGCGCGGTCTACTTCGGGGCCAAGGTGCTCATCCTTGACGAGCCGACGGCTGCCCTGGGGGTCAAGCAGTCAGGCGTGGTCCTGAAGTACATCGTGCAGGCCCGGGAGCGGGGCCTCGCGGTCATCTTCATCACCCACAACCCGCACCACGCCTACCCCGTCGGGGACCGGTTCCTGCTGCTCAAGCGCGGTCGCAACATCGGCTACTTCAAAAAGACCGAGATATCGCGCGACGAGCTGACCGCGCTCATGGCCGGTGGCTCCGAGCTGGAGGAGCTCAGCCACGAGCTCGAGCAGGTCGGCGGCGCCACCGCGGAGGCCGCGCACATCATCGAGGCAGAGGTCAAGAAGCTCGGCATCACCGCGGAGCCCAGTGGAGGCCGCCCATGACGGCGTCCCCCCGGCTGCTGCTCGGCAGCTGTCCCGACTCCTGGGGCGTCTGGTTCGCCGACGACCCGAAACAGACGCCCTGGGAGCGGTTCCTCGACGAGCTGTCCGGCGTCGGCTACGAGTGGTTGGAACTGGGGCCCTACGGCTACCTGCCCACCGACCCGAGCCGGCTCCGCGACGAGCTGGCGAAGCGGTCGCTGCGGGTCTCGGGCGGCACCATGCATGGCGAGAGTGGGCTGCACCGGGCCGCCGACTTCCCGGCGATCGTCGAGAAGACCCGCAAGGTCGCCGAGCTGACCAGGGCGGTCGGCGCCCGGCACGTCATCTTCGTGCCGGTGCCCGGCTACCGCGACGACGTGACCGGCGCGTACCTCGAACCGGCCGAGCTCGACGCGGAGGGCTGGTCCACCCTCATCCGGTCGAGCAACGAACTCGGCAAGATCATCGCCGAGGAGTACGGCCTCGCTCTGCAGTTCCACCCGCACGCCGACAGCCACGTCGAGACCCAGGAACAGACTGAGCGGTTCCTGGCGGAGACCGACCCCCGGTATGTCTCGCTCTGCCTGGACACCGGTCACCTCGCGTACCGGCGGGCCGACAACGTGGCCATCATCCAGAAGTACCCGGACCGCATCGGTTACGTGCACATCAAGCAGATGGACCCGGCGATCGTGGCGAAGGCCGAGCAGGAGGACCTGGCGTTCGGCCAGGCCGTCGCGATGGGTGCCAGCTGCGAACCGCCAGCCGGGCTCCCGGAGATCCCGCCGATCATCGAGGCGCTGCGGGGCCTGGACGCGGAGAAGTTCGTCATCGTCGAGCAGGACATGTACCCGACCCCGTTCGACGTGCCCGAGCCCATCGCCGCGCGCACCCGGACCTACCTGCGCGGCGCTGGCGTCGGCGCATGACCGGCACGACCAGACGAGGAGGGACATCATGACCGTTCGTGTCGGAGTCATCGGGGTTGGCATGATCGGGCAGGACCACATCCGGCGGCTCACCCACGTGCTGTCGGGAGCGCGCGTCGTCGCGGTGACCGACGTTGACCTGGATCGGGCCAAGACGGTCGCCGACGACCTGCCCGGCAGCCGGCTGCACCAGACCGGCCAGGAACTGATCGCCGCCGACGACGTCGACGCGATCGTCGTGAGCTCCTGGGGGCCGACCCACGAGGAGTACGTGCTCGCGGGTATCGCGGCGGGCAAGCAGGTGTTCTGCGAGAAGCCGCTGGCGACCACCCGGGAGGCGTGCGAGCGCATCCTCGACGCTGAAGTCGCGGCCGGTCGCCGGCTCGTGATGGTCGGCTTCATGCGCCGGTACGACGCCCAGTACCGCGCCATGAAAGAAACCGTGACCAGCGGAGACATCGGCGCACCGCTGCTGATGCACGCCGCGCACCGCAACCCGTCGGTGCCGCCGTCCTTCACGAGCGACATGACGATCAACGACAGCACCGTGCACGACATCGACGTCGCCCGCTGGATGTTCGACGACGAGATCGCCGGGATCACCATCCTGAAGCCGCGGGTGAACAGCAACGCGGCTGAGGGGTTCAACGACCCGCTGATGGTGCTGCTGGAGATGACGAGCGGCGTGCTGGTCGACGTCGAGGCCTCGGTCAACGCCGCCTACGGCTACGACATCCGCGGCGAGGTCGTCGGCGAGAGCGGCACCGTCGAGCTGTCTGAGAGCGCCGGCGCCATCGTCAAACGCGCGGGCCAGCACTCTGGCCGGGTACCGGGGGACTGGAGAGAGCGGTTCGTCCGGGCGTTCGACATCGAGCTCCAGGCGTGGATCGACGCCGTCACAGCGGGTACCACGACCGGGCCGAGCGCCTGGGACGGCTACGCGGCGACCGTATGCACCGACGCCGGCCTGGAGGCGTTGCGGACCGGGCAACGGGTGCCGGTGAAGATGCGCGAGCGGCCGGACCTGTACAAGGCGCAGTGACGCGCGTGTCCGGAGCCGGCCTCTGCGGTGTCGGACTCAGGGACGCGGCGGCCCGGTGGTGCCGCGGACCACCAGGTGCGCCGGCAGCACCACCTCGCGGTGCCCGGTCCGGCCGCCGTCGAGCCGCTCGACGACGGCCGCGACGGCGTGCTCGGTGAGCAGGTGCGTGTCCTGGCTGACCGTCGTGAGGTTGACGTGCGCGAGCCGGGACAGCGGGCTGTCGTCGTAGCCGACGAGGGACACCGCACCGGGCACGTCGATGCCGGCCCGGCTGAGCGCACCGAGCAGGCCGACGGCGCAGTGGTCGTTGAACGTCACCACCGCGGTCGGCAGGGCGCCGCCGTCCAGCAGCGCGCGGGCAGCCAGCGCCCCGGCCTCCTCGGTGTGGTCGCCGGGTACCACGTGGACGCGGTCGGCCAGGCCTGCGCGGCGCATCGCTCGCTCGTAGCCTCGGCGGCGATCCGTCGCGATTGAGTCGCGGCCGCCGTCGACGTAGGTGATGTCGCGGTGCCCGAGCTCGGTGAGGTGCGTGACGACCAGACCGACGCCCTCGTCGTCGGCCACCCGGACGACGTCGACACCGGCCGAGGGAATGCGGCGCCCGACGGCGACCACCGGCAGCTGCCGGTCGAGCTCGGCGAGGCGCTTGGCCGGAGCCACCGGGCCGAACAGCACCAGCGCCTCGCACCGCGAGTCGATCAGGGTCTCGATGGCGCGTTGCTCGTCGCGGCTGCGGGTGACGGTGCTCAGCACAAGGTCGTAGCCGTGCTGCTCGGCGGCCTCGTGGATGTCCTCGACCATGGCGGCGTGGAAGGTGCTGCGGACGTCCATCAGCACGCCGATCATCCGGCTGCGGCGCCGGGCCAGCAGGCTCGCGGTCCGGTCCGGGCGGTAGCCGAGCCGGGCGGCCGCGTCCAGCACCCGCTGCCGGGTCTGGGCGCTCGGTCCCGGCGCGTTGCGCAGCACCAGCGACACCGACGCCGGCGACAGCCCGACCGCGGCCGCGACGTCGTCCAGCCGCGGCCGCCGGTTGTTCCGCTGTCCCTCGCTCAGCACGGGCCTCCCTTGTGCCGGCCGCAGATCGGCGGCCCGAACGTCTTGACACACCCTTGAAACACCTCGGATAGTACAGGTAGTTAAAGCGCTTTAAGAGCGCCTCGCCCGGACGTCGTCGAGCAAGCAGGAGGAGCCATGGCCACGGACATCGACACGGTTTCCACGCTGGGGGTCGCCGTGATCGGCGCGGGCATGGCCGGCCGGGCGCACGCCGCCGGGTACCGGGTGGCGCCGACGCTGTTCGGTGGCGGCCTGCCCGACGTGCGGCTGGTCGCGATCGCCGATGTCAACGCCGAGTTCGCCGCCGACGCCGCGCGGCGCTACGGGTACGAACGCGCGGAGTCCGACTGGAAGGCCATCGCCACCGCGCCGGACATCCAGGTGGTGAGCGTCGTGGTCGCCAACCCGCTGCACCGGGAGATCGTCGAGGGGCTGCTCGACGCCGGCAAGCACGTGCTGTGCGAGAAGCCGATGGCCCCGAGCATCGCCGACGCCGAAGCCATGGTGGCCGCGGTGCAGGCGTCGGGCCGGCAGGCCGCGGTTGGGTTCACCTTCCGCCGCTCGCCCGCCATCAGCGCCATCCGCGAGCAGGTACGCGCCGGCGCGATCGGCAGCCCGATCGCGTTCGTGGCGCGCTACTGGTGCGACTACGGCGTCGACCCCGGCCGCCCGATGAGCTGGCGGTACCGGGGCGGGCCAGGGTCCGGGGCGCTGTCCGACGTCGGCAGCCACACCCTCGACGTCGCGGAGTTCCTGTGCGGGCCGATCGTGGCTGTCCGCGGCGCAGTGCTGTCCACCGTCGTCACCGAGCGGCCGGTCCCGCTCGGCACCGCGAAGGGCCACGCCGCCGCTGCTGTCAGCGACGTGCGCGAACCGGTGGACAACGACGACCACACCACGTTCACCGCCGTGTTCGCCTCCGGCGCCACCGGAACGTTCTCCGTGTCGCGGGTGGCGTACGGACACCCCAACACGCTCGCCTTCGACGTCCTGGGCGAGGCCGGTGCGGCGACCTTCGACCTGAACCGCCCTGGCGAGTTCGGGTTCGTGGACGGCACCGCGCCGGACGAAACCCCGGGCTACCGCCAGGTGCTTGTGCGGCCCGGACATCCCTACGTCACCGGCGGGTTCCCGATGGACTTCCCGGCCGTGGGCCACGGCCAGAACGACTTCTTCCCGCTACAGGCGCGCGCGTTCCTGGAGCAGGTCGCTGGGATCGACGGCTTGCCGCCGTGCGCCTCGTTCGCCGAAGGCCTGCACAACCTCCGCCTCATCGACGCCGTCGTCACGTCCGCCCGTTCGGACGGCGCCGAGGTGCGCATCGACCCGCCCAAGAACGGGATCAGCTAGCAGCCGCACACTCGACCAGAGGAGCGTCGTGAAGATCGCACTCGACCCGTACATGTTCCGCGGGCTGCCGATGACCGAGATGGTCCGCACGGTGGCCGAGCTCGGGTACTCCCACATCGAGCTCTCGCCGCGACCGGAGTTCATGCCGTTCTTCCTGCACCCGCGGGCGGACGACGAGAAGGTCGCCGAACTGAAGAAGGCACTCCGCGACCATTCGGTGGCGCTGTCGAGCGTGTTGCCGCTCTACAAGTGGTCCGGCCCCGACGAAGCTGAGCGGCAGGCCGCCGTGCGCTACTGGAAGCGCATGATCGAGGTCACCGCCGAACTCGGCTGCGGGCTGATGAACTCCGAGTTCAACGGGCGCCCCGAGAAGGCAGCGGAGAGCGAAGCCGCCTTCTGGCGCTCGCTGGACGAGCTACTTCCGATCTTCGAGCGCGAGGGCGTCGCGCTCAACCTGGAGGCCCATCCGGACGACTTCTGCGAGGTCAACGAGGCCGCCGTCGACCTGGTGCGCGCGATCAACAAGCCGTGGGTGAACTACCTGTACTGCGCGCCCCACACCTTCCATCTCTCCGGCGACGATCCGGGCGCCGACATCGGCGCGATGCTGCGCTACGCCGGTGACAAGCTGCGGCACCTGCACATCGCCGACACCTACAACCACAAAGGCTCCTCGGGCCTGCGGTACATCATGAACCCGCCTGGGACGCCGGCCCGGATCCACCAGCACCTCGACATCGGCCAGGGCGAGGTCGACTGGACGACGTTCTTCCAGACTCTGCGCGAGATCCAGTTCGACGGCGTCGCGACCGTGTGCGTGTTCGCCTGGGAGGAACGGGCCAGGGAGTCGTCGGCCTTCATGCTTGAGCACGTCACTAAGGAGCTGACATGGTGAAACTCGGCGTCTACACCGCGGTCCTGCACGACCGCGGGCTTCGCGAGGCCCTGCAGGTGATCAGCGCGTTGGGCCTGACCGGGGCCGAGATCAACGCCGGCGGTTTCCTGCCCACGCCACACCTGCCGGTCGACGCGCTGCTCGACGGCACGGTGACTCCGCAGGAGTACCTGTCGGTCTTCGCCGAGACCGGCGTCGAACTCACCGGGTTGAACTGCAACGGCAACCCGCTGCACGCTGATCCCGAGGTGGGTGAGACCGACGCGCGCGACCTGCGCCGAGCCATCCAGGTCGCCGGGATGCTCGGGGTCCGGCGGGTGGTCTGCATGTCGGGGCTGCCCGCCGGACACCCGGGTGGCCAGGTCCCGGCCTGGAACGTCAACCCGTGGGACAGCACGTACCTCGACGCGCTGGAGTACCAGTGGAACGAGATCGGGATCCCGTTCTGGCGGGAGATCGACGCGCTGGCCCGCGACCACGACGTCAAGGTGTGCATCGAGATGCACCCGCACAACCTGGTGTTCAACCCGGCCACTCTGGAGCGGCTGGTCGAGAAGACCGGCGCCACGAACATCGGCGCCGAGATGGATCCGAGCCACCTGTTCTGGCAGGGCATCGACCCGATCGCGGCGATCGAGCACCTCGGCGAGCTGGTATTCCATGCCGCCGCCAAGGACACCCGGATCAACGAAGCATGCCGGATCAACGGCGTGCTGGACGACCGGTTCACCCGGGTGCCCGCCGACCAGAACCCGGTCTCGCTGGGCGGGCGCCACACCCTCAACCAGTGGCCGACGAACTCCAGCTGGGACTTCGTCGCCGTCGGCCGCGGCCACGACCAGCAGTACTGGACCCAGTTCCTGCAGGCACTCGCCAAGGTCGACCCGGACATGGCGGTCAACATCGAGCACGAGGACGCCGAACTCGGCCGCCTCGAAGGACTCGAGGTGGCGGCGAGGACGCTCAAGGCCGCTGCGAGCGAGGCCCAGTAATGACCACCGTGTCGGGAGCCAACGCGTTCCAGACCCGATCGACAGCTCAGACGTCGGCGGTGTTGCGGATCCAGGTGCGGTTGGCGGCGACGCTCGCGTACGACTGGTTGACGTAGTCGCCGGTGGAGCAGACGCCGACCTGGCGACCGTTGTAGAACTGCGGACCGCCGGAGTCGCCGTAGCCGGGACCGCCGCTGAGCACGCGGCTACGGACGGCGCGGCCACCGTAGTAGTCCGATCCGTTCGACGAGGTCACGCGCACGGTGGCGGTCTTGAGCCGATCGGAGAGCGGCGCGTCCTCGCCGGGCTCGACGGTGCCCCAGCCGTAGATGTCGTTGGTCGACCCGTTCGGCGGATTGGCGGACGCCAGCTGCGCGTACGTCGTGCTGATGGCGCGGTCGAGATAGAGCAGCGCCATGTCTGCACCGGGCGCGCGGACCACGCGCTGCACGTTCGCGAACCGGCCGCTCGGGTGGCGGACGTTGCCGACCCGCACGCTCATCGCGTACCCGTCGTAGATGCAGTGCTGCGCGGTGAGCACCCACCGTGACGCGATGATCGACCCCGAGCAGTAGAAGCCGTCGCTGTAGTAGAGCGCAGCGGCCCACGGACCGCTGGAGGCGTACCCCCCGCCGATGATGCTCGGCGTGGCGCCGCCCGGACCTGCCGCCGGAGCGGCGCTGGCAGGACCGGCCGTTAACGCGAGGACGAGAGCGACGATCAGGCAGGTGACCGGTGCACGGCGCATGGCGACTCCTCGGCGATGGGACAACTCGTACCAAAGGTCGAGTCAGTGTTGCGGATCCGAGCGAATCGGGTCAATAAGGGAGAAGTCATTCCTGCCTGGCGGAACGCTCAGCGCCGTGAATTTCGTCGGGCAGTGAGCGCCGACTAACTCGGCCAAATTCCTGGTCATCGCCGACGGGCTCCGGTGTGCACTGTGGACTTCCTGTCAGCGCAGTGCGGGCGCGTTCGGGCGTCACTGAACCTTCGCGCATTTTGCCCCGTACCCCCGACCACAGCGCCGCACAGCAACGTACGGAAGTGGGAGGTTCTCGCCGCCGATCGGCAGGTGCATGTCGCATGAGTAGAGCACACGGAAGGCGACCAGATGCACAGTCGGAAATCTCGTCCCGATATACCTCTTGAGGGGGTCCGGGCAGCGCGGTCGTGCGCGCTGACGAGACGCGACGAGCAAGCACAGCGGTGGGATGCCCAGGTCCAGCGCGCGGCGTGCCCACCGGGGCCGAGACGCGGGCCGTAACTCCCCGTCCGACGCGGCACGGTCTCTGACCGAATAGATCAGCTGACACCAACCCGGAATTTGCCGGGCAGCCGGCGTGCGCAATTCGCCGTCGGTGTCCGTGCGATGCGGTGTCCCTTGATGTCCGGGCGGCGCGTATTCCGCTGACCCCGGAATTTCTCAGAAAGGTGCGAGCTAAATGATGCGACAGGAAAATGGCAAGCGAAAGCGGCTGTTGGCGATAGTCACCGGAACGGCGGTCGTCGGCGCGCTCATGATCGCGGGCGTCGGCGTCGCCTCGGCCGGTGAGGGCAAGAAGGACCAGAAGATCGACTGCGCGGCCGTCCTGGAGCACGCCAAGGCGGCGGCACAGAAGCAGATCGAGCAGGCCGAGCAGGACGCGGCAGCCGACGCCAAGGCGGGCGCCGACGAGGAGAACGTCGACGAGAACGCGGCGGCCGACGAGAACGCAGCGGCCGAGGAGCAGGACGTCAAGGACGAGAACGCTGCCGTTGACCAGTACGGCGCCGCAGCCGAGAAGCAGGAAGCGGACGCGGCCGAGGAGGAAGAGGACGCGGACGCCGCCGACGCGGCCGAGGAAAAGGACGCGGCCGAGGAAAAGGACGCGGACGCTGCGGAGGACGCCGACGCGAACCAGGACGAGGGTGACGTCGCGGAGAAGGCTTTCGCCGACGCCGCCGAGCAGGCTGCTGACGAGGCGGAAGCCGCAGCGGCGAAGGCCGAGGCCATCGAGAAGGCCGACGGCAAGCAGGCGGCCCGGGACGCCAAGAAGGCAGCGAAGAAGGCCGAGAAGCTGGCGAAGAAGATCGCCAAGAACGCCGCGCTGGTCGAGAAGTGCAACGCGGAGGAGAAGGCTGCCGAGGAAGCCGCCGCCGACGAGGCTGACGCGAACGGTGAGGACGCCGCGAACGGTAAGGACGCCGCCGACGAGGCGGACGCCGACGAGGAGAACGCCGACGAGAACGCCGTCGCCCCGAAGGCTGGCGCCGAAGAGGACGCCGCCGAAGGGGACGCCGCTGTGGAAGAGGGCGCCGAGGCTGACCAGAACGCCGGCTATGGCAACAACGCCGGGTACGGCAACAACTAAGCACTAACTGCTCCGCTCGACGGGCGCCTGACCAGCAACGACGGTCAGGCGCTCGTCGCCGTCAGCGGATACCGACGAACGTGGCTATCTGCTCGACGGTGTTCTCGAAGAAGTCCTCGCTGGGATCGACGCTGCCGACGAGCTGGCCGAAGAGTTCGAAGCTGATCATGCCGAAGAGCTGGGTCCAGGCGATCACCAGACGGCTGAGTACCGGCCCGGGGAGCTGGGGGGCGATCAGGGCGGCAAGTCGTTCGAGCTGCTCGCTCAGGACGGGCGTCGGCGCGGGACCGTCGAATGCGGGTGCGAGGTCGCCGGCGTCCCAGGTC